>Ga0208980_10000972_pt1 | contig 17082 bp, 18 predicted proteins | sample WetSurMetagenome_3_FD_187993 | JGI IMG/M metagenome (GOLD analysis project Ga0208980, IMG submission 187993) | Wetland microbial communities from Twitchell Island in the Sacramento Delta, sample from surface sediment Aug2011 Site A1 Bulk (version 2) | ecosystem: Environmental > Aquatic > Marine... | reverse complement strand
AAGATTGCGTAGCGCGTGGGTGCGCGGTAGCGAGTGGATCTTGGACGATCCATCGAGCGGCGAGCAGCACCCGGCGCGAGGCCCGCGTGGGCCAGGAGAAGGCGTCAGGCGCGCATGCCCTGCACGGACACGCCGTGAATACATCCCTGTAGGCTCGTAAGCGACATCCCTGTCGCTTACGGTCCGCGCAGGGCATGCGCGCCCGACACCATGACGGTGCGGCCAGTCGCCCAGGGGCCCTGCCTGCCTGACGCCGTCATCGACTGCCGAGTCAGTGTGCCAGGATCTTCGACAGGAACTGCCGGGCGCGCGGGCTGCGCTGCGCGGGGTCGCCGAAGAACGCGTCCTTAGCCACGTCCTCGACGATCGTCCCCTCGTCCATGAAGATCACGCGGCTCGCGACCTTGCGGGCGAAGCCCATCTCGTGGGTCACCACCATCATGGTCATGCCCTCGCGCGCGAGCCCGACCATCACGTCGAGCACCTCGCTGACCATCTCCGGGTCGAGCGCCGAGGTCGGCTCGTCGAACAGCATCACGATCGGATCCATGCACAGCGCCCGCGCGATCGCGACGCGCTGCTGCTGCCCGCCCGACAGCTGGCCCGGGTGCTTGGCGGCCTGATCCCTCAACCCGACGCGATCGAGCAGCTGCAGACCCTTCGCGACCGCCTGCTCCCGCGTGCGCCCAAGCACCCTCGTCTGGGCGAGCGTGAGGTTATCCATGACGGTCAGGTGCGGGAACAGCTCGAAGTGCTGGAACACCATGCCGACGCGGGCCCGCAGCCTCGACAGGCTCGTGCCCTTCGCCCCCACGCTCACGCCGTCGACGAGCACCTCGCCGCGCTGGAAGGGCTCCAGCCCGTTGACGGTCTTGATCAGCGTCGACTTCCCGGAGCCGGAGGGGCCGCAGACCACCACGACGTCGCCCTTCTCCACGCTCGTCGAGCACTCGGACAGCACCTGGAAGTCGCCGTACCACTTGCAGACGCCGTGCATCTCGATCATCGGCATGGCGATGGCCCTCAGGGGGTGACGGCGAACCGCTTCTGCACCTGTCGAACGAGCGTCGAGAGCGCGGAGCAGAGCACGAAATAGACGGTCGCGACGAACAGGTACATCTCGACGAGGCGGGAGTCGCGCTGCGCAACCTTTGCCGCCGCGCCGACGAAGTCCGTAGCCGATATGACATAGACGAGCGAGGTGTCCTGGAACAGCACGATCGTCTGGGTCAGCAGCACGGGCAGCATGTTGCGGAAGGCCTGCGGCAGGACGACGAGGCGCATCGTCTGACCGTAGCTCAGCCCGAGCGCGTACGCCGAGTGGACCTGACCCTTGGGGATCGACTGGATGCCTGCCCGCATGATCTCGCAGAAGAAGGCGGCCTCGAACATGACGAAGGTGACGAGGGCGGTGCGCTCCGCCCCCACCTGCGGCGGCCGCTCCGCGCCGGTGACCGCCTGGAGAATCAGGGGAACCAGGAAGAAGAACCAGAAGATCACCAGCACCAGCGGGATGGAGCGCATCAGGTTCACGTAGCCCGCGGCCAGCCAGGCCAGCGGCCGGATGGACGAGAGCCTGGCCAGGGCCAGCAGGGTGCCGAAGAACAGCCCGCCGGCTGCCGCGGTCGCCGTTAGCTCCACCGTGTAGCGGAACCCCGTCCAGAGGTAGGGCAGGGCACCGACGACGACGCTGAAGTCGAGGTCCACGCCCGCCCTACCGCCCGCCGCCGGCGGTGTAGCCCGGCACCGCGAGGCGGCGCTCCACCCACGCCATGACGCGGTTCGCCGCCATGGCGACGGCGACGTAGATGACCGTCGCGGCGGTGAAGGCCTCGAAGAAACTGAAGGTGTACTCGCCGAGCTCGCGCGCCCGAAACGTCAGCTCGGCGAGGCCGATGGTCAGGGCGATGGACGAGTTCTTGATGAGGTTCATCGTCTCGCTGGTCAGCGGGGGGATGACGATGCGCAGGGCCATGGGCAGGAGGACGTGCCGATAGGCCTGGACCGTGGTCAGGCCCAGCGCCGCTGCGGCCTGCCGCTGGCCGGACGGCAGCGACTGGATTCCCGCGCGCACCTGCTCGGCGACGCGCGCCGAGGTGAAGAGCCCGAGGCACAGCACCGCCGCGAGAAACTGCGCGTGCACGGGGTCCGCGCGGACGATCCAGGCCTTGAGCGGCGGGACCAGCTCCGGGATCACGAAGTACCAGAGGAACATCTGCACCAGCAGCGGGATGTTCCGGAACAGCTCGACCCAGGCGTTGCCGAGCTGAATCAGCCATCGGCGGCCGGTGGTGCGCAGCGTGCCGATGGTCACGCCGAGCAGGAGGGCGATCACCAGGGCCAGCGCCGACACGGCGAGCGTCCAGCCGAGCCCGGAGACGATCAGCTCCCAGTACTGGACGCCACCCTCCGGCGTCTCCTCGAAGAAGACGCCCCAGTTCCAGTGGTAGTTCATTGCCTGCCCCGGCCCGTCTCGATGGACCTCACACCCCCTTGTCGTTCGGGCTCGCGAACGCGTCCTTGATCGCAGGCGTCATCGGAAAGTTGAGGTTCGTGCCGCGCGGCGGAATCGGGCTGGCGAACCACTTCTCGTAGATCTGCTCGATCTCCCCCGACCGCATCAGGTCACCGACCGCCTTGTCGACCAGTGCCTTGAACTGCGGGTCGTCCCTGCGCAGCATCATGCTGTAGGGCTCCTGGCGCAGCGATTCGGGGATGATCCGGTAGGCCGCCGGCGTTGGCGAGTTGGCGATCTGCCCCGCGAGCAGGATGTCGTCCATGACGAAGGCTGCGGCGCGATCGTTGGCGAGCAGCAGGAACGATTCCGCGTGATCCTTGCCGTAGATTTCCTTCACGTCGATGGCGGCGGTCTTCTCGTACTGCTTGAGCAGCGGCACCGACGTCGTGCCGGAGGTGGTGGCGATCGTCTTGCCGTTGAGGTCCGCCAAGGTCCTGATGCCGGAGTCCGCCTTCACGGCGGCGGTGATGTTGACCACGAAGTAGGTGGGGCCGAAGACCACCTGCTCCTGCCGCTTCAGGGAGTTCGTGGTCGACCCGCACTCGAGGTCGACGGTGCCGTTCTGCATGAGCGGGATGCGGTTCGCCGAGGTCACGGGCTGCAGGTTGACCTTGAGGCCGGGCATCCTCAGCTCCGCCTTCACCGCCTCGACGACCTTCATGCAGAGGTCCATCGCATAGCCGACCGGCCGCTGTGCGTCGTCGAGGTAGGAGAACGGGATCGACGACTCGCGGTGACCGATCGTGATGGCGCCAGTCTCCCGGATCTTCTTCAGAGTGCCGGCGAGCTCTTCCGCCACCGCTGGCATTGCGACGAAGGCGAGCGCCGCAAGGGCGGCGAACAACCTGAACCTGAACCTGGCCATGGCAACGCTCCCTCTCCTGTTCGTGGGCAGGCCGGCATTACAGCATCTTCCGCCGCGCCCCGGCCCGCCGAGGGCACCTCGGACCACTGGGGTGAGCGGCCAGGACCCAGGGGGGCCCGGTGACGAAGGACCCTTCGGAATTTCGGTGGCCGGCCGATACGCGACCTGACCACATCACCCCGAGGGGGGCCGACCACGCGACGGCCCGGCGGGGCGACCGGCGAGGGACCAGGGGACAGGCCAGGACATGCTCGACCGCAGAGACGTAGATCAGGTCAATCACGGCTGGGGGGATAGCGGGCAGAAGGCTCCGGATCCCGCGGTGGAGGCGGCCAGCCGGGCATTCCGCTTCCTTCAGGAGCTCGCCAGCGATCTGTCGCAGGAGTCGATCAGCTTTCCCACCTTCGTCGATGCCACCGTCAAGATTCGCGACGCGCTGAGGGACCCGGACGCCGACGTCGGCCGCGTGGCCCAGGTCGTCAGCGGCGAGCCCCTGCTCGCCGCCAGGCTCGTCCACCTCGCGAACTCCGTGGCCTTCAACCCCGGCGGCCGGAAGATCGCCGACGTGCGCAGCGCCGTGACCCGGGTGGGCTTCAACACCGTGCGCACGACCGCGGCCGTCATCGCGCTCGAGCAGGTGCGCGCCTCCAAGGATCTCGCGCCGTTCGCCGCCGAGGCCGAGCGCGTCTGGCGGCACAGCCTCGACGCCGCGGCCATCGCCTACGTGCTCGCCCGCGCGCTCACCACGCTCAGGCCCGACGAGGCGTTGTTCGCCGGCCTCGTCCACGACATCGGCCGCTTCTACCTGCTGTCGCGGGCGTCGAAGTACCCCGAGCTCGTCGAGCATCGCGACGAGCTGGAGACCATCGTCCAGGAGTGGCACCCCTCGATCGGCCAGGCGATCCTGCAGCAGCTCGACCTGCCCGAGGCGCTGACGGTCGCCGTCGCGGAGCACGAGCTCGGCAACTACCGTTTCCCGCCCCGCAACATGACCCACCTGGTGACGCTGGCGAACCTGGCCGCGCACTGGCGTGAAGGTCGCGCCGCGCCGCCGGGCCCAGACGGAACTGCAGAGCTGCCCGAGGACTCGCCCGTGTTCCCGGTCCTGGCCGAGGCCGCGGCCGAGGTTCAGTCGCTGATCAACGCCCTGCGCTGATCGTGGCGCTGCCGGCGAACACCGCCAGGGTGCCGGCGGCGATGATTCTGTGCACGGCTTCTCCTCGGATGACGCCGCACCATCAAAGCAGATTGCCGACAGGGTGGACCACGCCAGTGCGGGTCGCCGTCGCTTAGCGCGACTGCTGGCCCGGAATCACGCCGCGCATCATCTCGATGGGGCTGAGCTGCTCGATCTGCTCGAGCTGCTGGCCGCCGCGCTGCACGATGCCGGACATGCGCTCCATGCTCTGACGCATGCCGTGCATGTCCGTGCCCATCCCCGCGACGTTGGCGTTCATCTGCATCACCTGCTCGGCCATGCGGCCGACGTGCTCTGTCATCACCGCCATCTGCGCGGTCATGTCCTGCATCAGCTTTACCATGACGACGAACGCGCCCAGGGCCATTGCCCCTGCGAGGGCGACCAGCAGTCGATTGATCATGGGACCTCCTGGCCCGACACGGGGCCTATAGGGTCGCACGGAAACGACGGGGCCGGCCCGCGGTCCGGCGCGACACGCCCGGGTTGCCATCGCCGCCGGCCGCTCGAAGAATGACGAAGCGCCCGGCTGCCCGGAGACCCTATGGCCACTTCCAAGACCTTGGCGGAGATCCTCCAGGACGCCGAGCTGTTCGCCCACCTCTCGCCCGCGCAGCTGTCGCGGGTCGCGGCCAGGTCGCGCCTCGTGCGGCTCGCCGCCGACGAGATCCTGTTCTCGCACGGCGGGAGGGCCGACTGCTTCTTCTACCTGATCGAAGGGCAGCTCAAACTCTACCGGCTCTCACCCGAGGGGCACGAAAAGGTCATCGAGATCATCGAGCCGGGGACGACCTTCGCCGAGACGCGGGTCTTCCTGGAGAGCCCCCGCTACCACCTGAGCTGCGCGGCGCTCGCCGACTCCGAAGTAATCGGCATCGATTCGCGGAATTTCCGCGCCGTGCTTCGCGAGTCCCCCGACACCTGCCTGCAGCTCCTCGGCGAGCTGAGCCAGCGGCTGGACGGGCTGGTCAACCAGATCGACCAGCTGACCCTGCAGAACGCGTCCGCGCGGGTGGCGAGCTACCTGCTGCACAACCTGCCGCAGGGCGCCAGCCAGTACCTGCTGCGGACGTCGAAGGGCGTGCTCGCGTCGCGGGTCTCGGTCCGCCCGGAGACCCTGTCGCGCATCCTGAGGCAGCTCGCCCACGACGGCGTGGCCACCGTGGACAGCCACGGCCGGGTCTACGTCCACGACCTCGACCGGCTGCGCGCCTTGGCGGGGGCCTTGGGCCAGCGCGAGACGCGGGGCGAGCGGCGCTTCCGGCCACACCGCGATTGAGACAGACGCGGACGACCCGTCGACCACGGCCGGGGCAGCCTTTCGCGAGCGCTCCCTCATCATTCCCACCCAATGACCGAGGAAATCGCTCTGTCAATGCGGGCGATCTGCGCTACACCTTTGCGTACGGCTCGCCGAGCCGGTGGCAGGTCAGAACCAAGGGGATAGAGACATGCGCAACAGCGACATCGTGATCCACATCGACGAGACGCTCGACGACGGGCGCATCCACAGACTGGAAAAGGAGCTCGCGGACGAGCCTGGCGTGCTGAGCGCCTGCTTTCACGAGAAGACGCCGCACCTGATGGTGGTGGACTTCGACGCGGACTCGGTGCGACCGAGCGACATCGTGGAGTCGGTCCGCAGCCGCGGCCTGCGTGCCGAGATGCTCGGCCTCTGACGCGTTCGCCTGACCCGGAGAACAGCGGCCCCGGCGGGGCCGTTTTTCGTTGCGTCGCGCGTGCGACGAACCGATCAGGCGAGGTCCTTCGCCATCTCGCGCAGTGCGGCAACCGCGCGCTCCAGGACCGGCGAATCGCTGTCGAGAGGGTGGACGAGATACGCGGGGTGGCGGTAGCGGGGGCTGTCCGGCACCACGAACAGCCTGCCCGCGGCCACCTCGGGCGCGGCCATGCGCTCGGGCAGGAAGCACGACCCGCCGTTGGCGACCACCAGTTGCACCGCGAGCCAGCCGATGTTCGCCGTGAGCGCGGTGCGCTCCAGGTCCGGGTAGCTCGCCGCGTGCTGCAGGTCGAAGGCCGGCCCCCAGTCCACGTAGACGTAGCGGTCGTCCGGGTCGCGCTGCGCCGCGTCCGTGCTGACGAGCACGAGCGTCTCGTCGAACAGGCGCTCCACGTGCAGCCCCGGCGCGTGCTGCGGGGTGTACATGAGCGCCAGGTCCAGCGTGCCCTCCACCATGCGCTGCATGAGATCCTCCTCGAAACCGATCTCGCAGCCGATCGAGACGTCGGGGGTGGTGGCGCGCATGAGGCCGACCCAGCGCGGCAGGTAGCCCTCCCAGAGCGCGATGCGCGCGCCCACCCGCAGGCTCGCGCTGAAGCGCCGGGGCAGGCCGACGTCCTGCAGCGCCTGCGCGACGGTGAGCATCAGCGACTTCGCGTGACGCACGAAGCGCCGCCCTTCCGGCGTCAGGCTGGCCCCGGCGCGATTGCGCACGAAGAGGCGGGCGCCCAGCCGGGTTTCGAGGGCCTGGATGCGGGCACTCACGGTCGACTGGGTGACGTGCAGGCGGCCGGCGGCCTCGAGAAAGCTGCCGCGGGCGACCACGGTGAGGAACGTACGGACCTGTTCGGTATCCACAGGCTTTATATCGCTTCTACCGATATCAAAGTCCAATAAATTTCGCTATTACTTTACTGAAATGCCCCGGTATCCTGATGGTGAAGCGCAAACCCGTGCGCCCCGAGCAGGAGAGAACACCATGATCGCCGTGCGCGTGTTCATGAAGGCGACCAACGAGCCCCTGAAGCGGACCCCCGTCGTGCTGCAGACCGACGCCGACGGTGCGACGACTCCGCAGGCCCTCACGGACCGCAGCGGGGTCGCGCGCTTCGACCTCGGACCCGGCAGCGGCAAGGTCCTGGTATCGGGAATCGAGCGGTACCGTGGACGGCTGGACGGCGAGATCGCCATCGGCCTGTGGTCGGTCACCCAGTCCGGGGATGCTGCGAACGCGGGGGCCTTCGACCTGCCGAGCGGCAGCAACGCCTACCCTGGCATGGCGACGCGCGGCGTCGTGGTGGAGGGCCGAACGGTGCTGACCGACAGCGAGGGCTATCTCGTCGACCCGGCCGAGTGGTCGGAGGCGTTCGCGAGGGCCGAGGCCGAGGCCGAGGGGCTGCAGCTCGACGCGGAGCAGTGGGAAGTCATCCGCTTCCTGCGCGAGCACTTCGCGCGGCGCGGCACCCAGGCGACCGTTCGCGACATGATCCGGCACTTCCGGCGGGTCTGGGGCGACGAGCGGGGCAGCAACCACCACCTGCACGAGCTCTTCCCGCGCGGCGGCCCCCAGAAGCAGGGCAACCGCCTGGCCGGCCTCCTGCGCACCAAGGGCGAGCACTGAGGCGGGCGGCACGGCGCGGGTCGCCGTGCCGGCCGGTCACCACCAGAACTCCGGGTAGCGGCGCGACCCGGGGATGTTGTTAACGAGCAGGCCGACCGCGACCAGGATCAACGGGCCAACGGTCGCAGGGACCAGCACGTAGAGGAACCCGAGCCGGTGGATCTCGGCGGAGCCGATGACGGCGATGAGCGCCGTCGCGCCGCCAGGTGGGTGCAGGGTCCGGGTCGCGTGCATCAGCGCGATCGCCGTTGCCACCGCCACCGCCTGGGCGAGCCAGGGGTCGGCCTGCAGCAGCTTCCAGGCGGCGACGCCGACGAAGGCCGACAGCACGTGCCCGCCGATCACGTTGCGCGGCTGCGCCAGCGGGCTGCGCACCGCGCCGAACACCAACACCGCCGACGCCCCGAACGAGCCGATCATCAGGGTGAGGTCCAGCCCCTCGAACACCAGCCGGTTCACCCACGCGATGGCGGCGATGCCCAGGAATCCCCCGATCCAGGACCAGAGGATCTCGGCACTGCCGACCCGCGGCGGGCTGCCCTGTGGCATGCCGCGCATCTTGGCGAGGTACTCGGAGATCCTCATGGCACGAGGTCTGCCCCGCACTTCGTTATGAAGTCCTTGCGCAGCAGGATGCCGCGCAGCCGCCCGTTCGCGTCGGTCACGGGCATGCTGCGGCCGGGGTGCGCGTGGAAGGCCGCCAGGATCTGACGGAAGCTCGCATCCTCGGTGACCGTGACGACGGGGGCCGTCATCGCCTCCGCGACCGGCGTCTCGTGGCAGCGGTGGCCGAAGGTGCCGCCGGGCTCCTCGACGAGCCGCAGGAGGAGCTCGAGAAAGCTGTCGGCGTGGAGGCGGCCCAGGAAATCGGTCTCCGTCAGCACACCGATCACGCACCCCCCATCGTCGACCACCGGTAGGCTCTTCATCCCCTGCTCCACCAGCGCCCGCGCCGCCTCGTCCATCCGCATGTCGGGCCGCAGCGGGCGCGCGCCGATGCGCATGAGGTTGCCGGCGCGGATGCTGGCGAACAGGCGCTCCAGGGCGTGGGTGTGGGCTAGACGGTAGACCTCCCGGAAGTCGCTGGTGGTGATGTCGATGTAACCCGGGATGCGCCGCATGGCATCCAGGATGTCGTCATCGGAGAGCTCGAGGTCTGGCATCTGCGCTCCGCGCGTCGGTGGCCGCCGCGAATGAAGCCCGGCCGCACCGCCGGCCGCGCCTCACCCGACCCTTGTCCCGCGCATTGTTCCACGTCGCTCCGCCCCGCCAACTTGACCGCTGTCAACGCGCGCCAGCGCGGTCTCCGTCAGGCCAGCTCGCGCAGCAGCGATTCCCAGGCCGACCGCTCGCGCTCGGGGGTGAAGAGCGGCCGCCGCGCGGCGCACCGCCCTTCGAGGTCGGCGTAGAACGCGGGGTCGGATTCCGCGCGCAGCAGCAGCGCGCGCAGGGCGGCCGAGTCCTCGACGGGGTAGTAACCGGGGTAGTCCGCCCCGAGCAGGCCGACGGAGCCGTCGATGCGCGAGGCCACGACCGGCAGCCCCGCGACCACGGCCTCGGAGATCACGTTCGCGCCGCCCTCCATGCGCGACGGCAGGGCCAGCAGGTGCGCACTCGCGTAGACACGCCGCAGGCGGCCGTGGGCAATCTCGCCGTGCCAGCGGTAGCGCGGGTTGACGGCCATCTCGGCCTGGGCCGCGGCGGCCCACTCGGGGGTGTGGGCGCCGCCGTAGTGCTCGACGCGAAGGCGGCTCTCGGCTGGCAGGTTGCGCACCGCGTAGGCTGGTCGCAGCGGATCCTTCTCCTCGCGCAGGTGGCCTGCGACGCAGACGCGGAACGCCCCCTTGACGGGTGCGCGCCGGGCGACCGGCCGGGCCGACTGGTAGATGACACGCACCTTGGCGCGATGCTCCGACGGCACCGTCTCGGCGATCAGGTCGTGAAGCCCTACCAGGCGGTCGGCGAGCACAATCGAGCGGAGCGTCGGCTCGGGGTGGCTGTGGATGAAGCGGTACGCGTCGGTGCCGGTCAGCGCCACGATCAGCGGCCGGCCCGGGTGCCGCGCGGCGAACCGGGCGACTGCCTCCGCGCTGCGCCAGGCGTGCAGCGCGACCATCAGGTCGGCCGGCTCGCCTGCGTAGTCCACCGACACGCCCACCCGGTGGCCGAGCCCTCGCAGGATGGCCGCCCAGCGCGCAGCGGTGGCGCGGTTGCCGGCGCGCGAGCGGGGCGGGGCGGGGGTGACGAGGCGGATGCGCATGACAGGCAGACTCCGGGGCCATCGGCGGCAGTGTCCGCGCGCGTGCCCACTGCAGGCAATCCCGGCACGCGAGGGTCGGGCCTCTCGGGGCCGATACGGGGCCACGACCGCCGCGGGTGATAGTCCAGCCCGGATTTTGGCAATATGCGTCACTTAAGGAGAGCCTATGGACCCGCTGAGCCCCGCCGAGCTGATCGCGCAGATGGCCGACGCCCGCGCGCGGACGCTGACCCTGGTCGAAGGACTGGACGCCGCCCAGCTGATGGGCCCGCAGCTCGCCATCGTCAACCCGCTGCGCTGGGAGATCGGCCACGCGGCCTACTTCTACGAGTACTGGGTGCTGCGCCGGCACCTCGGCGAGGCCGCCGGGCGCCCGGACGTCGACGGCCTCTACGACTCGATCACCATCGCCCACGACGACCGCTGGAATCTCCCGCTTCCGTCAGTTCAAGACACCCTGGCCTACATGCGGCAGGTCCAGCAGCGCGTCGCCGCGCACCTCGCCAGCGGCCCGCCGGACGCGCGGCGCGACTACCTCGCCCAGTACGCCGTGTTCCACGAGGACATGCACACCGAGGCCTTCACCTACACGCGCCAGACGCTAGCCTACCCCAGGCCGGCAATCGGCACGGCAGCGGACCCCGGGTGGCAGGCAGGCGGCCTGGCCGGTGATGCCGCGATTCCCGGCGGCGAGGTCCTGCTCGGTGCGCAGCCCGGTGACGGCTTCTGCTTCGACAACGAGAAGTGGGCGCACCCGCTCGCGGTGCAGCCGTTCCGCATCGCCCGGGCGGCGGTGAGCAACGCCGAGTACGCGACGTTCGTTGCCGACGGTGGCTACCGCCGGCGTGAGATCTGGGACGACGCGGGCTGGACCTGGCGCGCGGCGCGCGGGCTCGATCACCCCGTCTACTGGCGGCAGGGCGGAGACGGCTGGGAGCTGCGCCGCTTCGACCGCTGGGTCGCGCTCCCGCCGCACGCGGCGGTCATCCACGTGAGTTGGCACGAGGCCCAGGCCTACTGCCGCTGGGCAGGACGCCGATTGCCCACCGAGCTCGAGTGGGAGGTGGCCGCCGCGGGCGAGCCGACGGCGGACGGCAACGCGCTGGCCCCGCGCAAGCGCCGGTTCCCCTGGGGCGACGCGCCGCCCACCCCGGCGCTCGCCAACCTCGACGGCGGCGCGCTCGGCACCATCGACGTCGGCGCACTGCCCGACGGCGACAGCGCCTTCGGCTGCCGGCAGATGATCGGCAACGTCTGGGAGTGGACCGACACGGTGTTTGGCCCCTACCCCGGCTTCACGCCGGACATGTACCAGGACTACTCGCAGCCGCTGTTTGGCACGACCCGCGTGCTGCGCGGGGGCTGCTGGGCGACCCGCAGCCGGCTGATCCGCAACACCTGGCGCAACTACTACGGCCCAGACCGCAACGACGTCTTCGCCGGCTTCCGGACCTGCGCACTGCAATGACCCATCCGACGATCGAGTTCCACGACCTGCACCCCACGCCGGCCGACTTCGCCGCGGAGGTGCTCGCCGGCCTGCGGCGGCGGCCACGCTACATCCCGCCCAAGTTCTTCTACGACGCGCGCGGCTCGCAACTCTTTGATGCGATCACCGCGCTGCCCGAGTACTACCTGACGCGGGCCGAGGTCGAGGTGCTGGCCGCGAACGCGGCGGAGATCGCCCGGAGGGTCGGCACCGGCAGCCTGCTGGTCGAGCCGGGCGGCGGGAGCTGCGCGAAGGTACGCATCCTGCTCGAGGGCCTGCGGCCCTGCGCATACGTGCCCATGGACATCTCGCGCGAGCACCTGCGCGCCGCCGCGGAGCAGGTCGCGGCAGAATTCCCCTGGCTCGAGGTCCACGCGAGCTGCGCCGACTTCACCCGGGCGATGACCCTGCCCGAGACCGCCCCCGAGCCCGAGGGACCGCGCGTCGCGTTCTTCCCTGGCTCGAGCATCGGCAACTTCGACCCCGAGGGCGCGGTCGGCTTCCTCGCCGCGGTGGCCGAGCTGGTCGGTCCCGGCGGGTTCCTGCTGATCGGCGCGGACCGCAAGAAGGACAAGGCGATCCTCGACGCCGCCTACGACGACGCGGCCGGTGTCACAGCCGCCTTCAACCTCAATCTGCTCGAGCGGATGAACCGGGAGCTCGGCGCGGACTTCGATCTCGCTGCCTGGCGCCACCGTGCCTTCTACAACGAGGCGCAGGGCCGGATCGAGATGCACCTGGTGAGCCTGCGCCCGCAGACGGTGCGCGTCGCCGGCGAGTCCTTCACCTTCGATGCAGGCGAGACGATCCACACCGAGAACTCCTACAAGTACGGTATCGAGGAGTTCCAGGCACTGGCCGCGCGCGCCGGGTTCGAGCCCGCGGCGGTGTGGTCGGACGCGCGCGGGCTGTTCGCCGTGCACTTGCTGAGGACCTGAGCAGCCCATGCGCGCAACGGTAACGCCGGTCGTCAAGGATCTGGTGCTGGTCGGCGGCGGGCACGCGCACGTCTCCGTGCTGCGCCGCTTCGGCATGAAGCCGATGCCCGGGCTGCGCCTCACGCTGATCGCCCGCGACGTGCACACGCCCTACTCCGGCATGCTGCCGGGCTACGTGGCCGGGCTCTACTCGCACGACGACTGCCACATCGACCTCGGCCCGCTCGCGCGCTTCGCCGGCGCGCGGCTCTACCACGCCGAGGTCGAGGGACTCGATCTGACCAACCGGCGCGTGCTCGTCCGCGGCCGCCCGCCGGTCGCGTTCGACCTCCTGTCGATCAACGCCGGCTCGCGGCCGCGCACCCTCGACGTGCCCGGCGCCGCGGAGCACGCGCTCGCGGTGAAGCCGATCGACGCCTTCCTCGAGAACTGGGAGGCGCTGATCGCGCGGGTCGTGGCGAGCACCGGGCCGTTCCGCGTGTGCGTGGTCGGCGGCGGGGCGGGCGGCGTCGAGCTCGCACTGTCCACACAGTACCGGCTGCGCCAAGTGCTCGGTTCGCGCGGCGACGACCCGAACCGCGTGCGTTACACCCTGCTGACTCGCGGCCCGGAGATCCTGCCGACGCACAACCCCGGCGTGCGCGCGCGCTTCGTCCGCGTGCTCGCCGAGCGCGGCATCGATCTGCGGACCGACCACACCGTCGTCGAGGTGACCACGACCGAGGTCCGGTCGGTTGAAAAGGATTCCGTCGCGGCCGACGCGGTGCTCTGGGTGACCGACGCCGCCGCGCCGGCCTGGGCGGAGGCAGCGGGGCTCGCCGTCGACGCCAACGGTTTCATCCGCGTCGACGACTGCCTGCAGTCGGTCTCGGAGCCGGGCGTCTTCGCGGCGGGCGACAACGCCGCATTGCCGGACCCGCGCCCCAAGTCGGGGGTGTTCGCGGTGCGTCAGGGACCCGTGCTGGCCGACAACCTGCGCCGCGCCGCAACCGGCCAGCGCCTTCGCCCCTACCGCGCGCAGCGCCACTTTCTCGGCCTCATCAGCACGGGCGACCGTTATGCCGTCGCCTCGCGCGGCAACTGGTCCGCCGAGGGCGCGTGGCTGTGGCGCTGGAAGGACTGGATCGACCGGCGGTTCATGGCGAAGTTCAACGAGCTGCCGGCGATGGCCGGCGGCGAGGCGCCCGAACTCGCGGCGGGGCTCGCCGACGGCGCGGCGATCCGCGAGCTGTCCACGCTCGCCATGCGCTGCGGCGGCTGCGGCGCGAAGGTCGGCAGCACGGTGCTGTCCCGCGTCATCCAGCGGCTGCCAATCGGCGCGCGGCGCGCCGACGTGCTGATCGGGCTCGACGCACCGGACGACGCCGCCATGCTCGCCGTGCCGCCCGGGAAGGCACTGGTGCAGAGCGTCGACTACTTCCGGGCGTTCCTCGACGACACCTACACCTTCGGCCGCATCGCCGCGAACCACGCCTTGGGCGACCTCTTTGCGATGGGGGCCGAGCCGCAGTCGGCGCTCGCCATCGCCACCGTGCCCTACGGCCGCGAGCGCGTGGTGGAGGAGTCGCTGTACGAGCTGCTCGCGGGCGCGCTGGCGACGCTAGAGCCCACCGGTGCGGTGCTGGCGGGCGGGCATTCGAGCGAGGGCGCAGAGCTCGCCTTCGGCCTCGCGGTGAACGGCCTGGTCGATCCGGACGCGACCTGGCGCAAGGGCGGGCTGCAGCCTGGCGATGCGCTGGTGCTGACCAAGCCGATCGGCACCGGCACGCTGTTCGCCGCCGACATGCGCCGGCGTGCGAAGGGCCGCTGGGTCGACACCGCGATCGCGTCGATGGTGCTGTCCAGCCAGTCCGCGGCAGAGTGCCTGCGACGGCACGGTGCGACGGCCTGCACCGACGTCACCGGCTTCGGCCTGCTCGGCCATCTCGTCGAGATGACGCGCGCCTCGGGCGTGGACGCGACCCTGCGGATCGAGGCGGTACCCCTGCTCGACGGCGCGGCAGAGACCGTCGCACTCGGCATCCTGTCCTCGCTGCAACCACAGAACCTGCGGCTGCGCCGGGCCGTGCGCGACCTCGAGGCGGCTGCGCAGCACCCGCGCTACCCGCTGCTGTTCGACCCGCAGACCGCTGGCGGGCTGCTGGCGGGCGTCCCGGCAGAGCGCGCCGCCGCCTGCATCGCCGAGCTGCGGTCGCTCGGCTATGCGGCGGCAGAGATCATCGGCCACGTCGAGCCGCGCAGCGAGGCCGAGGCGCCGATCGCGATCGATGTCCGCGCCTGACCCTCAGCTCGCGATCGCGCGCTACCGGGCGCACGCGGCCGGGTACGACGCCACGGCCGCGCGGACCATGGGCCTGCGCCGGCGGACCGTGGCGCGGCTCGCGTTACAGCCGGGCCAGACCGTGCTCGACGTGGCCTGCGGCACGGGGCTCAGCTTTCCGCTGCTGCAGTCCGGCGTCGGCGAGACGGGACGCGTCATCGGCATCGAGTTGAGCCCCGAGATGCTGGCCCTGGCGCGCGAGCGCTGCGCGCGGGAGGGCTGGCGCAACCTGACGCTGATCGAGTCGGCGGTCGAGACGGCCGAGATCCCCGCACCGGTCGATGCGATCCTGCTCAACTTCACGCACGACGTGCTGCGCTCCCCGCAGGCCCTGGCGCGCATCTTCGCGGCCGCGCGCCCGGGCGCGCGCGTCGCCGTGGCCGGGATGAAGCTCGCGCCCTGGTGGCTGGCACCGCTGAATCCGATCGTCCGCGCGCAGGCGCGGCCGTACATGACGACCTTCGAGGGGCTGGCGCGACCCTGGGACCTGCTGGAGGCCTACCTGGAGCACTTCGAACGGGAGTCGGTGCTGTTCGGCACCGGTTACATCGGCTGGGGGATCGTTGGTGGAAGCGGCCTCCAGGCCGCGATTCCGCATCGTGCCGCGGACGGCGCTGCTACCGCGCGCCGCGGCTGACTTTCGCGCGGCGGCTGCGGGCCGCCATTGGACGGGAAGCATGGCAAGACGAAAGATCCTCGTGCTGTTCGCCCAGGAGTGGGACCGCCTCGCGCTCGCGGACCCGTCCCTGTCGGATCGCTACGACTTCATCCACTCCGGCTTCGACCTGTTCCGCTTCCCGCAGAACGCCCGGCTGCTGACGTTCGACGTCCACCGCTACGTCGACCGCATGGTGCGGCTCGCGCGCCGCGAGGGCGTGGCCGGTGTGATCAGCCCGCACGAGCAGTTCGGCACCCTGATCGCGGCCGAGGTGGCGCAGCGCCTCGGCCTCCCCGGACCCCACCCGCGCGCCATCCTCACGGCCCAGCACAAGTACTACGCCCGCGCCGCGATGGCCCGGCTGATCCCCGACGCCACCCCCCGCTTCGGTGCCTTCCCCCACGATCTGACGGACGCCTGCGAGCTGCCGCTGCCCTTCCCGTTCTTCGTAAAGCCGGTAAAGGCCACCTTCTCCGTGCTGGCGCGTCGCGTCGACAGCTTCGGGGAGCTGCGTCGGCACCTGCGATTCGGCAGGCTCGAGCGCCTGATTGCCGAGCGGCTGATCCGCCCGTTCGACGATCTCCTCGCCGCCTACCCCGACCTCACGATCGACGCCCACCACCTCATCGCCGAGGAGCTGATCGAGGGCGTTCAGGTCAACGTCGACGGCTACGCCGACCGTGGCCGCTTTCGCATCCTCGGGATCGTCGACGAGCTGATGTACCCCGGCACCATGGCCTTCAACCGTTTCGAGTACCCCAGCTCGCTGCCGCAGGCAGTGCAGGCGAGGATGGCCACCGTCGCCGAGCGGGCCATGCGGGCCGTCGGGTTCGACCACGGGCTCTTCAACGTCGAGCTCTGCTACGCCCCGCACGGCGACGCCATCAAGGTCGTCGAGATCAACCCGCGCGTGGCCTCGCAGTTCATCACGCTCTACCGGTCGGTCGACGGCATCGGGCTGTACGACCTGATGCTCGCCCTCGCGGTGGGCGAGACGCCGCGCTGCGAGCCCGGACCACAGCCGCACGCCTACGCGGCGAGCTTCGTCTTCCGCCGGTTCGACGGCCGTCCGGTCAGGCCTGCCCCGCACGACGACCGGGTCGCGCAGGTCGCCGAGCGCCATCCCGATGCCCACCTGATGCTCTATGCCAAGCGCGGCACGGCTCTGGCGCGCGAGTTGAAGTGGCTCGGCAGCCACCGCTTCGCCGTGCTGAACCTTTCCGGACGTGACCGCGCCGAGCTCTACGCGCGCTACCGCGACATCCGCGACGCGCTCGGCTTCGTCGGTGACGGCGGCCCCGAGCCCGCACCGCTCTGGTCAGGGCCCCACGTGCGGCCGCAGCCGGAAGCGTCCCGCAACGCCGGGGACGGCGCGTGAGGGCACTCAAGGCCCTAGCGGCCTTGCTCTTCCTCAACGGCGCGCTCAGCTTCGACAACTGGTGGCCGACGCCCGCCGTCCGGCCCGATCACCGGC
>Ga0208980_10000971_pt1 | contig 17084 bp, 14 predicted proteins | sample WetSurMetagenome_3_FD_187993 | JGI IMG/M metagenome (GOLD analysis project Ga0208980, IMG submission 187993) | Wetland microbial communities from Twitchell Island in the Sacramento Delta, sample from surface sediment Aug2011 Site A1 Bulk (version 2) | ecosystem: Environmental > Aquatic > Marine... | reverse complement strand
GGAGGGACCGGGGGGATCAGCGGAGGGCGCGGCGGAGGGCGCGGAGGCGGAACCGGTGTTTCCATTGGCACGGGATCCGGGGGATTCGGCGATTCGTGGTATGCGCGAGCGGTTGAAGCCCGAATCAGTTCGAACTGGATACGTCCTCCGCAGGGGATACAGGTCGATATGATATACAGCTTTTACATCCTGTCCGACGGCAGTATCGGCGGAATCAAAAAGGAAAAATCCTCCGGAAATCCGGAAATGGATTTGACGGCCGAACGTGCCATTCGCGCCTCGAATCCCCTGGCCCCGCCGCCTCCGGAGTTCCGCGGAAGGCCGGTTCAATTCGTCGCTCAGTTTGTCTACCCCCCGAAACCCTAGCGTTTTTCAGGGGGGCCGTTGCAGGACCGCGAAAGGCCGACGAAAACAACAGGCTCACGGGCCTGTATTCGCTTGCGTTAACAGACACTCTGTGAAACAGCAGGCATGCAGGCCCTTTCGGCCAAAGGAGCGCAATGTTCAAGAAGACGCTATGGCTACTGCTGATCCTGGGCAGCACCCTGCCCTCTATTCGCACTCAGGATACGCCGCCCGTGATGATCCGGCCGCGGCCCGCCGAGGAGATTATACTGGCAGTCGCCCCGGTGCAACCGGCTTCCGCCGACAAAACCGGGGAGCTTGCCGAATCGCTCAAAATCTTCAATCAGGTGCTCTGGGACGATCTCTCGTTTTCGGGATTTTTCGTTATGGCCGGGAAAAGCTTCTATCCTCCGCAGCCCATCATCAGGCCTGAGGATGTAAACTATGATGCGTGGAGCACCCTTCCCTTCTCGTTGAGTTTCCTAACGGCAGGGACACTGGATCAATCCGGGGGAGTCCTGCGGGCCGAATTGCGCATCTTCGACATGAAGCAGCGCTCCATGAGCTTTGGACAGCGTATCGCGGGAGACGCCGAACAGATACGCGTGATTGCGCACCGCTGGGCAGACGAGATCGTCTACAAGCTGACGGCAGGGGCCTCCCGGGGCATTGCCTCGACCAAAATCGCCTATTCCTCAAGAAGAGGAAATGCCAAAGAGATATATGTTATGGACTATGATGGTTATGGCCAGCATGCCTTCACGCACAACAACTCGAATAACCTGTTCCCGAATTGGGCGCCGGACGGTTCGAAGCTGGCGTTCGTGAGCTACCGGACCGGGAAACCGGAGATCAATATTTATTCCTACCTGGACGGTTCCCGTCTGGCGTTTCCCATGTACAACACTTTCGCCTCGACTCCGGCTGTTTCGCCGGACGGGACGCAGGTGGTTTTCTGCTTAAGAACGCCGCGCGGCGACGCGGACCTTTTCATCTCGAAGCTGGACGGTTCCGATCGCCGGAATATTTCCAACAACCCGGCCATCGACACATCTCCGACCTGGTCACCGTCGGGCCGGCAGATCGCCTTTACCTCCAGCCGATCCGGAGGTGTCAACCAGATCTTCATTTGCGACACCGATGGCGCCAATGTCCGCGGAATCATCAAAGAAGGCGGGGACGCCGATTCGCCGTCTTGGTCGCCGGACGGCCGCTGGATCGCGTTCCATTGGAAGCCCCACCTGAGCAGCAGTTACAACCTGTTCATAGCCGAGGTCGCTTCCGGCAGGATCAACCAGCTGACCAGCAACGGCGGCAGCAATGAAAATCCTTCGTGGGCGCCCGACGGACGCCATATCGCGTTCCAATCGAACCGGAGCGGAAGCCCGCAGATTTATATCATGCTGATCGATGGCTCGGAGCTCCGCATGATAACCAGTCAGGGCAGTAACAGCAGTCCCGCCTGGGGCGGATATCCGCGCAGGGAAACCGCCGTCCGCTGACCGTCAAAGCCCGTTGCGCTCCGGGAATGAATCCTCGCGCGCCGGTGCGGTTGCATGACCGGCAGGCGAGGGACATGCTATACTTTTTAAGATGGGGTATCAGTGAGGAATGAAGGCCAAAACAATAACCAGAAAAATCACCAAGGAGATATGTCAATGATACGATCGTCCTACACGGCCATGGCCTTAACCGGCCTCCTGCTGGCGCTGGTTCTTTCGGGAACCGGCTGTGCAAAAAAGGTTGCTACGGCGCCCGCCGCGGCTCCGGCGACGGCAGAACCCTCGCCGGCGCCCGCGCCGCCTTCTTCCACACCGACAATTTCTCTCAGCGCGTCCCCATCGGCAATCGAGAGAGGTCAGTCGACAACACTCACTTGGAAATCCGAGCATGCGACGGGAGTGACCATCGATGGCGGGATAGGAACTGTGGAGGCCTCTGGAAGCCGGACTGTCAGCCCATCGGCCTCGGCAACCTACGTGGCAAGGGCTACGGGACCCGGCGGCAGTGCCGTGGCTGAGGCGCGCGTGACGGTCACTTCACCTGCGGCTGTAACCCCTCCCCCCCTGCCGGCGCTCAGTGACTCCGAGTTTTTTTCCACCAACATTAAGGATGCCTTTTTTGACCTGGATTCTTATATCATCCGCTCGGATGCGCAGGATGCATTGCGCGAAAGCGCACGCGCTCTTCGAGAACGATCCGGCATTCGCATTACGGTTGAAGGCCATTGCGATGAACGCGGATCGGAAAAGTACAATCTGGCACTGGGCGACATGCGAGCCAACGCCGCCAGGGATTTTCTCGTCGGACAGGGAGTCAACAGCAGCCGCATCGACACCATCAGTTACGGCAAGGAAAGGCCATTCTGTGAGGAACACAACGAGGACTGCTGGCAGCTGAACCGGCGCGCGCACCTGGTCATGCGTTAGCCCGCATTTTCACCAGACTCGGCCGCACGGCGCCGCAGACCAGCGTGCATGCCGAGCGGGCATGATTCGCGGGGTGGCATGTAAACCCGAGCGCTCTTCATGGCCCGAAGCGTCCCGGAGAATGGTTCGCGCAAACAAACCACGCCGGCGGCAGCGCAAAAAATCCCTGGGAAGACAGCACCTGTGCATCCGTCAGGCCCTGCGGTTCTGTTTGGGCTTTTCCCGCTGCAGTGAAACAATGCGGTTTTCGGTATAGGAGAAAATGCATGAATCGAAAAATTTGTTTCTGTCTCCTGATGGCATTTATGGCTGCGCTGCCCGCGGCCCAGGCGGGCACGAAAGAGGAGTTGATGCGGCTTCAGAGCGATGTTCTCGCGCTCCAGAACCAGATTCGTGAATTTGAAAAGACCTTTAACCTCAGAACCGACGGACTCAAGAGCCTTGTAGAGCAGCTGAACGATCAGGTGGCAAAATCCAATCTGATCCTGGGCAGGATTTCGACTGCGCTCGAAACCCAGACCACAGGCGCGCAGTCGGCCGATCAGGCGCTTCTGCAGGAAATCAAAACCCTCACGGCCAAGATCGACGACTCGAACACACGCATCTCCGTTCTGGCACAACAGTTGGCCGAGCTCAAGGTGCAATCCAAGTCTCTGAGCTCGCCGACGCCGGTGGAACCGCCCCAATCCGGCGATTCCGTTTACAACCAGGCTTTCACCGATCTTGTTCAGGGAAACTTTGACCTCGCCGTCCAGGGATTCACAACTTATCTGAACAGCTATCCCGGCGGAGAAATGGCCGCCTCGGCACAGTACAACATCGGGGAAGCCTATTACAGCCAGAACCGGCTGCCGCAGGCCAGTGCCGCATTTACGGAAGTGCTGAAAACCTATCCCGGCTCGGACAAAGAGGCCAGCGCGCTTTTCAAAAGGGCCAAAATCGCCTTGGCCATGCAGAAAACCCCCAATGCCATAGCAGATTTCAAAGATGTTGTCGCCAGGTTCCCGGACAGTCCTGAATCCGGCCTGGCCAAATCGGAACTGCAGAAACTGGGCGTCAGCTCGACAAAGCCCGCGCCTGCAAAGGACACGCGCCGCAAAACACGTTGAATCGGGCCATCCAAACGAGGAATAACCGCTATGAGTTCACTGAACAAGATATTGCTTATCGGGCATCTGGGCAGAGACCCGGAAATCCGTTATACGCCCGAGGGAAGTCCTGTGGCCAGCTTCAGCCTGGCTACCAGCGATAACTGGACCGACAAGAACGGCAGCCGACAGGAGCGCACCGAATGGCACAACATTGTGGTCTGGAACCGCCAGGCCGATCTGTGCAAACGCTTTCTTGCCAAAGGACGCCAGGTCTACATCGAAGGCAAATTACGAACCAGGGAATGGAGTGACCGGGACGGGAACAAGCGCCGCATCACGGAAGTGATCGCCTCGCAGATAGTTTTCCTGGGCAGCAGGCCCCAAGGCGCGGACGCGGGCGTTCAGCCCATGGAAACTTCCAGCCCTTCGACGGCCGAGCCCGATCAGGCCTTTGGTGACGCCGGTATTACGGACAGCGACATTCCCTTCTAAAGCGTCCTGCGCAGAACCGCTGCCGCGCAGCGACTGACATGGGGAGAAACCTGTGACAATGGAACCTCAAAAACGAAGGCTGACGGAATCCAGCAGCGCTGCCGGTTGAGCCAGCAAAATGAGTCCGGCGGCGCTGGACAGGATTTTGTCCAAACTTCCGCGCCAGGAAGATCCCCGTCTGCTCGTGGGCTTCAACAACAGGGATGATGCGGGTGTCTTTTTGCTCCAGGACGGATTGGCACTGGTTCAGACGACCGACTTTTTCACCCCGATCGTCGATGATCCTTACCAGTACGGCCAGATAGCGGCGGCGAATTCCCTGTCGGACATTTACGCGATGAATGGGCGGCCGTTGACCGCGCTCTCCATCGTGTGCTATCCGGAAGACGGGGATCTGGATGCGCTGCAGCAGATTCTGGTCGGCGGCCTGGAAAAGATGATCGAGGCCAATTGCGTTGTGGTGGGCGGCCATATGGTGCGCGACCGGGAGGTAAAATTCGGCTATGCCGTTACGGGAACTGCGGCCCCGAACCGTGTATGGACCAACGCCGGAGCCGTGCCGGGAGACCAGCTGATATTGACCAAGCCGCTCGGCACGGGCCTCATAGCCACGGCCCTTCGCGCCGCCAAAGCGGAACCCGCCTGGATCGATGCCGCCGTGCGCATCATGAGCCGGCTTAACAGAGATGCGGCCGTCGCCCTAAGCACTTTATCCGAAGCTGTTCATTCGGTGACGGATATCACAGGCTTCGGTTTCCTCGGACATGCATGGGAGGTGGCGACCGCCAGCGGAGTCAGCCTGCGTCTGCAAAGCCGGAATATTCAGGCTTTGGAGGGCGCGCTGGAATGCGCCCGCAACGGTTTCATCGCGGGCGGCCTCAAAAAAAACCGGGAGTTCGTCGGAAGCTGCGCCGAATTCGCTCCCGGGGTCGCGCCGGATTTGCAGTGTCTTCTCTTCGACCCGCAAACCTCCGGAGGATTGCTGGCCTCGGTCGATCCGGGATTTGCGGAAAGGGCCTGCACGCTTCTTGCGGCGACAGGCTGCCCCGCCATGCGGGTTGGCGAGGTTATTCAAAAAGCCTCCCCGCCGATCCGGATTCTATAGAAGGCTCCGATAGGCCGATTCCCAAAATGAGCGGCTGTCAAAATCGGTATTTGGCCTTTTTTACTTCCTGCCGAAAATCCACCCCGTGGATTTCGATCTCCCGGCACATCTCGTAAAGCCGGGAGCGCAATCGTATTCCTATCCTGTCGGTCAAGGTTTCTTCTCCCGATTTTGACGGCGCATCGAGATAGTTGGAGGTAAATAGGGTGACTTTCTTGTCGTTGTAGCGGTAGTTGATGATATGCGCGATGGTGTCGCGCACCCATTCCGTCGGCTTGTTGGCGCCCAGTTCGTCCAGCACGAGGATTCTGGCTTCCAGAACGGGCCCCAGAACATCCAGTTCGGAGGTCTGTGACACAGAGTTCCAGCTCGCCTGGATCTCTCTCAGGAGATCGCGGAAGTCATAAAAAAGGCCCCCATCGCCTTTTTCCACAATGACCTGTTTCAGGAGTGCCACAGCCAGGTGGGTTTTACCCACGCCGCAGGTGCCCAGGAAAAGCAGGCCGACATCGATCTGAGGATATTTCTCCAGGAAACGCTGCACGTAGATTTTTGCTTTCTTCTGGGACTCATCATTGGGTTTGTAGGAATCGAGGTCGCAGTGTTCGTAACGCTTCGGGATTCGCGCTTCCGCAAGGAGCCGCCCGACCCGCGCGGCCTCGATGCAGCTGCACCGGCGAACCTTCCCCGCACTTTCATCCGGTTCCCATCCGGAGCCGCTGCAGCGGGGGCAGACCTGAGATTCTGAGATCGGCGCATTCATGGAACGTTCAGCTTAGCATAAGTGTATGAATTGTTGGCCGGCTTTTCTCCGCAATGTCGGGAGCATGCCGGCGGATTACTTTCCTTTGACGTTCGTTTTCGAAGCTTCGCCCTTCGGCTCGGCTTCCGCCTCGAGGGTTTTGAGTTCGGCATACATCTTCTGGACATTGGCGGGAAACAGGTTCTGGAACCGGTAGGCAGAGTATTTCGCGGGCAGCTGCACTGCCTGAATTGCCTGCTCCAGGGTGTCCCCGCGCGCGACCGCAGGTTCAACCATGCTTTTAAGTTCCTGGAAATAGGCCAGAAATCTACCCACGGCCTTACGGTCTCCCACAACGCCGTGGCCTGGAACAAAGGTTTCCGCTTCCAGCTTCAGCACGTTTCCGAGCGTATCCATCCAGCTCAGAATGTTCGCGTCCTGGACATTCGGGATCGCCTCATTGAAAAACAGGTCTCCAAGAAAAGCGATTTTGGCAGCGGGGAGGAAAAGCACGATATCCCCATTGGTGTGGCCTTCGCCGAGGAATAACAGCCGGACTTCCTGATTGCCTTCTTTCAGGGTCAGCCGTTCCTCCAGCGTTACGAAGGGAGCCTGAATGCGCAGACGGGATAAATTGGCCAGATATTGCTGGCGGCTTTCGATCTGCTCGCGGTAGCGCTGCATCTGAGCGCGAATCCCTTCCCCCTCCATCTCGCGGCGCAGCTTTTGTATTTGCGATCTGGCGATGCCCATGGTCCGTTCGAGCGACGGGATATCCATTTCCAGAACGCCATTGCGGGCATTCAGGCTGCTGATCAGCTGGGCACCTTCAAACACCTGGTTGCCGTGTGTGTGGTCCGCATGCGCGTGGCTGTTGACGACATAACGCACCGGTTTAGACGTAATCGAGCGCACCTGGTCCAACAGTGCCTGGCCCGCCTCAGGAGTGAAATGGGTGTCGAACACCAGCACGGAACGGTCCAGAACCATTATCCCCGTGTTGCCTACGGCATTTCCGTCCGGATTCGAGATGCTTGCATAGACCTGATCGGTGATCTTCACCAGCTCGGCATTTTCCTTGGACCATCCGGCCGGGACATTAAACCAGGCGAAGACTGTCCAAAGCAGAAGAATTGCCGCAGATCCATTCGCAGCCATCCACACCTCGCGATTGTTCCGGGCTCCCCAGCGCAATATTGCGGAAAACCCTCTGGGGCCGTCCAGCCTATATTAGCAGCTCAACGCAATGCCTTACAGATCGGGGTGATAATTTTCCGGGCGCAGGCCGCAATTATCAGGATTAAGGTCCAGGACTTGAGACCTGAAACCTCAGCCTTTTGGTCGGCTTTCGTCCCGGGCCATGCCTTCCGGAGGCTCGGACAGGGTTATCGCACCCTATAAGCCGGCGGTGTGCAATGAGGATTGGTTCTTGGACAGAAGCGACGCTGGGTCCCGTTACTCCCGGAACAACCGGGGAGCAAAGCCCGATTCGGGCTGCCGGGGAGCCTCCACCAGACTGACTGATTTCTGCATCCTGGATCGTCCCCGGAAGAGCGTAACCTTGACACTGTCTCCGGGACGTTTTTTCTCCAGAAGCAATCGCAGCTCATCCAGCGAGGACACCTGCTGGCCGTCGACCTCCGTGATGATATCCCCCCCGATCAGGATGCGCTCGTTATATAGGAGCGCGATCTGATTCGCCCCCTGAATTCCGGCGTTATCCGCGGAACTCCCGCGATGGACCCTGGCCACCAGAATTCCGGTATCGACCGGGAGATTCAAATCGCCGGCGAGTTCTTCATTCAGGGAGTAGCCTTCCACGCCGAACCAGGGACGAAGCACCCGTCCATCCCTGATCAATTCGGCTGTGACGCGGCGGATTGTGTTTATGGGGATGGCGAAGCCGATGCCTATGTTTCCTCCGCCGATGGTAAAAATCGAGGTGTTAATTCCTATCATCTCGCCGCTGGTATTCAGCAGAGGCCCTCCGGAATTTCCGGGATTGATCGCGGCATCTGTCTGGATGACGTTGTCCACAAGGTCGCCGCCCTGTGTCCGGATCCTCCTGCCCACGGAGCTGACGATTCCGACCGTCAGGGTATTCTGCAGGCCGAGGGGATTCCCGATGGCCAGCACTTTCTGCCCGACTTTCAAGGCATCCGAATTTCCGAAGAGAATGGGATGCAGACGTTCCTTGGGAGCTCCGATCAGGCGTATGACGGCAAGGTCGTTCTGCTGGTCGACTCCGACAACCTTGGCATGATATTTGGACCGGTCGGGAAGCGCGACCTCCAGGCTTTCCGCGGATTCTATTACGTGATAATTCGTCAGAATGTGCCCGTCCCGATCCAAAACGCATCCGCTGCCCGTTCCTTCGCGGGCGACCGGTGTGAAGAAAAATTCATACTCCACGACCGTTCGGGTAATATTGACCACACCCGGACTGACGCTGCTGTAAACCCTGATGTTGGTTTCTTCATCAGTGCTCAGCGCCGGCTGCTCTGCAGGAACTGCCGCAAGAGCGGGTGCCGGCGTTTCCCTGGCGGTATGCCCGGGAATCCAGTTCCACCGCAACCCAATAAAAGTCGCGGCGCTCGCCAGGAGCGCCGCGATCATACACAACCTTACAGGATGATTTCTCATACGGCCCACCCTTATTTCTCCGGGGCTTTGGCATATCAGCCCCGGACGGATCGCTGACTGCGGCTACCGAAGGGTGATCGCAATCCCGCTTGAAGATATGTTCATATTCATCGCGAGAGAGCTCTTGGGAAGGTCGGGGACCGTCACCGTCGTCGTCATCTTGAAAATGCTCATGGCAAGCTTGTATTCCCCGGTAGGGACCGGTTGCGTGAAGCGGCAATTGCCTTTATTGCCTTCGGTCAGGATGGGCGTCGACTGATAGGATCCGGATGGCCCCTGAAGAACCAGCACAAACCCGTCCAGCCGGTCCATGCTGAACGCTCCACTCAGCCTGGTGATGGAAACAGAAATGGATTTGGGAGCCTTTTTGAGCGCCTCTTCTTTGGCGTCCTTCTGCCGTTGCTGCTCGGCTTCCTCCTGCACATTCCCGAACCATCTCGATCGCATGGTTTCCAGTTCGCCGGAGGCTTTCAGCCTGTCGATGGTCTCGTTGATTTTCGCAAGAAGCTCCGTTTCAACCTTGCGCACAACCACGGCGTACTGATACTTGTTGACCAGCTCAGGCAGCGTGGTCGTGTTGGGATAGCTCTTGTATCCGCTGTAAGTCAGGATGGGCTTGTCACCCACGACCGCATCGATTTCGGCCCGGTTCAGAGCGCCCAGAGCATCGTCCATGGTGGAAAACCTTGAAATGGAAACGCCGGCCGCCGTCTTCTGGGAGGACATGAAGCTGTCGCCCGGACGTCCGGTGCAAACACCGACCTTCTTGCCGGCTAGACTGGCGAGCCCCTTGATCTCGAAGTTATCCCGCCGGTGAGCAATGGCATCCCCGCTGTCGTAGTAAGGCTTCGAGAAGGCGAAATCCTCGCCCCGTTTGGGATCGATCGCTATGGCGGAGATGATGATTTCCGCTTCTCCGTTCTTGAGCAATTCAAACAGGTGGTCGTAGCCGGAAACTTTGACCCATTTGATTTCGATGCCCAGATCCTTCCCTATCTCGGTGCCGAGATCGACATCCATTCCCTGAACACCGGTCCCAGACCCGAATTCCAGGGGTGCATTCACAGCGTCAATGATGATGCGCACCAGCTTGTTCTTCTTCATGCTTTCCGCGGCGCTTGGAATTTCTTTTTCCTTCTTACCGCATCCCGCAAGGGTTATCACAAGGCTGATTATCAATAGACTGTATTTTGCGATTCGCAATTCTTACCTCCTTCGGGGAAATAGCAGCCAACTGCACGGTTCGATAGCTGGCAGGTGGTATTCTAGCCAAATTGGAACAGCTACCAAAGCTTTTTTCGATAATACTTTGAAAAGCCCCAGCTTGATAAAACCCGCCTTCGCAATTTCGGTCAAAGCTTCCGGGCTTTCAAGGTTAAAAGGATACTGCCTACAGCCAGCAAATTCGAGATGGCCCCCAGCACGCAAACCGCCGTGTAACTCCTCCATTCGAACAGGATGCCGGAGAGCAGGCCGGCCAGGCCGATCCCGAGCTGCGAAAAAGAATTTTTCAGGGCGACAAACGTGCCGCGCAGATCCGAAGGCGCGATTTCCGTGAGCACCGCCTCCATAGGACCCTGTCGGAAGGCTGCCGATACGCTGATAGCGCCGAAAACCGCGAAGAGGGCCCATCCCCAGTGCATGCCCGGAAGGATGAAGAGGAATAATGCCAGAAACAGGCTGCTGAGAATAAACTGGAGCCTTTTGCCAATTCTATCGGCGATGAATCCGGCAAAAGGGGACGCCAGAAGGGCTGCGATCCCCGAAACCAGAAATACAAACCCGACCCTGCTGCCCGAAATGCCGAACGAGTCCTTCAGCCATACCCCAAGAAAGGCGAGAAAGCCCATGGTCCCGGCGGATGCGAAAAAGGAGCTCATCAAAGCCCCGACCGAGGTCTTTTCCGCTAAAAAGCCTCCATATTGCTTCCAACACTTCGCCAACGGCCTGGCCGGGCTGCTGCCGCCCTTGCGGGACAGCGCGGGTAACAAAAAATACACGCCAGAAAGCGCCGCAAGCGACAATCCCGCCATGGCAGCGAAGACGATATTCCAGCCGAAGCGTTCGCTAATCCAAGATCCCAGCGGCACTCCCAGGATCAAGGCAGCAAAATACGATGAGAAAATGCACCCCATAGCCCAACCGCGGTTTTGATAGGGGAAGAAATCGGCTGCATACGATAGGGTGTTGAGGCTGAGCATGCTGGCGCCCATTCCGGTAACGATCCGACCGGTTAAAAGTCCGGCAAAATTTGCAGACACGCTCGAGAGCACCGAACCGGCCCCAAAGATCATCAATCCGAGGCACAATCCCTGCCTGCGTCCGAAAGCATCCGATAGCGGCCCCCATATGAGGACGGCCAATCCGGCGCAAAACGAATATCCGGTAAAAAGCAGACCCATATCGGAGGCAGATGCCCTGAATTGAGCGCGGATGAAGGGAAGGAGCGGGCTGAGTATTTGGTTGTCGGCTACTCCGACGAAAAGAATGCTGAAGAGACAGGCGAGGACTCTCCATTCTTCCTTGGGTCGGGAGGTCATGCGAGCGCTATTCGAAGTGCTTGATTTGCAGATGCTCGGCCGCAATGTCGGTCAAATCGACGACAGACGCTGCCGCCACGCCCATTGCGATGGCAATGGCTTCACTGATTTCCTCGCGGGTGGCGCCGAATTTCTTCGCCTTTTTGATGTGCCCGTTCAGGCAACCCTGACACTTGAATCCCAGCGATGCGGCAATGGCAATAAGTTCTTTCGTTTTGCGATCGATTTTGGATTTTTTATACGTCTCCTGGTAGAAGTCGAAATAAATCTTCTTCATCCGGTCTTCAACCATCGTATACGAAGGCCATCCTGCCTTGGGTTCCGGAGTCATCGCATTCTGGTTCGTGGCATCCAGCGGATCTTTCATAATGCCGGATTTCTCCTTTCTTAAGCGGGCCTAGAGTAGGAAGCTGGAAAACTTAAAGATCGTATCACTAATGATACGATCTTCACAATGCCGTAAGACCTACATTTATCAAACGCTGATATGCGCCGGCAAAAAACACTGACAAACACTGAAATCAATATATATCTACATTTGAAATCCGCACAAAACTGATCGACTGGGCTGCAGCAAAAATATCAGCTTACAGAGAACGCTGCATGATCCAGGCGTCCTCGACGGGATCCGTATAATAATTCAAACGGGTCCCCACAATCCGGAAATCATGATTGTAGTAAAACTGTATTGCATTCTGATTGGATTTTCGCACTTCGAGAAAACACCGGCTGCAGCCGCGCTGCATCCCTTCCGCATAGGCTGTTTCCATCAACTGAGTGCCGATTCCCTGGCGCTGCCACCCGGGGAAAACTCCAAGCTTAAGGATTTCCAGATCCTCGCAGATCGAGCGGGCGAGCACGAATCCGACCAGGATCTGCCGGCCGGGATCTTCCATCCATACAGCTTTGCAGCCAAAATATTCCGGAGACTCCTCGAGAAAGCGGCGATAGTTATCATTTCCCCAAAACGCCAGCTGCACCTGATCCTCGAGAGGCCTGAGCGCAGGAACGTCATCCGCGGTAAGGCGGGCAAGATAGCAATTCGATCTCATTTCAACGTACCCGCCCTTTATTTCTGACAGCATCCGGAGGCCTTATGTACAGGGGCTCGGAAACCAGGTACTCTCCCGAGCGCCATGCCCTTTTTCGAGATAATGCAAGCCGGCCGATATCTGCGGCCAGGAACAAATCCGTGGGCAGGATGCGGGGCCAGCCCGCGCTCTTCGAACTGCCGAATCCGCAGGCCTGCGTCTCCCCCGCCATAAATAAATGTCTGCCCGCAATGCGCTGCGCTAATTCCGTCGCATCCAGCAGCGCAGGCTTTCGAGCGATGCGGAAACGGTCTTCCCGGCAGAGAAACTCCGCATAATAAACCTGAGACCTGTGCGCATCCAGCACTACCCCAACGGTTCCGCCGGCCTTCATTAAGGATGCGACCTGATGAGCGAGCGCGTCAAGCCCCGAGATCCCGGCGAAGGGAATCGAAAGAGACTGCGCGATTCCGAGCGCGGTAGCCATGCCGATTCGAATGCCCGTGAAAGAACCCGGACCGATCCCTGTGGCCACAAGGCTGAGGTCGGCCAGTTTCCATCCCAGGCGCTCCAGCAGAAAATTTACCGAACTGAGCAGGATGGTCGAGTGGCTTCGCGGCGCATACAGCCGCAGTTCGGCAAGTACTTCCTGCGCTTCGAGCAGAACGACACTTCCCCGCACAGATGAGGTGTCGAAGGCCAAGACCCTGGAAGCTCGTTTCAAAGGTATCATCATTGACAATAGCAGGAGGCGAATTATATACTGCAGGTTCTTTATATACAAGCACTTGTGCCCGGAATCGGCGTTTCCCGGGCACCATGTCCCCGAAGGATTCTCCATCGCAGCTGGTCCGGGCTCCGCGTCGGGCCGGAACGGAAAATCCCCAGGGTCCGACAAATCCATGAAGGACGACGGGAGGTCAACTCCCCTGATCGTCAGGCTGCAATAAATGCCCGGCGGCATAGGAAAAGAGCGCAATGGAAGACCTCACACCCATGATGAAGCAATACCATGAGGTCAAAAGGCGCTTTCCGGGCAAGCTTGTCTTCTTTCGCCTGGGCGATTTCTACGAGATGTTCTACGAGGATGCAGTCCTGGCGTCCCGGGAACTGGAAATCACCCTCACTTCCCGCAACAAAGATAAGGGCGGGGCCCCAATTCCCATGTGCGGAGTTCCCTATCATTCTGTCGACGGGTATATCGCCCGCCTGATGAAAAAGGGACACAAAATCGCGATTTGCGAACAGGTGGAAGATCCCAAGACGGCAAAGAAGCTGGTTCATCGTGAGGTTACGCGGGTTCTGACGCCGGGAACCGTGGTCGAAGAAATGCTCCTGGAGCCCAAGGACCACAATTACCTGGCCAGCCTGTGCATCAGGGAAAATGCAGCCGGTTTGGCATTCATGGACCTTTCGACCGCTGATTTCCTGGCTACGGAATTTCTGGGAGAGGGGTTTTGGCAGAAGGCCGTGGATGAGCTGACCCGCTTTTCTCCGCGCGAGATTGTCCTCGCCGATCAATCCAGCCGGGAGATACAGCAAAGCCTCATCCGGGACTGGTCCGAGGATTGGGTCCCCAGCCCATTGGAGGAATGGGCCTTCAACCTGGATTATGCGCAGCGTGTTCTCCTGGAGCACTTCAATCTCGCCAGCCTTGACGGTCTCGGCGCCGCCGGCCGGTCGCTGTCCCTGTGCGCCGCCGGAGCCCTGATTCACTACCTCAGGGACTCTCAGCTCGCCCAGCTGGGTAAAGTAGCGACTCTTCGTTTCTTCGAGCCGACAGAGTTCATGAAGCTGGATGCCTCGACCGTGACGAACCTCGAACTGGTCCATGCCCTGGACGGCTCGAAGAAGGGATCGCTTCTGTCCTTTCTCGATCAGACAAAAACGGGAATGGGAGCGAGGCTGCTCAAGTCCTGGCTCCTGCTGCCTTTGCTGGCCCTGGATGAGCTCAACCGGCGGCAGGATGCGGTCCAGGCCCTGACAGCCGGCGTTCAGGCGCATGGCCGGCTTGCGAATAAACTGGCGGAAATTCACGACCTGGAGCGGCTTATAAGCCGCGTGCTGGTGGGAGTCGCCGGACCGCGCGAACTGCTTGCGCTGCGCGATTCAGTCCGAACCATTCCCTCCGTGCAAAGCCTGCTGGAGGTTTTCCATGCGCCGCGCCTAAGCGAGATTCGGGGGCAGCTGGATACCCTGGACGACGCCGTCAGCCTGATCGAAGCAGCGATCGCCGAGGATCCGCCCGCTTCTGCGAGCGATCCGGGCATTATCCGGGCCGGCTACTCCCGGGAACTGGATGAGCTGCGTTCGATACGCCACAGCGGAAAAGGCTACATCGCCTCCCTGGAAGCTCGGGAGAGGCAGAAAACCGGAATTCAATCTCTCAAGGTCAAATTCAACCAGGTATTCGGTTATTTCATTGAAGTCACGAACTCCAATCTTGCTCTGGTGCCCCCGCACTACATCCGCAAACAAACGCTGGTGAACTGCGAGCGCTTTGTGACACAGGAGCTGCAGGAGTACGAAGAAAAAGTCCTGGGGGCGGAAGAACGCATCGCAGCGCTGGAAAAAGAACTTTTTTCGGAGGTGCGCCGGGCCGTCGGCGCACAGAGCACACGCGTTCAGGCCACGGCCCGGCTTCTGGGGGAACTGGACACCTATGCGGCGCTGGCCGAAGTTGCCACAAAAAATGACTATGTGCGCCCCCAATTGACAGACGGCGATGAAATATACATCCGCCAGGGGCGCCATCCTGTGGTTGAATTGCAAAGCCGCCCGTTCATTCCCAATGACCTGTACATGAATTCAACCACGGACCAACTTACCATCCTGACCGGACCCAACATGGGCGGTAAGTCGACTTATCTGCGGCAAACGGCGCTTATCGTGATCCTGGCGCAAATGGGTTCCTTTGTCCCGGCAAAGGAGGCACGCCTGGGTTGCGTGGACCGGATCTATACACGGGTCGGCGCCTCGGACAACCTGGCCCGCGGACGATCCACTTTCATGGTCGAAATGATCGAGACGGCCAACATCCTCAATACCGCCACCCACCGCAGCCTGATTCTTCTGGATGAAGTGGGCCGCGGGACGGCAACTTTTGACGGCCTCTCTCTGGCATGGGCCATCGCGGAATACCTCGTTCAGAATCCGTCCCATCGCGCCAAAACTCTATTTGCCACGCACTACCACGAGCTGACCAAAATGTCTCAAGTCCACTCCGGAGTTAAGAATTCCTGCATGGCCATCCAGGAAGCCGGCAAGGAGATTGTTTTTCTCAGAAAAGTCACTCCGGGAGCTGCGGACAAGAGCTACGGCATCGAGGTGGCCCGTCTTGCCGGTATGCCCCGGGAGGTTGTCGCAAGGGCCAATGAAATTCTGGAGCGCCTGGAAAAGAAAGAAATCGATCTTACAGGCCGTTCGCGCAGGCGTCCGGCCGATGAAGTCCTCGATGAAATGCAGCGATCGCTCTTTTGAGTCCCAAGCGACCATGCGCTTCACGGCTTTGGAGTTCAGGGCGGAAGCATAGGTGCACTGAAGCGGCGGCAGGAAAGCAAGCCGCAAAAATGCGGGAAGAATCCGGCGTGACGGACCGGGCGCATCCATGAACTTGAGAAACTATTCGAAACTGCAATCACCTCTCGCACACGCGCTCGTGCTTCTCGCGATTTCCCTGCCCTATCTCATAAATCTGGGTAAATCCTCCATCTGGGACGCCAACGAAGCTTTTTATGCCGAGACGCCCCGCGAGATGCTGGTCACCGGGGACTACCTCGCGCCTCAATTCAACTTTCAGCCTCGTGCACAGAAGCCTCCTCTCACCTACTGGATGGTCCTGGCTTCGTATAAGGTTTTCGGGGTCAGCGAATTTTCGGTGCGATTGCCTTCGGCCCTTGCCGCTGCGGGAACGATTCTGTTTTCCTATGGAACCGCGCGGATGCTCTTCAATCCGCGGGCAGCTCTCATGGCCGCCCTGGTCATCGCCGCAACCCCGCGCATTTTCATTCTGGCGCGCAGACTGCCCATTGATATCCTGCTGTTGTTTTTTCTGTCTGGAACGCTGTTTTTCCTGGTGCGCTCCGTTCAACAAAACAGGACAAGCGCCTGGGCACTTGCGTACTTGTTTGCCGGCCTGGGCTTTCTAACCAAAGGCCCCATAGCCCTCGTCATACCCGCAGGCGCCTATCTGGTGTGGGCGCTTTGGGGACGCCGGCTCCGATGGTCGGACGTGCATCCCTGGATGGGCTCGGCGATTTTGCTGGCGGTGGTGCTGCCCTGGTACGTGTGGATTTATCGGGCACACGGCTGGACGTACATTTCCCCCTTCTTCCTGAGAGATAATCTCGGGCGATTTGCATCCCAGTCTCTCGGACCCGCCCGGGGACCGCTGTACTATATGACGGTCTATATTGCGGACTTTTTCCCCTGGTCGCTGATGGCGCTGGTCGCCGTATGGCTCCTAATCTCAAGCCGCAAATCGGAACAACCGATGAAAAGCCTTTCCTGGGGATTGCCCCTGGCATGGTGCGGGCTGACATTTGTTCTGTTTTCGCTGTCGAAAAACAAGCAGGAATACTATATCGCTCCCATGTATCCCCTGGCTGCGATCATACTTTCCGGCATTCTGGACAAAAGCCTTTATCGGTCTGTTCGAGAGGGCGCC
>Ga0208980_10000970_pt1 | contig 17087 bp, 20 predicted proteins | sample WetSurMetagenome_3_FD_187993 | JGI IMG/M metagenome (GOLD analysis project Ga0208980, IMG submission 187993) | Wetland microbial communities from Twitchell Island in the Sacramento Delta, sample from surface sediment Aug2011 Site A1 Bulk (version 2) | ecosystem: Environmental > Aquatic > Marine... | reverse complement strand
AATTGTTTACGTGTAATCTGGTGTGCTAATTCATGTGCTGTATAATAAATAAAATAATCTTCGCCTTTTTTATATGCCCACAAAGGAACCGTAAATTGCCCATCATGATAGGCACGTCCTTTACATGTGTCAGTTACATACCAAGATACTCTTTTGAGATTAACTCTTTCGGGATAAGACTGTATTAATTCATGAACAATTTTGTCTAATTTTTCCTGTAATTCAGGTTGGATTTTTCTAAGTTGCTTCATAAAATACATTGTTATGATGTAAATATAACTAAAATACTTGAAATAAAAAAATATTTTACGTATTATTTAACAAAAAATTAACAATTAAGCCGGAAATACAATCTCGATTTTATGTTCCTGAGACATATGACATATATTACTCTGCAGAATTTCAAATCCAATAGTGGGTTTTCCATAAAATGAATTAGTGTAAATTTCAATATCTATGGAACCTATGATAACATCATTTATGTAATATATGTGTTCTTTTGAATTATCGTCAAAATCTATAATTCTATCATAAATTGTTTCAACCTCTTCATCACCGGTTGAAGTATAACTTATTCGTATTTTTGATCTAAATTTTTCTTTAGAATAAAATTTAAATCCTAAAGGAAAGTCTCGAAAATATCTATTTTTAACTCTTGTAACTATGCTGTATTTTGCAATTCTTATATTATCATCTATTTCAAATTCCGGTTTTGTTATCGTAAACTTACAATCAGGCAAAATATGTCTGTCAATATCTGTTTGTCGTAAATATTTATATAATACGAAACAGATAATTGTTATTACGAATAATAAAATAGCATTTAATAACATTTTTTGATCTATTTTTTAAGTTTATCATGTTATTTTGATTTTTAAATCGTTAATCTGCTGTTGTAAATCCATGATGATTTTTATTAATGAAATGTTGTCATTAAATAACAAATCTGCTGCACATATATTTCCCCGTACTTTTAAATTTTCCGATGCATCAACACACACTGAATATTCATTGTAATTTGCTGAAGTTATTCCAAATATAGGTCTATTTACTAATTTATCGTTATAAGTATCTCTACCATCTATAAGAATAAGAGGAACATGTGAAGGATTATCATTTCCAGCGATACCAACAAAATATAATCCGGCATCTCTTTCATCACTTCCTATTCCTATTATTTCAGGAACAAATCCACGGGATGTACCATTACCCATTGAAAAACCAAAAGAACCATCGCCAATGTGAAAAGCAGTCATAATTGTATTTTTTGGAACTGCTACATCAACTCTATAATTAAATAAAGGATAACGACTTAGACCCACTCTCCCATCAGTATAATATATATCGGTATCTTTTATTCTATTGTTGATAACTACGTTTAGACTAAGATCAATATCTATCCAAAAGATATTACCATCATGATCTCTTGCAAGTACTTGATTTGAATCAGAATAAACGAATTTTGGAACAATTTCTTTAAAAGAGTAGGAGGAATTATCTACTACTATTTGGTCTAAAACTATATTTTTATGATGATGACTTATATTTTTTATCATGTTTTTTCGTTAGATGAAGATTTTTTTCTTCTAATTTTTTTAGTTTTAGATGACCATGATTTTATCATATTTGAAATATCTGTACATATTTCATAATCCTCTTTGCTTTTAAACTTTTCTAACATTTCATTCAAAAAATATACTACTTGCTTAGGATCAATTACGATAACCGCCTTTTTATCAGCATATATTGTAAACGGTTCTTTTTCTTGTTTATTATTTCGTATGTAGTTATATACTTTTTTTGAAAACATGTAAAATTCATCATTAGTATAAAAATCTGAAGTTTGTTCTGACGGATTAAATCCAAATAATATTCTTTTATCTGGTGTTGATCCTATTGTAATTAATTGAGGCAATACATTAACTTTTTCTTCATATTCAGTTGTTGATTCTAATTGATCTATAATGTTTGACGCAACTTCATCAATAATTTTTCTTACATCAATCGAAAATTCTTTATATCCTTTATATAATATATTATCTGTTACTTTCCATTCTGGATCTATTTCAGAATCATGAACAAATAATATATGTGAATATACAGCGCAATTTAATAAATCTGATGCAAGTTTATTAAAATCCATTGGATCTGTAATAGAAGAAGATCCGTATATACACCATGTATTTAAAACGTCTATTAATCTTTCTGTTTTTATTTCTTCATAATCGTAAAATAGCCCGACTATTTCTTCTTCTGTAAAAACAAGATTTTGCGCTTTATATTCTTCAATTATACCATTTGAATAAAGTAATACTGCCATGTTTATTATGTTATTTTTCAAAACGTCTTCGTGACGCATCTGTTATAAAAATGTATTCTGCCTTTCCTATAAAATCATCCAATGTTTTTGCATTACAATAACTCATTGCTGATTTCAAATAATCTGTAAAATTTTCTGTCCATTGTTGTAATGTGTACTCAACTTTTTGATATTTTGTAATCCCCTCGGCTGTAACTAAATTAGATTTTCCCCAACTTCTTTGCACTGCTTTCGTACTCATTCCTCTATATTTCTTTTTAACAGGAAACCCGTATCTCCAAAGTAGTTCTGCCATTTTATTATTTATCTTTATTTTCCACAAATAATTGAACCCTGCCGACTCAATTGCTTTATTAAAAATAGATCCAATCATTACGTAATCCGCGCCTAATGCAAGTGCTTTTATTATATCTGAATAGTTACGCATTCCACCATCTGCAACTATTTTAGTTTTAATATCATACTGGCTTCTTTTCTCATAACACTCAGAAATTAAAGATCCAAGCGGATAATTAATAGACACATTCGCAGCTGTCGTGCAGCCCGCGCCTGTGCCTACACTACATCTTACATAATCTGCTCCTGCTAATCCAAGGTTAACAAATGTTTCTGGATTTGCTACATTTCCAATCATTAAATTAATATCTGGCCAATATCCTTTTATCTGTTTTACCAAATCAACTAATTTACTCATGTGGCCGTTTGCTATATCAATAAGTATGTTAGGATAATTATAAAATTTTCCATATGCAGCAATATCCCAGATTACTCCCCCATGTGTAATATTGCTTTTAAATTCTGTTAATTGTTGTTCTATTTCACATAATCCAAAAGATTGAAAAAACTGTGACGAACCAACTAAGTGTTCTGCAGCTAATCCTCTTGGTATACAAGGTATTATATAATTATCAATATATTTTTTATAATTGTTCATTGAAACAACTGTATCCATTGGTGATGCTATCAATGGAAGCTTTTGCCCGTAAAAATCTTTAGTTGTTTTACATTCTTTTCTACTTGATATATGGCTTTCTTCGCTTGGGATCAGCACAACGTCATTTAAATCAAATTTAAGTTCTCTCATTTTATAGTTTTTACAAAAGGGAATTAAAGTTCTTCGGCTTCAATATTTTCAAGATCTTCTCCCGCTGTATCTATTATACTCTTTGGTTTAATAATAGTTTCTTGTTCAGGAGATTCTGTCGGAATTTTTACTTCAGGTTCTTTTTGAGATGTTTGTTCAATTTTATCTTCATGCTCTGTATATTCATCTTCAGTTGCTAATTGCCAATTTTTTCCAAGTTCTTTAAGTTTTTTAATTGTGTCTTTTGGAGTTATATCCATCATCATAGAAGCACCTGTAACTGGATTAACAAAATAATATCTTTGTTCACCTTCAGTCTTTTCAATTGGCTTAACCTTTTCAACTTCTGCTTTCTTTATTGGTTGATCTATAGGTTTTCCGTCTACTGTAGCAACAGGTTGATCACTCTTAACTGCAACATCGCCTTCAGGTTTATCTTTAACCATAATTACAGGTTTTCCAGTTTTTTCATCCTTTTTAAGAACAATTTCTTTGCTTCTTTGTGATACACTTCTCCAATCCATTTTTTCTAGATCATAGAATGTAGCAACTTTAGGAGATGATGGTCTAATTCCTTTAGGATGATCAGATTGAGGCACGTAATCCATTCTAAGGGTACCTTTTGCTGGTCTTATTTCCCCATTCAATTTTATAAATTCAAAATTAAGGATTTTTTGGTGTAAAAGCTTACGTAATTCAGGAACCGTAACTGGTTCTCCATATAAGAGCTTTTCTAACATAAGTTCTTTATAGAAATAATTAACTATTTGTCTATCTTCAAGAGACTCACAAATTCTACTTTCAAAAAGTATTTCAGCTAATATATTTTTAATAAGGAATTCTGTCATTAGTATCTTTTATTTATTTATTTATTAATATAATTGGTATTCTTTCTTATTAAGAGCTTTAAAAATATCTTGATATTCTGGTTTTACTTTCATGATATAATAATTTTCTGCCGATGCTGGTGGTTTCCAATGTATATTACGAGTAACTATTTTTTCTGGAAGAATCGCCCAATCTTTTAATGCCGTACTATTTACTGCCCTTTTTACTGTTATTTTAACTATGTTATTATTTAAAGGTATTGGTTGTAATTCAATAGTAATTTTTTTTCCATCATTAGATATAACTATTTTATACATTATTGCTAAATACATATAATTATACTCAATTAAATCTTGAATAGCTTTTTTAATTTGATGAATCGCGCCAATACCTAAGTCAATTACAGGATCTGAATTTTTAATAAATTTCTCGTTAATATGTTCACGTATTAATTTCATATATCTTATATATTTTAAAAACAAAAGCTCCAATTTCTTGGAGCTTTAAATAATTTTTAAAAATTCAGTGTAATCCTTATCTAAAATGTGTTAAATTTTTGTTAAATTAACAACGACTAAACTCACAGGAATTACAGTGCACACACCCTTCCTCTCGGACTAGCTTGCCTCCACACTTCGGACATTTTTCTTCAAGTATTTCAGTTTCTACATATTTTGATAGTATTCTTCTACATGCAGAACTAAATGATGTGATATTTTCATCTACTTTTTTAGCAACATTAACAATATGTTCTATTGGAGCGCCGTGTCTCAATAACATACTAAGCAAAATAGTGTGAGCTCTTTGTTCTACTCTATAAGCAGCTAATTGAATGTTATCAATTTGAAAATCGTGATTAACAAATTTGTATTGTCCCTTTTTAACTTTTACAATTTTACCGTCTGTATTTTTATCCATTGGAGGATTTTCAAATGCAAATATTTCATATGGCTTTTGAGTATCTTTCCACAAACCCACAATTACCGCATATTTAATTCCATTTGCTGAAGTAACATAATAATCTGCTTTTAATTCTTTTGGACGTTTAGGTGCGTTGTTTGTTTTTAATTCATCTTCTTCTTTTTTGGTTATCAATACTCCTTGTCTTGAACCCTCTCTATAGATTGTGCATCCTTTGCATCCAGCTTTCCATGCTGCAAAATAAATTTTGTTTACTTCTTCTAGTGAAATATTTTCCGGTAAATTGTGAGTAACTGAGATACTATGGTCTATCCATTTTTGAATAATTCCTTGCATATGAATTTTTTCCATATAATCAATTGAATGCGCATCAGCTCCTCCCCACGGTGAAATTTCAACTATTTTTTCAAGTTCGGCATCATTTAAATTATCAATTTTAACTTCACTTAGTTTTGCCCATTTGATGAATTCAGGATGAAATACGATATATTCTTGCCAACTATCTCCGTTGTCATCTTTATAATCTACTTTTGCTCCTACTTCATTTGGGTTTATTTTTCTTCTTCTCTTGTAAAAACATTTGAATACAGGTTCAATGCCAGAGGTTGTTCTAGCAACTATTGCTAGAGTTCCTGTAGGTGCTATCGATAGAGTAGCTATGTTCCTTCTTCCATATTTTAAATAATCATTATACTCCTCGGTTGAAAAATGATTGCTAATTACTCTAATAATAAAAGGATTTTGAGCTTCTTTATCTGCATTCCATATTGGAAAACAACCTCGTTCTTTGGCAAGTTGAACAGATTCTTTGTAAGAATTGACTGCTATAGTTTCAAATATCTTATCAATTATTTTTGTTGCTTCTTTACTTCCATATTTAATTCCTAATTTTGCTAGCATATCGCCTAAGCCTAATACACCTACGCCTGTTCTACGACCTTTTAACAATACTTCATGAACTTTTTTCCATAGATTTAATTCGGTTTGTTTCAATTCTAAAGGCTCACGATCACTATTTATTTTTGCTATAATAGCATTCACTTTCTCCTCTTCGAGCGTCACGATGTCATCCATGAGCCTCTGAGCGACTCTTGTGATCTCTCCTAATAGTTTGTAATTTACTTTGGCTTTAAGCGTATAAGCATCAACAACTATGTTATTAAGATTTATAGATCCTAATCTGCAAGAATCGAATGCACTAAGCGGCACTTCGCCGCAATTTAACTGATTAATAATGAATTGTTTAGATTGATTTACCTCATCAAAAGATTTAAGTACAGTAAAAAAGTTATGATATTCATCTACAGTTCCATTATAAACATCTTCATATCCACATAATTGTACTGAAATAACTTTATGATTATAAAATTCAGCTTTTTCTTTAACTTCTTCCCAATTTTTTAATCCATGTTTAGTTCCCAATCTTCGTACAACATTATTTTGTTTGCACTGTGTATCCCATTCTCTATAAAATGGATCTCTTTTTAAATTAAATTTTAAATCACTGTAAATTTTAAGTTGATTTTTAGTAGTATTTTCACTTTTTATTTTATATGTTTGATTTATCGTATTCGTTCTACGTAAATTAACATCTGTGTTTTTATTGTTATATAAATTAGCGCATGATAATGAACAAAATGTATATTCTCTTGTATCATAATTTGTCCAAAACATTTTTCCACATTCTTCGCATGTTTTTTCTACTATTAATTCATTATTATCTGTAATTTTTGCGTCATATCCATTTATTAATGCATCTTGATATCTTTTTAAAATTCTTGTATCTTTATTATTATATTCATACCCAAGATTTGTGGCCACATACATAGAAAATTCATAAATTCCTTTAAATCTTCTATAAGATTTAATAAATTTTGGCAAATTATTTTTTTCAGCATACTCAATCCATTCACCTTTACTAAATCTTCTTCCTAGTAATTTAGCTAATTCAAAACCTTTATTTATTATTTCTTCATTTGAAATTTGATATGCAGTATGATTCAATAAACCTGGTTTAGATGCAAAATTTCTTTTCCATTCTTCAGTCATTTTATAATATGGATTGTTTTCTCCTAATGTATGTAAAATATCATGATTATATTTTAGCATCATTTCGAGATTTTCAATTGAATTATTTAATGTATCATAATCTTTATGATGAATAACATAACCACTCGGAATTGTAGTATTATTATAAAATTCATAAATTAATCGATGTTCTGATTTGCCCTTCCCCATTGTTTTATCATCCCCAGATTTAATCCATCGATAATTTTTTCCTTTATTTTTATTAATAATACTGCTATAAGATATAGAAGAAATATGTAAACTATCACCATATTTTAAATTTTTGGCTTCTATGTATTCTCCTATTTTAAGACGTATTTTATGATTTCCTGTAACTTTTATAGAATCGCCACTATCTAATTTAATTTCATAAATAGGTTGATTATACCCAGTTATACGAGGATTTCTCATTAATTGTATTTCAATTTGTCCTTTATCATTCAAACAATAAACAGGTACATCTTTTCCTTCTTCTGTTAATTGTTTTATAGATACAGCATTTCTTCCATCCGCTACTGCAATCAAAGTATTTCCCACTATGCATGGGTTGGTGCCCTGTGTTTCAAATCCATCACTTTTATAACAATCTGCGGGTGATTCTTTGATTATTGTATCCCAAAATAAAACTCCGGGTTCTGCATTTTTGTGTGCTTGCTTTATTATTAAATCCCACACTTCTTTTGCTCTTACTTTCATTAGATAAGAACCATCCTCACGTTTATAAAGTTTGTTATAAACTATTTGTTCAAGAAATACAGGTTGATTGTCATCTATAGGCCATGTAAGAATAAAATCTTCATCTGCTTCTACAGCCTGCATGAACTTATCAGTAACTTTAACAGAAATGTTTGCATCTATAACTGATCCTTCTTGATCTTTTTTAGTTATGAATAATTTTACATCTGGATGATTGATATGCATAGAAATCATTAGAGCTCCACGTCTTCCATCTTGAGCAACTTCACGAGTTGAGCCTGAAAATCTATCCATGAATGATACTGCACCGGTTGATGTTTGTGCTGCATTATTTACATTTGCTTGTGAAGGTCTAAGTGGTTCAATAGTAATACCTACACCTCCTCGGCGTTTCATAAGTTGAACTAAAGATTCATCAAGGTTAAAAATACCACCATAAGAATCTGCTCCATTATGTATAAAAAAACAGTTTCCTAAAGATGATACTTGATTATTATTTCCTAACCCAAATAATATAGATCCACCAGGTATAAAATGTTTAAAATTTTCTAAATGATGTGTTATTGTTTCTTTTGATAGTGGATTTGGGTATTTGTTTTCCATTCTCGAAAATTCATTTATTATTCTTGAAATTGTTTCGGTTGGATGGCCTTCTTCCCATTTGCCATTGTATTTTAAAGCGTACTTCTTTGCCCATACATCACTTGCAAGTTGATCATTATCAAAATATTCTGCGCCTGCTTTTAATAAATCTTTCTCAGTGTATTCCATTTATTTAAGATAATTTTAATTTATTATATTTTCCTCGTTTTTTTCCTTTTTGTAATTCACTTATTTTTTTTCTAGTTTCTACTTTTAAATGTTTTTGCCAATTTGGATGATTTTCTTTTGATAAAGATGCACTTATTTTTTTCTTAACCTCTGAAGAAAATGGAATTCCTAAATTCCAAGGTATTTGGCCTCTATGAGATTCAGATAATTTTTTTAGTGATTTTTCTGTATGTTTTTTTCCTTTCATCCAAGTTTCTTTACCGAAATTCGGATTTTTATTTCCCTTTAATGATAAACTTATTTTATTTTTAATTTCTTCAGATAATTTTATTCCTTTATGAGATTGACTCATTTTTTTTATTGTTTCATTAGAAAATTTTTTATGTGATTTTTGCATTTTTTTCTTTGCTTCTTCAGAATGCTTTCTATCACCATTACATGTTCCACCATTCCAGTTTACATTATATCCGCCTTGTGATATATGTGTCTTATATAACTTTATATAGTATTCTTGTTTATTGCCAGCTTCTTTTCTAGTGTTACATTGTTCTAAAATAATTTTTGTAAAATTTTTTCTTCCTTGTTGTTTTAATGCATTTTTTATTTCTACCCCACTTCCAAAATAATTATCTTTTTCGGGTTCTATATATGTAGTTCTATCCCCTATATATTGTTGATTAGTTAAATTATTTGTTGTTAAATATACATAATGATATTCTTTTTTCATATATTAATTTTATTCTATATATTTATATTAACTATACATTGGAGGTTAACTAAATGTATAATAAAATAACTAAAGTTAATATTGTACATTAATATTAACTTTAGTTATTTGGTTTTTCAGTATATTCAGTACTCATTTTATATAGGTGTGTTTTATTTTAGTTTAAGATATGTTATCAATATATTTATCATTCTTTAACAATCTTTAATGGATTGTTTTATACTTTTAACAAGCTTTTAATTTTTAGTTTAACAGATAATAAACGCCTTTATTTGATAGAACTTCCGGCAGTTGCTTTTCTTTTTATAAGAATTTTTTTGAGTTCATCTGCCTCCTTTTCTGCCTGTAAAGAAATTTTCTTTGCATCTTTTCTTTGTGCGTAATAATTTGATAAAATTTCAGATAAAAGTGGTTCATAAGACGCATCAAAAATAGCGCCACTTGAACATTTAACTTCATTTTGTTTTACTTCAGATAACTTATCTTTTTTAACAAAATTTTCAATTGAAATTTTGAATTGTCTCATAATTGAAGGGTAAAGAGACGCAAAGTCAAAAGATGCTACCCAAGGATATAATTTAGGAATTGGTTCAAACACAAATGCGCCTTCATATTCTGCTCTTTCTGATTTTTCTTCTTTTTTAGGAAACACCTGATTTCTATTATACGCATATCTTACTAATGTAGCTTCCAACATTTGTATTGGAGAAAAGGCATTCATTGCTTCAACTCTTGTGATATTTGCTAAACCCAAAAATGTACCCATTGTCTTAAGTTTAATATCTAAAAGCTCTACGAGAACACTATCAATAGCATTATAAAATATGTATTGTTGATAATCACGATTATAAAGATCTTGTAATGTCCCAGGATATTTTACTTTTCTTATTCCCAAAGCTTCTTCGGTTACAAAGTCTAATGTATCATTTTCCTTGACTTCAACTGTTCTATCCCATTTTTGATATATGGCCATATAGTCTACAATAAGTTTATGTTGTGGTAACATAACTATGACATCTTTATTATGATCTTTTATCTTATGTTGATACCATTGTCCTGTTGGAGATAACCATGAAATATCCATATTTAATTTCTTAGTACGATTAAGGATATATCTCCAATCATATCCCCAAAAGTTCCACCCAGTTATTAAAGGTGCTTGTCTAACATAATTATAAAGAAAATCATAAATCATGTCAGCTTCATTTTCATGATACTTATAAATGAATTGATATTCTTTGTTAAAATTCTTTACGTGTTGATTTATATTATCTTCGATAGCTTTACATTCATCTCCTGATAATGGTTTACTTCCAAATACAGTAACATTTGGATATTGACAAAAACATATGCTTGTAATTTTGTTACTTGCAAGATCTGGTTCTGCAAATCCTTCATCTGTTACTTCTACTTCAATATCAACAACAGACAATGTTGGCATATTAGCTTCAAATAAATGTTTGGTGAGATCTTCACCTGCATCCATAAAAAACTCTTGTGTACGATACTTATTTATAAATTGTGTTGGAACTTTTCGTACTGGCTTAAAATCCCATGACAACAAACCTGGAATACCTCGGCCCTTTTGAGAATACATGTAAATGTATTGTTGATTAGGTGGAATCACTAATTGAGTAAATCCTATATTACCATCTTTCTTAACATAAGAAATTAAGAATTTTCCGGGGTGTTGCTCGACGTTTATAATCATAAAAAGTTTATTTATTATAGATAAAGATATAAAAAAAGTTTAACCGAAAATGTTAAACTTTTTTAAAGTATTTAAACCAAATCAAACGGTCGTTCATCAAGAAATTCACACATTTCTTCTATTGTGTTAAATGTAAAAACTGGAATTTTTAATTCTCTTGCTAATGCTTCTTCTTTATTCGCACCTGGACTATTAACTTCTTTTCCATCTTTTAATGGCTTTATTCTAATAAGAGCATCACAACATGCTAAAAATTCAAAATCAAGTTTAAGCCAATCATGTTCTGGACGAGGATTACGCATTTCAATATAATGAGACAATGTAGGTGTAAATGGAGCATACCCACGATTCATTAACTCATTTGCCACATCCATCTGTAAATTAACGTTATCTTGTTTATCTCCATTAGAGTATGGCGATGCTATGTAAATCTTGATCATGTGTTATGAATTTAATTGTTGTACAGGTGGATTACTATTTTCGTCTAATAAAAGTATTCTAAGTTCTGTTAAAGTTTCAATGGCGGTTATGATATTATTAGGTGCCATTTTAAATGATGAGTCATTATAATTTAATACATTAAGCACCATTTGTTTTAATGAAGATAATGTAACTTCATCATGAAGATAACTTCTTTCTATTCTTTGTAATTGTTTAAGATCAATTTTCATATTAGTATATTATTTTTTATCATGAGCGCCAAAGCCCTTATCTTTTCTTGTTGTTTCTTCCTTATAAAATTCAGAAGGATCTAAATCACTTATTACTTCTAATTCAGAACAAAAAATAGGAGTTTCAATAAATTGTAATATTTTCATACCGGGTGTTATTATAACTGGACCATCACTTGTGTTTATTAGACTTAGGTGTATTTCACCTTGATATTCATAGTCTACTACCTGTGCACCAAATATGAGACCTAGTTTAGTTGAAACTCCTGATTTGTTTGCAGCGATTAAAGCTCTATAAGGATTTGCCATTTGACAATATATACCTGAAGGCATTAAAATTCTTTCACCGGAATTTAATGCGATTTTATCATTATCTATCCAAATTTCTGGATTTTTTTCTTCTAAAATTTTTAAATATTCTGGAGTAAACTCGGGAACAAAAAAATCAATACCTGCATCATACTTGTTAGCACGTGATGGTGATTTAACATCTCTTGTTTTAAGAAATTTAATAGTGTTAGAGGTTTTAACTTTCTCTAAAGTATGATTTTGATATGAACTAAAGTATCCGTTGTCTGTCATAATATATTTTAATTATTATACACAGACAATGGATAAAAGTTTTTATTTTTTCTTAGTTTTACTTTGATCAGTCATTGATAGTGCAATTGCCACTGCTTGTTTTTGCCCTTTTTTAGTTTTTGGAACCTTTTTATCAGATTTTCCAATATGTTGTTCACCTTCTTTCCAATGGTGCATTACTTTTTCAAATTTTTCTTCTTTTCCTTTTTTGGTTTTAGGCACATCTTCCTTTTCATAAAGGAATTCATCTAGGTTTTGGTTAACTAAATTCTTCATAATCTAATTATTTTTAGTTTTTTTACTCGGTTGTGAAACCGTCGAATTTTTCTTTGCTTTTTTCCGCTTCTTCTTTAGTTGCAAATTCTATTTTATCTTGATGATTTGGTGGGCTATACAATGTATACATTTGAAGTGCTACATTGCCAGTATTTATTATATTGTGTTGAGACCCAGCGGGTATTATAATTGCATCTCCATCTGATAAATTGTATTCATTACCATTTATAATAGCTTTTCCGGTGCCTGCTTCAAATCTAAAAAATTGATCAATAGTTTCATGAACCTCTTTTCCTATTTCTTCACCTGGTTTAAGAGTCATAAGAACAAGCTGTGTATGTTTTCCAGTATATAACACTTTTCTAAATTTATCATTATCTAAAGTATCTTCTTCAATGTTAGTGTGAAATCCTTTTGCATTTGATCCAACAGACTCATCTAAGAATTGATTCAAACTTTCTTTTACTAGAATTTTCATATTATATTAATTTTTTTTACGTTTTTTAGCAATAGCTCTTAGATTTTTTGCCATAACATACTGTTTACTTCCAGCTGGACATGAAGGACTACCAAATTTTTTGCCAGTACATTTACCTTCAGTACCTTCTTTTTTTACTTCTTTAAAGGCACTTTGAATCCATTTTTCTTTTTTCTTAGCTTCATTTAAAAATTCATCTAAGGATTCAGTAACTAACTTTTTCATGTTACTTTATATTTATTTTATTTATTCTCGTTCAAAGAGTTTTTAAATTGATCAAAAGTAATTATTTGATGTTCATAATTTCTTTGAACCATAGCATTTTGATTACTCTTACTCTTTTTCTTTTTGAATGGTGGCTTAACACCGAGTTTTTTGGCCATAGCCATACCCAGTTTATCATAAGGATTGATATTCTCTTCTTCTAGCTTTTTCTTTTTCATGAGTTTTTTCTTTTTTGATTTGGCTTGAGTATATAATTTTTTACCAACAGTATTATCAAATTTATCACCTGATCCTGTTGATAAAGGACTTGACATCTGGGCGCCAGTTGTTGCTGCTACCGAGGCCGGAGCTATATTACCCATGCCCGGTGAAGCACCGGCGCCCATTAATTCATTAATTGATTTAGCTTTCATATCTACTTTCTACTAATTTTGTTTTAATACCTGGAATTGATGCTGCTAATTGAATAGTCTTAGGATTATCATCAAATATGATTATTTCATCATATTTTTTTCTAAGTTGCTCAAGTATTTTACGTTTTTCATCAGCAATATCAAAATGGCCTTTGCCATCTCCCATAGTAATTATATTTTTAAATTCAATTTCAATTCCGTTTCTTTTTAAAAATTCATAAATATAAGATTTAACTGTTTGGTCTCGTGCTGTAAGTATATAAATTTCTGATGTGCTACGTTCTTCTTTAATTGCATTACTTACATTTCTGATAACTGGCCATACTGTATATTTCTTGGCCTTTAAGATCATTTCACCATCTAAAAAATCTTTAAAATCTAATTTATCACTTGGTTGATGCTTATAGAAATTATATTCTTTTGGTGTTAAAGATTTAATAAAAGTTCCATTTCTATAGACATGAATCTTGGCTGGAGTTTTAATCAGAGTATCATCTAAATCAAAAATGTAAGCTTTTTTATATATAGTCTTTGCTCTCATTAATAGGTGCTTATTCTTTTTTGTGTTCTTTCATAATCAATTTCTGCATACTCATGAGCTTCTATTGCAGCTTCCTTTGTGCTATATTGGAACCAATCTTTTTCTATCAATGCTACTAATTCTTCAGGTGTTAAATTTAACACATCATCACTTATTAGTTTTTGATCAAACCAGTCCCAGCCTTCAAGATTTGTATTTGTTATACGAACACCTCGAGATGCTCTATTTTCTTCTAAGTTTACATCAAAATAATAAACTATTTCAAATGGATCAAAAACTCCTATATCTTCCCAACTAACGCTAAACTTTCCAAAATTAGAGAAATCTTGTGGTGCTACATAATCAGGTGAAGAATCTAATTTTATCACAAATTCATCTTCAATATATTCTTCTTCATCCCAATGAGGTTGTTTCATTTTTTTTAAAGCTTTTTGAATATTTTGAAGATGACGAGCCATTCCAATTCCCATATCATGTATAGGATCAGAATCTTCTTTAAATGTTTCATATATGAATTGGGCTCTCATTTATTTATTGATGTAAATTTTCTCAGAAAAAGAAAGACGGTAAATTCTATCATCTTCACCCGCTAAAATCATTTGTTTATTATATTCGTGTTCAATTGTTTCTACATGAAGATCTTTAACTGTTATTGTAAATTTTCCACCTTCATTTTTATATTTTTGCTCCATTGTTTTTGAATCAAATGCAGCAAGTTTGTTCATTTGTGCAGTTATTGTTTTTCCCACAAGTAATTTATATAAATATCTTCCCCAAGATACATTTGATCTTTCAATTAATTTTTTTGTATCAGTTTCTAATTTTTTACGTCTTCGTTCAAACTCTGCATCTAATTTAAATCCACCTATACCAATATCTGCTATAGGATCTGACTCTTCTGAAAATTTCTCAAATATCTTTTTTGCTTTCATTGAATTATATCTCTTATATTTTCAATTGTTTTTATTTGTTTTTTCTGCCACTGCATCATGTTATCTAATTGTGATATGGTAACATGTCTAATTTTACATATTTGTTTAATAACTTCTTTAATATCTTTTGCATTTTTCAAATACTTAACTGTTCCTCGATCCCAATAGAAAAATCCCCATTTAGAATTTTTAATTACGTGTTCTGCGGCTCTATTGGTTGTAGCAAATATAAGTTCAAAATATTCATGATCAAAAAGTAATTTGCCTAATAGAGTGCTTTTATCCATTTCACCAAATATAAATGTGTAAATCTCATCAACTTCAGTATCATAAGTATGCCCATCTGTGTCAATTTTAAAATCAAAACCTAATTTTTTAAGATCTAACATAAATTGAGGTAAAACTTCTTTTGGTTTTAATCCAATACCCATATCTGTAATAGGATCTGATTCATCTTCAAACTTCTCATTTATCAACTGAGCTCTCATTAAACACTTTATTTTATATATTCGAAAAAAAGGGAGCACTAAGGCTCCCTTTTCTATAAAATTAATGTATCTTATTATTCAACCTTAGTATCGTCTTCTTCACCGATACCTGAGAAATCAATATCTTCATCAGAAATTGGTTCTTCTGTAGGTTGTTCTTCTGCACCCGGTTCAGCAACTTCAGGATCTGTTTCTTCCATTTCAATATCACCGCCAAACATTTCTTTAACATCTACACCTTTTTCTTCGAGCCAAGTTTTGAGTGTAGGCCAATCTTCAGCACTAACCTTTATCTTGTTTTCTTCAAATTCAGTAGTAGGTTCAACGGTTTCTTCTCCAGCTTCTGCAGGTTCTGTTGGTTGATCTAATTCAGGTGCTTCTTCACCTTGATCGCCTAAGCCAAGTTCATCACTTGATCCCATATCAGGTTCTTCAGCTTCTTTAAGTGATTCTTCAACTCCAGGTTCTGCGGGCGCTTCGGTAGGTTCGCCTTCTGCAGGTGCTTCTTCAGCAGGTTGTTCTTCTGGCATTTTAGGTTCTTCAACTTCAACAGGAAGTTCTTCTTCTTTAGGTTCAACAGGAACTCTTTCAGCTGTTACACCAAGTTCTGTAAGTTCGTCGATAGCTTCATCAACATCATCTACTGTAATAATAAATTCTGTGATTTCAACTTTTTCAACATCTTCTTCACCATCAAGTGTAGTGCCGGTTTCATCTTCTACTGGTTCTTCTTCTGGAGTTTCAGTATCTACTTTATCAAGATCTTGATCTGAAAGTTCATCTGATTCAGCAGGTTCTTCAGCTTCATTCATTCTTTTAGCTTTAAGATTCTCTACTATTTTTTTCATTTTTTCTCTAACAGATGTTGATTCTGTGACTTCATCTTCAAGATTTTTTACTTCATTAACATCTTTATCTTCATCATCTAAAAGATTATGAAGTTTTGGATCAAGTTTTCCACCTAAATTATTAGCTTCTTTAAGTTCTTCTCCTTTAGTTTCAACTGATTCATAATGTCTTTTATAATAAAAATCTTTAAATCTTGCTAAACCTGCTTTATATTCATCTTGATTAGGAATTTCACCGATGTGAGCATGCATTTCAGGATACTTATCAAATAACATTCTAAGTTTTATTATAGCTCTTTCTTTGTTATTGAGTTTAATAAGACTATCAATGAATTTTTCAAATTCTTCAACTGGCATCATTTCACCATAATATGCTTCATCAAGTTTACCATCCTTTTTTGATTTAACAATATTGGCTTTAAGTTCTTGTTCGTCTTTATCTTGGCTGTCATCTAGAAGATTATGATATTCAGAACCATATCTTCCAGCTAATTTTGAAGATTTCTTA
>Ga0208980_10000969_pt1 | contig 17091 bp, 15 predicted proteins | sample WetSurMetagenome_3_FD_187993 | JGI IMG/M metagenome (GOLD analysis project Ga0208980, IMG submission 187993) | Wetland microbial communities from Twitchell Island in the Sacramento Delta, sample from surface sediment Aug2011 Site A1 Bulk (version 2) | ecosystem: Environmental > Aquatic > Marine... | reverse complement strand
CTCGTCAAAAATCCTTCCGACCCGTCAAAGAGCACCGATTTCACGGCACTCGCCGTCGAGCACGAGGGCAGGCCCATCCTGCTGCACACGCATCTCGTAAACGACGTGGTGGCACACCTCCTTGCGGCAAAAAAACTCCCCGGTTTCGAAGCGGCGTCGGTCATCCGGCGCGAAGTCCGTGCAGGTGCCAGCCGTTACGACTTCCTCCTGGAAAAGGACGGGAGGGAGTTTTTCCTCGAGGTCAAATCCTGCACCCTCTTCGGCAGTCGCATCGCCATGTTCCCCGACGCCGTCACGGAGCGCGGGCGCAGGCACCTGGAGCACCTTGCGAGGCAGGCGCGACAGGGGATTCCCGGAGGGGTCGTCTTTGTCGTCCACTCGCCGCGGATCGATACGTTCATGCCCGACTACCACACGGATTACGCCTTCGCGAGGACGCTTCTCGAGGTGAGAAACGATCTGCTCGTCAAGGCCGTCAGCGTGGAGTGGCGGGAGGATCTGAGTCTGGGGCCCCGTGTCCTCGACCTGGAGATTCCCTGGGATTTCATCGCGCGGCAGGCCCAGGACAGGGGAAGCTACCTTCTGGTTCTCGAGGTCGCGCAAAGCCGCCGCATCGATGCGGGCGGCCTCGGCAAGGTCACGTTCCCGAAAGGGTACTATGTCTACGCCGGCTCGGCCCGGGCAAACCTCACGAAGCGGGTGGAGCGCCACCTGAGGCGGCGCAAGCAATTCCACTGGCACATCGATTTTCTGCGGGACCGGGCCGACTCGTGCACGGCACTGCCCGTCCGAACGAGCGAAGATCTGGAGCACGACCTGGCGGAGGCCCTTGGACGCCTTGCCGACTGGAGCATCCCCCGATTCGGCTCCTCCGACTGCAAATGCCCCACGCATCTTTTTGGTTTTAAAGAGAACCCCATCCACACGCCAGGTTTTATCGAATTGCTTCTGAATTTTCGGATCGACCGGCTTGAAAAAAATCTGTAGGACAGGCGTCCCGCCTGTCGTCCGCTCTTTGTTTGACTCTTCCCCTCGCCGTGGAGTATTGAATATGCAGAAAGGGGTTCACGCCATGCCGAAGATCGAGGTCCGGAGAAAACCCGTCGTGATAGGCGTCATGGGCGGCCACGAGGCGTCGCCGGAGATCCTGGAAGACGCGCGCCGGATCGGCGAGGCCATCGCAAAGAGAGGGCATGTCCTTCTGACTGGGGGCGGAGACGGGGTGATGAAGGCAGCCTCCGAGGGGGCCTTCAAGGCAGGGGGGCTTGTCCTGGCTGTGCTCCCGAGCGACCGGGTCCGGCCGCTTGCCGGTTATCCCAACGATTTTGTCGACATTGCCATCTATACCGGGATGGCGGATGCCCGGAATGTCATCAATGCGAAGACCCCCCATGTGATGATCGCCATCAACGGCGGCTGGGGGACGATGTCCGAGATCGCCCACGCCCTTCGCAACGACACCCCCGTCATCGCGCTGAAAACCCCCGCCATCGACCTGCCTTATGGAAAGTGCTTCACGGCCGTCAACACCGTGGAGGCCGCCCTCGCCGAGATGGATCGACTGCTCAGAGTGACCGGTGATCGGTGATCACAAGGCCCTGAATTTATTTTAATTATTTCCCCATTCCCGCTACCCTCCACCATCGACCCTGAATCATTTCCCCTCAACCCTCGCCCCTAGCCCCTCGACCCTGCCGCCCACCGGGCGGCCAGTGGCACCCCCCTTGCATTACACCGATTGCCGGGCCGCTTTGCGCACCGTCGGCAGAATGGATGCAATTATAAGGACTTGCGCTGCCAAAATCCCCTTCAAGTTATGGCGACAGCTACCGATATTAGATAAATGAAACCGTTGCAACGTTTGTCAGGATATTCAAAATGAATTTCACAAGTGAATTCCCCCGCCCGCCGAACCGTCGGGAGTATTCCCGGGTCAAGACCGTCGTGCCCTTCGGCGTGCGGCTCGTGCCCCCGGAAGAGCGGGAAAACCTCCTGTCCAGGGTCTCCAATCAGACGGCCGTCGATCTGGGGGGGCTCCCCGAAATCCCGGATCAGGCCCTCGCCGAATGGCTCTCGATGATCAACCGCAAGCTGGACCTTATCCTCAACACGCTCGGCGCGCAGAAGATGGGATTCAATGCGCTTCCGGTCCAGCAGATCAGCATCAGCGGGGGCGGTCTTTCGTTTCACTCGCGAGAGCCCTTCACCCGCGGCGATATCATCGAAGTCATGATGGTTCTCTCTTCCGGCACCTCCGTGGCCCTCTATGTCTACGGGGAAGTGGTGGCGGCCGACCGGCGAGACGACAGTTTCGAAATCGGCCTGAAGTTTGTCGCCATGGGCGACGAAATCCGTGAGGAAATCTGCCGGTTCGTCTTCGAGCGGGAGCGGCAAATCCTTCGCGACAAAAGGGGGTAACGCCGGCATCCCATGTTCACCATCATCGGCTCCGCCATCGTCGTCGCCTGCGTCATCGGCGGTTTCCTCCTCGAGCATGGAAACCTCGCCGTGCTGTTTCAGCCCGTCGAGCTTCTCATCATCGGCGGGGCCGCCGTGGGCGGCTTTATCATCGCCTCACCCATGAAGGTCATGAAGGCCGTCTTCGCGGGTCTGCTGAAAATGCTCTCCGGCAAGGGGTACGCGAAGGCCGACTATCTGGAGGCCCTCACGATGCTGGGCGAGGTCTTTTACAAGATCCGCAAGGAGGGCCTGGTCTCCGTCGAAGGCGACGTGGACAACCCCAAGGAAAGCGTGATCTTCACCAAGTACCCCCGGTTCTTCAAAAACCACCATGCACTCGATCTCGTCGTCGACACCCTGCGCACCGTCATGACGACCAAGATCGAGCCCAACGAGCTGGAGGCCCTCATCGACGCGGAGCTGGAGAGCCACCACGAGGAGCTGATGGCGCCGAGCAAGAGTGTGGCCACCGTGGCTGACTCGCTCCCGGGCCTCGGTATCGTCGCCGCCGTTCTGGGAATCGTGCTCACCATGGGAAAAATGAACGAGCCGCCGGCAGTCCTCGGCCAGAGCATCGGCGCCGCCCTCGTCGGCACCTTCCTCGGCGTTCTGTTGTGCTATGGCTTCGTGGGGCCCATGGCGAAAAACATGGAAGGTTCCGCCTCGGAAGAGCTCCAGTACCTCATGGTGCTCAAGATGGCCATCGTGGCCTTCGTCAGCGGCGCCGCACCGCAGGTAGCCGTCGAGTTCGGCCGGCGGGTCGTCCCGGCCGTCGACAAGCCCGCGTTCACGGAAGTTGAGGAAGCCCTCAGGAGAATCAAGAAGTAATGTCGGAAGCCGTCCGCAAGGTCATCATCAAGAAGGTCAAGAAGAGGCACGGCGAGGGGCACCACGGCGGGTCGTGGAAGGTAGCCTACGCCGACTTCGTCACGGCCATGATGGCCTTCTTCCTCCTGCTGTGGCTTCTCTCCATGGTGTCTGACGACAAGCGGATCGCCATGGCGGAGTACTTCAAAAGCTTCAGCCTCTTCAAGGAAAGCGGCACGAACTTCCTGCCGGGGTCGGCCTTTGTCATCGCCGACCACATCAAGAAGGCCGAGCTGAAACCCGAGAACGTCGCCGCGGCCCTGAAGAAGGCCATGAAGAAAAAGGGCGGCGGTGAGGGGGAAAGCGACCAGGTACTCATCGATGCCATCGACGGCGGGGTCCGGATCCAGATCGTCGACAAGGAAGGCAGCCCCATGTTCCAGCTGGGAGGCGCCGAACCTACCGAGAAGGCAAGGGAAATCATGGCCAGCGTCGCCGAGGTGATCCGGGACCAGGACGCGAAGATCGCCATCGAGGGACACACCGATGCAGCCCCCTTCCGCGGCGATCAGATCACGAACTGGGAGCTTTCGACCAATCGCGCCTCCGCCGCAAGGCGGATGCTCGAGACCAACGGGCTCGACCCCTCGCGGGTGGCCCGTGTGGTGGGTTACGCCGACACGGAGCTTCTCATCAAGGACCAGCCCAAGGACCCGCAGAACCGGCGGATCAGCATTATCCTGCTGCAGCCGAAAGACGGCCCCCCCCTGGCGGAGGGGCTCAAGAAGGAACTCCGGACTTCCTTCCCGCAGCAGGCAAAGCCCGGCACATCAGACCCGGCCGCCGAGGCCGCCCCCGACAAGGAAAGCACGATAAGGCAGTCCTTCCAGGAAAAGAAGGCGGCGATGAAGAAAACGAGGAAGCGCGACGCGATCGGGCTGTGGGACTGACGCGAAGCGTCAGTGGCCGACAGCATACAGCCGACAGCCTGCAGGTCGGGAATATAAAAAGGATCGGGAAAGTGAATTTCCCGATCCTTTTTTTTCGCCCGATACGCTTGTCCAAAGATGAGCCAATAACACCGCAAACAAACAATAAAGGGATCCGAAAATTTCGGAATCCCTTTATTGTATCCACAAATCAAGTGGCTCAGCGACTCTGACCCCAGTACCACAAGATAACGGCAATGCCGGAAATAACCGCGACGAAGGGGCGGACAACCAGCACTTCTTGTGCAAGCATGGTCTCCGCAATGAAGAACAGCGCCAGTGTTGCAATGACGGCCAGCCTGACGATTTCCCGGATCGATGATGTTTCTCTATATTGCATGACCGGTATCACCTCCCCGGGATTTATTGATCACGCGTCCTGGAAATAGGCCCAGGAAAATATCGAAAGACAGAAAACGATCACCGAGATGATTGCAAGCGACGGGTGGCTGACGAACATGCCGAAGATTGCGCCGAGGATGATCAGCATGACCGAGACAAGAAAACCGAGCTCGGCGATCATATTCACGGCCGCCGGGAGTTTTCTTTTCATGGCCTTTGCCTGCCTTTCCTGGGTGCCTCTGCCGAACTCCCTGAACGCAATGGCCTTCAGCCGGCCAAATCCAGGCTGCTTGCAGCGAAGACCTTCCGGGACGCGGGCGCATGAATCCGGTTCTCGATTGCCGACTGGAATTCATCAAGCCCAAAAGGCTTGGGAAGACAGATGTCGGCGCCCGCTTTTTCCAGTTCTTTCAGTGCGGACAGGTCGCCGCTCATGCCTACGACATGAACGTCCGGTCGCTGCGTTTTCACGAACTTGCAGAGTTGCACCCCGTCAACCCGGGGCATGTCGGCGTCTGTCACGACAACGTCATATCGGCCTTGCCGGAGAAGCATGATGGCCTCGAGCCCGTCGCACGCCTCATCGACCCCATGGCCGAAAAAGGTGATCATCGAAGACAAGATCTGCAGGATATCCGGATTGTCGTCCACGACCAGCAGTTTCATGGCATGGAATCCCCTCATAATATGTGTGATCATACGCCGGTAAGAAAGGATTTCATATCGCGGGTACCCTGACAACGGGGCTCGAAATACCCGAATCGGGCCTCAGGAAAAGGTTATGTGGGCGTGTAAGCGGAGGAGGAATGGGGCCGGAATCGCATAGTGATGGATGCTTATTTCCGCCCGTTGTCCTGAAAGCGCGCAACCACGCTCAGATTTCCCGAGTCGCGGCGCAGGATCAGGATCTCGCCCTCGGCGGGGAAGATACCCGTCAGGGCGGTGATGTTCACCTGGTGGGTTACGAGCACGACGGGCCGGCTCAGATTGGCCGAGGCGATCCATGCCCGCAGTGCCTCGGTCTGCCCGCGCTCCCGGTCGGAGGCTTCGAAAAAGGAATTCAGCGGGGGCAGCTCGACGACGGGCCCCACGGCCAGCTCGCGCGCCGTCTCGAGGCAGCGGCACCACTGGCTGCTGTATACCTTGGTTTCCGCCAACCCCGCCTCGCGGAGCCGCCTCCCGATCCGGGCCGCCTGCTGCCTGCCCGCGTCGGAGAGGTTTCGCTGCGTGGAGCAGTCCCCCAGCCGGAAATTCGGCGGATCGCCCGTACCCGGCGCCCGGGCATGGCGCAGCATGATAATATGATCGGCCTTCCCGACCAGTTGGCGTAGATCACTCTCCGCCGCCCCCGCCGCCACGGCAATACTGCAGAGCAAAAGAACGAAGGTCAACAGCTTTCGACAGGTGAGCATGAGGGTATTCCCGTTTGCTGCGCAATTTGAAACGCGCCTACTTCACCGTCGCGGGAAGAAATTTGAAGGGTTCGGCCGGCTGGAACTGGGCCGCGGCGTTGCCGGCAAAGACGGCGCCGCCGGTCAGAGTGAGCTTTTTCGTCGGTTTGCCCGCGGCGAAATCCATGTCGGCCAGGTTCACCCAGAACACGTTCGGGCTGCGAGCGGATTCAAAGAAATAGCGCTTGTACTTGTGATCGGCCACCGTGCGCCAGATCGTCGATGAGATGTTGGGCTGCCCGGGCGTGGTGATCCCCAAGGGCACCGACACATTTCGAATCACCGAAAAGGCGCTGGCGACGGCTTCAGCGTTGTCTGACGTCTTCGGAATCGCATTGATATAGAAACAGGCACGGACGAACCGATCGGCCGAGCGATTGGTGCCCGGCAGCATCACCGTCCCGCCGATCTCCTTCCAGTAGGCATTGAGGGCAAGCTGTTGTCCAAACGGAGGCGAGTTCGTCATCACCTGATATTCCCGGCCATGGTGAATAACCAGCCGTCCGTCAAGGTATTGGAAGATAGCGGAGTCGCCTGTGGCATCGGAAATTGACAGGTGCATCTGTCCAGGCTGTCCGTCCGGTGTCATGACCGGAATGACATAAAACGGTTCTCGACGCAACGCCTCCACCGCCTCTGCGACCGTGGCAAAGTTGTCCAGCACATATTGCGGCCATACAGAAATGGACAGGGGTTTGCGCTTGTCATTGTCGGCAGGCTTGACATATTCGGATTCAACCAGATAGAGCATGTTGGCGACCAGGCCCTTCTCGTTCATGCCATCCGCCGTGCCAACGTCCCATCCGGCCGCCACCAGACTGCCATATTTCGAAGTCCAGCGAATGGAGTTCGGTCCAGCAGCGCCGTCGCGGTTCAGGCCGCGAGGGAACGCCCAAAGGTTGGTTTTCGTGTCTCCTTTCCAGTCCATGCTGCGTACAGTAATGATCGTATCTTCCGGGCCGAGGTAGACAGCCCGGGTACAGGCATCCGTCTCCTGCACGGGCATACCCCCAACGACCAGGGCAGCCAGCATGCCGCACAGCGCACATTGAATCGTGATTTTCTTCATCGCGTTTTTTCCTTTCACGTGTTCTGTAACGAGCGCATCGGATGAGGCAATCAACGCCTGAGCTTCTGAACTTCCAATCGCTCTTTAGGGGTTATCGGGCAGCATCCGTCGTAGATGCCGTCAAGGACCGGGAGAGGCGGAAGTCAGGCCCGGAAGCGGACGTCTCTTCTGCAACATGCGCAAGATCCAGAAGGCAGCCACTGCGGCCGCCAGATGCTTCATGGTGTGGCCGCTTACGATGTGTCCCATTGCGAAAATCTGGTCGTCAAGAATCTCCAGGACTTTCGCGAGGGCATAGAGACCCGCCACAACCGCCAGGTCTGATCCCCGCGTGTAGCGCTGCGGCATGAACAGCGCGATCACGAGCACGAGAACCGAATACGCCTGCAGCGCGGCGTAAAAGCGCAGATCGCCGGCATCGCGCACTTCGCTCACGAACCACTGCAACACGCTGTCCATCCCGACGAGCAGAAGGATCGGCAACAGCCAGAGACCGGCTTGCACACTGATGCGCTCTGCGATGACGGCCGCCACCAGCGACATGAACGCTATCGTCATCGGCAACCTGTCCCACACGAGCGATGTGTTGTCTGGATGAAGATGATAGTACCAGGAACCGATTCCCGTAAGCAGCGACCCGGCGAAAACAAACAGGTATGGCCATCGCTCCCGCCTGTCAATAAAATGTCTTGGAATCTCTTCGGGTTTGAGTCGCAGCAGGAATACCAGGCCCCACAATCCGGTTACTGCGAAAGCCAGATTGGATACCACGTCACCGATGTGAGGCAGGCCCAGGAAAGTTCGCTGGTCTGCGAAGTCGTGATATTCCAGCGGCTGCGGAATTCGCGGCAACAAGAGAGCGACCACAGCCACAATTGCCGTGACGGCAAGCAGCAGCAGCATGCTGGCCCTGCGTGAGATCACTCTCCCTCCTTCTTCTTTGCGTCACGCCCGAAGCGGCGGCCCGTTCGTAATTACGGTGTCACGATCCGAGTCTCGACGATCAGGTCCAGCACATAGAGGGTCGAGGAGGCCCCGGGACTCGCGGCGGGGCGGTTGAACCGCTTGACCCGCAAGACATTGCTTTCGCCTTCCCTGTGGGTGAAGCCCTCGATATTTTCGTGAAGAGTCCGCCATGCTCCCGGTTCTCCGACGGCAAGCCCCTGCGCGTCAAAATGCCGGTCGCGGACCTGAAGGCAACGGGTGTTCGGGGGCGGCGGATCGGCGCACGCCACGCGGCGGGCGGCGACCTCCAGAAAGGCAATCGCCCCCGGTCCGTAAAGGGCTTCCGGCGTGGCCTGGCCGGTGAATGTCAACGTCTCCTTAGACGCCGAAACCAGTCGCAGCCGAGAGATGGGGGCTCTGTCCAGCTCGACCTGCAGGGGTCCGGCCAGCAGGCCGGACAGGGCGGCATCGGCCAGCATCAGCTCCGGGACGCAGGCCATATTGGTGGAAGCCATGCCGCTCACCGTGAGCTGGTTGGCGGCACTGATCCGGTAGGACCCCATCATCCGGTTGCAGGGCCCCTGTATGCCGAGCCTGGCGCCGGAAAATTCGAACACGACGGGGCGGTCCTTACGGGGAGACAGGGCCTCGATGGCCCGATTTTGGCCGTCGGTCGCGGACTCGAGGCTCCATCGATAGCGCTCGAGCGTCTGCACGAGGCCGTCCGTTGCCTCTGTTTTCGGGACGAGAGTCAGCACCGCGTTGGGCACCGGCGTTCCCGCAGGCCCCCCCTCGGGGTGGAGCAAAAGGAGCCGGCCCTCGCCCACGGCAAACTGCTGCCCGCCGCCGGGCTCGTCGAGCCTGATGGCGTTTCCGCTCGATTGCCATGCGAAGCTCCCGCGCACGGTCCGTGCCGCTTCCTGCCGCCCCACAGGCAGGGTCTCGCGTTCGTACGTGCCGTCCCGGTTGAGCGTCAGCCGTGTCTTGACGCCGGCACGGTCTGCGCCCGGCAGGATCCCCTCGTAGATGCCCACCCAGTCGAGCGAGTTGCGGCTTGTGTGCATATCGACAGGTTTCGCCGTCACCGGCTCCGGCGGCACCGCCCTCTCCATCGGCTGTGCGCAGGCGCAAAGAACCGCGGCCAGAATAAACGCTGTAAACAAGGCTTTCATGGGACCCTCCAGTATCTGAAATCGCTTTGAACATCGCCGCCTGATCATCCGGCCATTTCTTACCGCCCTACACAATGTTTGCATATTACGTCGAAATCGACAATTTGACAATCTGCGAATTCGGGGGATGACAAAAATCATCGTCGCACTCCCCCGTTGCGGCCATCATCGACGAGATCGCGCCGATAGGCTACTTTCCAGGCGCACGTCCCGCACGGGCCACGCAGATCGATCCGCGGGTTCGATGATCGTCCCGTGGTCCACGCCGCCCGCCGGGACGATGCAGCCTATGCCGGGATGAAGGCCTGGCGTCGTGATGTCGAGCACTTGACAGGCATGGAATAGCCGCTGTATAAGAACGGTGGGGATTCAAACTCGCTCGATGACTCGGGTCGGCGTAAAATAAACGATTCCCTGTCACCTGTTGTCGACCCCGGGGCTCGTCTCTTCAAGCTTGCTGCCGTTTTTGTCAACATTGTACTGGATCCATCGAGAAAACGAATGCCGCCCAGGCGCCGGGTATGAAACGGCACCGATCGGGTGAATAAGGAGATGTCATGACCCGCTTCAAACGACGCGTGCTGATCGGCATGGGGCTGAGCGTGGTGGTTTTGGTGGGGGCGGGGGTCTGGTTCTACAACGTTTATTTTGCTTCGACGAGCTACTCGTTGCAGCGCGCCGAGGCCTTTTTGTTCCGGCGCATGCAGGTCGCCCAACTGAGCCAGCAGGGGGAGTATCGGTTTTTCTTCGTCACGAACCGCCGCCCGGAAAGCAACACCGGGCCGCTCGAGGAGCGTTTCGGGACAGAACGCCAGGAAACCCTCACGTTCGGTTACTTTGATGTCAAGATTGAACCCTCGCTGGGCCTGGGCATGCTCATCAACCCGACCGAGTGGTTCCAGAATGAGGAAATCAAGCTCACGGCGGTGCAGGAGCTGGATCCCGCTGCATTTGTCGCGCAGGTGCAAGAGCGCGTCAAAGCATCTCCGCACCGGTCGCTGCTGGTCGTCGTGCACGGTTTCAGAGAGGCGTTCCCCTCCGGCCTGCGCAAGACCGCTTTCCTCGGCCACGTGCTGGACATCAACTCGCCGCTTCTCCTGTTCGACTGGCCAGGCAACCAGGGCAGCTCGCCGAACGGCTACCTGCGCGCGCGCCGGGTCGCCGAAGCGTCCGGGGCGGACCTGGCCCGCACCCTGGAGCTGACCGTCCGGGACATCCGGCCCGAGAGGCTGTGGCTCATCGCCAACAGCATGGGGGGCCAGGTCCTCGTCAATGCCTTCCGCCTGCTCTACGAGCAGACGGCCCTGGCCGACGCCAAGACCGAGATCGAAGACGTCGTGCTGACCGCGCCGGACGTCGATTACAACGAGTTCAACGACCAGTTCAAGCATGCGCTCAAGGCCCTGGCCCGCCGAACCACGATTTACGTATCCTCCAACGACAGGGCCTTGCTGGCAAGCCGCCTCCTCAATCGGGAAAGACGGCGCGGCGAGAGCACCCTCAGCCCGCGCCAGATGGACAATGCCGTACGCGTGATGGACTCGATCGATCCGGACAGCGACGATGTGACCGTGGTGGATGTGACGCCGGTGAACCGCACGCGCAATTTCCACAATTTCAGCCTGGAAACGCCGGAGTTTTTCGACGATCTGTACCTGAGGCTTACCAACGTCGAGACTCCACGGAGCCGACTGATCTATCCGGTCCAGGCACCCAATGGCACGGTTTACTGGGTCCTGACGCGAGGCCGCTGACCGGGGGGGGAACACATGAGACCTATCGCTCGAATCGTCAAACGTCTGCCGTCTTATCTCAAGTGGGGCGCCCTCGTTCTTCTGGCGGGTGCCAGCGTGCTTCTCATCAAGGGCTGCGGGGGCGTGCCGCTGCAGCCCTGGCACACCGAAAAGCTGACGGAGGAATTCACGGCAGGCAAGGCCGATAAGGTCCGAACCTTCGAGGACTACCGGAGGCTGGAAGATCGGCTGTTCGCGCAGATGGAGGAAGAAGTCTACGCGCGCACCGAAACCGGGCCTGCCCATAAGCTCGAGCGATACAGCAAGGGCAGCGCCGCCGACCCGCAGGGCCGCCAGCCCAACTGGAACCACAGCTTCGAGTTGACTGCCGACGCGCCTGTCGGCGGGGTGCTGCTCCTGCACGGGATGTCGGATTCACCTTACAGCCTCAGGGCCCTGGGCCAAACACTGAATCAGCGCAAGTACTGGGTAATCGGTCTGCGGCTGCCCGGCCACGGCACGGCGCCCTCGGGACTTCTCGGCGTCCAGTGGGAGGACATGGCCGCCGCGGTGCATCTGAGCATGAAACACCTTGCGGCGAAGGTGGGGCAAAAACCGATCCACATGATCGGCTATTCGACCGGGGCGCCTCTGGCCGTGGACTTCGCTCTCAACGCGCTGGAAGGAAAGACAACGCCGGTGCCGGCCAGCCTGGTGCTGATCTCTCCGGCCATCGGTCTCCACCCGGCAGCGGCGCTGGCCGTGTGGAAGCGCCGGCTGTCCCTGATGCCCGGTCTGGGCGACCTCGCCTGGCTGCAGGTTGTACCGGAATTCGACCCGTACAAATACAACTCCTTCACAACCAATGCCGGCGAACAGGTTTACCGACTGACGCGATCCGTGGCGGGACGCGTCGAGAGCCGGTCCCGGTCCCATCCGACCATGGTTTTGCCGCCGACGCTGGTGCTCAAATCGAACGCGGACTCGACCGTTTCGACGGATGCCGTGGTGGACCGGCTGCTTCGTCTTCTGGACCCCCACCGCCATGAACTCGTGCTGTTCGACATCAATCGTTTCTCCGCCAAGTCCATCCTGATGGTCGCCGACCCGCGCGAACTGACAAACCGGGTGATGGGCGACAACAGCCTGCCGTTCGCCGTGACCCTGGTCACCAATAAGAGCCCGGAGAGCCTCGCGGTCGTCGCCCGCCGCCAGGCGCCATTCTCGGCCGAGGTGTCGAAGACCGAGCCGCTGGACGTCGTCTGGCCGGCGGGGGTGATCTCGTTATCCCATGTGGCGCTCCCCATCCCGCCGGACGATCCTCTCTACGGACAACGCCCTCCCGACAACGCAGACGTTCTCTTTCTCGGGCAAATGGCTGTTCTGGGTGAGCGGGGCTTGTTCATAATCCCTTACGACTGGCTTCTGCGCATCCGGAACAACCCGTTCTATACGTACCTTGAGGTACGGGTGCTGGCGTGGATGGACAACGCGAATGTTTCCGGAAACGGCAGCACGGGATTGTCAACACCCGTAGAGCGGGGCGTCGGCGGCGTCCCACCCAGGCAGTGAACTGCCGCCGGGCAAGCTCGGTGGCTTCTTAGCCAACCGGCCACGGCAACGTTGCTGCGGGCGGTCGCGGGTGCGTCGTGATGGGCAGCCGTTATTAACACAGTAATACCAAGAGATTGCCATGACGAAAGACTCGCTTACCGAAGTCATGCTCGGTCCGCTGTCGTCCGCAGACGCGGCCTTGGCCGCCGACCCTCTTCCATCCTGGAACGACGGGCCGACAAAGCAGAGCATCTTCAGCTTCGTCGAGAAGGTGACAAAGGAAGGCTCGCCCTCTTTTGTCCCCGTCCCCGAACGAATCGCCACCTTCGACAACGACGGGACGCTCTGGTGCGAGCAGCCGGTGCCCGTGCAGGTGTACTTCGCGCTCGACCGTGTGAAGGCCCTTGCGTCGCAGCACCCCGAGTGGAAGACCAAGGAACCGTTCGCCTCGCTGCTCAAAGGGGACTTGAGGGCCACGCTCGCCGCCGGCGACGAGGCGCTGCTCGAAATCGTCATGGCAACCCACGCGGGCATGAGCACCGTGGAGTTCGGCCGGATCGTCGAGGATTGGATCGCCACCGCGAAGCATCCGAAGACCGGCAAGCTCTTCACCGAAATGACCTATAAGCCGATGCTCGAACTGCTCGCTTACCTGCGCGCCAACGGGTTCAAGAACTTCATCGTCTCGGGCGGCGGCATCGAGTTCTTGCGCCAATGGGGAGAGCGCGTTTATGGCGTCCCGCCGGAGCAGGTCATCGGCAGCAGCATCGAGACCCGGTTCGAGATGCGCGACGGCAACCCGGTGCTCTTGCGCCTGCCGCAATTGAGCTTCAACAACGACAAGGCCGAAAAGCCCGTCGCCATCAACCAGCATATCGGCCGCCGGCCGATTGCCGCATTCGGCAATTCCGTGGGTGACCAGCACATGCTGGAATACACGCAGGGCGGCAGCGGCGCGCGATTCGGACTGCTCGTGTTGCACGATGACGCGGCACGCGAATACGCCTACGGCCCGGCACTGGGCATGCCCGCGCCCCAGCTCGGGGCCTTCACGCCGGCTCTTTACGAGCAGGCGAAGAGAGCCGGGTGGACCGTCGTCAGCATGAAGGACGATTGGAAGCAGGTCTTCCCGCTCGAGCCGAGCTCGGTCACCGCCATCAACATCCTGCTGGAGCCTGACGCCACGATGCTCCGGCGTTGCGAAGCGAACAACGCCCGTCTGCTGAAGGTTTTCCCGAAGGGTTTCGCGCTGGATGCGACGCACCGCCCGCACGTCACGCTCCTCCAGCGTTTCGTTCGCACGGCGGACCTCGACAAGATCTATGCTGCAGCCGGGAAGGTTTTCGCCGGCACCCATGTGCTCGGCTTGCGCTTGGAGGCTTTCAGGTACTACTACATCCCGAGCGGCGCCATTGGACTTGCGGGCATTGTCGCCAGGCCGACTCCTGAATTGCGCGAGCTGCAACAGGACTTGATTGATGCCGTGGCCCCGTTCACTCTGGCAACCGGACTCTCGGACGCCTTCGCCACGACACCGGATGATCCCGTCATCGACCCGCTTCTGATCGACTACGTTTCGACGTTTGTGCCGAAATCATCCGGCGAGCATTTCGATCCGCACGTCACCACGGGCGTTGCGCCCCGTGATTACCTCGACAAGATGCTCGCGGAACCGTTTGAGTCGTTCACATTCTCGCCGGCAGGCGCAGCCGTCTACCAGCTGGGCCAGTTCGGCACCGCTGCGAAGAAGCTCCATGAATGGGGCTTGAAGCGCTGAGGCGGCGTCGCCGCTGAGGTGTGGTACAGCGACCGCTTCAGCGCGATCAAAGGGCCGCTTCCCGGAAGGTCGATAGGCGGACGAGGGTCAACGGTGCTTGGCTCGTTTGATGCCCGTGCCTTGTCGATGCGCTTCCGAGGTTCAAGACAGGGTTCGGCAGGGAGCTCGCGAATGCTTCGGGAGCCGATAGATCGCGAGTGGTACTGGGGGACTTGCCGTCCCCTGAAAACCCCGGCTCTAAAAAGGGTCCTTTCATCCCGCAAGCAAGCTTGCGGGTCTTCCGGCACACCCTAGGCGTGTCCCTCCTTGACGATATCAATCCGATATGCGAATATCTTCAATTGACGCCGTTCGAATGCGGAACACTTGACGACCGGATCGGGGGCGCATTCGAAGACAAAGGGCCAAGACCATACGTATGGAAAAGCTTCTGACCGCGGCACGGAGCCTGAAGCCCGAGCGCCGTCATCTCTTGTCCGATTCGATCGCCGGGCTCACCTTTGCCGTGGTCAACGTGCCGCAGGCGATGGCGCACGCGCTGCTGGCGACGGTCAATCCGATGCTCGGCATCTACACGTTGATGGTCGCCGTGCCCATCGGCGCCGTCTTCACCAGCTCCGTCTACATGAACGTCTCCAGCACCGCCGCCCTGTCGGTGGCCGCCGGCGCCGTGCTGGCAGACATCCCTGCCGGCCAGAAGCTGGAGGCGCTGGCCGTGCTGGTGCTGCTGGCGGGCGTGATCCAGCTGCTGATGGGCCTGTTCCGGCTGGGTTTCCTGATCCGTTTCGTCTCCGGCGCGGTGATGACCGGCTTTCTCAACGGAGTGGCCGTGCTGATCATCCTGGGCCAGTTGAGCGACCTGACGGGCTACAAGAGCGCATTCTCCAACCGGGTCGCCCAGGCGTTCGATCTTCTCCTGCGGATCGGCCAGATCGACGTGCAGGCGACGACCATCGGCGGGGTGACGCTGGGCCTGATGGTGCTGCTGCTGCTCACGCCGCTGCGGCGGTTTGCCTTCATCCTCTCCATTGCCGCGGCGACCATCCTGCTGGCTCTCCTGAACCTCCCGGCCCTGCCCGCAGCCGTCTCCTTCGCCACGGTCCCAACGGTCGGCGACATCGCCGCGATTCCGCGTTCCCTGCCCGGACTCGCGCTTCCCCGGCCGTCGCTTTTCCTGTCGCTGCTGCTGCCGGCCTTCTCCGTGGCCGTCATCGGCCTGATCCAGGGCGCAGGTGTCAGCCAGGGCACCCCCAACCCCGACGGTAAGTACCCTGACGTGTCGCGCGACTTTCTGGGCCAGGGAGCCGCCAACATCGCCACCGGTTTTGTCGGCGGGATCCTGGCCGGCGGGTCGATCTCGGGCACGGCGCTGATCATGGGCGCCGGCGCCAAATCGCGCTGGACCAATATCTTCGGCGGGCTGTTCGTGGCCGTCGTCGTGCTGCTGGCCGCGCCGCTGGTCGAGCGGGTGCCCATGCCCGCGCTGGCCGCATTGCTCATCGTGGCCGGTTTCCAGGGCCTGCGCGTCCCACAGGCGGTGATGGCCTGGAAGACCGGCAGGGTCCCGACGGTGGTCATGATCGTCACGTTTATTGCCACGTTGCTCGTTTCGCTGCAATATGCGATCTTGTTCGGCATGACCCTCAGCATCGTGCTCTACGTCTTTCACCAGTCGAACAAGGTCGTCGTGACTCAGTGGGTGCTGCAACCGGGAGGGTTTCCGCTGGAACAGCCGGCGCCCGTGCGGTTGCCCAGCCGCCGGTTCACCCTCTTGAACGTTTACGGCAGCCTGTTTTTCGCCGCGGCCAAGAACCTGGAAGAGATGCTGCCGGAGGTCGGCGACGCCGGCCACGCCGTGGTCGCCATCATCCTGCGCGGCAGAAGCGAGATCGGGAGCACGTTTGTGACCGTGCTGCAGCGCTATGCCCGGGTCCTGCAGGACCGTGACAGCAAGCTGATGCTGGTCGGTGTCGATCCGGCCGTGCGCGATCAGCTCGCCCGGACGGGGGTGCTCGAGCTGATTGGCGAGGAGAACGTCTTTCTGGCCACGCCGCAGATCGGCGAGGCCCTGAACCAGGCTGTGGCTGCAGCCACGACCTGGCTTGGCCGGACCCCGGCGGACAAAGGGGGAAAACACGATGAGTGACCCGGAAGCCGGCAAACAACCCGAACGGTTCGAGGTCCGCGCGACGGCCACCGATCATTTTGCCTGGGTGCGCACGCGGCTTGCCGTCGAACGCACGCTGATGGCCTACATGCGCACGGCCGTCTCGCTGATCGGGTTCGGCTTCGCGATCGTCCAGTTCTTCGAACGCTTTCACAACATGCCCGGGGCCGCTCCCGCCCGATATCCGGACGCCGCGTGGTACCTGGGGCTTGCGCTGATCTTCTGCGGCGTCATGGCGATGGTCATTTCGCTCTGGGAGTTCCGGTGGACGATTCGTTACCTGTGGGGCGGAAGTTTCGCGAAGATCGCAGGCATGACGGCGGAAGGAAGGCAAACCCCGCTTTACGCGGTTTCCATCGCCATCGTCTGCATCGGCGCCTTTGCCTTTGTTGCCGTGCTGCTGCGTCTCGTGTAGCGGTTCGCGCGGAGAAAACATCCACTGCTAAACTGATTTAATAAGTCAAACCGATCAAAAGGAGGGTAAAATGGCTAAACCAAATAAACCGAACATCCTGATCCTCTGGGGCGACGACATCGGCTGGTGGAACATCAGCTACAACAGCCGCGGCCAGATGGGCTACCGCACGCCCAACATCGACCGCGTTGCCAACGAAGGCGTGGCCTT
>Ga0208980_10000968_pt1 | contig 17107 bp, 15 predicted proteins | sample WetSurMetagenome_3_FD_187993 | JGI IMG/M metagenome (GOLD analysis project Ga0208980, IMG submission 187993) | Wetland microbial communities from Twitchell Island in the Sacramento Delta, sample from surface sediment Aug2011 Site A1 Bulk (version 2) | ecosystem: Environmental > Aquatic > Marine... | reverse complement strand
CGCACAAAGATCGCCTCTATCTCTTGCGGTGTGAGTGGTTCAGAAGTCGCGACGGCCATTGGCACTGGTGTTTGAGACTGCGCCTGACCTGCACTGAGACCAACTTGAATACTGTAATCATTACCGGTATCTAAAGCATTTCTTTCACCGGGCCCTCCGGTCCCCGTTTCATCAGTGAAGGGCATGGGGGTGTTTTCTCCTTTGCCAGGAAACTCGGGCATGATGATTTTTAAGATAATTAATATGGCCGCGGGAATTATAACAATCAGCGCGATGAGGTATTTATAAGGTAACCAAGGCTTACGGTCCGTGTTCATAGGTGCATCCTCCTTTTCCAAGACGGTGCAACCAGAAGCCAGGTTCCCTGATTACAGATAAGTCCATGATTATTAAGCCAGCACATTTTTTTCGACTCATAAATTACTGAATCGGGATGGATTACTAAATATTCCTTTAAACCTCAGCTAAAATTGGTTAATAATGACATAACAAAATTAAATGATTTAGACGGGAATAACCATTTTCTGTTCTTGATGATCATAGAGTTCATATCAAAGAACCAAATCTAAATCCTGAATACCTATAAATTTGAATAGTTAATTTGATTAATACCTGTCCAAATTAACGAATAGCTATGAAATCGCTGGTGTGCAGATCATAATAGTGCCGTGCTGAAGTATCGTTCTGCCCGGTCCGGTAACACGGTGACCACTTTATTCTTCCCATTATCCATTTGTAGAGCGGCAAAGACATTCGCCCCCGATGAGGTTCCGACTAAAAGACCCTCTTCACGCGCAAGTCTACGGGTAGTCTTAATGGCATCTTCATCAGATATTGTAAAAACCATATCAACTAAATTAACGTCCAATACACCGGGAATAAAACCATCGCCAATTCCTTGAATTTGGTGAAGCCCAGGTTCTCTCCCCAACAATGACGCTGCATTACGAGGCTCTACTGCAACAATTTTCACCTGAGGTTTTTGTTCTTTTAAATACTTTCCAACCCCTTGCAGAGTTCCTCCGCTGCCGATCCCTGCAATAAAAATATCGATATCCCCCATCGTGTCAAGCCAAATCTCAGGTCCAGTTTTCTGATAATGTGCTTCGGGATTATCCGGATTCTCAAACTGGTTGACAAAGAAATAATTATCTGGATTTACCCTGCTGATTTCTTGAACCCGTTTCAGACACCCCGTTAAGCTTTCTTCTGCTGGAATAAATATTGTTTCGCCACCAAAAGCCTGGATAATTCTCTTACGCTCCTCACTTACATTTTCCGGCATCACACAAATCACATGGAATCCTTTTTGTACACCCACAAGGCTCAATCCAATACCGGTATTCCCGGAAGTGGCTTCAATAATTTCCATCCCTGGCTTAAGTCTTCCATCCATTATCGCCCTTTCGATAATGTAACTGGCAACACGGTCTTTAATGCTGCCGCCAGGATTGAGAAATTCAGCTTTAACGAACACATTACCGGATGATATTCTATTCAACCGGATGAGCGGGATACTACCAATGACATCAAGAATCGAGTCTACTATCATAGCATGCCTTATATCCTTTAATATTTATTCCTGCAATATTTGTACCAAAGGTGTTCAGCAATACTTACTATTTCCCATCAATGACGGTTTTAATGTGGCATTTCCACCATTACGGTATACGATGTGCTCATTCCTACAACAGAACAGTCGAATCGATCTATATCACCAGTGATCTGAAGTTTATACCCACATGATGGTCAGGAGAACGTTAAGAAATCTGCCATTACATCCTCCCTTAAGTTGATCTGGTATTACAGCCTAATTAGTGTATGTTATCGTCCGTAACAATAAAAACCTGATGCAAGATTTACAACGCCCGTGAATCAAGCATCAGGTTTGTTTTAAAAATTAGATCTCTCGGATAATTGTGGCTAATCTTTGTCCGGGATATATTTACTGCCATTTTTCCGCATCGTATGCAGGAAGTTCGCAACGTAAGGATGCATCTTCTCGCAGTCCAAGTGCATATCCTGCTTGCATCAGTTGATGGATCTCGCTGGTGCCTTCATATATAATCGCTCCACGTGAATTTCGTAAAAATCGCTCTACGTCATACTCATCGCTATATCCATAGGCACCATGAATTTGGATTGCCTCGGAAGCAGCATTGAATGATTCGTCCGTAGCGAACCACTTAGCCAGTGAGGTTTCCTTCGTATTTCGCAATCCCTGGTTTTTCATCCAGCCAGCACGCAGGTATAACAATCTTGCCATCTCGTATGATTGCACCATTTTTGCGATCTTCTGCTGCACAAGTTGGAACTTGGCAATTTCACGTCCAAACGCTTTTCTATCTTTGGAATACTTAATGCTCGCTTCCAAACTGGCACGGATCAACCCAGTTGCACCAGCTGCAACCGTATAGCGACCGTTATCCAGGCACGACATTGCAATCTTAAACCCTTCACCTTCTTCACCAATCCGCTGTTCAGCCGGTACACGCACATCCTGGAAGTTTATCCAACCTGTCGAACCCGCCCGCATACCCAATTTACCATGTAAATCACCTGTGGTTACCCCGGGTCGATCCAATTCAACAATAAATGCTGACAGACCTTCATGTGGGTCAGCAGCCTTCGGGTTTGTTCGCCCAACCCACAAGCAATGATGTGCCTTGGTCGCAAGTGAGATCCACATCTTCTCCCCGTTCAAGATATACTCGTCACCGTCTCGACGGGCACTGCTGACAATCGCTGCCACATCCGAACCTGCTCCAGGTTCAGTCAATCCAAAACAGGCGGGTTTCTCACCCCGCGCTTGAGGTACCAAAAAACGTTGCTTCTGTTCTTCGGTGCCCCACTGAAATAGTGCCAGGCTATTGAGCCCTATATGAACCGATAAAACTACTCTCAGGGTACTGTCCACCACTTCCAATTCCTCACATGCCAATCCAAGTGAGATGTAATCCATCCCCTGCCCACCATATTTAACCGGCACGCAAATACCCAGAATGCCCAATTTACCCATGCGTGGCAAAATAAACGGTGCCATATCTTGGGCACGGTCATATTCCTTAATGATCGGAGCAACTTCTTTTTCAGCAAAATCCCTTACCATTTGCTGTACCATGCGGTGTTCATCTGATAATGCAAAATCCATATCAATCCTCCAAAATATGTTGAATATCCCCATTATAAATCATGCCGATTGGTTCCACATAATCCACGCTCACCATTTCTGAGTCAATCTCAATGACCTGCTATCTTATTTTGTTTTTTATATCTCGATCTTATGCAATATAATCAATTCCAGTGAAAATTCCTTCCACCATTAGCAATTATCTTCACATCATTCTGATATGTATCATTATTGTGCTATTAGGCCTTGCCCCTCGCCCTCATGCTTCTGCCACGTATCTCCGTAATGCTGGGCAGGCAATAGCTCATGGTGATTTGCTGGTTGCCTCCCAGAATCTAGCCAATGCCGCAGAATTCTTCCCCTGGCGTTATGACTTAAACCTTGCTGCCGGTCGATTCGCTTTTCAGGCTGGTGATCCAGAGGTAGCTATTCAATATCTCGAGCGCTCTGGAACAACATCTCACCTTTCATCCGATGATTTGATCCTTCTGGGTGATGCCTACCATCAAAGCGGAGACCCCCTCATGGCAGAGGCGATATGGAAGCATGCCTCTCAGTTGGAAAAATCTAGCCAGGCAGTGGAACGGTTAGCCGATCTCTACCTTCAACGCAAGGATTACGCCTCAGCGGTCACCGCCTTAGAAGATCTCCTGAGCATTAACCCTTCGAATATCAAATTGTATTACCAGATTGGCTCTCTATATGCCATTACCGATCCAACAAAAGCCCTTTCGTTTTTAGCCCAGGCAGAGGAAATCGATGCAACCAACGCTGACCGCGCACACGTCCTATATGAAAAAATTCGCACTGCCAGCCTCTTTGACGACCCATCCTACACCATGTTGATCACTGGACGTCAATTGGCAAATTGGGGGGAGTGGGAATTAGCTTCAGAAGCGTTTCATAATGCAATTATCCTCCGACCAGATTACGTGGAAGCATGGACGTTCCTTGGTGAGGCTCACTATCAAATGGATTTTTCGAGAGCAGGCATACCATCCAATGTCGGATTACCTGAGCTTGAATATGCCTTGCAATTGGATCCCGATTCAACTCTGGCGAACACATTCATGGCTCTATTTTGGGAACGGCAGGAAGACTATTCGCGGGCACAAATTTACCTGGAGCGTGCCATTAGAACAAGCTCCAACGATCCTTTTTTATATTCTGAGCTAGGGAATATTTTAGCAAAAACAGGAGACTTACCAGCCGCACAATCAGCTTATGAAACCGCCATCCGATTAACCCCGCAGGACCCCCTTTTCTACCGCTTGCTGGCTGAATTCGCCCTGCAATATCAAATCCAAATCCGTGAAATTGCCCTTCCCGCCATCCGGCAAGCGATCAACCTCGACCCTGGTAATGCCACCTCCCTCGATATTATGGCACAGGTGATGTTAATGTTGCAGGATTATAACTCAGCTGAACGCTATGCCCAAAGCGCACTGAACGCAGATCCTGATTTTTCTCCAGCCTATTTACACCTGGGTACAGCCTACCTCTATCATGGAGAGTCTGCCCTCGCTCGCCGTTGGCTTGCACTGGCCGAGACTATTGATCCAGATTCATGGATAGCTACTCAGGCAAAAAGAATGCTTGACTATTACTTTCCCTGAATCAAATTAAGAGAGTAACCTTTGCAGTCCTCGTTCATCATTTCTTCCCTGATTTGCTGGCATTCGTAGACCAGCTATGAATAATAATCAATCACCCTCGCAAAAACCCAAATATATAGATGGTACAATCCTTCCTACACCAAACCCAAAAGGAGAAATCTCCATGAAATTTTTCCGTCCAGTAGTAATAATCCTAATTTTGGCTTCAGCAAGCCTGGCTTGTTTTAGTACCCCCACACAGAGTACACGCAGCTCTATCCTGTTCTCAGATGATTTTTCAACAACTGATAAAAAATGGGATCAGGTAACCAACTCCAACGCAACAACGGATTATTACAAAAATGCCTATCGCATTACCGTAAATGACACCAATTCTGATGCGTGGGCGAACCCGGGGGAAGAAAGCTTTACCGACATTCAAATTGAAGTTGATGCCACAAAAAACGGTGGTCCGGATGATAATGACATAGGCATCATTTGTCGATATACCGATGCGGCTCAGTTTTACTATGGCATCATTAGTAGCGATGGATATTATGGGATCATGAAAATGACAGATACTGGTGGAACGCCAATCGGAAATGATTCCATGCTCGAAAGTGATAGGATTTTACAGGGTGATGCCACGAATCATATCCGTTTTGACTGTAATGGTTCAACCCTTACCTTATATGTCAATGGAACTCAGATCGATCAACAAACAGACACGGATTTGACAACCGGTAATGTAGGCCTGATTGCTGGTACATTTGACACTGCTGGTACAGACATCCTTTTTGATAATTTCGTTGTAAACAAACCATAATAAATGATAATCCATCGACATGCTCCCTTCTGGGCATTAAAACTCGAATACCTGCCATCCGTTGAACTGGTTACACCTGTTTAGTGAGTTTCATTTCTAGACGAGGACGTCTCAGGTCTATGAATATATTCTTGGATATGGTAGGATGCCGCCTTAATCAAAGCGAGTTGGAGTTGTTTGCACGCCAATTCCGTCTTGCCGGTCATCGCCTGACCCCGGATATCGAATTTGCCGACATGGTTGTGATTAATACTTGCACGGTCACTGCAGCAGCTGCATCCGACTCACGCCATAAAATTCGCCAGGCTGCACGAACGGGTTCCAACCAGATCATTGTGACTGGCTGTTATGCCACCCTAAATCCATACGATATATCAAAATTATCAGAACACATCCGTGTAATCGGCAATCAGGAAAAAGACGACCTGGTCTCAACGGTTTTGAATATCCCTATAGTTGATTTTTCTCAGAGCCCGATCGAGCGCCAGCCAATTCCTGGCTCTCGACTGCGGACGCGTGCGTTCATAAAGGTTCAGGATGGCTGTGATAATCATTGTACCTATTGCATCACCCAGCTGGCCCGTGGATCAAGCAGGAGTTGTACGATTGACTCTATCCTGGCTGATATCCAATCTGCAGTCAATGGTGATACTAAAGAGATTGTGCTAACCGGGGTCCACTTGGGTTCTTGGGGAAATGATTTTAAACCACCCATGCACCTCTTAAATCTGGTCAATTCCATCCTTTCCGAAACCCAAATCCAGCGTTTGCGCCTCTCTTCAATCGAACCCTGGGACATTTCTCCTGAGTTCTTCGAGCTTTGGCAAAATCCCCGTTTATGTCGCCATATACACTTGCCTTTACAGTCGGGAAGTAAAACCACATTGAGGCGGATGGGCCGTCGGATTACCCCTGCGGCATTTGCAAACTTGATTCATCAAGCTCGTTCGTTCATACCAGGCATAGCAATCACCACGGATATCATCACCGGATTTCCAGGAGAAACGGAAACAGAATTTTCCGAGAGTCTTGACTTTGTTAGAGAAATGGATTTTTCGAATGGTCATGTATTTACTTATTCAGCCAGACCTGGAACAGTCGCTGCCTCCTTACCTGACCAGGTTCCACATGCCATCTCCAAAGAACGCAACGCAAGGATGCGTGAGATTTTTTTGAAATCCTCACTGACCTATCAGGAAAAATACCTCGGTCACAATTTGCAAGTACTTTGGGAGAAACTTACCCCAGTTAACGGAGCACTGTGGAAGCTGAGTGGTCTGACGGATAATTATTTGCGCGTGTTCGCTAAATCTACCTCGCCCTGCTATAACCAAATAATGAATGTGCATATAACCGGCATCGATCATGGTGAATTGGTGGGTGAGATCACCTCAATCTAATCTCGGTATTCGGGCTCCCAAGATACGTTATAATCTAAATACCATTCCATAATCAATGGTCAAGAAAGCACAATTTTCCATGGATATAAAATCTACCCTCCAATCTGACCTTCAAGATGCCATCCGTCACGGAGAAGAAACACGCAAAAGCACCTTGCGCATGGCATTAACTGCTATTAAATTAGCCGAAGTCGAAAAAGGAGCTCAGATGGATGAAGCTGCTTATTTAGCAGTTATTCAAAAGGAAATTAAAGCCAGGCGTGAAACTATTGCAGATGCTGAAAAAGCGAATCGTCCGGATCTCATTCCTCAGTCCGAACAGGAGATCGTCATCCTCCAGGGTTACCTGCCAGCACCATTATCCGAGGAAGAATTGCAGACATTGGCTCAAGCTGCCATTACCGAAGTTGGAGCAACTTCAATTCGTGAAATGGGGCAGGTAATGAAAATTCTTATCCCTCGTTTACAAAGTCGAGCTACGAGCGAACAAGCCAGTCAGGTAGTTCGAATGTTGCTACAATAAAACGTGTCTGCCTTCAAACTAAACCGGCGTAATTTCTTCTTAATTTCGATATTCCTGTTGTTTTTCGGGTTTATCCTGCTAGCTTTAATCATCCCAATCGTTGAGAATTTAACCACCTCACCCTTGTTGGTGGGGGATGTTGCGCCTTACGACATACACGCCCCATCTGCCATCACCTATCAAAGTCAGATACTCACAAGCCGTCAACAAACTACAGCTGCTTCTGAAGTTCCTCTGGTTTACTCACCAGCAGACACGAACATTGCTCGGCAGCAATTGGAACGCTTACGAAACACCCTGGTGTATATAAATAGCGTTCGTGCAGACAATTTTTCAAACATCGAGCAAAAAACCACTGATCTGGTTGCATTGGAGGATATTCAACTTGGCAGGGATACCATAAAGGGAATACTCTTATTGAGCGATTCTAGGTGGCAGAGTATTTCACAAGAAACTACCTCCATCTTGGACCAGATAATGCGAGAGCCTATCCGTGAAGATCAGCTTGGCGTTGCTGATCAAAAAATTCCAACTTTAATCAGTTTGGCATTTCCAGAAGACCAGTCCGCCATCATCACATCACTTGTGCATGAATTTATTGTTCCCAATAGTCTTTACAATGAACAGTTGACTGAAGCTGCCAGACTGCAGGCTCGTCAAAATATTCCCCCAGTAATGCGATCCTTTATCACGGATGAGACCATCATCCAGGCAGGTAAGGTGATCACCGCTACAGATTATGAAGCCCTCCAACAATATGGTCTCGCCCAGCCTCAAAATCGCTGGCAGGACCTCATTAGCTCATTGGGTTTGACGATACTTTCAGTAGCTATCTTTATCTTATATATCCGTCTCCACCCAGGTTTGTTCTCTGGAAATTTTGGGATGAGGAAACTCACGCTTTTGTTGGTTCTTTTTCTGATCTTCCTATTTATCGCTCGCATGATTATTCCTGGTCATGCTGTCATCCCATATGTATATCCAGTGATGGGTTATGCTCTAACCATCTCGGCATTATTTTCCGCTGAGCTCGCGATCATTTCCGTGGTTCCTCTTACATTCCTGATTCCATATGGTCTACCGGATGCTGGAGTTCTCACGCTCTATTATTTCTTAGGTAGCTTGTTCGGGATCTTTGCGCTATCCAGAGCTCAAAGACTTACATCTTTTTTTTGGGCAGGCGCTGCGATTTCTATATCTGCAGCAGCTGTGGCGGTAGCTTATCGCATTATCCAGCCAACGGCAGATTGGATTGGTGTTGCCACATTGTCTCTTGCTGCGGTCATTAACGGCATAGCCTCCGCAAGCATTGCATTGATCCTTCATTACTACCTGGCACAATTCGTAGGGCAAACCACAGCTTTGCAACTCATTGAACTTTCCAGACCCGACCACCCACTTCAACAGCTTCTCCTACGCAATGCACCCGGTACTTATCAGCATAGTCTTCAGTTGGCAAACCTGGTTGAACAAGCAGCTGATACCATCGGAGCAAATTCAATGCTCGCCCGCGTTGGTGCCCTCTACCATGATATTGGTAAAATTGTAAATCCATTTTTCTTTATAGAGAACCAACCACCTGGCAATGTAAATCCACACAATGATCTGGATGCAGAAACAAGCGCTGCCACGATCATCAGGCATGTCGCGGATGGTCTGGAGTTGGCACGCAAATATCACCTTCCAAGGCAGTTATTAGACTTTATCGAACAGCATCACGGAACTACAATTACCCGCTATCAGTACAGCCGCGCCCTTGAACTGGCAGGTATGGATAAGGAAGCAGTAGACTCGAATAAATTCCGTTATCCAGGCCCTCGACCGACCACTTGCGAGATCGCCCTGCTCATGCTTGCAGATACCTGTGAAGCGCGGATGCGAGCAGAAAGACCGAAGGATGAGGACGAATTACTTGAGCTCATAAAAAGTGTGGTGAAAGATAAACAGGATGGGGGTGAGCTCGATGATACTCCAATCACCATGCAAGATCTCGAAAAGGTAATCAATTCATTCACATCCACATTAAGGGGGGTATATCATCCACGTATACAATACCCCAGGTCAGATAGTGATATTAAAACTCGTCCAGTTTTTTACAGGATTCCTGATGTAGATACTCCCCCTAATCCACCGAGCTTTGAGTCGTCACCAGCCAAAGATAAATCCGGGTAGCACAATTTTCAACACATGATAAACCTTCAGGTAAGGCCGAAATTAAAACTTTCTATGGATAAAGCCATTATTATTAACGCCGCTCAGCTCACCTTGGATCTGGAAAATGTAACGAAGGAATCAACCTTAAGTGTCGTCATCGCTAATGATGCATTCTTAGAAAAAAACAACCAGAAATATCGGGGGATCAATGCCACCACTGATGTTCTCTCATTTCCTTCCAACGAATATGATCCAGATACTCACGTGATTTATCTTGGAGATGTCCTCATTTCATTGCCCCGCGCGCAGTACCAGGCTTCTGCAGGCGGTCATTCATTGGTAGATGAACTACAACTCTTAGTTATCCATGGTACCTTACATTTGCTCGGTTATGACCATCTTGGAAGAGCCGACAAAAAAAAGATGCAGGCAGCACAGGACAGGATTTTAACCCAGCTCGGAGTAAATTTAAGAATCAAACTCTAGGAATGTCATCGTTGATCATGGATTTTTTCAATTCTCGGGTCAAGGCATTTGGGCATGCGTTTTCTGGATGGTGGTTTGTCATTCGGACCCAGCGAAACGCATGGATCCATATGGTCGTAAGTATCACAGTCATCCTGATGTCATTCCTCCTTCATATCAACGCCACCAGTTGGGCTCTGATTCTGTTAGCCATAGCTTTGGTCTGGATTGCAGAATTCCTCAATACTGCTTTGGAAGCGGTGGTTGACTTAGCTTCCAATCATCAGCAACATGAGCTTGCCAGGGTGGGTAAAGATGTAGGTGCTGCAGCAGTATTAATCGCCGCGGTCATCAGTGTCATTATCGGTTTATTAGTACTCGGTCCACCTCTTTGGTCAGTCATTCAGTCATTACTTTAAGGCTCGCTTGGACAGTATAACAACACACGTGCTATGAGCTATTAAAGTAAAGGTCTTATTAATTTTCTGGAGGGTATTATGTCGGCACAATTCTTCTTTGGAACAGTTGGTTCACCAAAATCCACACCTAAAAAACCAGGTGGCAGTGTCGGCGCTATTTTTCGGATGAGAGAATTAAGCCTGGATGCCCTTGAGCTTGGCTGGGTTCAAGCAGTGCGTAAAAACGAGGATGTATGCATGGCTATTCAACAAGCTGCCTCCAGTCAAAATGTATTGATCAGCGTTCACGCACCCTACTTTATCAACCTGAATGCCACCGATGAGGAGTGGGTGAACTCGCGTAAGCGTCTGATGGATGCTGCCATCTATGGCAACCTGGCTGGTGCAACGGATATCATATTCCATCCTGGTTCCTACTTTGGGAAGCAGCCATCAGAAGTCTTACCCCATACCATCCAGCGTTTACAGGGGTGCCTGGAGGAACTCAGATCCATGGGAAATAATGTGACGCTCCGTCCTGAAACCATGGGCAAATCAGCCATGCTTGGCTCATTGGAAGATACACTCGTAATGGCAAAAGCATTGCCTGGGGTCGAACCTTGCATAGACTTTGCGCATCTTCACGCCCGACCTGGAGATGGATCAGTCAATACCTATGATGAATTCTCCCACATTTTAGAGCTGTATGGAGCGGCTTTGGGTGAAAAGTCGCTTACACATTTACATATTCACCTTTCTGGTATCCAATATGGAGAAAAAGGTGAAAAAGAACATCTTGCTCTAAAAGATTCAGATCTAAATTTGAATGATTTATTTAAATCCTTGAAGACATTTCACTGCCGTGGAAGGATATTATGCGAAAGCCCAATAATGGAAGAGGATGCCCTTTATATGAAAGAGCTATGGGGATAAGAATTGTTTTACAAAAAAATATTTACTTCACCTGATCAAAGTAAATAATAATCAAATTCTTTTGGCAATCATCATAAGTGTCAAAGGAAATCCGGTCTGATAATGGTAGATTCTGTTGGTCAAATAATTGGATCCACAGAGTACCACTCGAAGCGACCAGTTTGTCAGCTAAAGTGAATTCGAAACCACCATCCCCATATTGAGGTGCCAATCCTGTCATCGCTAACATATCGACAGAGTCATCCCCAGGCATCGACCCACCCAATTGAACAAATAAACCTCGCACAGACTCCCCACTAAGGCTCGTTGCCTGGCCAGCAACACCTGACCAATTGCAATCGGTATCCGGGTGAAACGTTTTCCCGTCGATTGCAGATGGGCTCCCTTGTCGTAGCACAAACGAAAATCCACCGGCTGGGGCAGTGCTGATTATTTGCATAGCCGCGGTACTCCCCGGTGCAATTGCTGTGCTGGCAGGTAGAATGATTGCCGCCGGTGTATTTGTTTCCACAGCCACGAAATTAGTTGGTGTCCAGGATGGGATCAGAGTGAAACGCGGGGTAACCGTCATGGTTGGAGGGACCATGGAAGGGTACAGTGTCGGTGGGGGGAATGGATTGAAGCTACTGTAAGGATTCACAAAAATCAAAAAGAAAACCGATATGACGCAAAGGATTGTGACCAGTACCACGATGGTTAAGACATTCCACACCAACGCAGATGGTTTTTTCTTTTGTTGAGGTTCCTGTGTGTCGATTAACTCAAAACTATCCATACTTCATCTCACCAACGGTTTTACTTTACGGTAAAAGTATTTGGATCTCACTTTTATCTCTCTGTTCCCTGATCCAATTATGCAATGCATTTTCTTGTAGCGACATTTTTGCATCTGGTTGGAGGCTGTGGTTTTCATCCCTCTCTATCAGGTAAAGGATGTGATAGCCAATATCTGTCTTAATCACCTGGCTGTATTGTCCTGGCTGTAAAGCAAAGGCGGCTTCTTCGATTGCCTGCTCGTCCAGGTAGCCACGCGGGAACCAACCCAAATCTCCACCTGTTATTGGATCATACTGGCTAGCCAGGTCCAAAAAATTTGCTCCGGTCTGTAATGAAGCGTATACATCATCAGCTTGTCCAGCATCCGGCAATAATATTTGTTTCACATGGACTTCGTCCGCTGTCGCCGGAACACTTGCAATGATCTGGTCACGCATCCAAGCAGCACCAATTGCCTGTTTTAATGCCTGTTCGAAATCCTCGCTTGCATATCCATGGGTGGTCATCCATTCTTCCAATGCTTGAGAACCACCGAGTTGGTCTTCGATTGAGGTAATTCTGGATTTCAACATAGTGTCATCGACAACAAAGCCATTCTGAACTGCTGATTGTGCTAATAGAGTCTGGTTGATCAACTCATCAAGGACGATTGCACCTGGATAAGATGCTAGATTCGTGCCAGTTATTGGTGATGCCGATTGAAACAGGTTGAGCTCTACCATATACTCATCCATTGTGATTCCTTCACCATTAACGACTGCTGCTAATGGGACGGGGGTTGCTGTAGGTGGATTTGGAGTTTGCGTTTCTGTTGGAGATGTATTCGTAGGCGGATTAATAACTGCAACCGTTGACGAGGTGGCAGTGGATGGGCTGCTGTGATTACAGGCTGATAAGAATACAATGGATAGAACAAAAAAAACAATTTGTGACCATCGATTACTCATTTAATAAATTATACACGTTATTCAATCCCATACTTATCAGAACGATCCATTATCTGCCTAATATCGATTTTTTTGTTCATTTACTGGTAGAAGGGATACTCTTACCATAGTCTTGACAGAACCTCATATTTGCAGATAATTGGAGCATAACTTATAAAGGCTGTGAACGAGGAAAGTAGCTGGATCGCAACCAACAGGGAGGCTTGGGGCATAGACTGAGACCCCACCGGGTGTACATCCAATGAAGTTCCCTCGGGAGCTGTCCGGGTGAATGTTATTTGCACTAGTAGCGCGGAACGCAACCCAAGCGTTAACCTGGGAACCGATCGCCATTCAGCTGTCGGAGAAAGTGGGTCGCATTTGCGACCAACAAGGGTGGTACCACGGGAAACGCCTCCCGTCCCTTGATGGGGCGGGAGTTTTGATTCATTAGCTCATTTAATGATTTTTATACTTGAAATTGATATTCTTTCATGATCTTGGAGGTGAACATGTTACCAGATTTGGCACAGATTGAGAAAAAAGCCTTGCAATTGTTAGAATCCGTTCAAGATGAAGCCAGTCTTGAAGCATGGCGGATCGCTAACCTCGGACGGTCCTCGTTGCTGATGCTGGTCTTTGACCAGCTCGGTAAGCTTGCCAAAGATGAACGTCCCGTTGTTGGAAGGCGGGCCAACGAAGTAAAGCGGGCACTGGAATCTGCTTTTTCGGATCGTTCCAATACCTTACATGAAACAGCATTACAGCATTCGCTTCAAGCGGAACGCCTGGATATCACCCTACCTGGACGAGCTATTCCACATGGCAGACTTCATCCTGCAACCATCTCATTACGGACAGCAATACGTGCTTTTGCAGATATGGGTTTTCAAGTCTATCGCTCTCCGGAAGTGGATACAGATGAATATAACTTTGGCTTACTCAACATGCCTCCCGACCATCCTGCCCGTGATATGTGGGATACCTTTTTCACCTCCATGCCCAACGTCTCACTTCGCCCCCACACTTCTCCTGGTCAGATCCATGTCATGCGCCAGTATGCCCCCGAACCAATCCGCGCCATCCTACCTGGGATGTGTTATCGCTATGAACAGATCAACGCACGCAAGGAAACTCAATTCTATCAACTGGAAGTGCTGGCTGTTGGAAAGAACATCTCCCTAGGAGATTTGAAAGGCACAGTCAGCGATTTTGCACGCCGCATATTCGGGCAAAAAATCCGCACCCGCTTTCGCGCCTCATATTTTCCGTTCACCGAGCCCAGTGCTGAATATGATTTTGAATGCCTCCTTTGTAATGGTAAAGGTTGCATCGTATGTGCAGGTACAGGTTGGTTGGAGATTGGGGGATGCGGTATGGTACACCCAATCGTTCTTAAAAATGGCGGCTATGATCCTGCGGAGTTTTCAGGTTTTGCTGCTGGATTGGGTACTGAACGAATCATGATGCTCAAACATCATATCGATGATATCCGTTATTTCTGGTCTAACGATATGCGTTTTTTGGAGCAATTTTAATATGCAGGTAACTCGTACCAAGTTCTTAGGGAATAGGCGATCGATGACAAATATCAGGCATGAGAGCAATGGCTGAAAAAAAAGGTTTGGAAACTTTATTAGTCTGGCAAAAATCAATGGATTTAACGGTCATGGTTCAGCAGCAAATTATACCGGCTCTACCGAACGACGAAAAATGGGCTTTGGTATCACAACTACGCCGTTCTGTTCAGAGCATACCTGCCAATATTGCAGAAGGCTACGGACGATATTATTACCAGGAAGGAGTCCGTTTTTGTTATCTAGCCCGAGGCTCATTGGAAGAAACTTATAATCACCTATTCTTATCTTACAAACTTGCTTATATATCTCAGGAAACATTTAATAAATTTACTGGGAATATTCAGGAGATACGTCGACTTCTCAATGGTTATATCACCTTCCTAAAGAAAAGCAAACAAGGAGACAATGAACCCGGTAGCGCTGGCAAAATTCAAGAAGACCCTAATTTGTATTCTCCTGACCCGATTAGTGAAGACGCAACACCTGAATAAGAACTGACACCTGAGTGCCCGATAACTAAGTGCCTGATTACTTTATTCCTTGATCATAATGTTTTGGAGATAGAAAAAAATGAAAACTCCCATATCATGGTTAAAAGACTTTGTTGACATCACTATTCCGCTCCCCGAGCTTGCCTCCCGCCTTACTTTAGCAGGGTTGGAAGTGGAGGGGATAATTTATATTGGCCTCCCGCTCCCTCAATCCAGCCATGCTGGTCAACAGGATGATGGTGGTAATATCAACCAGAGTGTCTCAGGTTTGCATTGGGAATCCGATAAAATTGTCGTCGCTTCTGTGTCAGAGGTAATGCCTCACCCCAATGCAGATCGGCTGGTTTTATGCAAGCTCTACGATGGTGAGCGTGAACACATCGTATTGACCGGAGCCCCAAACCTGTACCCGTATAAGGGGCTGGGTGCATTACCCACACCTCTCAAAGTAGCCTATGCTCGCCAGGGAGCACGGATATATGATGGGCACCAACCGGGTCAGGTGCTGACCATACTAAAACCAGCTAAGATCCGCGGGATAGATTCTTATTCGATGATTTGCTCTGAGAAAGAGCTTGGGATTTCGGACGACCACGAAGGTGTGATCATTCTTGACGACGACGCCCCTGTGGGTATGCCTCTGGTTGACTATATGGGAGATGCAATTTTCGATATAAAGATTCTCCCCAATATTGCCCGCACTGCAAGTATCTTGGGTGTGGCGCGCGAAGTATCTGCACTTACGGATCAGCCATTGCACATCCCTGATGATTTCTACCAGATCAAGACTGAAGGACCAAATATCGCCAACAAAGCTTCTATTGAAATCACTAAACCTGAGCTGAATCCTCGCTTTGTCGTCGGTCTGATCGAGAATATCACCATTCGACCCAGTCCATATTGGATGCAGCGCCGCTTAAAGCTGGCTGGCATGCGCCCAATTAATAACATTGTGGATGTCACCAATTATGCCATGCTTGAGGTTGGAGAACCCCTACACGCGTTTGATTATGATGTGTTGGTTCGGCGTGCAGGGGGGAATCCCCCCACCATCATCACCCGCACAGCATATCAAGATGAACGGCTCACTACACTGGACGGTGTCGATAGACACCTGGATCCATTCACCGTTCTTGTTTGTGATACCGCAGGTTCTTTATCTATCGCTGGGGTCATGGGTGGGATTGAATCTGAAGTGTTCGATGCTGCCGAGATATCTACAAGTTTAATCGTAAAGGATCAACCTGACGAAGAAGATACTTCAAAACCGTTGGTTTCTAAAGCAAATAGCACAACCAGCATATTACTGGAAGGTGCAGCATGGAATAATATCAATATTCGTAAAACAGCCGCTGCTCAAAAGCTTCAGTCAGAAGCTGCCTTTCGTTTTTCCCGTGGAGTGCATCCTGCTATGGCTGAACGTGGGGTAAGACGTGGATTAAAGCTAATGCAACAGCTTGCAGGAGGTACAGTTTTCCAGGGATTAATCGATAATTACCCATTACCTCCTCTGGATCCTGTTGTCGACCTTACCCCCGATGAAGCCGAACGTATGCTTGGGATTAAACTTGACCCAAGTGAGATCCTTAAGATCTTGCACAGTTTGGGTTTCGAATGTGAATTAATTTCAGAAGGGGACACCCAGCCCATTATTCGCGCCTACACCCCCGACCATCGCTTGGACATTGGTGATGGACTGACCGGTGAAGCCGACCTGTTGGAAGAGATCGCCCGTATCTATGGATATGAGCGTATACCCGAAACCCGTCTTTCTTCAGAACTCCCACCTCAACGGAGTAACCCCTCTATAGAAAATGAAGAGCGGATTATCGATATCTTAATGGATTTGGGTCTGCAGGAAGTTATCAGCCTTCGCCAGACGACACCCGAACGTGAAGCCCGTCGCCTT
>Ga0208980_10000967_pt1 | contig 17113 bp, 13 predicted proteins | sample WetSurMetagenome_3_FD_187993 | JGI IMG/M metagenome (GOLD analysis project Ga0208980, IMG submission 187993) | Wetland microbial communities from Twitchell Island in the Sacramento Delta, sample from surface sediment Aug2011 Site A1 Bulk (version 2) | ecosystem: Environmental > Aquatic > Marine... | reverse complement strand
TCATTCTCGAGGCTGTCGAACGAGGCTTTTGGATCCTCATTGCCTCTGGAAATAATATAATAGGCCATATCGGAAATGCCATCCCAGAATCCAAGCATTGAATCAAAATCTGTACCGGCAGCCCCATTTTCGACAGCCAGCTTGTAGTTATTGAATAATCTTTCTTCCTGTCCGAAGGGCATGCCGGTCTCCCAGTTCATGTCATTTGGCCGGTACATCATCATTTTCATGCCTGCTTTTCTCCATCCTTCATACAGATTCCTTGTAATTTCAAAATCGCCTCCCATTCTTGGAATAAATTCTATCATAATACCATCATCAAGCTTTTCCCTTCTTGGAGGCTTCAGCATATTCTCATAAGCATAGCCCGTAACCATGATATCTTTTTTATACTGTCTTGCCTCCCTCAGCACTTCATTCCAGAGATGTACGTATCTGTCAGTCACGTAGTCCGTAAGCTGCTCTCCTTCCCTCCTTTCATCTAATGCCATGCATTTGTCGCAATGGCACCATTCATCGTTGCCGTATCCATCTGAATCATTTTCGCATCCTGAAATAGATGTCCCGTTCTGAAAAGGATTGTTCTGATAGTTTTCCCTCCATTCCTTCACGATTATCTTGCTCAGTTCCTGATTGGACGGACACATTTTAACCCTTTCTTCCCTGCCAATGGGTTTTCTCTGGCCTTTACCGTTAAGGGCGAAAATAGCGGGATCTGTATCCTTATATCTCTGCCAGTATGAGGTGAAGGCATGTCCGAATTTGAAGTTGGCGCTTCGGCCCATTTTCATGCGTCGCATCCATGTCAGCACATCTGCCTGTTTTTTAATTGCTTCAGCTTCTGTCAGATGAAATTCAGCAGGTGCATATTGACCGTAGATAAGCTGCTCCCTGTAGGAAAAATGACTGGTTCTGATGTTCCTTTGAATCAATGCAGGAGTCCAAGAAACCTCTTTCGGCGGAAGTGATTTAGACTGCATTTCCGAGTAAAACAATCCCTGGTCCCCCGGCTTTATCCATCGCATGCCCAGCTCCTTTTCAAGAAAGTTATAGACGGCAAACAGGGTGCCTGTCCTGTTATAGGAGAGATTCAGCACTTCGTCCAGCATGATATTCTTAAGTTCTCCGGGCTTCTCATCTGAATATTTAATGTTTATGGCATCATCACCGAAAAAGTAGATGTTTTTACCCTCAATGGAATATACGGATTCTTCGGGCCTAAGGTTTTTATTGTAACCGGCTGGCTTTATACCGACACACAGGTGTTTTTTGAATTTTTTTGCCTCAGATAACCTTGATATGGCAATATCACCTTTGAATACGAGATCAAGATGTTTTTTGAGCTCTTCAGCTGCGAAGAGGGAAATGCTGTTTGCGGTGTCAGGAATTACAATCGCAATTGAGCCTGTCTCTTTTTTATCGATTGTAAATGATTGTTCCTTACATGAAAATGAAATAATAATCTGAATTACAAGTACATAATATAGAATCTTGACCATTTGTATCTAAATTTAGTTTACTCAAATATATTTTTCTGCCACCAGGGCTCCAGGGCACTAAGATTCACCATGTATATGTTCCATACAAAAATTCTTGGTGATCCTTAGCGTCATGGTGTCTTGGTGGCAAATGCATTTTTTATTTTCCGGAGTCAGGGCAATTACTTAAATTGTTTCACATATTCCAGAAATGCCTTTGCAGTTTTATCAAGGTTTTCGATTGATCCTCCCCCCTTTAGATCAGCACACATTTCATACGCTATATATCCCTGGTATCCAATATCTTTCAGTGTACCTATGAAGGTTTTATAGTCAAGATAGCCCTCGCCGGTGGGCACAAGCCTGTTCTCCGGGAGCAGCGGAACATAGTTGACCTGATCCGATTCATATCTGTAGCGAGGAAGTTTTTCATAGTCTGCAACAGTTGTATGAAGAATATAAGGCTTCATTGAATATATTGCCTTTTTGATCTCTTCTGAAGAGAGACCCTCCATCGTCGGAGACCAGCAATCGAATGCGGCTTTCACATTGGGAAGATTGACCTCATCGAGAAGCCATTTCATAGCATCCGGATGCACCGCAATATCATGATGGTTCTGTACGACCAGAGTGATACCGTAACCAGCAGCAATCTTACCAGCCATTTTTAAGCCTTCAACAACCATGGCATATTGCTTTTCGTAGGGGATTCCCGGACGATCATATCCCGTGTATATTCGCACCATATTGGTTCCAAGGTCACGTGCCAAGCGAGCAAGCTCTCCAATAAAAACGGCCTGTATTTCCACATTTGGTACGCCTGATTTGTCAATGCCTGCAGTGAAGTCATTATACCCGGCGATACATACCAGCTCAAGTCCGAGCTCTTTGATCCTGGCCCGAAGCTTCTGTCTGGCGGTATCGTCATAATCGAGCAGGGAGAGGTGCGGGCGTTTGGCTCCCAGCATCACACCGTCAAATCCCAGCTCTTTGGCCTTTACAAGAAATTCATCAACTGTCAGCACGGCCTGCCCTCTCCATGCACCGCTGTAACTGACCGAGTGAAGGCAGGTCTTTACCTTAAAATCCTTCGGATTGCCGGTAGGAGCCTGTTGACCTTTCAATAGTGCTGACACTGCAGACAATGTCATAATTAATAATATGAACCTCTTCATAATTACGGCAGTTGTGGGTTAAACATTTTCGGGTACGACATAAGGTTTGCGGTAGTTCCGTGCAAGCATCATGTCGGCTTCAGGATCATTGGCAAACTTCTCATAATCACTCATGAATTTAAGTTCGCGGCCAAGCCTGTATGATATATTGCCCAGGTGAGGCAGGGATGAAGACAAGAATCCGCTGCTGATATCGCTGTTGAGTATATCATCTTTCCCTGTACGTACTGCTTCAATGAAATTGGCAAAGTGGTCTGTGCTGTCTGGTCCCTGAAGTGTTGGCGCCTGAGAAATGCTTTTCCCAGTGTTTGATCCTGCAAATGGCTCTTTTTCTCTTTTCCTGAATGCCTGCCATTCGCCTCCGCTCTTTTCCCAGGCTTGCAGCTCGAGATATCCTTCCGTTCCGTAGAATATATTGCCAATTCCTATCCCGAATGCTCCCTCCCTGTTGAAATAACGCCCGCGTGTCTCAAATTCCAGCATTTTGCCGTCATTGTATTTAAAAACAGAGATTTGCGTATTGGGTGTTTCCTGTGAGCACTCCTGAGGGTTTATGCCGTATATTCCTCCTGTTGAATGAACAGACACAGGATGCTCATTTTTATTAAGACCCCATCGTGCAATGTCAAATTCATGCACACCCTGGTTTCCGCTGTCCCCATTGCCTGTGTCCCAGTGCCAGTGCCAGTTGTAATGAAGTCTTTTCTCGTTGTATTTCCTGTATGGAGCCGGACCGAGCCACATATCATAATGAAGCGATACCGGTGGTTCACTGTCCTTTGCTATGCCAAACGAATCACGCGGCTTATAGCACAGCCCCCTGGCCATATATACATTACCTATACCACCTTCATGAAGAAACTTTATTGCATTCTGAATATTCTGGTACGACCGTCCCTGAAAACCGACCTGTACCCGCACATTATACTTACGGGCTGCTTCGACCATCTTTCTCCCTTCAAAAATATTGTGACATGCCGGCTTTTCAACATATACATGCTTGCCTGCCTGGCATGCCCATACCGTACCCAGGGCGTGCCAGTGGTTTGGCGTTGCAAAGGATACTACATGTATTTCCTTGTTATCCAGAATTTTTCTCATATCCCAATATACTGAAGGCTTTATACCTGTTTTGTCTTCAACAGTCTTAAGCCTCTCCGCAAAAAATTGTTCATCCGTATCGCAAAGAGAGAGGATTCTTACGTTATGGGAATCTTTGAGAAAACTCCATTCATCAATATGGGCTGTTCCGCGGCTTCTCAGTCCGACAACTGCCACATTAATCCTCTCATTGGATCCAACCACCGAGCCGTATGATCGGGCGGAGAGTCCGATTCCGCCAATAGCGATTCCCGCTGTACCGAGAACACTTTGCCTGATAAAATCTCTTCTTTTTGTCATTTTAATGATATTAGAATTTAGTATATGCCATTATCATCCTGTCCATTTTTGAACACGTTGCTTTTAAGTACGCCAAATTGAAGGTAGAACCAGAATGTATTCCTGTCCACCTTTTTAATCTGGCTTTCAATCTGTTTCCTGTTTCCCTTAATGGACTTAAGATCAGAAAAATAATGCAGGAACCGCTGATCAGTATCCCGGCTGATAGTAAGTCCTCCCATATCAGGAAACTCCTTCGTCACATTTACAAGAGATACAATTGCCTCCTCAATATGCCTTGGAATATGTGCATAACCAAAACTCCTCAGCTTTTTGACTTCTTTACCAATCTCCATCAGGTCTTTCTCCAGAAGCAGCCTTGCAATTTTGTACTCAAAAGCTATCCTGTTATCAGCATTATCCTGAAGCAGTAATTCCAGGTTTTTAAAGTCATCTGTCTGAACATAAAAATCCTTTTTCGGAAGTAGTCTTATCTTACTCCCCAGTTCCGGATCAGTATTCACCAGATCGGCCCGGTACAGCATCTTTTTGTACTTCAATGCCCACTTTTTGTAATGAAGGGTTTTGTTAAGCACATTAATATATCTTTCAGCTATTCTGAAGTTTCCCTTTATGAGCTCAGTCCTGATCAGCATCCTGAGGTTCTCCGGACGGTATCCATGCTGAACCATTTGCTCGTACGCAAGGCGATGAGCCTCTCCTGATAATCCTATAGTGTAATAGAAATACATCGCCCTGGTTCCATATTCATCCTCACGCGATAATGTAAGTGCCAGTGAACCTGAACTCTGCTTTCCGAAAAACATCCTGCTGCACAATTCACCTTTTTCTGATAAGGCAAGATTGTAGTAATACTGGACTACTATATTTGATGATGCAATCTTCTCCTGATCACCGATCACTCCGTCCCAGTCACACGAAGAGGCTTTATTCTCAAACTTCATTACAGTGTCGGTATTGGGATCATAGCTCCGGAACAGAACGAAAACGGCAACGGCCAGCAGGACAGATATTGATATTACCGGGAGCCTGCTGTCAGGCTTTATTTCACTTCCCACTTTTACTGCAAGCCAGGAAATAAGAGGAAGTATAACAACAAATACACTTACAATTGATATAAAAAATGTCAGTTTCGAAGTTTCATTGATGAACAAGGGGAACAGCAAAAGTCTTCCGGATGGCTGATAAAAGACCAAATCCCTGAAGAGGAAGAATGTTATAGCTGATACAACCAAAAGCACAACCGGCTTTATGTATCTGAGGCTGCCTTTACCATACAGAAAGCTGAAAGTGAGATATAATCCGATATAAATCATTGAGAAAGATCCCACAACATAGAATAAAATGGGAAACAGGCAGATAAGGATGAATTGAAATAATGATTTGCCGCTGGCAGCTGTCAGCAGAAACCAGGAAAGTGCAAAAATAAATCCCAGGATGTGCCATGCATGAAAATCATACCTCGTTTGCAACAGCATAAGAGCAACGGAAGGAAGCAGTATAAACGGACAGGACAGGGAAGATCTGACGTTCATTAGCCGCAAAACGCCATTTAGAAGGAGACCGGTCAATACAAGCAATACTGAGATTATCAGGGCTCCTGCCACAGGACTAAAATAAAACTGTGTCAGGAAATTACCGGCATAGGTCAGCAAACCTCCTGGTTTATCTGTGAACTTCCGGAAATAATCAGATGAGAAGATAAAAAGTGAGCTATGTTCTTTAAAAAAGAAGAGGCCTCGCTGGAAAAAAATGAACCACGAAAATGAAATTATGAAAAGTGACAGAAGGGAGAAAGCAATCAACGACCGTGCTGAATATCTCTCCTCTTGCTTCAGCTTTTTAAGTAATGACAATAATCCGGTCTGCTTCTTCATTATATCATACAAGTTTATCTGTTATTGTCTGCCCTTAACCACCCATTCAGGTTTAATGGCAGAATTTTCAGAGGCCTTTGCAAAATCACGGGGCCCAACTGTAATCTTTCCTGTCACAAATTCAGGTCTGTTAAAAGTTTTCTCGAGCCGCCGGTAAAGGGTTGGATCCTTCTGAGGGAGGACAAAAGGTTTCCCTGTACTTTCAGGTGAACCAAAATATGAAAAATATGGCCTTGCGGTAAGACCGTCGCCTCTTTTGCTGCTGAATACAATCCACTTGCCATTTGATGACCATGAATGCCAGCTTTCTGTGTCATCGCTGTTGAGCTTCATCTTTTCGGCCTTGCCGCTATTAAGATCGACAAGGTAGAGGTCGGCTTCCTTATGCCATATCGAAAAGGTACCGTAATCATGCAGTGTGAAAACAAGGTATTTCCCATTCGGTGAAGCAACAGGCAGGGAAACAGATTTATTCAATTTCAGGGCATCGAAGACAATTTCTGTGTTTCCAAACATCCCTGACGCCTGGTCAAATGATTTCCTGACCAGATTATATTTTACCCGGGTATAGTCATCACCTTCATTTGCCTGAAGAGCTCTGCAATAATAAAGATAATTACCATCCGAAGACCAGCATGGAAATGTCTCCATATACTTTACAGTATCCTTTTCCGTACAGGCAAACATCTCATTCTTTTCTGTATCGTAAATCACAAGAGAGGAGAAGAGGTCATAAACCTCAATGTTTTTCTCCGGGCGCATATGGAATGACTGCACAGTTTTGTTTGAAGAGAATGCCACATATCTCCCTGATGGGCTCCAGGCAGGATAGACGGCATTTGCGGGCATTTCCTGTGTCTTAAGAGCCGTCCTTGTAAGCTTTTTACCATCGTAGAAATAGGTGCCTCCCTTTGAGCCCCTCACATGCAGGAGAAATCGGTCAGGACTGTTTTGCCTGAAGGAGTGGCAGTTGACACAGTTATTCTCCATCATCTGGTTCTCAAAAACAGAATTTTCGTCAAAATTCTCCAGGCAGCGCTCTTCTATCTTCATATCCACCCATGACCGGTATCCTGGATAGAGCAGCCTGTAGCACAGATAAGGATCCACAGGTTCCAGAGATACATTCATATGGATAGGCTCATATTTAACGGCCGCGCTGCCCTTTTCAGATGCGATGATCTCAATTTCTATGCTGCCACCTGCATTGCCTTCAAGAAGCTGCTTCCATCCCGCCTGAGGAAAACAGACAGAACCGTTGGATGAACTTAATTTAAGAATTGTACCATTAGGAGAGCTTGCTTTTATCCGGAAATTTGTTCCTTTCTCTATTATGACAAAATTCATCGGCGCTATGTTGGGTGGGATTGTTACTGACGAATAATCTGGTTCAATTGAAGGTTCACGCCCTGCAGGTGAAGCTTTATCAAAATTGTCCTGCCTGCAACCTGTCTGCAAGAACATCCAGAGACATAGGGCAAATAAAATTGCATAAAAAGCAGAAAGCTTCATTTGATATAGTTTTAGCGGCCAAAGCCTGGAGCGGAAGTTATAAAAATATTTATATCTAAACACCAATCATACTTAATACGCGGGATTCTTCCTTTCTCCCGGGATAGTCAGCGCTATCCTGTCAAAGGCCTCTGAGAAAATCTGCAAACCGCAGCAAATCATCCCTGGAATCAAAATCGACTTTGCTTGTCTTAAGATAGGCTTTTATCTCATTACTCTTTTCAGGGAAGAGCTGGAGGATATTTTTCTTAACAAAAGGGGTATAACCGCCTGATGGCGTGTAGAGATAATATTCAATCATCTTCTGTACTTCAATATCTTCATTGGGGATGAGTCCATACGTAAGTCCGTTCGCCGTGATTGAACTATACGTGTCAGCAGATCCGGACCTGACAGTTGTCCCGTAGGCTCCCGATTTAAGCACATCCCTGATTTTGTAGTACTGCTTAAGACCGACTTTCATCTGGCCTCCCGAAATTATTTCAATAAATCCGTTATCATAATAAAAAGTATCCTGAGCAGCCACGTATCTGAGATCTTTCTTCCGCGATATTGAGAGTGTCTCAGCAGCCTGAACAAACTCTATTTCGTTGAAAAGCAGGTTATAATTGAACTTCATTGTACTCGATTTCCCGCTTTTGAAAACCACCTGGCCGGGTATAAAGTCTGGGTAGCGGTATCTATCCCTGAAAGGAAAATAGTCGATCACTTTGGTTCCTGCTTTAACTACAACGATATTGTAGCCTTGAGCTGTCATGGCGTCACTCAGGGTAAGGAATGAGATCATCAGGACTATTAGCTTTCTCATTGCATACTTCAAAAAAAATATTAAATATGAAGCCGCAGAGTATTAATGTTCGTGAGAACCATTAATAACTCTCCGGCTATGATAACATTTCCTGAACAGTTTGTTTCCTCTGTAACGAAACTATTTCACAATTGGTGTAAGCACAATATTCCTGTATTGAACAGCCCTGTGGTCTCCCTGCAGATAGATAGGCCCCGGGGCAAAAACATCCGACTGGATTGCTCCTCCTGTTGGTCCATAAATCGGCTGGTTATCAATTATTTTGATGCCATTGAGAATAACGGTTGCATGCCGGTCACAAAGCGTAATGTCTAATGTCTGCCATGTACCAGCCGGCTTTTCAGCGCTTACAACAGGACATATTCTGCTGTAGACTGCTCCCATATTGTGCGGGTCCAGGACCTTTTTGTATGAATCAGAAACCTGCACTTCATACATACCCCTGAGATAGATCCCGCTGTTACCGTCAACCGGCACATTTACCTCCAGCTTCAGGTTGAAATCTTCAAACTTCTGATCAGTCCTCAGATTGCCGTAACTGATGTGAGGTTGACCTTCAACTTGTGCAGGATTGTTCGTCAGTATACCATCGACAACTGAGAATCCGTTCTTTTGTTTTTCATCAACCAGTCTCCATCCTGTCAGATCTTTGCCGTTGAAAAGTGTAACAGGTGTTCCGAATTTGACCTTTGAAAGGTCAGGTGCGGGAGGAGGGGGAGGCAGCTTGGTACCGGAAAATGTTGACGTATCGACTCCTGTTCCGTTTTTCCTGGGAGTCAGGAGTATACCGTCAATTTTATCTCCTTTTTTTTCAATTTCCAGCCAGTCGGTCACAACCTGCGTTTTCAGGGGTATCTTGTTTTCATCAACCTTCCTGGCTACGTTATTTGAGCGCTGAACGACAAGCACATGGTTTTTCGCAATGAAGATAGCAGAAACCGGCAATACGCTTCCTCCGCCCCAGAGAATATCACCATCGAGATAATTATCTTCCTGTCTTACCTCAAGCCATCCGACAGATCCACCCTGAATGTCGATGGTCCATTGCCCCAGAAATTCGGAGATGTCGGTTTTTTGAACAGGTTCCGTTTTTACTTCACTCTTGCAGGAAATCATTGAAAATGAAGTAACAGCTACAGCAAAAAAGATCAGAATTTTTTTCATAGGTTTGATATTTGGTATTAAAAAGATGAAGAATTGGTTTAAAGTTAAATAAAAGTTTGAATTGAAGATTCTCAGGGGGAAAATAGCTGTTAAGCTTAGTTTTCCTGCTCCCTGAGAAGATTGTTCTTATTTTTCCGGTTCTGAAGAATATTCACATAGTCGCGGGCGAGCTTAATATTAAAATCGCCCCAGGCTTTTTGAGCCCAAACCAGTGCTGCATCGACATCACCGTTAATCTCGCTTATGATAGCCATATTATATGCAGCGCGTCCGGCTATTTTACTGCTCGAATTGCCTGTCTCCTTTTTCCACAGTTCGCCTGCTTCATCCCAGAGGCCTATCTGAGCCTTTCTTTTTGCCGTCTTGAAATTATTGCTTCCCTTGACAAAATAATCCCTTGATACACTTATTTTATATGGAAGTAACCGGAAAGCATAGCCCTGGCCGGCTTTATTGCTAACCTGCCGCACTGCATCTTTCCTGCCTGAGAGGGCCTGGGCAGCAACCAGCGGATTGATGCCTCTGCCTGTGCTTTGAATAGATTCCTCGTAAACATATTCGTCGAGTATGTTCTTTGAAGCCGGATCATAAATTCTCCATCCGGTTTTGACCTGAGTCTGCATATCTGCTTCATGTTCAATTCCGGGTATGTTGCCAATAGGAGTTTGAATATCTACCTTGTTGGCAGCATAGCTTACATGAGTATCGGTATCAAACTTCTCAAGTGAGAAAAGAGCGTCGGTACTTGTTTCACTGCAGATCTGGCTAACGATCTCCCATGAAAGAGGAGTCGGAAATCCTTCGAGCGCAGATGTTCTGAAATCTATGTCATTCAATGTCTTTACCTCAGCGAACCTCTTATTGCCCATGAGCTCATCAGATAATCCACTGATCGCCTCAGAAGCACCATCCTTGTCAAGATCGACGCCTTCCAGGGTAAATACTTTTTCCAGGGCATCGAAAACTTTTGTCTCCTCTGTTGGCATGCTTCTGTTAATTACTCCAATGATTTTAACATAGGAGGGCACGGTTACAGGTGCAGGCTCAATGACATTCAGGAATAACTGATTTGTTTTACATGAAGCCAGAACAGGCAGAATGAGCATTATCAGCAGGATTGTTTTCATAATTCACTATTGGTTACATGATGGTATAAGATCAAAAGAAATGGAAAGCTGTTAATTCACTTTTACTGCATTAACTTTTATATTTTTCAGTGCGGCAGTGGTATTCCAGGAAGCGATTCCGAATGGTTTTGAGAGCTCTACCTCGGGGCGTATGGAAAGTCTTCTGCTGCCAATTGTAAAATCCACGACATTCAGGCTGTCAATCCAGGCTTTTATTTTTCCGGAAGTCACCTGCAGGCGGATATGGTACCAGCGGTTCTTTTCAAAGTTCATCAGTTTTCTTGTCTCGTTGTCGGATGCATCCAGACCGTCAATACTGCTCAGACCAACAGTGGTTCCTCCCCATCCGCCAACTATAAGGGTGCAGGGTTCTTTACCCACAGGGAATGTCATTCCGCAAAAAAAGTCGTTTCCTTCAACTCGTTTCGCATCAAGCGAAACCTCGTAATTAACTGAAGGAAATTTGCCTTTCCATGTTATTCCTGTACAACCCTCTCCCATTCCCAGAATTATAGCCTCCCCTGAAACATTTACAGGGCCCTGGGGTCCGAAATTTGTAACCTCCCAACCCTCAAGTGATTTTCCATCAAAGATCAGTGTGCTGTCAGTTGTAGCAGACTTATCCTGCAAAACCTCCTTATGCCCCTTAGTTCCTTCCCTGCATCCTGCCAAAAGCACAATAAGTGAAATAGTTACCATTCGGCAGGCCATTCGGAAAGATTTTTAAAGAACATTATCTCCTTGTAGTATGGCTTTGTTTTTTCTTCAATTGCTAGCATCTGCTCTGCAGTAAGAGGCTTGAAGCTGCGTGCAATATTGATGTTCTCCTCAAGCTGTGCAATATCATCCAGTCCTATGATGATTGTACTTACAGGCAGCGACATAGTATACTCCATAGCCTCCTTAATTGTTATTATGCCTCCATGGGCAAATATCCTGTCGCGTGCAGGAATCTTCATGCCTACGATTCCCATCTTTTTAGCAACAGCAACGGGAAGAAAATTCTCAATGAATGGATCATAATGCTTATCAGCAGCATTAAGCGCAACAAGAACATTATCAAACGGATATCTTTCAGCCATCTTCTTAAGAATCAAAGGGCTTTCATGTCCTGTGATCCCCAGAAACCTGACCATCTTCTCATCCCTGGCTTTTTCCATGGCTTTGATGACACCATCCGAAGCAAAGAATTTATCTATTCCGTCTATTTCAGAAGTTTTCAGATTGTGCACCTGCCAGAGGTCGAGATGATCAGTCTGAAGGTTCTTAAGAGATTTCTCCAGCAGCTTCATTGCCCCGTCATAAGTCCGCTCATGTGTCTTTGAGGCAAGAAAGACCTCTTTCCGGCGGGTCTTCATAACCTGGCCTATATTTCTTTCACTGTGACCATGGGCTTCCTCCTGTGTGATGGTCGCAGTCGGCCTTCCGTACCACGCGGCTGTGTCTATATAATTTATCCCCAGATCTATCGCCCGGTTTATTATCTGGACTGACAGCTCTTCCTTACCGGGCGTTTCAATTGCAGCCTGACCTCCCAGGCTGTAAATTCCTACCATGTATCCTGTTTTTCCAAGGGGTCTTTTTGGCAGACTTCCTTTTGCAGCGGCATTCAGGAACAGACCCTCACTACCCCTGAGATAAGGATAGAATCCTGCAACTGCTGCTGCCGCAAGCATTTTCTGAAGGAATTCACGACGTGAATTCAGATTTGATTTTTCCATGACAGTTTTTTTTATAAATATATTAAATTCTGACAAATCATGACACCCCGGTCACTTCATAAACACCAATCACTTTAATCACTTTAGTCACTCTAGTCACTCTAGTCACTCAAGTCACTTTAGGCACTCTAGGCACTTTAGGCACTTCCAACTTTTTCTTGTATTTTAGAGGAGTTAAAAAGACGAATAATCTCCGCGCAATGACAACAATTCTTATTTCCATCTCAATATGTATCCTGCTGATCCTCATGATTCTGATTATCATGGTCTATATTAAGCTGAAGAATCCGGTCCAGATGGAATCCGTAAGGGAGGCTCTGGCCATCTTCGGTAATAATCTTGATAAAGTAAACGGTTCCCTCAGGGATGAATTCCAGCGAAACAGGGAGGAGACTTCAAAAATTGCCAAGGATAACAGGGATGAGCTGCAAAAGTCACTCGAATCGTTCGATGCAAGCCTCTCCAGGAATATCAGGGATTTTAATGAAACCCAGAGGCTCAACTTCGAAAGTTCCATGGCAAGGGCAAAGGAGCAGGCCCAGAACATAGAGACAAAGCTTGAAAAGATGAGGGAAACTATTGAGAACAAGCTTAAGGAAATTCAGACTGACAATAGTGTAAAGCTGGAGCAGATGCGTGAGACCGTTAACGAAAAGTTACAGGAAACTCTGAATACGCGTATCAGCGAATCGTTCAAAATGGTAACAGATCAGCTTGAACAGGTGTACAAGGGTCTCGGCGATATGCAGAAGCTTGCTGTCGGCGTCGGTGACCTCAAGCGGGTTCTCTCAAACGTAAAGACGAGAGGAACACTCGGGGAGATTCAGCTCGGCAGCATCCTGGAGCAATACCTCTCACCGGAGCAGTTCATTAAGAATGTTATTGTGAAGCCCGGTACAAAGGAGAGCGTGGAGTTCGCTATCAAGCTTCCGGGAAATGAAAATCCGGATGAACCTGTCCTCCTTGCCATCGATTCCAAATTCCCGGTGGAGGACTATCAGCGGCTGATGGAAGTTTACGAAAATATCGCCGATTATTCAAAGGAGGAAATTATTAAGGTGGAAAGGGCTTTTGATGCCAGCGTTGCCAAATCGGCCAAAACTATCTGGCAAAAATATATCTCCCCGCCTGTTACAACTAATTTTGCCATAATGTTTGTACCTACAGAGGGTCTTTATGCACAAATACTCTCCCGCACAGGTCTCTTTGAACTGGTTCAGAGGGACTTCAGTGTGACTGTAGTCGGACCTTCCAACCTGGTTGCATTCCTCAGCAGCCTGCAGATGGGTTTCAGGACTCTGGCTGTCCAGAAGCGCTCAAATGAGGTATGGCAGATTCTCGGGGCTGTAAAAACTGAGTTTGAAGGCTTTGAAAAAGTTCTTGAAAAAGCTCAGAACCAGATTATTTCCGCAAGCGGAAATATTGAAAAACTGGTAGGTACGCGTTCCAGGGCAATAAAGCGAAAACTCAGGAATATTCAGGAACTGCCGGCCTCAGAGGCAGCAAGAATACTCGAGTCAGCTGAAACCGAAGCAGAGGTGAAGGATTCTGAGGAAGATAATGAAGAGCAGGATGAAAAATCCTGATGGCTCAATTACCGAAATACTATTAATTTGGCTGCAAACTCTACCCGCATGAATATTCCTGGTTCCTGGAATCCGGAGCTTGATTGCAAGCCGGATTTTGAAAAAGCGATGGAACGGATCTATGCCTGGTACAGCCAGGCAATATTAGACCGCCCTCCGGTAAGGTTTTCGGCCCATAATGCTGAATATGCCATTTCGCCTCATCTGAAGAAGGTCTGGCCCACACTGAAAGACAGATGGTTCGATTCCGAATACCAGGTCGATCTGTTTATAGATTCGATAAACGGTAAAAAATTCTATGCCGAGACTTTCCCGGTCTTCTGGCCAAACCTCGGACCGGAGGTTTATACCGCATTTCATGGAAGCGACCTGGAATATATGGAAGTTACATCCTATTCTGTTCCTTTCATCAAAAGCAGCAAGGATATTGACAGCATACACTTCAGCAGGGAAAATCCATATTTTATCAAAATTGAGGAGATGACACTCCTTGCTCTTGAAAAATGTTCCGGAAGATTCCTTGTCGGTTATACAGACCTCCATCCCGGAATGGACTGTGTCGCTGCATGGATGGATCCACAACAGCTTTGCATCGATCTGCTTATGAATCCTGAAATGGTAAAACGGCTTATCGGTCTGGCCAATCAACACTTCCAGGAGGTATTTGATTATTTTGACTCTTTGTTGAAAAAGCATCATCAGTTGTCAGTGACATGGATGGGCATACCGTCATTCGGAAAGATGCATATTCCAAGCTCTGACTTTTCTGCAATGATATCAACTGAACTCTATCAGGAATTCGTCCATCCAATAACCGTTCAGGAAGTCAAGCCAATGACACATAATATCTACCATCTGGATGGCAAAGGTGTTGCGAGGCATCTTGACCATATTCTTGAAATAAAGGAGATCAATGGCCTCCAGTGGGTTCAGGGCATGGGCGACGATATGCCAATCATGCAATGGGTTCCTCTTATAAAGAAAATACAAGCCGCAGGCAAATCAGTAGTCCTCGACCTGCAGTTGTCTGAACTGGAGGATTTCATCAGCTCAGTAAGGCCTGAAGGCATATTCCTCTGCATTGCAGCAGACGAAAATATTCAACCCGATATCATAAAACGGCTGGAGAAATGGTAAGCACTTGATTATATGAGCATTATGTTCCGCATATTTTCCAATATTCCCCTGTCACTTTTTTATTAACTTCGGCAAAATAAAGTTACAAAATGAAAAATAATCTATCCCGCCGCATGTTCCTTCAGAATGCAATGCTTGCAGGAGCAGGCCTTGCCGCTTTTAGAAATCTGCGTGATCTGCAATATGCAGATTCAAAAAAAATGAAGTTCGGACTCGTTACTTATCAATGGGCTCAGGACTGGGATCTTCCAACGATCATCGCAAACTGTGAGAAAACAGGTTACCATGGTGTAGAGCTCAGAACACAGCACGCTCACAAGGTTGAATCGACACTTAATACAGCTCAAAGGGCGGAGGTGAAGAAACGGTTTGCCGACAGCTCTGTTACATGCATCGGATATGGTTCGAATTTCGAGTTTCACAGTCCTGATCCGGCAGTTTTAAGGAAAAATATTGAGCAGACAAAGGAATATATAATTCTTTGTAAGGATATAGGGGCCTCAGGCATAAAGGTAAAACCAAATGACCTGCCGGCAGGTGTTCCGAAAGAGAAGACGATTGCCCAGATAGCAGCCTCGCTTAATGAGGTTGGCAGGTTCGCAAAGGATCATGGTCAGCTGGTAAGGGTTGAGGTCCATGGAAATCTCACCCAGGAAATTCCAAATATGAAGGCAATATTCGACCAGGTAACCGAACCGGATGTAAGGATATGCTGGAATTGCAATGATCAGGATTTACTGCCCCCTGGGCTTGAGGGAAACTTCAACAGCCTAAAAAAATGGTTTGGAGATACTGTTCATATCCGTGAGCTGAATGAGGGCACTTATCCCTATCAGGAGCTCTTCAACCTTTTTGCCGGCATCAATTACGGAGGCTGGATACTTCTGGAAGCCCGCACTGAGCCGGCCGATAAGATTGCTGCCATGAGAGAGCAATTAACTATATTTGAAAAGATGACTTTTTCTAACAAAAAATGAAAGGAATATGGCTAAACAACTAAATTATTTTGTTCATCATGTTTATTTCTGGTTCAAAAGACCAGTGTCAAAAAAAGAGAGAACCAGGTTCGAGGCAGCACTGAAAAAGCTTGTTACAGTCGAGACGATTGTCGAGATGCACCTCGGAGTTCCTGCCTCAACACGGCGCGAGGTGGTTGACCGTTCCTATACCTACTCACTTGTTACAACCTTTAAAAGCAAAGAGGACCACGATATCTATCAAACTCATCCCACTCATTTGCAATTCATAGAAGATTGCGGTGACCTCTGGGAGAAGGTTGTGGTTTATGATTCAGTAAGTATTTAAGATTGATGCACGGTACAAGGTGCAAGGTGCAGGGTATCCGGGAAAAATGTTTTCCCCACCATGCATCCTGCAACATGCACCTTGCACCTTTTTTCTATTTCATATAAACCTCCAGCACCGGAACTTCCGACTTTGGTTTGAGAACCGGTAATTCAAGGACAAGATCATTTGCCTGGCCTTCGCTTCCCTTTCTGAATTTGATTTCCGAAGCATCGTGAAGGAACTGAACATATTTCACCTTGCTGGCCATATCTTTCAGAACCAGGCTGCCCATCGGGTAAGCCAGCAAATGGATATAGAGCCTTTTTGTTGAAGGATTATAAGTTAGCAGTGAATTGGAAGGCGCCTTGATTCCTGCAGGTGCTTCTGTACAACCATATATCGAGCGGTTGTTGTATTTCATCCATTCTCCCATCGATTTAAGCCTGTCCTGGGCCCGGTAGTCAAACACCCCTCTTGCAGTAGGACCTACATTAAGCAAAAGATTGCCTCCCTTGCTTACTGACTCTATCAGGAGCTCCAGCAACTGGGGTGCGCTTTTCCAGGAAGTTTCATCGCGGTAATATCCCCATGATCCCGAAAATGTCTGGCATGTCTCCCATGGTACTCGTTTACCATTCACTTCAGGCCATTTTTCAACCTGCACCTGCTCAGGTGAAACAAAGTCATATCCTCCTTCAACATCGCTCAGATCAAGGCGGTCATCGACTATTATTCCGGGCTGAAGCGAGCGGGCAAGCTTTAAGATGCCTTCAGAATCCCAGTCGGCACGGCCTTTCCCATTTTTGCCGGGGAAGGAAAAATCGAACCAGATAATGCTTA
>Ga0208980_10000966_pt1 | contig 17119 bp, 16 predicted proteins | sample WetSurMetagenome_3_FD_187993 | JGI IMG/M metagenome (GOLD analysis project Ga0208980, IMG submission 187993) | Wetland microbial communities from Twitchell Island in the Sacramento Delta, sample from surface sediment Aug2011 Site A1 Bulk (version 2) | ecosystem: Environmental > Aquatic > Marine... | reverse complement strand
TACGATGAGTATGGAGGGGCTCCCCTCCTTGGTATAAATGGCACATGTATCATAAGCCATGGCAGGTCTACAGCAAAGGCCATAAAGAATGCGATACGTGTTGCATCTAATTTTTCGCAAAAAAAGGTCTATAATATTATTTCATCTGCGATCGAGAAGGATCTGTCCCTCCATGAAAGGTTGAATGTTGTTAAGAAGTAGGATCGTCTCGACAGGTTCTTATCTCCCTGAAAAAGTTCTTTCAAATTCTGAAATGGAAAAGATGGTAGACACCTCTGATGAATGGATAACAGAAAGGACCGGAATAAAAGAGAGGAGAATAGCCGACAGGACTCAGGCAGCTTCTGACCTTGCCTATGAGGCATCCAGGATAGCTCTCGAAAGGGCAGGTTTGGGACCTGAAGATATTGATCTGATAATTGTTGCAACTATTACAGGGGATATGCCTTTTCCCTCAACTGCATGTTTTCTCCAGGATAAACTGGGAGCAACAAACGCAGCAGGCTTTGATATCAATGCAGCCTGTTCCGGATTTCTCTATAGTCTTTATATTGCAGACAGTTTTATCAAATCCGGCAGGCACCGGAGAATCCTTGTAGCAGGAACTGAGGTGCTTTCGAAGATTACCGACTGGGATGACAGAACGACATGTGTGATATTCGGTGACGGCGCTGGTGCGGTGATTGTTGGACCGTCAGATGATGACAGTGGCTTGCTCTCAATCAATATTAATTCAGACGGCAAGATGTGGGACCTCATCCATGTCCCGGGAGGGGGGTCACGAAATCCTGCATCTCAGTTAACAATCGAACAGAGAATGCACTATATTAAGATGAAGGGAAATGAGACATTTAAGGTTGCGGTAAGGACGCTCGAAGACATTGCATTAAAAACCCTTGAAGAGAACAATATAGACCCTTCCAGTCTTTCGCTCCTTATCCCCCATCAGGCGAACCTCAGAATCATACAGGCTACTGCTGAGAGACTCAAGGTGCCGATGGATAAGGTTATTATAAACCTTGATAAATACGGAAACACATCTGCTGCATCTATCCCGATAGCCCTCGATGAGGCCCTCCAATCCGGGAGGATAAAGGCAGGCGATTACATCCTTCTTGAAGCCTTCGGAGGGGGACTTACGTGGGCATCAGCATTAATTAAGTGGTAAGGGCCTGACCCCTTTATCAGAGGTTTGCAAAAGTCTTGCAATCATGATGTAGCCGCAAACTTTAGTTTGCGTGTTTTCGTTGTTTTCAGTGCCTTACAAACGCAGGCTAAAGCCTGCGGCTACCAAAATAGCACTTTTGTAAGAGACTCACCTTTTGAACTTTTTGTCAGCGTGCCATCTTCTGAAGAACTTTTCAATCTTGTCTCTGTATACAAGAGAGAGGAAGAGAAATACAATCGCAATCCCCAGAAGTGCCGAAAACCTGTAATACTGATGATGCCTGATATAAGTTCCTCCGAGCGTGAGCAGGACTGTGCCCATGAACCTTCCGACAGTGCTTATAACAAGGAATTCTTTGGTAGCCAGATGCCCTAATCCAAGGATATAACAAAGGTAGTCCTTGGGAAACCCGGGGATCAGAAACAATAAAAATACGAGAAATGCTCCCTTATGGTGGAGAAGATAGTCATACCTGTCTAATGTCTCTTTTTTGACAAATCTCTCTACAAATGGTCTTCCGAAATACTTTGAAAGGCTGAAAGCTATCCATGAGCCAATGGTTAAGCCGGTTGTAGATAGAATAATTCCTGTGAGCGTGCCATATAAAAAACCTCCCAGAAGGCCTGTCACTTCTCCCGGAATTGGAGAAACTACAACCTGTGAGGCCTGAAGAAATATAAAACCGACAAATGATAATGGGCCAAGGGAATTCAGAAAGACGGTCATTTTTTCTTTGTTGAGAAAAAATGAAATGAAACCTGTAGCATACAGGATCAGTGTAGAACCTGCAATAAACAATAGAAGCAAAAATAATTTAAGCCAGGTCTTATTATTAAAACTTGCTATCGCGGAACTCCTGTAAAAAAATTAATAAAATGAAAGGTTCTAATTTTCTGGTTTATGAATATCCAAAAACGGCTTTATCAAATCTATTGGCACAGGGAATATTATTGTTGAATTTTTTTCTGTTGCAATCTCTGTGAGGGTCTGAAGGAACCTGAGCTGTAATGCTCCACTTTCTGTTGCTATGATCTTTGCTGCATCTGCAAGCTTCTGTGATGCCTGAAACTCTCCTTCAGCATGGATAATCTTTGCCCTTCTTTCACGTTCGGCCTCAGCCTGTTTTGCTATTGCCCTCTGCATCTCTATTGGCAGGTCAACATTCTTAACCTCGACTGCTGTGACCTTTATTCCCCAAGGCTCTGTCTGGAAGTCAATTACTTTCTGGAGATCAGCATTTACCTCTTCCCTCTTTGATAATAAGTCATCGAGCTGGCTCTGACCGAGGATGCTCCTGAGTGTTGTCTGTGCCATCTGTGATGTCGCGTAGTAAAAATCCTCGACCTCTGTAATAGCCTTTATAGAGTCCATCACCCTGAAATAGACAACAGCATTCACCTTAACCGAGATATTATCCTTTGTAATAACATCCTGAGCCGGAACATCCATTGTGACAGTGCGAAGGCTGACCTTGACGAGTTTATCAATGATCGGCAATATAATAACGAGACCAGGACCTTTTACGGGGATGATTCTTCCAAGCCTGAATACAACTCCTCTTTCATATTCACGCAGAATTTTTATCGCACTCGATAGAAAATATAAAATAAAAAATGTTACAAAGAGGAAACTTATTAAAGGTGGTCCAAAAAGTTGCATAATTACCTCCATAGTATTATTTAGAAAAATTTGCAGCAGATAATTTGCCTGCTGGCTGTCTACTACATACTATCTACTGTCTACTGTCTACTGTCTTGACCTTTACTTTCAGACCTGATACAGATTCAACGATTATATGCTCACCTTTTGATACAGGATCATCAGAATATGCAGACCAGTGCTCACCATGCAATAATACCATACCACTCTGTTTTGTTATATCAGTCGCTGCGATGCCCTCTGTCCCTATAAGACCTTCTGAGCCTGTCACAGGCTTTCTCTTATATGCCTTTAGGGCAAGGCTGAAAATTACTGTGAAGAATAGGGTGGTTGTAATCACAGCAGGAAGAATAATCGCAAGCGAAAGTTTCATAAATGGCGCCGGAGATTCAAAAAGCATCAATGAGCCTATAATCATGGAGATTATGCCTCCGATTGTCAGTACCCCATGTGATATTATCTTTACCTCAAGTATGAAAAGAATGATTGCGAGTATGATCAGGAGAAGTCCTGCGTAGTTGACCGGGAGTGTCTGAAATGCATAGAACGCAAGAATGAGACAGATTCCACCTATCACACCGGGGAACAGCGCACCTGGGTTTGTAAGCTCAAAAAACAGGCCGTAAAATCCGAGGAGCATGAGAATATAAGCGATATTAGGGTCTGAAATGAGGTTGAGTATCTTGTGTCTTATACCCGTTTCCTCTCTCACAACAACAGCATTGGCTGTGCTCAGAACCTTCTCCCCAAATACTGTCTGAACTTTTCTGCCGTTGATATCAGAAAGAAGAGAATTTAAGTCCTTTGCAATGAGGTCAATGATATTTTCTTTTATTGCCTCAACCTCAGTGGCGGATATGCTTTTTCTGACTGCATCCTCAGCCCATTTCGCATTTTTCCCCCTGCTCTCAGCGAGGGATCTGATATATGCTGCAGCATCGTTTGTTGCCTTTTCAGCCATTGTCTTGTCCATTTTTTCACCGATGCCAACAGGATGAGCTGCTCCGATATTAGTGCCGGGAGCCATTGCAGCAATATGGGCAGCTAATGTAATGAAGACACCGGCAGACGCTGCCCTGCTGCCGCTTGGCGAGACATAGACGACAACGGGAACCCCGCTTCCGATAATTTCTTTCACTATATTTCTCATGGATGTATCAAGCCCCCCGGGGGTATCAAGCTCAATAACGAGCGCTTCAACCTTTTTCTCATTTGCCTTTTTGATACTCTTCCCGATGAATTCAGATGAAACCGGATTAACAACTCCGTTAACAGTTATGACCATAACCTCCTTCTTTTTTTCATCAGACAAAGCATGGGAAAATAAAAAAAGGGTGAGCAGTATGAAGAATAACAACTTTGTAAATATAAACTTATTCTTTAAGATTACAGGCTTATATGGCATGATTTAATAAAATTATAGACATTCATGAAATAAATTGCAATGTGATGGAGGAGGGCGGAATAATGTTTAATCTTCCAGCAGTTCTTTTATCGTTCGCAAGACCGATTCACTCAGGGCTTCGAGATCATATCCGCCTTCAAGAGCAAATACATATGGCAATGAAGGAAGATACGTTGTAGTTCTCTTCAGCAGAATCCCTCTAACTATGCTTCGCAGGCCTTCATTTGTTACTTTAATCCCTGAGAGAGGATCACTTACAAGAATATCATAGCCGGCAGAGACCAGTATGATATCAGGACGAAAATTCTTAATAAGCCTTGGCAGGATATCGCGATATGCATAAAAATAATCTTTATCTCCTGATCCATATGGCATCGTGATATTATAGGTAAAGCCTTCTCCTTTATCTTTTCCCCTTTCAGTGTCTCCTCCTGTCCCAGGGTAATGCGGATACTGGTGAGTGCTGAAATAGAAAACAGTATCATCTTTTTCAAAAATATGCTGGGTGCCATTCCCATGGTGGACGTCAAAATCTATGATAAATACCTTGTTGTAGCCAATCTTCTGGGCATATCTTGCGCCGACAGCAATATTATTGAATATGCAGAAGCCCATGGCCCTGTCTGCCTCAGCATGGTGTCCCGGCGGACGTACAGCACAGAAGGCCCTGTCTATCTCGCCTTTTTTGCATCTGTCTACCGCCTCAATAACAGCGCCGGCAGCAAAACGCGCAGCCTCAAGAGAGTTTTCTGAAATATAAGTGTCAGAGTCAAAAAAGCCGGTAAAATTTCTGATGATGTCAAAATAATCTTTGGTATGAACTTTAAGGATGTCTTCATCGTCAGCACGACGTGGTTTTATGTGGATGAGATTATTCCAGTCATCTGAATTCTTCAGGTCATTTAGGATTTTAACGAGTCTCTTGGAAGATTCAGGATGACCGGGGGGCATCTCATGTTTAAGAAATATATCATCATACAAAAAACCGACTTTTTTCATAGATTGAAAGGTAATACTCCATGTATTATTGCTGCAAATTATTGAAATGTCATTACCGCGAAGCAGGAATGACAGAAAAAGTTTTTTATATTAACAATATATACTTATTTAAAACAATCCTTTAACTTTGCCTGTTTCAACATCTACATCAACGCGTCTGTAGGCAGGGTCAGAAGCGGTTCCAGGCATTAATTTTATTGCACCGGCAACCGGTACAACAAAACCTGCTCCCTTATAGGTGAGTATATCCCGGATAGAGAGTTTCCATCCTTTAGGAACGCCCTTCATATTAGGATTGTCAGAGAGGCTTAGATGGGTCTTGACCATGCAGGTTCCGAGCGTTGAGATATCAGGGTCTTCTTCCATCCTCTTTGCTTTTGTCAGGGCATCAGAAGAGTATTCAACTCCGTCTGCTCCGTAGACTTCCCTTGCTATCTTGTCGATACGCTCGCGGAGCGGAGTAGAGAGTTCATACAGGAACCTGAAATCATTCGGTTCATTGCATGCATCGATCACAGCATCTGCAAGCTCTAATGCGCCTTCCCCTCCATACTGCCAGTGCCTGGAAAGGGCAACTCTCGCACCGGCAGCCTCTGCAAGCTTCCTGACAGCCTTGATTTCATTATCTGTATCTGTGAAAAAGGCGTTTATGCAGACGACCGGATTGATCCCGGCATTTTTTACTGTTTTGATATGATGGGTAAGATTATCACAACCTCTTTCTACCCATTTGACATTTTCACCTCTGTATTCTTCAGGCATCGGTCTTCCGGGCACCGGAATAGGGGCGCCCCCGTGACACTTCAGCGCCCTTATTGTAGAGACTATCACAGCTGCATTTGGTTTGAGTCCGGAGAACCTGCATTTCAGGTTCCAGAATTTCTCGAAACCAATGTCTGCTCCGAAACCCGATTCAGTGATATGATAGTCGCCGAGCTTAAGGCCGATCCTGTCGGCAATTATGGATGATTGACCTATGGCAATGTTGGCAAACGGGCCGGCATGGACAAGCACAGGCTGTCCTTCGATGGTCTGCATGAGATTCGGATTTAAGGCCTCGGCCATCCACGCTGTCATTGCGCCTGCGACTTCAAGGTCTTCAGTTGTAACGGGTTTCCCGCTCTTATTGTAAGCAACAACGATCCTGCCCATCCTCTCCCGCATATCTTTCATATCTGTTGATACTGCAAGGATAGCCATTATCTCTGAAGAGACAGCTATGGCAAAACCGGAATTCATCATGAATCCATCATTTTTACCGCCAATGCCGATTACGATTTCCCTCAAAGACTGCGCGCAAAAATCCATGATCCATTTCATCTCAACGTTACGTGGATCTATATTCAGTCTCCTTAATTTGCGTTTTGCAAGCTGCTCATCCGTGTAATTGAATTCATGCTGCATTCGGGAAGTGAGGGCTACCATGGCCAGGTTATGGGCGTTCATGATAGCATTGATATCGCCGGTAAGCCCGAGTGAAAAAGGGGTCAGCGGAATGCACTGGGAAAGGCCGCCGCCTGCTGCAGAACCTTTAATGTTCATCGTAGGTCCACCGGAGGGCTGGCGTATGGCAGCAATAACATTTTTACCACGTTTACCAAGGCCCTGTGTCAGTCCCATAGTAGTGGTTGATTTGCCTTCTCCAAGTGGTGTTGGAGTGATTGCAGTGACATTGATATATTTGCCGTCTGTTTTCCTGTTCAGGCGGTTCAGAATGCTCTTGAAATCCAGTTTTGCCACGTAATGACCGTGGGGAAGGAGCTCATTCTTATCCAGACCCAATTCCTCCCCTAACTGATATACCTTTTTCATGTTTGCTTCAGCTGCTTCTGCAACCTGCCAGTCTGCGTGCTTTGTCGGATCAAGCGGCATCTTCAAAACCTCCTTTTTTAAGTAGACAGTAGATAGTAGGTTGTAGACAGGGAAAAATATTTTGCCCACTGTTTATTCCCCTATCTACTATATGCTGTCTACTGTATGCTGGTTTTAGTAGCTTATCAATGCGCTCAGGAATTTATCGTTCATCCTCCTGAGATTTTTACTCATTGCGATAGCTATCTTTTTGACAATACATAGAGCCAGTTCGCAGTCTTCCTGCATCATTTTCTCAAAGTCTTCTTTTGGGATGAGCAGGAGTTCAGTGTCATCAAGCGCTACGGCAGATGCCACATGTTTTCTGTTTTCAAGTATAGATAGCTCTCCGAAGAAATGACCTGCCGGAAGAACAACAAGCGTCTGTCTCCAGCCATCTGCAGTCACTCTTGAGATTTCGATCTTTCCTGACTGTATAAGCCAGAGGCCCTGCGTGTCGTCCTTTTCTTTAAAGAGGGGCTCACCTTTCTTAACAGCGATCTGTCTGGCTATTTTTGATATTTTGTTCAATCCTGTTGTGCCAATATCCTGCAATAGAATCTGTTGCTGCAATACATCTGTTTTAATCATTCTACCCCCTTTTTTGGATCCATGTTATTGTTTGTTTGTCTGTTCAATTTTGACAGCACACACCTTTAACTCAGGTATCTGGGCCACAGGGTCCGACGCTGTATTTGTAAGAAGATTTGCTGCTGCCTCACGATAATGAAAAGGTATAAAAACAAGCCCTTTTGACGGTCTTACTGAAACCATAACTTTAATATTAAGAGAGCCCCTCCTTGATGTTACCTTAACAATGTCACCATCCCGGATTTTCAGTTTATCAGCATCATCAGGATGAATCTCAATATAAGCGCCGGGAGAGACCATATTTATAGCAGCGACCCTTCTGGTCATTGAGCCTGTATGATACTGAAAAAGCTGTCTTCCTGTCGACAGTAAAAATGGATAATCATTATCGGGTAATTCCTCAGAAGCCCTGTATCTCACAGATGTGAATGCAGCCCTGCCCCGTGGGAAACCTCCCTTAAAAAGATATGGGGTTCCGGGATGATCCAATGTAGGGCAGGGCCATTGAATACCCGTCTTTGATATTCTTTTATATGTAACACCAGCCAGGGCAGGCCATAGTTTTTTAGCTTCCTGGAATATTTCTTCCATGAGATTGTAATTCATTGCATAGCCAAACCTTTTTCCCAGTTCACTTATACTGTAAGAATCTGCCTTTGCATCTCCCGGAGGTTCAACCGCTTTCCTGATTCTCTGGACTGTACGGGAAGTATTGGTAAATGTGCCGTCTTTTTCTGCATAACATGCTGAGGGCAGTATTACATCTGCAAGCTCTGCTGTCTCTGTCAAAAAGATATCCTGCACAACAAGAAAATCCAGATTTTTCAGAACCTTAATTGTGTGGTGCACATCCGGGTCACTGAGAACAGGGTTTTCTCCCATAATATACAGAGCCCTGAGTTTCCCTTCAACAGCTGCCCTGATCATATCAGGCGCTTTCAATCCCGGTTTATCTGATAATTTCACGCCCCATGCAATTTCGAACTTCTGCTTAATGCCCGGGACACCCACCTTTTGATAACCGGGGTAGAAATCAGGAATACAACCCATATCTGTCGCACCCTGAACATTATTCTGTCCCCTTAAGGGGTTAACCCCTGTGCTTTCCCTTCCAAGATTACCGGTCATTAAGGCCAGGTTCGCAATCGCATATACATTTTCTGTGCCGTGGGTATGCTGGGTAATCCCCATTGTATAATAAATGCCGGGTCGAACTGCATCTCCGTAGAGCAGGGCTGCTTTAACTATCTTTTCTTTCGGGACGCCGGTAATTTTCTCACCTGCCTCTGGAGTAAACTCATTGAGCGAATCCTTGAAGGATTCAAACCCCTCTGTACGTTCCTCTATGAATTTATTGTCGATGAAATCCTCTTTTACTAATACATGCATGATAGAGTTCAGAAGGGCGACATCTGTGCCCGGTTTCTGCTGCATCCATAAAGACGAAAACCTTACCAGGTCAATCTTTCTCGGGTCAGCCACAATTAGTTCTGCTCCCCTTCTGACAGCTTTTTTCATTCTCAGGCCGATAATAGGATGGGTCTCAGTTGTATTCGAGCCGATTACAAAAATGACATCGTGGTTTTCGATCTCCGGGATAGAATTTGTCATAGCGCCAGAACCGAATACAGTGGCCAGACCGGCCAGAGATGCGCTGTGTCAATATCTTGCGCAATGGTCAACATTATTGGTGCCTATAACAGCCCTCATGAATTTCTGGAAGAGATAATTTTCCTCGTTTGTACATCTTGCTGATGAAAGTCCTCCTATGGCATCAGAACCGTATCTCTGTTTTATCTCTTTTAATCGGACCGCAATATAATCGAGGGCTTCGTCCCAGGATGCTTCCCTGAATTGTGAATCATTAATCAGTAGTCGTGAAGAATTCAGAGGTTTGTTTAAATCAACCCCTTCTTTTGGTGCGATTCTGATCAAAGGCTTTGTGAGTCTGTCAGGGCTGTGGATGAATCCATATCCGAATCTTCCCTTTGCACAGAGCCAGCCTTCATTAATAGTGTCTTGCTTTGACGAAACCCTTTTCACCTCGTTACGCCATACATGGAGTGTTAAGTTGCAGCCACATCCGCAGTACGGACAGACCGTCTCTACTTCTTTGAAATTCTGCCTTCCCTGCTGAGCCCACATCTTTCCTGTGAGAGCGCCTGTAGGACAAACTGATACGCATTGGCCGCAGAACTCACAATCGAGGTCTTTTTCAAATGGCGGACAGATCTTTGTTTTCAGTCCTCTGTAAGCAAAATCAATTGCACCGACTCCCTGGATTTCGTCGCATACCCGCACACACTGACCGCAAAGGATACATTTCTCCATCTCCCTTGCAACAAAAGGATTGTTGTCTTTCTTTGTATATATCCTTCTTTCACCTTCAAAGCGGTTTTTTCTGATTCCATAGAAATATGCAAGCTCCTGGAGCTTGCAGTCACCAGCTCTTTCACAAACCATGCAGTCTTTCGGGTGATCAGAAAGTATGAGTTCGAGAGAGGTTTTTCTTAATTTTTCCAGGTTAGGGCTAGTTGTTATTATCTCCATCCCTTCCTTCGCAAATGTTGTACATGATGCAACAGGTTTTGGAGATCCTTTAATTTCTACCAGGCAGAGCCTGCATCCTCCAAATGGAGAGAGTTCAGGGTGATGGCATAATGTAGGGATGGGAATATCAAGTTTTCTTGCCGCGTCAAGAATAGTGGATAATTTTCTGACTGAAACCTTCTTGCCGTCTACCTTAAGTGTTATCATATTATGCGGTACAATTCATGTTTTGTGATTTCATGCCTTCACCAATGCCTTGAACTTGCATGCATCAAAACAAGTCCCGCATTTGATGCATACATCATTGTCAATCCTGTGCGGAGATTTCCTCGTCCCTCTGACTGCGTCAGCAGGACATGCCCTCTTGCATGCTCCGCAACCGTTACAGATATCTTCGAGTATTGAATATGTGATAAGGTCCCTGCATACAGCAGCAGGACATTTTTTATCCCTTATATGGGCCTCATATTCATCCTGAAAATATCTGAGAGTGCTCAAAACAGGGTTGGGAGCAGTCATCCCCAGACCGCATAATGAAGTCGATCTTATATAATGTCCGAGTTCCTTAAGAAGTTCGATATCTCCTTCTCTGCCATTCCCGGACGTTATTCTTTCCAGTATCTCAAGCATTCTCTTAGTGCCGATCCTGCATGGTGTGCATTTACCGCATGACTCTGCCTGAGTAAACTCAAGAAAAAATTTGGCTGTATTAACCATGCAGCTTGTTTCATCCAGAACGACCATGCCGCCCGAACCCATGAGGGAACCAACCTGTGCGAGTGATTCATAGTCTACTTCTGTATCAAGAAGCTCTGTTGGGATGCAGCCTCCTGAAGGGCCGCCTGTCTGCAAAGCCTTAAACGATTTTCCGCCTTCGATGCCTCCGCCAATATCATAGATTATCTCACGCAGAGTGGCGCCTAAGGGCACCTCGATCAGGCCTGTATTTTTGACTTTTCCTGAGAGCGAAAATACTTTAGTGCCTCCGCTACTCTCAGTTCCCAGCCTTCTGTACCAGCCTGCGCCATTGAGTATGATGCGGGGAATATTTGCGAATGTCTCAACATTGTTCAGGACAGTAGGTCTGTCCCATAATCCTTTTTCAGCAGAGCGCCATAGCTTCGGGCTTGGCATGCCGCGTTTTCCTTCTATAGAGCGCATCAATGCTGTAGCCTCTCCACAGACAAAGGCGCCTGCGCCCTGAAATATCTTGAGGTCAAAGCCAAAGTCTGTTCCGAAGATATTATTGCCGAGAAACCCGGACTGCTTGCACTGGTCAATAGCCATCTGAAGGCGCTTGACTGCCAGCGGATATTCAGCCCTTACATAAATATAGCCATGATGAGATTCCGTTGCTTTAGCGCATATGATCATTCCCTCAATGACAGAGTGCGGATCACCTTCCATTACAGACCTGTCCATGAAGGCGCCAGGGTCTCCTTCATCACCGTTACAGATCACATACTTGATATCTGATTTAATCCGTAACCCGAGTTCCCATTTCAATCCTGTTGGAAAGCCGGCGCCGCCCCTGCCCCTTAAATTGGAGATCTTCACGATATTGACAATCTCTTCAGGACTCATTGAGGTGAGCGCCTGTTTTGCAGGCCTGTAGCCACCAACTTCCATATAAGCATTTATATCTTCCGGGTCAATCTCACCACAGTGAGAAAGCACCACTTTTGTCTGTTTGTTATGGAATGTCTTATAATCTTCTCCAACGATCCATTCTGAAACAGGTTTGCCATTCAGGATGTGCTCATTAAAAATTCTCATAACCATATCCGGCTTGATATGTTTATAAGTTGTCTTTTCACCATTGATGATGACATCCACGAGAACGTCCTTCGCACAGAATCCCCTGCAGCCGACCCGGTTAGCTGAACATTTCTCATAGATGGTCACCTCAAGACCGGCTGAAGAAATTGCATTCCTGAATGCAGAAAGCACCTCTTCTCCGCCTGATGCTACACCACCTGTGCCTGTGCAGACTTTTATGGCGATATCTTTATTCATTTGATTTTATTTTTTTGACCTCTTTTATAAGCTTATCAAGGGTCATCTTGCCGTGAACTTCCTTATTGAGGACTGTGACAGGTGCGATCCCGCATGCGCCGATACAGTTAACCTTTTCAACGGTAAATTTCAGGTCAGGGGTTGTCTCTTCATCTGGTGGGATATCAAGTTCCATGAAAAGTCTGTTAATCAGTCTTTCAGATCCCTTAACATGGCAGGCTGTGCCGCGGCAGACAGTGATGATATTTTTGCCTCTTGGCTTAAGATGAAACTGGGAGTAGAAAGTAGCTGTGCCGAAAAAACGGCTGGCAGGGATATCAAGTTTTTTTGAGAACCACATTACCGCTTCTTCAGGGATATAACCAAAGCTATTTTCAATATCCTGAAGGATGGATATGATAGTGCCCTTGTTTAAGTGATAGTCATTCAGTATTTTTTCGAGGGTTTTTTTCATTCTGAATGTCCTCTTTTGTTTATTTCATTATATATGACAAAAGATAGCAGTTGTCCATATATTGTTTTTCAAAAGCACCCTCATGTCAGGGAGGGATTGTTATATTATCATAATAAAATAGCCATTTCAAGCAAATTAAAGCACAAGCTAAATAGCTTTTTTCTTTTGAAGCATCAATTTGCTAAAAATATTGGGGAAGAATGAGATGTGCATGAAGGCATGTCTTTGTCGTTTCTTGTGTTTATAGAGTTTCTTGTGGTATAAAAATACTTCACTAAAAAAAAGACATAAATCTAAAAACCATAAAGGAATATTCATTGAAAAAAATACCTGCAGCGAGATTGTTTTTTGCAGCATTCTTTCTCTTATTTCTCTTTTTAACTCCTGTTCTGTCTGGTTCAGCCATTCTACTTGATCGCGTTGTTGCAGTTGTCAATAAGGAAGTCATAACCTGGAGTGAACTCTATAAGATGATGGAATACGATGCAACAGAGCAGGTGAAGAAAATGAAAGATGAAGAACGCGCAAAGATATTTAAAGAAAACGAGGCTATTTTCCTCGAGAGGCTTATCGATCTGAGACTCCAGGTACAGGAAGCAAGGAACACTGGTCTTGATGTTACTCCGGATGAAGCAAAAGAGGCGATAGAAAACATAAAGAAAAAATATTCTCTAACAGATAAAACTCTGGAAGAATCCGTTAAGAAAGATGGGTTGACCCTTGAAGATTATAAAAAAAGGATCTCCGAACAGATCCTTGTCAGCAATATTTTGAACCAGAAGATAAGAAGCAAGATAGTTGTATCTGAAGCAGATATAAGTAAATATATAGAAGCGAATAAGGCTCGTTTTAATGAAAATGAATCGTTCAGACTGAGACAGATATTTTTCAAAAAGCCCAAGGATGATGCTGACAAAAAGGCACTGGAAGATAAGGCTTCTCTGATAATGCAGAAACTGCAAGCAGGAGAGGATTTTTCATCTCTTGCAAAAGAGTATTCCGAGGACCCTTCGGCCAAGATTGGCGGTGACATGGGTAATATAAAAAAGGACATCTTGGCAAAAGAATTCATAGATGTGCTCTCATCAATGAAGACTGGTGAATTCAGCAAGGCATTCTGGACTGACAGCGGGCTCCATATAATAAAATTAGATGAGAAAGTGTCCGTAAAGACTCAAAACGAAATACGCGAAACCGTAAAAGGAGAACTGTTAGAAGAGCAGTTCGTCGAGAAATATAAAAGCTGGATAAAGAGCTTAAGGGAAAAAGCCCGTATCGAAATACGGCTGTAAGTCTGGGGGATAATATTTCGCTTTTAAGAATAGGACTGCTTGCTTCCGGTCGCGGGTCAAATTTTCAGTCAATCATTGACGCAATAAACAATAAGAATCTGAAAGCACAGATTCTTCTATTGATAACCGACAATCCCTCGGCTTATGCAATCGAGAGGGCGAAAAAACATGACATCGAACATTTATTTATAAGCCCAAAGGAATATAGTTCAAGAGATAACTTCTACAGAAAGATTGCGGAGGAGTTAAAGAAAAGAAATGTCGGTCTGGTTGTCTTGGCCGGTTTCATGAGGATTGTAGGGAAACCCCTGATAGATGCATATCCGAACAGGATCATGAATATCCATCCTGCGCTTCTCCCATCTTTTCCCGGACTGCATGGCCAGAAGCAGGCGGTTGATTATGGCGTTAGGATTTCCGGATGCACTGTACATTTCGTCGATGAAGAAATGGACACTGGACCAATCATTATGCAGGCTGCTGTGCCGGTTTATCATAACGATACAGAAGATACGCTCTCAGAAAGAATTTTAAAATTGGAACACAAGATATACCCTGAGGCCATAAGATTATTTTCAGAAGGAAGGCTTGAGGTTCAGGGCAGGGTGGTAAAGATTAAAGATAGTCTCCCGTTGGAAAGCTCCCTCGTTAACCCACCGTTAGAAACATGAAGTACTTTTTACAAAATACTCTCAACCCCTCTTGATAGGTGGAGTCAAAGTCAAGAATGGACAGGCTATTGTTAGATTGCTCCAAATATTTTTAACGCATCTCTGATATATAATGCTGCAAATATCAGGAGTATGAAGCCCAGTGTTCTGATGATATAAATGTAGGTGCTGCTTTTCAGGAAAGATTTGGAACTGTCGACTATCAGTGCAACTATGACCTTTGAGCCTACTAAAAGCAGATAGAACCCCAATATGAAAAATATCACCGAAAGGAGACTGATTTTATATCCCTTAATAATACTTGGAGCGCCTATGCTTATCCAGAAGAGATACGGGTATGGACTCAGGAAATTCGTGATGACTCCTTTTCTGAGAGATTGGGCCTTAATGTTCTCAAGATTCAATTCAACACCTTTTATCGTTATGCTTTCATATGCGAGATAACCGATGAATAATGCCCCTGCAATGGAAAGTATTCCGAGCACAAGGTGAAAATTTGATAGTTCAGCCAGGACAAAGACTGATAGCAATATGATAGGCAGATCCGTCAGAACAGGAGCGCTCGCTACCAGTATCCCCTCTTTTTTATTGTTTTTGACAGTCTCAGAAATAACCAGTGTCAATAATGGTCCCGGCAGTATCCCGGCTGATAATCCGAACAATATTCCGGAGATTAAGAAAGGCAAAGATTCAGACATAGAAAATAATATCAGAAAGAAAGAGCAAATGCTATTATCATAATAGCTCACAATAATAGCTCACAATTCTTGCAGCCTCATACCTCTTGTAGTAATATATATCCAAATGAGGATCTCAGGCGGGACTGCAAAGGGGAGACGGACAGCCACAAAAAGTCTCCTTACAAAAAATTCAGAAGGAGAAAGACTCAGGCCAACTTCCTCGAAAGTTCGCGAAGCCCTGTTTGACATATTACGGAATAAAATCGAAGGGGCAAGCTTTGTTGACCTCTATGCTGGAACTGGAACTGTGGGCCTTGAGGCGCTCTCAAGAGGTACCGGCAGATCCGTTTTTGTAGAACCGGATGAACTCAGAATAAGAACAATTAAAAATAATGTTCTTAGACTCGGATTTCTTGAACAGGCATTGGTTGCAAAGGGAAGGGCATATGAATTTCTCCAAAAGGCATCTGTTGAAAATGAGAGCTTTGATATTTTCTTTATTGATCCGCCATACGATTCAGAGGAGATAGAAAAAGTACTTCCACTGCTTGGAGAAGAGGGACTTGTGAACGAAGATGGCGTTGTAATCGTAGAACATTTCTTTAAAAGACAAGTCCCGGAAAAGGCAGGGAGACTGAAAATAAAAAGAAGCTATAGGTATGGAGACACCATGTTAACACTTTACAGAAAGGTTGAGATATGAAAACGATTGCTATTTATCCCGGGACCTTTGATCCTATTACGAACGGTCATCTTGATCTCATTAAGAGGGCATTGAGAACATTTGATGAGGTAATTATTGCGGTTGCGCCAAGTCTGAAAAAGAAGCCGCTTTTTACCCTTCAGGAAAGATTACATTTGATTAACGCAGCAGTTAAGGGATTGAAAAGAACAAAGGTCGATTCATTCAATAGTCTGCTGGTTGATTATGTCAGGAAAAGGAAGGGAAATGCTATTCTCCGCGGTCTGAGGGCGATATCCGACTTTGAGTACGAATTCCAACTGGCACATATGAACAGGAGACTGAATAAAAACATAGAGACTGTATTTATGATGCCAAGCGAGGAATATAGTTATCTCACATCGAGTCTTGTAAAGGAAGTAGCGTCCTTCGGAGGTTCTGTAAATGGGCTTGTCCCTGAAGAAGTTGAAAAGGCATTAAATGAGAAATTCAAAACAGTCAAATATTTCCCGGGTTGACATAAGGCATAACCATACTTAAGTGGTAAAAGGCCCGGAAACCATAATTTTATTAACTGGGGGATAGCTTAGAACACATTGCCTGTCATTCACGCTTGTCGGGAATTTATTTTCAAAAGGATGCCGGACTAACTAGCATGACAAACATAAAAGCCCAATATATAATTACTTACAGCCACATTATTCTTAAAACATATTCTGGACTCCGAACGGGTCTTTGATTTCGAATGAAGGATTGAATTTGAGTTTCTTCTCCCCCCTGTTCTCAAGGTATTTTTTCAATTCGAGGTCCACCTTTATCGGCACGTCAACCCCTGCCTTTGCAAGGGCCTGACGTAAAAGAGCCTCTGCCTTACCAGCGAAGGCAAGAGAATCTCCGAGCACCCTAAGGGCCTCTGCAGGATTATGAAAACCGACCGAGTTTTCTGCACCCACGAAATTAAGACGAAGGAAAGCCTCAATATAATAATCCTTTGCTTTATCATAGAGCGCTTTATCAATATTTTTACCTGCTTCCTGGGCAGAGTGGGCTTTCTCCAGGAGTTTAGCCACTGCAGCTGTTGCATATCCTGAACGGATCATA
>Ga0208980_10000965_pt1 | contig 17134 bp, 23 predicted proteins | sample WetSurMetagenome_3_FD_187993 | JGI IMG/M metagenome (GOLD analysis project Ga0208980, IMG submission 187993) | Wetland microbial communities from Twitchell Island in the Sacramento Delta, sample from surface sediment Aug2011 Site A1 Bulk (version 2) | ecosystem: Environmental > Aquatic > Marine... | reverse complement strand
AGCAGAAACAACATCTATCTTAAATGTGGTAATGGCATTCGTCAGGGCATTGGTCATCTTCTCCCAGATGTCATAGTTGCCACCAAGTGAAGCAACAAACCTCTGAGGGAAACCGGGCAGTTCATCTATATAAAGACCGGAATCAGAAACGGCATACGAATCATCCCATGCTTCATCAACACAGGCATCTTCTTTTCTTGAATATCCGATTAGCGTTTCAAAACAGGTGGGGACACTCATAATATAAAAGTTAAAAAGGACAGTCTAAAATTAAACTGTCCTCTTTGCTATTCATAAAACAATAAGTTATTAATTAGTCACCTGTCCCGCATTCAAATACCAATATGCCGGTAATATCACTGCAAGGAAGTGGATTGAGAGCAAACAGTCCATGAAGCTGAATCTTATAGGCTTCGTAGAACTCATTCCCCGAACAACTCTGAAGCATGAAAATATCATACTCTACTCCCGGGAGATTCTGTGATGCCTCACTCCAGATAAACATACCAGGACTTGGATTAACAGCATTGACAGCATTTCTCGGATACCATGCCTTCGATATGAAAGCGGCACTCCCACGATGAACAAGGATACTCTGGTTGGCAGCTACCTGCTCGATATTCTCAGGGTCTTGGTAAACTCTCAGCGTATTCATCTTGCGGAAATTACCTGAACCATCAGCATTAGCGGCCTCAAGAGGACGATTGAAAAGAAGCTGATAGAGGTTATTACCGGTCAGAAGATATGGCTGGCGGAATTTGTTAAGACGTACTACCTGGTTGAAATATCCCCAGATGGAATCATCCCAGTACTGCGGAGCAATATAAGTAGTTGTTCCTACTACATTACCCACTCCACCGGTGAAAGCATTGGTTCCTGCATTGGCAACCAACTGAGCAAGGATATACTGAGCAATATATTCATCCATTGCGTTCTTATGAAGTACAAGATTCTTGGCAACGGCTTCTGTCTTCTCAATATTCTTATCCCTATAAAGTCTCTCAGGAACCTGGAAGGTGGTTTCACGAAGGCACTCGAGTTCATAATCGGTACAAACGGGAGAAATATCATCTCCTGTTATGGAACAGTCATCGGTACATTCAGTAGTCGTGATAGAACACTTGGTATTCCATTCAACCCGTACCTCTTTGTTTTTCGTTCCCGTAATAGATGGGAAACTTGTGACTCCCTGCTGTTGTGTCAAAAGTGCCTCACCACTGATAACGTCAGCTAAGTAATCATCTTTCATTTTGCCGTCACGGAAAATCTCCTCGGCACGAGCCTGAACAGCATTCAGATACCCGCAAACTGGTGTAATTGACATTTATTTTTTCTCCTTTAAAAAGTTAGTAATAGCTATTCTTCTTTCAGGAGTAATATTCGGGTCTTTAAGTTCTTTATAAGCTGATTCGTCATCTTTTGGAAGTCCGGCTTTATCACCTGAACTGTCCTTATTGCCTGACGAGCTTCTTTCTTCTGCCTTTTGATATGAGAAATATTTGTCTGCAATCTCTTTCGTGAACTCTTTGAACTTACGGTTATATCCGTGTGCATCCTTGAGTGGGTTGCCTTCTTTATCCAGGACAATGAAATCATCATTCCCGTCCTGGTAGTCATATCCTAAAAGGTCGTTAAGAAATACCTGCCTCCACTGTGAAGCCTTATAAGGTTCTTCGGGAAGGATGGGTTTAAGTTCATCCAGAAGCACTGATCCTTTTGTCTTGACCTTATCTTTTAAGATAGTCTTTGCAAACTCCTTGTCTTTATCCTCAAGTTTAGTCTGCCACTCGGAATCACGCTTCTTTTGTTCTTTTTCCCATTCGGCTCTCGCCTTTAGCATCTCAGGGTGCTTTGAAATATCTTTCGTGGCCCCTTTTGTTTCTTCAACTTTAGAAAGAACGATAGAATCTACCAAATCTACTCCTACTAAATCCGACTCAACTTCATACTTTGATTTCAGTTCCTTCTCTAATTTCGTGGCTGCTTCTTTCAACCCTCTGTTATATTGAGAAGTCCTGTCTTCACTTTGCTTTTTTATTCTTAATGCGTCAGCATCATAAGCAATCTGTAATCCTGTTAAATCCCCGGCTTCATTGTAGAGGGTAGCCAAATCCTCCGTTCCGATCTTTAAAGTTTTGGAAAGAAACTCATTTAAAATTTTACTTTCTTCTTTAGTCACTCTTTTTATGTTTAATGGTACTCTTTTTAATCTCAAACTGTAACGGGTCTTTTATCTGCGTCAATGGTCGCATCTCGGTAATAAGATAACGTCCGGAAAGTCCTAACCGTTTCAGGTCTTCCATTTCCTTATCGTCTAACCAATAAAGTTTACCGGTTTTCTTATTCTTTAGTTCCCACCTTATTTCCACGTCTTTTCCTTTTAGGTTGTACTTCAGCCTGTACCTCTGGTTGTACCTCAGGTTTGCTTGTGCTTTCCACAATTACATCCTCTTTTTTTTTAACTTCTATCACCGGTTCTTTCTTCTCAATCTTGATGATCTCAAGGTTAGGAGGAAGTTTCTGAAGCTCCAAAGGTTTCTCAACCTTCCTGCTTCTTATCCTCAGAAGTTCTAATGCCCTGTCAGATAAGCGTCTGACTTTGCCATTAATTTCTACTTCGTTAAGTTTCATAAAACGTAATATTAAATTAGTTAATAGAATTTCAATAAAACAATATGTTACTTTTTTAAATCAGGACGCATTTTAAAAGCCAACTCATCCGGTATATAGCCTAACTGATGCCGGCAATTATATCCTCCCCTGTCAACAAGTGGATCATAACCTGGATAACCAAGATAAGAAGGCACTTCATTCGGAGGATATTTTGTACCGTCCTTTGATTTCATAGGATGGTTAGATGGATATTCACAGTCCTGCGGTGTCCATGTCTTCCATGTTTCTGCTTCCTCCCTGCTCCATACTTTATTGTTATGACATACACAGAAATCCCTACTGTCATCTATTAATCCTCCCTGATAGATGAAATAATTAAACTCAAATTCCTCAGCAAGTTTCTTATTATATGCCGCATCATGTTGTTGATAGACATCATAAGCAAATTGTTTCCATTTACGTTCAGAGATGCCAGGATTTTCTTCTGTTCCTGTTACATATTCACGCATCTGTTTCAAGAACTCCCGTTTATCCATATTACCTGATACCGCTTTTGACATTCTCTGCTTAACCTCAGTACCACCAAACTCACTGAATATACTCTCTAATATACCACCTCTGACAAAATTACCACCTTTTAACCCAAAACGCATATCTGTAATGTCCTTAGCACCTTTTACTATTTTATCGAATCTCTTTAAAACAGACTCTGATGCCACCATCAGGAAATATTTATTCGATAGCGCGGTTATTGCCTCAGTCCCTGAAGTAAGTTGAGGAAGCAACATCTTCGCCTGTTCAACAGAAAACATATTAAATACCTTATCTAAAGAAGCAATAAGCCGATAGTTCTTAGGCGTATCCTGAATAATCCCATCCACAACATCCAATTCAAGAATGACATTATCAACAATGGCATCCATCAGTTTAGTCTGGAGCTTAATAACGGAACTATTTAGCTTATCGGTGTTCTTATTTATCAGCTCCTGCTTCCGATCCAATAACTCTTTTATCCTTTTCGGTACATTCATTTTTCTGATCCATATAAAACTCGTGTTGCATCCTGTTGTACTGTGTCCTCATAGTCTCCTGTCCCCAGTCATCCTCTGTGATACCTGTGAACTTACGGTAGTTGTTTAATGCTGCCTCGATAGTTAATGTAGGAAACGACTGTAACTGTGCTTTGACAAAAAAGAACATACTTGTATTATAAGCGTTCCATCTGTAAAAGCGTGGCATCAGCTTTACTATCTCTTTTTCACGCATACTCTGTTAAATATTGGTAATTGACCATGACTGTATTTTCTCTTTATGCCTATCGGCATCGTATTAAATGTCTGGTTCCCTATGTGATCTACTCTCACGTTACAGAATATCCCATGACGTAATCCATGTTCCTGCAACTGTAAAGCGTAAGCATTATCGGAATACCAGAATTCCATATCTTCATTCAGCTTGCCTATCTTCTTATATGCTTCCTTAGTGATGAAGATGCACCATCCTGTAAGATGCTGGGCAATATTATATCCTTCATATACAAAATCTCCTTGCGGGAATATTGATCCCCTGAACCATGCCGAGGCACTATCGAAACTATTATATATCATCTGCTCCCCTATGACATCCCATCCAGGATAAAAGATAATATCATTGTTGGCTAATATATGGAAATCACATTCTGCAACTTCCAATCCCATATTCAAAGCTCTGTTATAACGGAACTCACCCTCATAAAGCAAATATTTATTTACCCCTTGATATTCATGTAACGAACCGGAAGTCTCAACTAATATGACATTTACCCTACCAGCGGAGTTAATGCAGTTCTGAGTCATCCCTATCAAATAAGGCGAGGAACTTCTTGCTACTATGATAAGATCGTAGGTCATAAAATATATCTATCCGTTGGTGTTGATTGATTCAATCCTATATGTCTCATCTGTAAATCCAACAGGTAAGCAGGATTAATATTATGCCTCCGATACCAGTGTCCTATCATATAATCACCCCTCTGGAAATGCCTCTTATCCTTACATAACTCTTTCACTACCGATGACCTTGCCAACTGAAAAGCACCTCCCGTATGTGATGTCACCTCTACATTATAGCCACTGAGATTAAACCGCTTTATAGTCGTAGGCTTGAAATTAGGCAATAAATTAATGTCTACCGGGGAAACAGCATAATTACTATGTATATCAAGAAAAGTTACCATCTTCGCAACAATATCCTCAGTAATAGTCTCCACATCATTATCAAGTTTCAGGATATAATCGTAGTCCTCAAGTTTCGATACACCCAGACAAAATGCTTCTGTTATTCCGTAGTTCTTATCTAATATTATCCTGTCATAGTTTTTAAGAAACTCCTGTGTGCCATCAGTAGAACCATTGTCAATGAACAGGTGATAATCCACCGATGTCTTGGAATAAAATGATTCCATCGTAGCCTTCGTCAGTTCCAATCGGTTATATGTTATCGTTATCGCTGCAACACTCATACGTCATAACCTCCATGTCTACCCGTCCCAGGAACATGAGCCACATAATACTCAGGAGTAGGAATCTTCTTATAGTTTTTGAACTTTAACAACTTCTGAACGAAATAATAATCATGTGCATATCCTCTCACGTCCCACATGACACCTAACTTCTTATGACAGATATTCGATGTCCCATGCTTCCCTATCTGATTGATGTCGCAAGGATTCTCATGCCACTTCCCGTCCCATCTTAAATCGTTATACCATACCCAATCGTAACTTACTAAATGGTTACTTATCTTCTCAAGATGATTCAGGCCGTATATATCATCAATATCTAAATAGACAATATAATCCCCTTTAGCTTCTTCAATACCTTTGTTACGTGGCCCTCCTCCAAATAACTTACCCCTCGGAATAAGAAAAGATCGTACATTATAAGCATCTTTCACTAAATCCATTGTCTTTTCACATCCATCAGCCACAACGATAATCTCAAAATCTTTAAACGACTGATTCTGTGCGGAAGCAATAGCACGGGCAAGTTTCTGTTCCCTGTTATGTGCCGCCCCGACATAAGAGCCAAGATAAGATGCTATGACAATACTAAACTTCATTCTGTTGTGCTGCAAACTGATCCATGTCAGCCTGCTTTTCTCCGTTTATAAGTTGCATATATTCATTAGTCTTTGCCTTCACTTTCTCTACAATCAACTCGTAAGCCAGATCGTATAACTCAGGATTTTCAACCTCTAAGTCCTGAAAGATACTCTCAAGATTCTCCCATAGAGTAATGTTATACTTTGTTGTATTCCCCTGACTGATGATAAATCGTATATTAGCCTCTGAGTATCCCCTGAATGGATTTATCTGATTCTTTATTCTCATCTCTTTCAAAGTTTCAGGACGGTCTGAATATAATATCTCATTTATATCATCTTCGATAGCTGAAATAGTTGATGTGGATGCTGATGCGTTTTTAGCAGCCTGTAACTCAGCCATTAGATCACCAAGAGTCTTAAACTTGAAATCATTTGGAAACTTATGCTGAACCTCTAATCCATTATTCAGATCAGTGAATGTGGCAATATCCTCAACGACAAACTCCCATGTATAAGAATAGTTACGGGCAAAAGGATAAAGAGTATCATTCAGATTATCTGTCTCAAGTATCTTCTCTGTTGCCGTTGTACTTACTTCTTCCCTTGTATAAAGGTCTGCATTGAACATCTTTGCCTGTACTTTCTTCTCTAACTTCTCTAAATAGTCTGAGTCAAACTGCAACAACTCAATATCCGGGGAATGGTCATAAGCCAACTGATCCAGTTCTATCATCTTCTCAGGATCACGAGGCAAAGCAAGTTTAACAACATCCTGAGTACCCTTATGAAATGGTTGTACTCCAGTGCCATGACAAACACTACATTCTGACCCGTCAGGCAAATAGCCTCTGTTGCAACCTAAGTTATTACAAGGAGTGACATAACGGAATCTCTGAGGGAAAGCTACCATAGCAGTACTTAGGTCGAGTTCTGAATCTATCTTCAGCGTCTTTTCAAGTAGTCCTATCACGCAATGGAAAACAGAAACAAACGTCCTGCCTTTTGTCTGTTCATCCCTTACGTATCCGAATCTTGTAGCAGGTACCTTTTCATTCTTTGGCTGATAGTAATATACTGCGAAATATTTCTCATTGATAGTTACAACCTCACCCTCGATAGTTGTAGAGGCAACCTGTGACAAGACAATAGTATCCATCCCAAGATACATAGTATATTTAACGCCATCTTTCTCAGTAGTGCCGTCCATATATTTTATCGGGAGCTTGACAATAAGATATTGCAGTATCTCATTCTGATATTCAAACATTACTGCCTCAGCAGAAGAAGCAATAAAAGGATATGGCTTGGCTTTTTCTACTTTAGCATCGAAATCATCAAACTCTGTTATTAGAAAAGCATTAGGATCAATATAGTTATAGTCTATGTAAGCATATTCGAGAAATTCCTCTAAAGACTTATCACCCCAGTAGGTAGTAATATATTCCTCCAGTTCAATCTTCTTTGACTCACTATCCCCAGGATAATCTATCATCCTTACCAAAGGCTGTTTACGTGCTGCTTTCTGATATGGCAGTTTCGTTGAATTAAGTGTCGAGGGTATGATAGAACGATAGATGCGTTTTATCTGAGCAAATTCTTCCTCCGTAGTTCTGGTCTCTATCTGCTGTAACAAATCCTCGATGCCATCACCTGTTTTCATCTTGTAGTACTTGTCTGCAAGGTCTGTCACCCTCTTATAGTCTTGGTGAGTTATTTCATCCTTAACCACCGATACCAACTTCACAAATCCTTCTTCTTTATCCATTATAATATGTTTTAAACAATTCAACCATCAAATAATCCGCAGCATCGCTCATGTGACCATATTTCTGATACTTATCACCAGTCTCCTTGTCTGTTACGATATGCTTATCCTTACCTCCATCCAAAGCCTGCTTCAGGTACATATAATCAGCTATCGTATAATGACAATTCTCATCAATAGTTATCCTAATAGGCAACTTTTCCTCAAATATCCTGTTTATGAAATCCCTCCTGAGTACAAGTGAAGGATTAACAAATAATGTCCTGTCAGATTCATTAACTAAATACTTTCTGAGCTTATATTGTATTATCTCGTAATGATGTGAGAAATCTTTAGACATTACACTCCTGTTATGACCTGAAGCATCCCCGTAGTAAAACAGTCCGGACTTGTGATTAGGATACCTCGTACTAAACTCGTCGCATACTTCTTCTGTACTGTTTCTTGGATTTACTAAAGCTATCTCGTCAATACAATTTAACATCCATAAGTCTTTATCTTTCTTTACCTGCCATATTGAAGCTGAGTTATAAGGAACAGAGTTCTGGTCGAAAGATATGTGAATAGGAAGTGAAGGATCATATCTTACCGCTCCCACGTGTTTCAAACGATCAAAGGATGAATAGAACTCACCTCCTGTTGTAACAAAAGGATTCGCATAGATAAGAGCCTTGCCACGTTCCTCACTATTGTTCTTTAATATGTTATCAATATAGTTCTGACCTACGTTGTGTATATTATGATATGTAGAACTTATCACTGCTTTCTTATCTCCAAACTCCTTCTCAAAAAATGTCTTGTCTGAATATATCTTTGAAGAAATCTCATCAATATATTTCTCCAGTTCAAACCATTCTGAAATCCAGGGTGTCTTTGCCGGTGAAGTAGAAACATACATCGGGTTCCATTGCTGATCTATCTTACCGCTATTCGTCAGTTTCCCGTCTACGAGATACATTCCCGGCTGACGCAGACGAGTAAGGATAATCTCTTTCACATCTTCTTCCCTTGAATCTTTCGTTTCATCAAGTATTGCCCATGCCATCTCTTTCCCGGAGTGCATGACTGCATTATCCAATGATCCTGTGAATATCAGTCCTCCATTGCAGAAAGAAATGATATTATTGAATCTGTCAAAGTTACGTCTGCATTTTATCCAATGTTGCGGAGGTTCTTTCCCGGATACATAAGTACCCATCTGATTCTCTTTCGTCCATTCCGTCATCCCTGTTGTTGCCCAGTATTCACGGATACGAAATAATGTTGAGGAGTTAAGCTGATCGTAAGTGTTGGCAAATATCCCGCCTTTACATTCAGGGAACTTAGATATTAAATGTCTTGAAAGCACACCATCGAGAAATGTCTTCCCACTTCCTACCCCTGCCAGGAATAAGTTTATCCTTGCCGTTGAGGTAAGAATAGCCATCTGAGGTTTGCTTATTACTTGCTCAATCACCATTAACTTTAATCTCTATTATTGGTAATTGCTGAACAATCTTTTCTCCATCAGAAGTAACGTCTGACTTTTTAGGCAAAACATAAGTAAACAATTTTGAACAAGCATCGAGATATTTTGCATAATCTTTATCTTTCAAATTATCTAAAGCATCATTGATATTATCTATTTGCCCAAACATAATCTGTTCTAACAGTTCTTTTGCCTGTGCAGTTGTTCTATTAGGAGTCCCGATGCTTCTACCTCCTGTTTTCTTTGTTCCCTTCTTTCTACCTGGTTTCATTTCTATAAAAATCTATTGTAGATTTACCTTTTTGGCGGTCTTCGCCTTTTAGTACAGTTGCACATCTCATTTATCTTTATGTTTGAAATATTCAATTTCCCTGAGTCTTTTTTTAGCCTTCTTCTTGCTCATCGGCTTAGATAGTCGTTTACCCTTCTTGGAGTAAACAGTGCATTTACCTTTCTTACATCTAATCATATTCAAACGGATCATCAACAGTTCCTAACTCATAATCTTCTTTCCATTGACCGGCATAGTCTTCCATAGCTCTCAGGATGTCTTCAAAGGTCATCTCACCCTCGTTGTCATCCCAATATTCCTGCAATATCTCCTCAGCGGTTCGCATATCTCACATATTTAAATCCCCATAACTTAATGAATAAATAACTGCCGATTATCTCTGCTCCAATCTTCTCTTTAAACTTCAAAGCAGGTTTGTTGCTCTTATCAGTGAAAGAATAAAAAATATCCTTCCCTTGCTCTCTTAATATTTCATAACATTTTGCACGAAGTATTTCAGCATATCCTTTCCCTCGCCTGTCAGGTTTCGTCATCGCATTATACAGACAACACTCATTTTTCTTCAGTGGCTCTTTAATGCCGTAGTTCTCTTTGAACTTATCATTGACCCATAGATAAGAAACTATCTCTTTATCTTTTATCAATCCCAGACAACGGCATCCTATTGACATATCGCTGAAGAACTTCCAGAAAGTGTGTTCTTTCGTTTCTATGTATTTCAAATCCTTCGGCCCAAGCCAGCGAGCTTTCAGTTCACTGTCCGTCCTGTAAGAACCTTCTTTGTATATGTTTACCCTTTTAACCATTCCCTGAACTCTGAAGGTTTCATAACTTCTCTCTCATTGGCTTCCGCTATCCTGTGTATCCTGTGTAATAATTCTAAATTAGAAGCAAGTTTTGTTCTTTCTCTATCGTACCAGATGTTATCCTCAAGACCAACCCTTACACCACCTCCGAGAGCAATACCGGCTGAGTTCATCGGTAGTTGTGCATCTCCTATGCCTGCAACAGACCACAGGGAGTTCTCAGGAAGTTCTTTTATCATCAGACCCAGGTATAAAGCATCAGCTTGCGCACAGGCTATATTCCCCAATAGAAGATTGAAATAGAACGGAGGCTTTAACAGTTCTTTTGAAATAAGATATTTAGCATAGTTTATCATCCCTGTATCGAAAACTTCCAGTTCTGGCTTTATCCCTTTCTCAAGCATCTTCTTTGCAAGAGCCTGTATCATCTCAGGAGCATTTACCGATTCCTGTTTGTTAAAATTCAATGATGAGAGGGTGAGAGATGCCATTTCCGGACTTAGATAGAGGCATTCTGACCGCTGAAGGAAGGTACGGAACTCACGCCCCGATGTAGATAGACAAATGACAACATCAGAATATTTCTGAATACCATTAATAATTTCATCATAGACCTCTACTTTATATGTCGGCTTCCCGCTGGAGTCCCTTGCGTGTAGATGTACTTTCGTTATCCCAAGATCGTAAGCCTCCAGAACCTGGTTAATGATCTCACCAGGAGAAACAGGTACATGAGGTGTCATCTCCTTTGTGGGAATCATCCCCGTTGGCGTGAAATCAATTATTAACTTCATCACTTGTATAATCCCTCGTCCTGTAATCTTTTTGACCTCTTAAAGCTCTTAACATTGCCTCTTTCAGAATATCCTCATATTTATAATGCTTCAATGCCAGCTCATAGTTCTCGTTCACCAGCGGAAGCAATCTCTCGTAAATTTCCGGAGTGAGTGCATTGATCTTGCGTATCAGATCATCAACAGACTCTATAATAACAAACCCGCACTCGTTGAAATACTTGTCTATCTCAGTACATCCCCAGTATAACGGGACTGTTTTCGTTATCATACAGTCAATAAGTTTCTCTGAGAAATAGAAGCTATTTTTGAATCCTTCTAAGCAGACATGAAACATACAATCAAAAACTTTCACTTTCCATTTCTTATTAGGCCAGGGAGGCATTGGAATTGTGTCCGCCATTGGTTTAAATTCATTCCATGTTCCACGGTAAATGTCAAAAGGTATCTTCACCTCTTTGCGCCTTTCGTATAACTCGTGCCTCATTGGATGACCTGGTGCGACATTCCTGTTTGTCATCACAATAGATATGCCAAATTTCTTTTTTAAGTCTGGTGCGGGATCAACAAACGATCCATTGCCGATGAGTTTTGTGGAGTTTGGCAGTTTCAGCAGATCAGGATATTGAGTAAGGAGATATGTATAAGCCTGCGGATTGTCTTTGATTATCTTATTGTAATCACCCCATCCTTCAGTGGTGACAAAGAAACGAATAGTATCTTCAGGAACAGTAGTAAGGTTCTGTGGAATAGTATTGTCAATACAACATTCCACTTTCTTGCTCACGGGAAGATCAATGTTAGCTTCTATCCCTTCAGGAAATATGGATTTCATCAGTACTTTCATCTTTCAAATAATCTTCTTACTATATAACTTCTTCCAATACTTGCAACAGTGAATATGAATGTTATAATTATATTCTGTTCCAATCTTACAGGTATATTCATCGCTGGGAATAAAATCAACTGAATAATAAAACTTATTCCTAATCCTGAAAATGTATTTGTCAGACTTTCAAATAGCGATGTCTTCCGGTTCTGCATAATTGATTTTGTATTGTTTTTTATCTGCCATATAAACTGCCTGACTTTTATTAGATATCCACCAATTAAATACATCATCAGCATCAATAAATTCAGCATATTTACCCTTATCTATAAGTGATTTTATGCTTTTCTTAATCATTCTCTCAACACCAGGATAATTCTTTTTGTCTCTTTGTTTTGATTTTACAGTACAATTAGGACAGAATATACATCCAATTCGGTTATAACCCTTATCATATAATTCACAATATTCCATTTTACGACTTCTTATAAAATTCCATATATCAGAATTAGTCCAATCAATTATCGGAGATAGTAATATCTTATCTTTTCCATTAATACATAAAATCTGATTCTTGTTATCAATATTAAACTGGTCAAGACTGTTTGAATATTTATGTCCAGAAATTTCTAATTCATTTCTTTTTGCCCTTTTATTACTTTCTGCCCTTCTAATTCCTATTATTGTCACAGTTCCACCTCCTGATTGTTCTTTAAGTTCTTTGCAACAGAATCTGCACATCATTGTAGGTAATGATTTATATTTTACAATCAACTTATAAAAATTCATCTCTGGCCTTTCCATTATCACATCTGGATAGTTCTTCCTTACGAACTTCATTAACTCAGGCGGATCGACTGTTGTGACCTGCATCACCGCCTTAAACTTTACTCCAGCCATCTTACATAACTCATAAATAACCTGACTATCCTTACCTCCTGAAAAAGCAAGATGAAAACCATAATCCTGATATTTCAAAGCAAGTGATTCAGCTTTCTGAATTGTTTGAATAGCAGTTTCAATTTTATTCATTTCTCCATTCCCGTTACATATTCACTGCGTCCATGTCCAATATTGACTGCATATTCACCCTGAAGGCACGCAGTCTTGTATCCTAAATCGTGGTATCTTTCCCCGATAGCCTGTTCCCTGTGCCAGATAGTTCCTTGCCATGTAATTTCCGAATAAGGAGCGACTTTTTTATAGTCACTCAGCCTCTTTACTCCGCAAGCAGTAGTAAAACCATGCCATGCAAAATCATTAAACCCATTGAGTCCTTTCTGATAGTTATCACAGGCAAGTTTATAAGATACATCACCGGCTTTTAGTATCTCAGGCTCCAGAGGATGATTATTATAATCCGCCAGCCAGACTTCTTCTATCTTCGGGTCTTTCATTATCTCCAAAGATTGCTCTATGAATCCTGAACGTACTATCATCCAGTCATCCTCACAATGAAAGAAATATTCCGTTTTAATATGCTTATATCCCTCGTCAACACTTGCGATAAGTCCTATGTTCTTTTCATTTAAGACAAACGTAGCACCTTGATAAACTTGTTTTAACTCATCATGTATCTTCTTATCACCTGAATCGTTTACAATAATAAAATCCACGTAAGGATATTTGTTTATCTCAATAAACGCCTTTACAGAACGGTATAGAAGATCAAGCCTCCTGCAACTAAAGAATATGACTGTCAAGTCTTGCATAAGTATTTTTATTTTGGATGTATTCAGCAGTCTTTAATTGTTCCTTTGTTCTTACCGTACCATCACAAAGCGGATTCAGATCATTATAGATATAAAGAATCCTATCAATAAATTTAATGTGATCTCCTGCCATTTCAATCATCGGATACATAAAAGCCAAATCCCATGCTACTTTGAAATAATTCCCATTTTCATCTCTCAGGTCTTTATCATCTATCTTATCCCATAGCCATCTCCTGAAAGTCCTCAGATGTGATGTAACCCAATAATTGCTTCTCCTATAACTTTCAGTAGTGATGCTGACAGTAACTATATTACCATCCTTATCGAATGTTTTAACATCAGAAAATGGTTGTGAGGTGTTTTTGTATCTCCTCGAAAGTGGAAGGAATGAACCGTATGTCATCCACACATCTTCAGTATAAACATTATTCAGATAAGAAAATACTTTATCATCAGCCAGATAATCATCCCCGTCAATAGTTACTATTACCTCATTCCAGTCATCTGATAAATACTGAATACCGGTTACTATGTTATGCAGACCCGATCCATTATGCTCACGGTTCCTTATTGCTTTCACCTCGAAACCATTTATCAAATCCCATGTTCTGTCCGTTGAACAGTCATCAATGACCACCACATCAAAATTCTTATAATCCTGGGTCATCACTGACTCAAGACAATGCTCTATCCACTGATCGCAATTATATGCCGGTATGACTACTATGAACTTCATTTATAAGATCAGTAATTAAACATTTAGGAAGATTTTTCTCACCACCTCCTGTTTTATTAAGAAACTCACCCCATACCTCATTCCCTGCGTACCAGTGACATCCGATAGAACCTTCAGTAAACCTCGGCGGTGATTCTTTTAAAAGTTCCCGTACTTGATGAGCATTATGAGCATAAACAACATCCATATCCAGGTTGACGGCATTAGGAATATGATTGAATTTTTTATAGTATTTATTGAACATATCCGGCCCCCAGCACTGGTAACTGTCCCTGCGGTATTCCCTGTTTATAATATTTGACATATTATCAAAGAACTGACCACCTTTTATTGACATATTAAAACCCGTAGAGTGGCCGTAATGACTTATACATACATAAGTTTCTTTATCCTTATTCTCCTGTATATTAACTTTCAACTCGGATAAAGGTTTGAAATAAATAATATCAAGGTCACTCCATACTCCGCCATAAAGATTCAAAGAGTTTATTCTTATATAATCGTTCTTATGTATCTCTGCCATATCATTTTTCCCGCCAAGACTTTGGAAATCCACCGGGGCCTGCTTGATAGGAAGACTTAAAAGTTCCGGCAGATAATCCTTGCATACACTCTCATTCAAATACTGATAATGTGTATCTATTCCCCATGAACGACCCGTATAAGAGATTTTAGGATACCAGAAAATAATCTCCCAGTCAGGGTTATGTTTCATAAAACTTAATATGGTAAGATAACGCATATAGATAAGTTTCCCACCACCCCAGTAGATGTGTAATATCTTAGGAACCGATAAATTCCATTCCTTCATCTTGCCGTTATTCTGTCAGGTTCAGTCAAATTCAGATATTTTAATAAGTCCAGGTTCCTCGTATTAGGATATTCCGTTGGCTTATGCCATTGATGAAAACAAAAAGGATTGTCAACTATCATAGTGTTCAATTTTAAATTCTTTACCCTGTGAGTGAAATCATAATCGTCATATCCTATCCCCTCGACAAACCTCAGATCGTATCCACCAAGAATATCCATGTTCTTTTTTGATATGGCAGCACAATAAGGAATCATATTACCAATGGATGAATGAACTCCCCACCATGCTCCTTTTTCCTGTGCTTTCTTCAGAAAATCCTTTGAATAATCATATTCAATACCTGGCTCACCCATACAGGCAGAGAAAGCCATATAATCATTATCCCTGAAATTCTTTGTCACATATCCAATTATGTTCCCGACATGGATACATTCTGAACTGTTAATTATAATCACATCACCTTGCGCTTCCTTGAATCCTACATTATAGGCTATTGTTGGCCCACGCCATGCAGTCTTTATTGCCAGTTTTAACAGTCTTATATCAAAATCATAATCATCAAGAATATCATCTATCTGATGTTCCATACTACTACCATCATCAACGATTATAACTTCAATATCACCTGGAGTTATTGAAGCAAGTACATTCTTGATAAGACTGCGCCTATTGTAATATGGCATTACTACTGACAATCTCATTTTTCCAGTATTCAAAATTTAGTTTATCCATGTTCCATTTCCTCATGCTCATATCCATAAACATATCGTGAAGGAACTTCTCGTTTATCTCCTGCCAGTCATCAATGAAAAGTATTGGCAGATCAGTGTAAAAACTATTATTGATATTTCTCGTGACGATAGGTATGGTTTTCATATAAAGACATTCCCATACCCTGTGCGTATCCAATCCATTACCTTCAGGACAAACAACAAAAGGATGATTGTAAATATTATCTATATAGTTATCAAATCCCTGACCATTGGAACCAACATGAGCAGTAACATATTTCTCACCTTTCAAAAGATCGTAAGGTCTTTTCCTCTTAGCTGGATTGGTTTTTATGTTATGATTCATATAAAGCAAGTTCTTATATCTCTTTGGCTTCGTCAACAGGCTCTCCATCTTACGTTTCTTATCTTTAAGCCAGAAATCATTCTCTATCCCGATAGGAATTGATCTGATATTAGACCCAAAACCAAATGTAGGCCCATTGTATCTTATCGCTACATTAGTAGTAAACCAAAAGACATTATCCGGGGGAGGAAAATCAGCAGGAGTATCAGCATTGTGAGTTATAACTATAAACTGACCATTTATCTTTTCAAGTTTTTCAAAGAGTTGATCGGCATAAAACGTGTGAGTATAAATTATATCATCTGATTTAAGTTTAAGGAAATCTAAAGTATTCCTCATATAACGATAATCATTCACCGGAATATTATTATATGAATCTCTCAATGGATGTCCTGTATAAAGTCTCGCAGGAGCATATTGCCACTTGGCTAAAGTCTTAAACTGATTACCCTGAATCCACATTAGATATATCCTTCTCGTTTTAAAATTGATGTCATACTGCATTTACGCCCATAATCCTCATTATTTATATAACCCTTACTCAATACGTTTCCGTTAAACCAATGTAGTCCAATAACATTCTTACTATTAAGCGGAGTAAGATCATTCTGAAGATATAACTGTTGCATATTTAAAATAGAATACGGATAGAATGTTTCATATTTGATCGCCAATAACCGGGGAAATTTACTCATCGCTGAATCAAGTGTAGGATAAGTATTATCTACAAGCGATGTCCCGAATGCAAGATGACCATAGGGCGGAGTGAGCAGTTTCTCGGCATCAAGCAGCGATTTAATATATGGACTTCCTGGTTCAGAAACAAGATTGGAAACATTAGAAAATCCTTTTGTGTATTCCAACAGACAAACGATAGTCTCAAAATCAGAAGCATTACCCATGCAATCTATGTTCTCAAACTGCTCCATCGGCTTGAGCCATATTGTATCGAAGTCCGAATAAACACCGCCATACTTATAGAGTATCTGCCTGCGGAATATATCTGAACTCTGGATAGCTGGTATATCTGTTATTATCTCGCTTTCGACAAGATCAATCTCTTTAAATTCCACATAATCCAAAGCACGAACCATGTGAAAATAATCCTTATTCGTATAATCCGGAACAAATGTATTCGGCC
>Ga0208980_10000964_pt1 | contig 17151 bp, 18 predicted proteins | sample WetSurMetagenome_3_FD_187993 | JGI IMG/M metagenome (GOLD analysis project Ga0208980, IMG submission 187993) | Wetland microbial communities from Twitchell Island in the Sacramento Delta, sample from surface sediment Aug2011 Site A1 Bulk (version 2) | ecosystem: Environmental > Aquatic > Marine... | reverse complement strand
TTCTTCTCTGGCAGATGGCATATACGGAAATTTATGTTACCGAAATTCTTTGGCCTGACTTTAAAAGGGAGGATATGGTTCGAGCCTTGATAAATTATCAGAGCCGGGAAAGGCGATTTGGTCGGATAAGCGAACAGTTAAACACGATTGGATAAAACCTATGGGATTTTCAAAAGACCACCGGGATAGACTACTAACCGGTGTGATCGGACTTGCAATCACTTTTCTGGTTGTCGGCTATAGTTCAAAGCCGATTTTTTTTGTTTTTATTCTCCTGGTTAATTTTTTCGCGCTTAAAGAATTTTATGATTTAGTCTCTATTTCAAAAATCTCATGCTTTGTTGGGATTATTCTGGGGATTATTTTATCCGGAGGATTTTTTTATCTTGAGAAGCCAGGTTTGTTCGCTTGCATTGCGGGATTAAGTTTTTCTTTTTGTCTGTTTAAAATAGTTACTTTTAAAAACTCAGCAACTCAAGAATCGGATTTAAAAAAGCATTTAATCGGTATCTTTGTGGTTGTTTTTTTACTCTCCCATTTAATTTGGTTACGGGGTTTAGACCAAGGCCGACCTTTGGTTTTTTTTCTCCTCTCCATAATTTTCAGTGGGGATACTTTCGCTTTCTACGGGGGGAAATTATTTGGTAAACACAAACTTTCTCCGAAAATAAGCCCGGGGAAGACCCAAGAAGGAGCGATTTTGGGGTTGATCGGAAGTATTTTGGGGGGACTGGTATTTGCTTTTTTCTTTTTTCCCGAATCTTCTTTTTTGGTGATTACATTTTTGGCAGGTAGTGCCGGCATATTGGGTCAGCTGGGAGACCTCTGGGAATCAGTTCTAAAAAGAGAAGCTAAGGTTAAAGACTCAGGAAATTGCCTCCCCGGCCATGGGGGGGTTTTGGATCGGATAGATAGCCTCTTTTTTTCTGCCCCCTTCCTTTTCTACGTTATTATCTTCCAGGAAAGGCTGTTATGAAAAAGATCTCTATCTTGGGATCAACCGGGTTTATCGGTACGAATACCTTAAAAATCATTTCGGCTTTCCCCGAGCGATATAAAGTTGTTGGGCTGGCAGCGGGTAGCAATGTGGCCAAGTTATCGGAGCAAATCAAGATGTATAAACCGGACGTGGTTTCAGTCACCAGCCCGGCGTTAGCAGAGAAGCTTAAAGATCTTCTTTCTTCTCATCTTTCTCTGCCGATCCTTGTTGACCAAGCAGGGATGATTGAGGTAGCAACATATCCCGAAGCTGACCTGGTCGTTTCGGCAATGGTTGGTTCTGTGGGACTTATCCCCACGATGGCTGCTATTCGATCGGGGAAGAGGCTTGCTTTGGCCAATAAAGAGACCTTGGTGGTAGCGGGAAAACTGGTGATGGAATCAGCCCGATCCTATGGGGTTGACATAATTCCCATCGATAGTGAGCATAGCGCTATTTTTCAAGTGCTTAACGGACAAAAGAAAGAAGACGTGAGTCGATTGATTCTTACCGCCTCAGGAGGCCCCTTCTTAAACTATGACTCAAAATGTTTAGCGAACATTACTCCAGAAGAAGCGTTGAAACATCCGGTCTGGAAAATGGGGAAAAAAATAACTATTGATTCCGCCACACTGATGAATAAGGGGTTGGAGGTCATAGAAGCCCACTGGCTTTTTAACCTTCCCCCAGAATTTATCCAGGTGGTCATTCATCCTCAGAGCATTATTCACAGCATGGTTGAATATTGTGACGGTTCTACCCTTGCTCAGATGTCTTTGCCGGACATGAGACTCCCGATTTCGTATGCCTTAGCTTATCCGGAGAGGCTAAAAAACGACCTGCCATCCCTCAACTTAGCGAACCTTGGTGGATTGACCTTTTTTGAACCGGATTTTGAACGATTCCCAAATGTGCAATTAGCTTACCAGGCTCTCCAGGAAGAAGAGTCAATGAGTGCGGTATTAAATGGAGCGAATGAAGTTGCGGTGGAAGCTTTCCTCAAAAAACAAATTTCTTTTTCAGAAATCCCCCTGGTGATTCAAAAAAGCATGGATAAGCATTATCCTCGGAGCATTAAAGATATTGAAGATGCCATGGAGGTGGATGTGTGGGCTCGGCAAACAGCCAATAAAATGGTTAATGCTTTAAAAAAATAAACTCAGTTGACCATAACCAAACGACAGGTGTAAAGTAAAACTAAAAGAAACAACCCATTGAAAGATGGATCAGATTAATAGAAATTTTGCACGAGGTAAAACCAGATGATGTCCACGATTATATCTTTTCTCATTCTTATCGGGGTACTCGTTTTTATCCATGAATTTGGTCATTTTATTGTGGCTAAATGGATTGGTGTTGAAGTGGAAAAATTTTCCTTAGGGTTTGGGCCAAAGATTGTTGGGTTTAAGAGGAGAAACGATGGAACCGAGTATCGCATTTCTCTTCTCCCGCTTGGGGGGTACGTAAAGCTCAAAGGTGAAAACCCGGGGGAAGAGTTAAAAAATGATCCATCGGAATTTACTTCCCGAAAAGTAGGCGACCGGGTCAAAATTGTTGTTGCCGGTTCAGTGATGAACATAATTCTTGCCTTTTTGCTTTTTCCTCTTGTTTTTATGATCGGGGTTCAGGCTCCACAATACCTAAAGGAAGCCCCGATTATTGGATGGATAGAGGAATCGTCCCCTGCAGCTAAGGCCGGCTTTAAGGTAGGAGACCTCATTAAAGGCATTGATGGTGCAACGATCAAAAACTGGGAAGAGTTGCAAAGTACTATCTTGACTCATCCGGAAAAAGATTTACGGGTGTCATTTTTGCGAGATGGAGAGGTGCGTAAAAGCGTATTAACCCCGATTACAACTAAGGACTTCGGCGCAGGATATGTGGGCTGGGAATGCTTTTTTGATCCGATCATTGGAGGCCTTACTCCTCAGTATCCGGCGGAAAAAGCTGGTTTAAAACCAGGGGATAGAATACTTTCAGTTGCTAAAATTCCTATCTTTCACTGGAATCAAGTGCCCCAACTGATCAAAAACAATAAAGAAAAAGAGATTGAGTTTGAAATTCAAAGGAACGATAAAAAGCTATTTTTCTTAATAAAGCCGGAGATTCAAGAGATATATGGTGAAAAAAGACCGTTCATTGGCATCATGCCGGTAATCAAAACCGTCAATGAGAAATACGGGTTTTTTGAGTCGCTCAAAAAAGGAACGCAAAGAACCTGTGAGATGGCTTGGTCAACGTTAAAGATGCTCAAGGATTTGATCACCTTTAATCTTTCGGTTAAGGCTCTCGGGGGCCCGATCATGATCGCCAAACTAAGCGGCCAGGCCGCTAAATCCGGTCTTTCGGACTTCCTTTCGTTTATGGCCTTTTTGTCATTGAGTTTAGGGATAATAAACCTATTTCCTATTCCGGTGTTAGATGGGGGTCTCATTTTATTTTTACTTTTTGAACTTATTAAAGGAAAACCCATCGGGGTAAAAAAGATGGAAATAGCGCAACAAGTTGGTTTGGCGATCCTTATACTTTTAATGGTAACGGTAACATATAATGACGTAATGCGGGTCCTTCCCGGCAACATTAAAGACTTTTTCCCTTGGAAATAAACAAGAGAACGTAAGACAATAAACCGGTGGGAAGTCAGAAGGGATAGAGTTTTTATGATAGTCTTGGGAGTTGAAACCGCTACTGGAGTTGGAAGTGTTGCGATAGTAAATGACGAAGGAATAATTGGCGAGTGTACTCTTAACGTGAGTCTCAATCATTCGGAACGTCTTCTTCCCATTATTGACCAATTATTAAAAAATAGTGATATTCCTTTTTCCCGCATTGACGGCCTGGTTGTTTCTTTAGGTCCAGGGTCTTTTACGGGTTTAAGGATCGGCATTAGTACCATTAAGGGACTGTCTTTAGCGAGTGAAAAACCGGTAGTGGGGATATCCACCCTCGATGGTTTAGCACATCATTATCCTTGTGCAGAGACTTTGGTTTGTCCAATGTTAGATGCAAGGAAAAAAGAAGTATTTGCAGCACTTTACCGTTGGAACGCGTCTTTTGAACTCCAAAAAATAACCACCGACCTAGCCATTGCCCCCCAGCAACTCCTGAAAAAGATCAACGAACGGGTTGTATTCCTTGGAGATGGGAGCCTTGTTTACGAGTCTCTCATAAAGGAATTTCTTGGCCCAAAAGCCTTGTTTGCTCCTCCTCATTTAAGGCATCCCCGGGCGGCTACCATCGCTTGTCTCGGACTGGAAGAACTGAAAAAGGGAGATACTCTTGCGATAAACAACGTGACCCCTCTTTATATTCGGCCATCTGATGCTGAGCGCAACAAGAAGACTTGATTTTTTTAAAGAAAATGATAAAAGTAGATAATTAAGTAAAACTAAGGAGTTTTAGTCAACTTTAGGAACAGAGGATGTAAGGGAGAAAGAGCTATGGAAAAATATGATGAGGAGTTGATCTCCCAATGGGTTGATAAGGACCCTGAGCTCAAACGACACGTGGAAGAGCACCGGGAATTTGAGTGGAAACTCGAGGAACTTGAAAAAAAAGCCTTTCTCACTACTGAAGAAGAAACTGAAAGAAAAAATTTGAAAAAATTAAAACTTCGAGGTAAAGACCAGATTGAAGCAATTTTGAATAAATATCGAATCAAAAGTACAGCCTTATGAAAGGGGTAAAAGTTTGCGACTGAAAGGAGCTCAAATATTATTAGAGACTTTGGTTAAAGAAGGGGTGGATGTTATTTTTGGATACCCCGGGGGAGCGGTACTTGAGATTTATCATGAGCTTCCTAGCTATCCGATTCGGCATGTTTTGGTTCGTCATGAGCAGGCAGCAGTTCATGCAGCGGATGGGTATGCCCGCGCTTCAGGCAGGATTGGCGTAGCGTTGGTGACTTCTGGCCCAGGAGCAACCAATACGGTAACGGGTATCGCTACTGCCTATATGGACTCTATTCCTATCGTGGTTTTGACGGGGCAGGTACCAACGATGCTCATTGGCAATGATGCGTTTCAGGAAGCAGATATTGTGGGGATTACTCGACCTTGCACCAAGCATAATTATTTAGTTAAAGATCTCAAAGAATTAGCCCAAGTTATCCGGGAGGCTTTTTATATTGCCCGGACCGGTCGTCCTGGTCCTGTTCTGATTGATTTGCCCAAGGACCTGATGAATAGTTTTGGTGAGTATGCGTTTCCTGATACAATTCATCTGAGGGGTTATAACCCCACCATTAAAGGACACGTTGGCCAGATTAAACGGGCAGTTACTGAAATTCTCAACGCTGAAAAACCCGTGCTGCTTGGCGGAGGTGGAGTTATCAGTTCCAATGGTGCCGAAGAGTTGCGCTTTATCGCTCAAAAATTTAAAATACCGGTTACCACGACCTTGATGGGCTTGGGATCTTTTCCGGAAAATGATGATCTTTCGCTGGGAATGCTGGGGATGCACGGAACCTATCCGGCAAATATGGCGATAACGAATTGTGACCTTTTAATTTCCGTTGGGGCCCGATTCGATGATCGGGTTACCGGCAAACTTGATGAGTTCGCGTCGTTAGCGAAGATTGTCCATATTGATATTGATCCTACCTCCATCAGTAAGAATGTTAAGGTTGATATTCCGATTGTGGGGGATGTTAAAACCACCCTGAAACAGATGATCGAGACTTTTAAAAAGGAAGATAAGGGAAAAGAGGGAAAAAAGAAAAGGAAAGAATGGCTTGATCAAATTGCCGAGTGGAAGATAACCTATCCTCTCTCATATGTGCAGAAAAGCATCATTAAACCCCAGTTTGTCGTGGAAAAAATTTCCGAACTCACTAAGGGCGAAGCTATCATTACTACGGAAGTTGGTCAAAACCAGATGTGGACTGCCCAGTATTATAACTTTACTCAGCCGCGCACACTTCTTACTTCTGGTGGGCTGGGAACGATGGGATATGGATTTCCTGCCGCAATCGGAGCACAAATCGCTTTTCCTGATCGATTGGTTATCGATATTGCCGGGGATGGGAGCATTCAGATGAACATTCAGGAAATGGCAACCGCTGTTCAACACGGTCTTCCGATAAAAATTGCCATTCTTAATAATGGATATTTAGGGATGGTTCGGCAATGGCAGGAACTTTTTTATGATCGACGATATTCGCACACTCATATGAACACGGCACCCGACTTTATTAAGCTGGCGGAGGCATATGGTGCGGTGGGGCTTCGAGCAGTTAAACCCGAAGAGGTTGTGCCCCTGATCAAAAAAGCGTTTTCAACACCTCGGCTGGTGATAATGGATTTTGTGGTGGAGCCAGAAGAATGTGTTTATCCGATGGTCCCGTCCGGAGCTCCCATTAATAAGATGTTATTGGTTTAACTTATTTTCGAGGATCATTATGCAACACACCCTTTCGATTTTAGTTGAAAATAAACCGGGAGTTCTTTCACGAATTGCGGGGCTTTTCAGCGGCCGGGGGTTTAACATTGAGAGTCTTTCGGTGGCAGAGACGCTTGATGCTACGATTTCCCGAATGACTATCGTTACCCGGGGAAATGATCAGATTCTCGAACAGATTATTAAACAGCTCAACAAACTGGTCAATGTCATCAAGGTGATGGATTTTGTTAATGGTGATTTTGTGAATCGGGAAATGGCTTTGATCAAGGTGAATGTGACTGATGAAAATCGGTCTGAGCTTCTCAACATTGTGGACATATTTCGGGGAAAGGTGGTGGATGTAAGTCCGGATGCTTACGTGGTTGAAGTGACCGGAGATGAAGGCAAACTGGATGCGATCATTAATTTATGTAAACCGATGGGCATTAAAGAAGTTGCCCGGACCGGAAAAGTTGCCATGATGCGAGGGGCTAAACAAAAGGGCTAACAGGTGCATTGCGACAGTGAAAGGAGACAAGAATGGCGAAAAGTTATTATGACAAAGATGCAGACTTAGGTTTATTAAAGGGGAAAAAAGTTGCCGTCATTGGCTATGGGAGTCAAGGTCATGCGCAGGCGCAGAATTTGCGGGATAGTGGTATTGAAGTTATTGTATCCGAACTGCCGGGGACGGCTAATTATCAATTAGCTCTGGAGCATGGATTTAAGCCGGTTGATGCTGCTTCGGCCGCTAAGGAAGGCGATATTATTCAAATTCTTATTCCTGATGATGCTCAGGCCAAGTTGTATACTGCTGCTATTGCTTCTAACTTAAGCGAAGGGAAGACTCTACTTTTTTCTCATGGTTTTAATATTCATTATCATCAAATTGTGCCTCCCCACACGATTGATGTTATCATGGTTGCTCCCAAAGGACCGGGCCATTTGGTCCGCAGAGAGTTTGAGCGGGGAGCAGGCGTTCCGGCGCTGATTGCAGTTTTTCAGAATTTTAGCGGCAAAGCCAAAGAAAAAGCCTTAGCCTATGCCAAAGGAATTGGAGCAGCTCGTGCGGGAGTGATTGAGACCACCTTTAAAGAAGAAACCGAAACCGACCTTTTTGGGGAACAGGTGGTGCTTTGCGGTGGTGTATCCGAATTAGTTAGAGCGGGATTTGATACGTTGGTTGAAGCAGGGTATCAACCTGAAATTGCTTATTTTGAATGCCTCCATGAGCTGAAGCTTATTGTGGATTTATTTTATGAAGGCGGGATTAGTTATATGCGGTATTCAGTAAGTGATACGGCTGAATATGGCGATCTCACCCGAGGCCGACGGATTATCACTGAAGAAACTCGAAAAGAGATGAAGAAAATTCTGGGAGAGGTCCAGAACGGACAATTTGCTAAAGAATGGATACTGGAAAACCAGGCAAACCGTCCTCAATTTAATGCGCTCCGTAAAAGAGATCAGGAACATCTCATTGAAAAAGTGGGAAAACAGCTTCGGGCGATGATGCCGTGGATAAAAGCAAAATAGATAGACTCTCCGAGTGTTTTGGGAGATTATAACAAAGAATCAAAGTACTCATAACCTAAACCGTACAAGGGGTAACGAGTGAAACGACAATTTTTTGCCAACCGAAAAAAAATAAAACAGGCAAGAGACCTGCGAAAGGGGATTTATATCTTGCCGAATTTTTTTACTACTTGTAGTCTTTTTTGTGCGTTTTATTCAATCATTGCCTCCTTTAATGGTGATTTTACCAAGGCAGCGTGGGCGATTTTGTTTTCCGCTGGTTTTGATTGGCTTGACGGAAAGATTGCGCGCATGAGTAATTCCATGAGTCAGTTTGGGGTGGAGTATGATTCCCTCTCGGACCTCATTGCGTTTGGCTTAGCTCCCGGTCTCTTAATCTATGCTTGGGCATTGACCCCTTTTGGGAGGGTTGGTTGGTTGGCAGCATTTCTTTATGTTGCGTGTGCTGCATTGCGGCTTGCCCGGTTTAATGTCAATTCATCGAGTTTGGAAACCAAAAATTTTCAAGGGTTACCCAGTCCAGGGGCAGGAGGGATGATTGCCACAACTATTATAATCGCTTATCATGCAGGATGGGCAGATAGCAGTAAGCATATCACCGTCCTGCTTCTGACGTTTTTTCTTTCTTTTATGATGGTAAGTAGAATTCGGTATCACAGCCTCAAAAAGCTTGAATTGGCAGGGACGATACCCTTTCAGATATTGGTGATCACCTTATGTGTGATTATTTTAATAGCTGCGGAACCCCAAATTACTCTCTTTGTGATTTTTTTCCTTTATGCTTTTTCTGGCCCCGTGATAGCTGCAATGCGAAAGCTGGTATTCCTTTGGAAAAAAGCGCGAGAAAAAAAAGCGAGTGATGTGAAAGTCTAACGTACGCTTTGATGGAACAACAATGGAAAAAATTTTAATTTTTGATACTACCCTGAGGGACGGAGAACAATCCCCGGGTTTCAGCATGAATATTCAAGAGAAGCTTCAGGTTGCCAAACAACTGGAAAAATTAAATGTTGATATTATTGAAGCAGGCTTTCCGATTGCGTCCGAGGGTGACTTTCAAGCGGTTCGGGCGATTGCAAAAAACATTAAGCGATCTAAAATTGCCGCACTTGCTCGGGCTGAAGATAAAGATATCGATCGCGCGTGGGAGGCGATTAAAGAAGCTCCGCATCCGTTTATCCACACCTTTATCTCGACTTCGGATCTTCATCTCAAACATCAGCTCCACTTATCCCGGAAAGACGTACTTCAGAAAGCCATCCGTGCGGTAAAACGGGCGAAATCGTATACTCCTCATGTCGAATTTTCAGCCATGGATGCTACCCGGACGGAGAGGAACTATCTTTGCCAGGTTGTCGAGGCGGCAATTAATGCTGGCGCCACGACGATCAATATTCCGGATACCGTGGGGTATGCTATTCCCCAGGAGTTTGGAGATTTGATTAAACATTTGCGGAAAAATGTTTCCAATATCGACAAGGCCATTTTGAGTGTCCACTGCCATAACGACCTGGGTCTGGCGGTAGCGAATTCTTTGGCGGCAGTGCTAAACGGCGCTCGTCAGGTGGAATGCACCATTAACGGAATCGGTGAACGGGCAGGGAATGCTTCGATGGAAGAAATTGTGATGTCCATCCGAACCCGGAAGGATTTTTTTAAGCACTTATACACCCAAATCGTCACGGAGCAGATTTACTCCACCAGCCGTTTGCTAACCCAAATAACGGGGATAAGTGTCCAGCCCAATAAAGCGATTGTGGGAACCAATGCTTTCGCCCATGAATCCGGCATCCATCAGGATGGGTTGCTCAAGGAAAAAATTACCTACGAAATTATGACCCCGGAGTCTATTGGTATTTCTCAGTCCACGTTAGTGATGGGAAAACATTCGGGAAGGCATGCCTTCAAGGACCGTTTGAAAAAATTGGGATATGAGCTGAGCGATGAGGAGATCAATATCCTGTTTAAACAATTTAAAGACTTGGCGGACAAAAAGAAAGAAGTTTTTGATGAAGATTTAGAGGCCCTCATTGCCGAGGAATTTCTGAGGATTCCCGAAAAGTATAAACTTCTTAATTTAAATGCTACCAGCGGCACCGTCGCTATTCCCACGGCCACGGTAGAGATGGAGGTTGAAGGACCAGTCGTGAAGGAAGCTGGTTTTGGAGACGGACCCGTAGATGCTGCTTTTAAGACAATTGCCAAGATTACCGGAACAAAAAGTAAACTCCGTAAATTTTTAGTGAACGCAATTACGGGAGGAACTGATGCCCAAGGTGAAGTTACAGTCCGTTTGGAAGAGAACGGTCTGATTGCTACTGGCCAGGGAGCGCATACGGATATAATTTTAGCGAGCGCCAAAGCCTATATCAACGCCCTCAACCGTTTAGCCCACCTCTCTCATAGTTAAAACAAGCAATAAGGTTACTAATAAAAATGTTTGATAATTTCAAACCAAAAAATTTCTTGCCTTAAGTCAGTCCTTCCTCAATGGGAAAAGGGGAAGAAAGGTTTGCAAGAAGAAACGAATTAAGGGCAAAGAAAAAATTGAAATCGGTTGATTTTTCTTGACAAAATGTAAGAAAATTATTCTAATTAAAAATTTTTAAGCGCGATATCCTGAATTTTAAATTTTATTTTTATTTCACTATGTTCGATAATCTTAGCGAAAAACTCGGTCTCGTTTTTAAAAACCTCAAAGGGCACGGAAAACTATCTGAAGAGAACATCAAGGAAGTTTTGAGGGAAATCCGGCTGGCTTTATTGGAAGCAGATGTCAATTTTCGAGTAGTAAAAGACTTTATTGAGGTTTTGAGGAAAAGAGTGATCGGGCAGGAAGTGCTTGCAAGCCTCACGCCAGCCCAACAAGTAATAAAGATTGTTCACCAGGAGTTGATTCAACTCCTGGGTGGTGAAAAGACGGATTTAAACTTAACCGGACCAATACCCGTTTCCTTGATGTTTGTTGGACTTCAAGGATCAGGGAAAACTACGACAGTTGGAAAGTTATCGCGACTTCTTTTGCAGAAAAACCGACGTCCTTTTTTGGTCCCGGTTGACATTTACCGGCCGGCAGCGATTGAACAGCTCCGACAAATAGGAGAATCAATAAAGCTCCCGGTCTACCTTCCTCAGAAGGGAGAAACACCGGTAGAAATATGCAAAAAAGCACTCAACAAAGCTCGCGAGAGCAACTGTGATACTCTTTTGATTGATACTGCTGGAAGGTGGCACATTGATGCACTTTTAATGAATGAACTCCAAGAGATCAAACTCAAGATTAACCCTCAAGAGATTCTTTTGCTGGCTGATGCGATGACTGGCCAAGAGGCGGTCAATGTGGCGCTCAAATTTGATGAGGTTTTGAATCTTACGGGTGTGATTTTGACCAAAATGGATGGAGATGCCCGGGGAGGGGCGGCCCTATCCATTAAAACAGTGACCAAAAAGCCGATCAAATTTGTTGGGATGGGAGAGAAGATGGAGGATCTGGAAGTTTTTTATCCTGATCGGATGGCTTCTCGAATCCTGGGGATGGGGGATGTGCTTTCTTTGATCGAAAAAGCTGAAGCTGCGTTAGATGAACGGAAGACCCTGGAAATGGAAAAAAAACTCCACAAAGGAGTTTTTACCCTGGAAGATTTTTTGGAGCAACTTCAACAAATAAAAAAAATGGGTTCATTAGAACAACTTCTCAGTATGATTCCTGGCTTTAGTCCAAAGGTTTTAAAGGGAGTAAATGTTGACGAAAGGGAACTGGTAAAAATTGAAGCTATTATTAATTCTATGACCAAAGAAGAGAGAAGAAAACACCATATCATTGATGCGAGTCGAAGGCGGCGGATTGCTCGGGGGAGTGGGACAGAAGTTAAAGATGTAAATCAACTCTTGAAAAAATATATTATGGCGAGTAAAATGATCAAAAAGTTTAAAAACTTTGGGATGAAAGATCTTCCCAAAGGAATGATTCCTGGCCTCTAATGCCCAGTAACCAATTGTATTTTTTGAGAATCAAAAAGGAGGTGATGTGAACGCATGGTAAAAATTCGACTTACGCGTTTTGGAACTAACAAGAAACCCTTTTATCGTATTATTGCAACTGACTCAAGGTCACCAAGGGATGGTCGGTTTTTGGAAATTTTGGGGTTTTATTCTCCCCGAAGTAATCCTATTCTGGTTAATCTAAAATCAGAGAGAATTATTTCCTGGATTAAAAAGGGTGCACAACCGACAGAGACAGTGCTTTCTTTGTTAAAAAAAGAGGGAATTTGGCAAAAAATAAAGAAAAATCAGGCGGCATAGTTTATTTGGAAGAGATATGAATCTTTAGTTTTTGTTTGGGTGGAGGATAGAGTGATGAAAGAGTTGATAAAATTTATTGCTGAAGCACTGGTTGATAAACCTGATCAAGTTGAGGTAACTGAGATTGAAGGTGAAAGGACATCAGTTCTTGAACTTAAAGTTGCTAAAGAAGATTTGGGGAAAATTATTGGAAAACAAGGCCGGACTGCCAGAGCGATAAGAACTATTTTGGCAGCTGCCTCAGCTAAAATTAACAAACGAGTAGTCCTGGAAATCATGGAATAAATCAGCAGAAGGGGTTGTTTCAGGCTGGAGAATAAGGGGATAGTGAAGAAAGGCTCACGAGAGGGAATCCTAACATCATGACTACCTTTGATATTTTAACCCTATTTCCTGATTTTTTTACATCTACTTTAAAAGAAAGTATTTTAGGAAAGGCACAGGAAAAAGGTTTAATTCAGGTTAGAGTTCATAATATCCGTGATTTTGCAAAGGATAAACACCACATCACGGATGATACCCCTTTTGGGGGGGGGGCGGGCATGGTCTTAAAACCTGAGCCGGTGGTGGAGGCACTTGAAAAAACCAAAGATTTTCAGAGAGGATCTCAATCTATTTTGTTAACCCCGCAAGGGAAGATTTTTACCCAAAAAGTTGCCGAAGATTTAATTGATTTTCCTCAGATCATCCTTATCTGCGGTAGATATGAAGGGGTTGATGAAAGGATAAGGAATTTTGTTGATCAAGAAATTTCATTAGGAGATTTTATTCTTAATGGAGGGGAAGCAGCGGCGCTGGTAATCATTGAAACGGTCAGCCGTTTTATCCCCGGGGTATTGGGAAAAGAGGAATCCAGTCGCAGTGATAGTTTTTCCGCTGGCCTGCTTGAATATCCCCATTACACGCGGCCAAGAGATTTCCGGGGCTTCACAGTACCTGATGTGCTTATATCTGGACATCATAAAGAAATAACGCGCTGGAGACTTCGGGAATCGCTGAAAAGGACTGTATTGAGACGACCCGATTTGTTAGAAAACAAAAAACTTTCTTCTGAGGAACGTGAGTTATTAAAAGATATTAAAAAAGAGTTAACCAGTTTACAGGAAAAGCGATATGAAAGCGTTGGAGATAATTGAAAGAGAACACATAAAAATGGGGTTACCCCAGTTTCACGGTGGGGATACGGTTCGCGTCCATGTGAAAGTAAAGGAAGGAGAAAAAGAGCGGATCCAAGTTTTTGAAGGCTTGGTTATCAGGAAGCGGAAAGGTGGTATGGGAGCGAGCTTTACCGCGCGAAAAGTCTCTTATGGGGTTGGGGTTGAACGGATCTTTCCCCTTAATTCACCGATAATAGATAAGGTTGAGGTTGTCCAACGCGGACGCGTTCGTCGGGCTCGACTTTACTATATCCGAAACCTTAAGGGGAAAGCGGCGCGAATAAAAGAAAAAGGGAAACGATAAATTAATTATCCCGTTACTAACTTTGGAACCTTGGAATGGGAAAACTTCTGCCCGCCTCGTATTCTTCCCCTCCTGAGAATGCCTTGTACGCTCAAGGTTATCGCTATGTAGCAGGCGTTGATGAAGTGGGGCGAGGCCCCTTAGCAGGTCCGGTGGTTGCTGCTGCTGTCATTCTTCCCGCTGACCATTCGATAAAAGGACCTTTAGATTCAAAAAAACTCTCTCCGACCAAGCGGGAAAAAGTTTTCGAAATTATTCTTGACCGATCTCTTGCTTTTAGTTTTGGAATTGTGGATCAGCGGGAGATTGACCGAATAAACATCCATCAAGCAAGCTTAAAAGCAATGGCATTAGCCGTGAATCATTTACCCCAACCAGTGGAGTACCTCTTGATTGATGGCGCCCACCCCATTAACAACATCGTTCCTCAAAAACCCATTATTCAAGGGGACCTTTTGAGTCCTTTAATTGGCGCAGCCTCAGTAATAGCCAAGATCATCCGTGATCGGATAATGGAAAAATATCATCATATTTATCCTTATTATAATTTCAAAAATAACAAAGGATACGGAACCCAAGAACACCTTATGGCTCTGCGGCAGTATGGTTTTTGCTCCCTTCATAGGAAAAGCTTTAGGGGTGTTATTCCAATCCCCGAGTTGTTCTGAATGCTGAATGTGAATGACCGGGAATTGTTTTTTTGGCATAACGAAAGGAAAAAAGATTTTTGATAGAGTGAGGCAAAACCATGGGTTCTCGGATAGAACTGGGGAAGAGAGGGGAGGAGTTAGCTATTGGTTTTTTAAAAAAACTTCACTATAAAATAATAGAAAAAAACTTCCGGTGTAAGTTTGGAGAGATTGATATCATTGCGCTCCAGGGGAAAACGCTGGTTTTTGTTGAGGTTAAAACTCGTTCTTCGCTTGAGTATGGGAGCCCTCAAACCAGTGTTACACCAAAAAAAAGAGATCAGTTGACTAAAGTAGCCTTTTTCTATCTTCAGAAAAATCGATTGTTTGATCGAGACGCAAGGTTTGATGTTGTTGGGGTTGAGTTTGATTCGGGGAAAAAACAAATCGAGCTGATACGCAATGCCTTTGAATTATCCGGATAACGAATTAAAAGCACCAATAATTTCTGACAGGAACCCGTTAAATATTTGTTGATCGGAAACCAAACAAAGGGAGAAAAAAGTAATGATGAAGCACATGATTTGGCTTTTATTGATCGGAATTGCTGCGTGTTCTGGCGGAAAAACCGTTATTCGATCTGAACCTCCCACAGCCTTTGTTACTATAAACGAAATTCCTAAAGGAGTAACTCCTCTTGAGATTAAATTAGACTGTGACAAAACAAAAGATTATAAGATCAAAATTTCTTGTCCTGGATACCAAACTCAAACAAAAGATATTGAGTGTGGATATATAAGAGGGGCTAAAAAAGAAATATTTTTTGAATTAGAACCAGGGGAAGATACAGCAGGTGAAGAAACGCCCTCTATTCCGCAAAACCTGGAAGATTTTGCGAGTATTAAAATAAAATCAATGCCCAGTGAAGCTGATGTCTACCTGAATAATAAAATGATTGGAATCTCTCCTCTTATCAAAAAGAAAATTAAACCTGGTACCTACCTTTTGGAAGTGCGCAAACAAGGATTTAAACACTGGACAGAGGAAATTAAAATAACGCCGGGTTCGGAACAAGAATTTTTCCCTATATTAGAAGCAGAATAAGATTTGTCATATTCAACCTCCTCTATTTACCCCGTTAAGAAAGGCCACGTGGGGAGCGCGGGGTAAAATTAAAGATTCTTACGCTTTTTCACACGGAATAGATGACCCGTGTGATAGTCTTCTAACGGGGTTTCCCTTTTTAAAATTTAATTTTCTTCTCTTTGCATAGGACGTCAACATTTCCGAAAATGGTCTGAGGGCATTGCTTTTTAAAATGATAAAAATCATTATCTATAATGACAAAAATCATAAAACATTTTGTACTGTTAGGGTTAAAAATAATAAATTTTGTTAAATTTTTTTTGCTTTGGTCATAAAGGCGACGTAAATTAACTAAATAAATAATGCCCACAAATTTTGACGCTAATAATTAAGTGATTATATTTTCTACTAAAAATAATCTATTAGTCTAAGAGGAGGGACGCTTATGCCGTATGATGCAACCAAAATGGCCGATTGGCAAATATCAGAAGCCGCTGAAGTAAATATGCTTACGCCCGAAAAATGGAGAGAGAAACTTGGCCTTATGCCCGATGAAATTCTTCCTATGGGCAGGCTCGCGAAGCTTGATTTCCTTAAAATAATTAACCGCCTTGCGAAGAAAGAAGACGGCAAATATATCGAAGTTACCGCCATAACCCCCACACCGCTTGGAGAAGGGAAAAGCACCACCTCGGTCGGCCTCATGGAAGGCCTTGGCATGCGTGGGAAAAATGTCGGAGGAGCTTTGAGACAACCTTCAGGCGGGCCCACCATGAACGTTAAGGGAACAGCAGCAGGCGGTGGAAATGCGCTTATTATTCCCATGACCGAGTTTTCTTTGGGGCTTACAGGCGATATCAATGACATCATGAACGCCCACAACCTTGCTATGGTTGCATTAACAGCACGTATGCAGCATGAAAGAAATTATAATGACGAACAATTGGCAAGACTTACCAAGATGCGCCGTCTTGATGTAGATCCAACACGTGTTGAAATGGGATGGATAATTGATTTTTGTGCCCAAAGCCTGAGAAATATTATCATTGGCATGGGTGGTCGGCAAGATGGTTTTATGATGCAGTCAAAGTTTGGAATCGCCGTCGGTTCTGAATGTATGGCAATTCTTTCCATAGTAAAAGATCTTGCCGATTTGAGAAAACGTTTAAGTGAAATCACTGTTGCGTTCGACAAGAACGGGAAACCGGTCACAACCGGAGATCTGGAAGTCGGCGGCGCTATGACCGCTTTTATGCGCAACACAATTAACCCCACTCTTTTAAGTACCGCCGAATATCAACCCTGTATGATCCATGCCGGCCCGTTTGCAAACATTGCCGTTGGACAATCATCGATCATCGCAGACCGCATCGGTCTTAAGATGTTTGATTATCATGTTACCGAGAGCGGTTTTGCGGCAGATATCGGATTTGAAAAATTCTGGAACGTAAAATGTCGTAACAGCGGCCTCAAACCCCATGTGTCTGTTCTCACATCTACTGTCAGGGCGCTTAAAATGCACGGCGGCGGTCCTAAGGTTGTTGCCGGCAAAGCTTTGGATGAAGCGTACACTAAAGAGAACCTCGCTCTGATTGAAAAAGGTGTTGCGAATATGGTTCACATGATAGGCGTAATAAGGAAAGCCGGTATAAACCCGGTTGTATGCGTAAACCGGTTCTATACCGATACCGATGCAGAGGTGGCACTTGTTAAGAAAGCGGCTGAGGCGGCCGGAGCTCGCTGTGCCGAATCCAGACACTGGGAAAAGGGCGGGGAGGG
>Ga0208980_10000963_pt1 | contig 17157 bp, 18 predicted proteins | sample WetSurMetagenome_3_FD_187993 | JGI IMG/M metagenome (GOLD analysis project Ga0208980, IMG submission 187993) | Wetland microbial communities from Twitchell Island in the Sacramento Delta, sample from surface sediment Aug2011 Site A1 Bulk (version 2) | ecosystem: Environmental > Aquatic > Marine... | reverse complement strand
TCATCCCCGTTGTGGCCATCTATTCCACGTTCATGCAGCGGGCCTACGACCAGGTGCTGCACGACGTCTGCCTCCAGAAGCTCCCCGTGGTGCTCGCCCTGGACCGCGGCGGCATCGCGGGCGACGACGGCGCGACCCACAACGGCGTCTTCGACTTCTCGTACCTGAGGGCCATTCCGAACATCGTCGTCATGGCGCCCAGGGACGAAAACGAATTGCAGCACATGCTCCAGACGGCCGTCACATGCGGCGCTCCCGCCTCGGTGCGCTACCCCCGCGGCAAGGGGGTGGGCGTGCCCCTCGACGAAAAACCGAAGGCCCTCGAGATCGGCAAGGCCGAGATCCTCCAGGAAGGCACCGACGTGGCCATTTTCGCCATCGGCTACACGGTTGAGCCGTCCCTGGATGCCGCAAAGCGGCTGCGCGAGGAAGGAATCGGCACCACCGTGGTCAACTGCCGCTTCGTGAAACCGCTGGACGAGGAGCTCCTCGCCCGCGTGGCATCCGCAACGGGGAAGGTCCTCACTGTCGAGGAGAACGTCCTTGCGGGCGGCTTCGGCAGTGCGGTTCTCGAAATGCTCGAGGCCAAGGGCCTCTCCGGCATCGAGGTGAAGCGCCTGGGAATCCGCGACGAGTTTGTCGAGCATGCAAGCCAGGCGGAAATGCGGCGCCGTTACGGCATCGACGCGGAAGGGATTCTCGAGGCCGCGCGGAAGCTGGCGGGGCCTGCGAAGCCGGCGCTGCGTGAAGTCGTGGCGAAATAAAGACGAAGCCCTCATTTCAGCAGCGAAGGATGTCAATCCTGTCATTCCTGGCTTGACCAGGAATCCATCTGCACACTGGATCCCCGCCTCCGCGGGGATGACAAATCAAGAAATGTTCTTGCCGGGCCCTTTACCCGCCACCATTCATTCATGAAAGAAAAATCCCCTAAAATCAGGCTGGACGTGCTGCTCGTGGACCGGTGCCTCGTTGTGTCGCGGGAGCGGGCGCGGGCCCTCATCCTGGCGGGCGCGGTGCTTGTCAACGAGGAGCCCGTCGACAAGGCGGGAGCCCTCATCGCCGAAGACGCGGCCGTCCGGATCCGGGGCGAGGATCACCCCTACGTGAGCCGCGGCGGTGTGAAGCTCAAGGGGGCCCTGGACACCCTGAGCATCCGGGTCGACGGGTTTTCGGCCCTCGACGTGGGCGCCTCGACGGGCGGCTTCACGGACTGCCTGCTGCAGGAAGGGGCCCGGAAGGTCTACGCCGTCGATGTGGGTTACGGGCAGATCGCCTGGAAGCTGCGCAACGACCCCCGGGTCGTTATTTTCGAGCGGACCAACATCCGTCACTTCCAGGGCGTGGGGGTCGAGGAGACCGTCGACATCGCGACGATCGACACATCCTTCATCTCGCTGAGACACGTCATCCCTTCCGTGCTCCGCTTTGTGAAGGATGGCGGGATGATCCTTGCCCTCGTCAAGCCGCAGTTCGAGGTCGGCAGGGGCGAGGTGGGCAAGAAGGGCGTCGTCCGGGACCCGGCGGTTCATCTCAGGGTGGTGGGGGAACTGGCGGCGTTCTTTGCGGAACTGGGCCTGTCCGTCCGGGGGACCTGCGAGTCGCCGCTCACGGGCCCCGAGGGGAACAAGGAGTTCTTCATCTGGGCAGTCAAGTAATGAGAAGGTAAGAAGGTGAGAGGGTAAGAAGGTAAGAAAAAGAGACTGAAGCCCGCCTCTTCTCACCCGAAACCCGCTACCCTAGACCCGAGACCCTGTAGTTATGATTAAAAGGTTTGTCAAAAACATCGAGATCCGGCTGGCCGAGACGGCGGGGTTCTGCATGGGCGTCAGAAGGGCCGTCGACATGGTCCTCGACATGGCCCAGCACAAGGGCGACCGCAAAATCTACACCTTCGGGCCCCTCATCCACAACCCCCAGACGGTGGAGCTTCTGAAGAAGCGCGGCATCATTCCCTTGAAGGATCTTGACGGGATCGAGGAAGGGACGACCGTCGTCATCCGGGCCCACGGCATCTCGCCCCAGGAGCGCGACACCCTCAAGAGAAAGGGGGTCATGATCGTCGACGCCACCTGCCCGAAGGTGGGGCGGGTCCAGTCGGTCATCAAGAAACACGCCGCGCAGGACTACCGCATCGTCATCGTGGGCGACGCCGAGCATCCCGAGGTGAACGGCCTTTTGGGTTACGCCGGCGGCCGGGGCACAGTCGTCAGCAGGCTCGAAGACGTGGACCGCCTGCCCGCCATGGAGAAGGTCTGCGTCGTGGCCCAGACGACGCAGAGCCTCGACGAGTACCGGGCCATCGTGGAGAAGATCCGCGGGCGTGTCCCCGAGACGGTCGTCTTCGACACGATCTGCGACTCCACGGAGAAGCGCCAGGCCGAGATCAAGGAACTCGCCTGCGCCATGGACGCCGTCTTCATCGTCGGGGGGCGCAACAGCGCCAACACCCATCGCCTGGCCCAGATTTCCGAGTCCATGGGCACGCCCACCTTCCACATCGAGACGGCCGAGGAGATCCGCGAGGTGCCGCTCCAGACGTACAACCGCATCGGGATCTCCGCCGGGGCCTCGACGCCCAACTGGATCATCGAGCGCGTCGTCGACACGATCCAGAACGCCCGGCTCGGGGCCGACGCACGGGGATGGCTTGTCAACCTGTGGCTTGCCTCCGTCGGGACCGACTTCTATGCCGCCATCGGGGCCGCCTGCCTGGCGCTTGCCGCCCAGTATCTCCAGGGGGTCTCCTTCAGCATCCTGCAGCTTCTCATGGCGGCCTCTTACGTGTTCTCCGTCCACACCCTCAACCGCTTCGTCGACCGGGAGGTGAGCGGTCTGAGGGGGACCTTTCGCGAGGAGGCCTACGCAAAGCACTCACGGCTTTATGTCGTCATGGCCTTTCTCTCCATGCTCATGTCTCTGGGGCTTGCCTACCTGATCGGGCTTTTGCCCTGGCTTTTGCTCTCTCTCGTCTCCATCGTGGGGGCCCTTTACAACCTGCGCGTTTTCCCGAAGGGCTGGCGCTTCCGCAGGCTGCGGGACCTGCCGGGCACAAAGAACTTCTTCATGGCAGCCGCCTGGGCCCTCGTCATCGCCGTTGTCCCCTATATGGATTGGCCGATCGAAGTCTCGGCGGACATGATCGTGGCCGCGCTGTTCATCTTCTCGATCGTCTTCGTCCGGTCGGCCCTGTCGGATCTCATCGAGATCCAGAGCGACCGCCTGCTGGGGCGCGAGACCATACCCGTCGTCATCGGCGAGGACAGGACCCGTAAGCTGCTCAACGGGATCTCCGTGCTGCTGGCGCTGCTGCTCGTCCTTTCCTATCCGCTCAAGTGGACGACTTCGCTCAGTTTCACGCTGTTCCCCTGCGTATTTTACATGTGGATTTGTTTCGAGCTTTGTGATAGAAAAACGGCGCTTTCCGCGGCCGTGATCAACGGGCTGCTGGAAACCAACTATGTTCTCGCGGGGTTATGTACGGTCGGCTGGCTTGCTGCCCTCCGGCTGCTCACGTGAGGACAGGGGGAGAACCCTTGAGAAGGATTCACGGACCGGCCCGGGTCATCCTGGCGGTATGGGTCGTCTGGCTCATTGCCGGCTGTGAGAGCCTGCGGCTGGTGCAGACGGCCGACGAGGCAAAGGATTTTCACCCGAAGACAATCGGGGTGCTTCCCGCCGACGCGGGCATCTACAAGGATGCCGAGGGGAAGATCGACGACATCATCACGGACGTGCTTGTCAGGACGAAGTGGTTCCAGGCCGTCGTCGGCGGAGAGGACATCCGGAAGCAGATCGAGGCGAACCCCGAGCTCAAGAAGTCCGTTGACATCTACGTGGCAAAGCTCCGGGAGCTGAACTTCTCGGACCCCGAGCTCTGCAAGGTGATCAGCGAGCTTTGCGGGATCGAGGCGATCCTCATCCCCACCGTCGATGTGTGGGAGTACACGATGCTCGGCGGCGACAAGATCGCGCGGGTGGGGATCTCGATGAAGCTTGTCGATACGAAGACGGGCAAGACCATGTGGAGGGCCGGCCACCTCGTTAGCGAGGAGTACCGGTTCCTGAAGCCGGAGCTCACCAGCATGGGTCGATCGATGGTACGGAAGATGATCGACCGGATGCCACACTGATGGAGCGAAGCTCCATCAGTGAGTGACCAGTGATCAGTGGCCAGTGACCGGTGAAAAAGCCGCTGCGCGGCAATGGACAGAGCACGTTTCGTGATTACATTAGAAGTTGAATAGCGGGCATACGGGACGATCGGTCCGATTTTTTATTTCCATAACCCAATACCCAGTGCCTGCTGCGACGTGAGGAGCAATCTGATGAAAGAAAAAGTCCAGGCGGCCTTGGAACAGGTGCGGCCCAACCTTCAGCGCGACGGCGGCGATGTGGAACTGGTGGATGTAACCGAGGACGGGATCGTCAAGGTGAGGCTCACCGGCCGCTGCCACGGATGCCCCATGTCCCAGATGACGTTGAAGATGGGCATCGAGCGGTTCCTGAAAATGAACGTCCCGGAGGTGAAGACCGTCGAGTCCGTCTAGGGCCGCGACTGTCACACCGGCTAACGAATATTGACACGGAGGAGTTATCGGAAATGGCCTATGTCATCACGGATGAATGCATCGCCTGCGGGAGCTGTGAGGATGAGTGTCCCGTCGAGGCGATCAGCGAAGGGGACGAGAAGTACGTCATCGACGCCAACCTCTGCACGAATTGCGGGGCCTGCGCAGATGTCTGCCCGGTCGAGGCCATCACCCCCGGCGACGAGGAATAGGCCCGCAGAACCGGCTGTTTGAAACGAGGGGAGCGGAACCCGTCAAAAAGGGTTTCCCCTCTTTCTTTTTTGTGGCCGTCAGCGCGGCGGGAAAATCACCACCCTGTTCGTCCTGAAAGGAATGCCGATCGGTCATGGCGGGATGGTTCATCACCTTTGAGGGCGTCGAAGGGTCCGGGAAAACCACCCAGATCCGGCTCGCAGGGGAATTCCTGCGGGAAAAGGGCCTTCCGGTCACCATGACCCAGGAGCCCGGCGGCACGCCGCTGGGGGAGCGAATCCGCGAGATCCTGCTCAACCAGACTGGATTCGACATCTCGGGCGAGGCGGAGGTTTTCCTCTTCGCAGCGGCCCGGGCCCAGCACACCGCTGCCGTGATCCAGCCCGCCCTCGAGACGGGGCAGGTCATTCTCTGCGACCGCTTTTCCGATGCCACCATCGCCTACCAGGCATACGGCCGGGGGCTTCCCTTGGAGGCCGTCCGGGAGATTTGCCGCATTGCCTCGCGGGGGCTTTCGCCACACCTGACCCTCCTTTTCGATCTTCCCGTGGAAAAGGGCCTCGAGCGGGCATTTAGCCGTATCGCCGGCCGCAAGGAGGACAGCCGCGAAGACCGATTCGAGCGAGAGCACCTCGATTTCCACCGCCGCATCCGCGAGGGCTACCTCACCATCGCCCGGCAGGAGCCCGGCCGGGTGAAAATCATCGACGCCTCGCGCGATATCGAGTCCACCCGGCGCGAGGTCCGCGCCATCCTCTCGTCTTTTCTGGGGGTATGACCCATGAGCTTCTCCTCGATCTACGGCCAGGAAGGGCCCATCGCCGTCCTCCAGAGCGCTATCGGGAAGAAGCGGGTGCCCCATGCCTTTCTCTTTTACGGCGCCGAGGGCATCGGCAAGCGCTCGACGGCCCTCGTTTTTGCCAAGGCCCTCAACTGCGAAAAGGGCGGCACCGACGCCTGCGATGCCTGCACCTCCTGCCGGAAGATCGACAGCGGCAACCACCCCGATATCCTCATCCTCGAGCCCGAGGGCCAGTTCATCAAGGTGGCCGACATCAAGGGGTTGCAGGAGAGGATGCGCTTCCGGCCCCTCGAGGGGGCCAGGCGCGTCGTGATCATCGATGATGCCGAGCGCATGAATATCACCTCGGCCAACTCGCTCCTCAAGACCCTCGAGGAGCCCACGCCCACGAACGTATTCGTTCTCGTCTCGTCGCGGCCGCACCTGCTGCCCCTGACCATTCCGTCGCGGTGCCACCGCCTGCGCTTCAACCCCGTCCAGCGCGACGTCATTGCCGCTTTCCTGGAAACGGAGCATGCCCTTGCGCCCGACAAGGCCCTCATCCTGGCCGCCTCGGCCGGGGGGAGCATCGGCCGGGCCCTGACCCTGCACAAAGGCGATTACCTCGCCCTGCGCGACTCGATCCTGGGCCGGGTCTCGAAGGGGAGCCTCGACCCGCTGGGCTGCCTGGCACTGGCGGGCGAGCTTGCCGGCGACCGGGAGGACATCCAGGAGGCCCTCGACATCCTGAAGACCTGGTACCGGGACCTGCTCGTCTTCAAGGAAACGGGGAGTGCCGAGGCGCTCATCAACCGGGATCATGCGGGCGCCATCGGGCGCCTGGCGGGCATCACCGACGTGGAGGGGATCCTCCGGAGCGTCCGTGCGATCGATAGCGCCGCGGCGGCCATCGAGCGCAACGTGAATAAACCATTGACTTTGGAGACGATGGTCTTTACATTGTTTGCCAACAAGGCCAATTTCGTTGAGGATTCCCGCCGAGGCCGCGCAGGCCGATGAGGGCGGGAAGGTGAAATCGACGTGAGACATATCGTAGGCGTCCGGGCGGAGAAGGAAGGGCGGGTGCTCAACTTCCAGACCTCGGACGAGACTTTGAAAAAGAACGACACGGTCATCGTCAACACGGAGAACGGGCCGAGCGTAGGGGTTGTGGCGACGGACAGCAAGGCCGTCCCCCTGCACCAGCTCCCGACGGACATCCGGAACATCGTCCGGAAGTGCACCGATGAGGACCTGCGGGTGCTGGAGCAGAACCAGAAGCTCGAGCGCGACGCCCGGGAGTTCTGCTTCGGGCGCATCCGCGAACGGGGCCTCCCCATGAAGCTCATCAGCGTGGAGTGCCTCTTCGACCGCAGCAAGCTCATCTTCTTCTTTACCGCAGACAACCGCGTCGATTTCCGAGAGCTGGTGAAGGACCTCGTCCAGAGGTTCAAGACACGGATCGAACTGCGCCAGATCGGGGCCCGAAACGAATCGCGGATTTTCGGCGGCCTGGGGGTCTGCGGCCAGAAGATCTGCTGCACCAATTTCCTTTACAACCTCGACCGCGTGTCCGTGAAGATGGCCAAGGAGCAGAACATGCCGCTCAACCCCGAGAAGATATCGGGCTTGTGCGGCCGGTTGATGTGCTGCCTGGCCTTCGAGTACGACTCGTACCTGGACATGAAACGCGGGATGCCCAAGTGCGGCAAACGGGTCGGGATCGCCCAGGGGGGATCGGGCAAGGTGATCCGCCAGAACATCCTCAAGGGCACCCTGGCCGTTTATACCGAGGAGGGAAAGGAAGTCGAGGTTGAAATCAAGGATCTCAGGGAGCCCCAGCCCTTACCGGGCCCGGCAGCCGACGCGCCGCCGCCAAGAGGCCCGAGAAACGGGGGCCGGGGAAAGCGCTGACATTCCCTGCCTCGATCCGCCGCCCCGCCTCACCGGGGGGCACACCCCGCCGATATTCCGGCAACACCATCAGGCACTGGAACAAGGAGGCACCGTGAACGCCCAGAAGGTCTTTTACGTCACGACACCCATCTACTACGTCAACGCCTCGCCCCACATCGGGCATGCCTACACGACGATCGTGGGCGACGTGATGGCCCGCTTCTACCGCATGTCGGGCTACGACGTCTTCTTCATGACGGGCACCGACGAGCACGGCGACAAGATCGCCGAGGCGGCCCGGAAGAACAACGAGACGCCCAAGTCCTTCACCGACCGGATCAGCGCCCAGTTCCGCAACCTCTGGCCCCAGCTCTCCGTCACCAACGACTACTTCATCCGCACCACCGACGAAAACCACGTCAAGACCGTCCAGTACATCCTCCAGAAGGTCTACGACTCCGGTGACATCTACTTCGGCGAGTACGGAGGTCACTACTGCGTGGGCTGCGAGCGCTTCTACACGGAGACGGAGCTCGTCGACGGCAAGTGCCCCGACCACCAGACGGAGCCCGAGTTCCGCAAGGAGAGCAACTACTTCTTCAAGATGAGCAAGTACCAGCAGTGGCTCATCGGCTACATCCACGACAACCCCGACTTCATCCGGCCCGAGCGCTACAAAAACGAAGTGCTCTCCTTCCTGCAGCAGCCCCTGGAGGACCTCTGCATCTCGCGGCCCAAGACGCGCCTGACCTGGGGCATCGAGATCCCCTGGGACAAGGACTACGTCACCTACGTCTGGTTCGACGCGCTGATCAACTACGTCACGGGCATCGGCTACCCCGGCGGGAAGGATTTCGGCAAGTACTGGGCTGCCTCGGAGCACCTCATCGCCAAGGACATCGTGAAGCCCCACGGCATCTACTGGCCCACGATGCTCAAATCCGCCGGGATCGGTCCCTACAAGAACCTCAATGTCCACGGCTACTGGAACGTGGACGCAAGCAAGATGTCCAAGAGCCTGGGAAACGTGGTGCGCCCGCTCGATCTCAAGGACAAGTACGGCCTCGATGCCTTCCGCTACTTCCTGCTTCGCGACATGGTCTTCGGCCTCGACTCGAGCTTCAGCGAGGAGGCCCTCGTGCAGCGGATCAACTCGGATCTGGCCAACGACCTGGGCAACCTCGTGAGCCGGGTTGTCGCCATGGACGTGAAGTACTTCCAGGGGAAGGTCCCCGCGCCGAAGGCAGCCGACGATGCCGACAGGAAGATCACCGAGGCGGCGGCAAAGACCCTCGGCGAGGTGGAGCAGTTCTTCCGGGAGCTCACCTTCCACAAGGTGCTCATCTCCGTGTGGGAGTTCATCAACGTCGCCAACAAGTACATCGTCGAAAACGAGCCCTGGACGCTCGCCAAGGACCCCGCGAAGAGCGGCCGTCTCGAGACGGTCATCTACAACCTCATGGAGTCACTCAGGCTCACGGCCTACTTCATCTACCCCTTCATGCCCGACACGGCGCGCAAGATCCTCGACCAGATCGGTCTGGCGGACGTGAAGGAATTCAGCTTCGACGCGATCCGCAGCTGGGGCGGGATCAAGCCCGGCGCCACTGTGACCCGCGGCGAGGCCCTCTTCCCGAGGGTGGAGTACAAGAAAGAGGAAGAGGCGCCCGCAAAGAAGTTCGAGATGCTCCCCGAGATCACCTGGGACGACTTCGGCAAGATCGACCTGCGCGTGGCGAAGGTCCTCGAGGCCGAGGCCGTGCCCAAATCCAACAAGCTCATGAAGCTCAAGATCGACTGCGGCGAGGTGCGCACCATCGTGGCCGGTATCCTCCAGGACTACAAGCCCGAGGAGATGGTGGGCCGCTCGATTGTCGTTGTCGTCAACCTCAAGCCCACGAAGCTCATGGGCGTCGAGAGCCGCGGCATGCTGCTGGCCACCGACGCCGAGAAGGGTGGTCTCGCACTCGCGGGGTTCGACAAGGAGCCCGAGACGGGGGGAAAGGTGAGATAGTGGTCAGTGGCTAGTGGCCAGTGATCAGTGGAAAAATATAAATCAAAAAGGTCCGGGGTGTTTGCCTTGGGCCTTTTTTGTGGTAAGCCTGTTCATCATCCCTAACATCACATGAGGGGCACGCCATGGGCGAGTGGAAAAAAACGAGTTGCGTTCTCTGCCCGCAGAACTGCGGCCTCGAGGTCGAGATCGAAGAGAACCGCATCGGTAAGGTCCGGGGAGATAAAGCCAATCCGCGAAGCCTCGGCTACATGTGCGTCAAGGGCGCCAATGTGCCCTGGCATCAGCACCATGCGGACCGCCTCACGCACCCTCTGAAAAAAACGGACGGGGGATTTGTCCGGATATCGTGGGAACAGGCGATTGCGGAGATCTCGGAGAAGATCACTTCCATCGTGAAGCAATACGGCCTGCGCTCCTACGTGTACATGGGCGGCGGCGGGCAGGGATGCCACTTCGAGGCGGGCTTCGGCACAACCCTCATGAAGAGCCTCGGCTCGCGCTATCACTACAGCGCGCTCGCGCAGGAGCTCACGGGATACTTCTGGGTGTGCGGACGGATGCTCGGCAGCCAGAACCGCTACGTGATCCCCGACGAGCACCGTTCGGACATGATCGTGGCCATCGGGTGGAACGGCATGGAAAGCCACCAGATGCCGCGCGCACCCCTCGTGCTCAGGGAATTCGCCTCGAATCCCGACAAGCTGCTCGCCGTCATCGACCCGCGGAAATCGGAAACGGCGAAGATCGCAAACCTGCACATCGCACTCAGGCCCGGGACCGACGCCCTTCTCGTCAAGGCGATGATCGCCATCATCCTGAAGGAGAAATGGGAGAAAAGGGACTACCTCGCAAGTGCCTGCATCGGTTTCGAAAAAATCGAGCCCTGGTTCACATCTTTCGATATTCCCTCCGCCCTGTCAGTCTGCGAAGTGAGCTACGACGAGGTGCATGCCCTGTGCCGGGAGCTGGCCACCCGGCGCTGGTGCTTCCACGCAGACCTCGGCACCCTCATGAACCGGCACAGCACGGTCGTGTCCTATCTGCACATGCTTCTTGCGGCCGTCTGCGGGAGGCTTTGTGTTGCCGGCGGCGACGTGATCCCCGGGACCGTGATGCCGATCGGCGCCAACAGCGACGAGCGCGACCCGAAGACGTGGCGCACGGTGGCGACGAATTTCCCGGCCATCATGGGGACCTTCCCGCCCAACGTGCTCCCCGAGGAGATCCTGAGCGGCCGTGACGATAGGCCCCGGGCGGTCATCGTGTCGGGCGCAAACCCGCTTCGCTCCTACGCGGACACGACGGCATACGAAGAGGCCTTCGGGAAACTCGACCTGCTCGTGACGATGGAGATCGCCATGACGGAAACGGCGGCCCTTTCGCACTATGTCCTGCCGGCCCGGTCGGGCTACGAGAGCTGGGATTCCACGTTCTTCGCATGGAACTATCCGGATGTGTTTTTCCACATGCGGCCGCCCGTCGTGAAAGCGGAAGGGGAACGTCTCGAGTGCGGGCAGATCTACACGCGGCTGGCAAGGGGAATCGGCATCGTCCCTGAGATCCCGGCATTCCTGAATGAGGCTGCGGAGAAGGACATCTATTCATTCACCCTCGCCCTTTTTGCCTTCATGAGGAAAAACCCGAAGGCGATGAAGGTCATGCCCTTTGTCCTTGCGGAGACCCTGGGACGCAGGGACGATTCGGCAAACAAGGCGGCCCTGTGGGGGCTCTTGCTCTCGATGCCCGGGGCCGCAAGGCGAAACGCCGCACGTGCCGGGCTCCCCAGTCCCTCGGCATGGAGCATCCTCGCACGGCCGGGGCGCGTGGCCCGTGCCGTCGGCGCCGCCGTGCGATACGGATCCGTTGCGCCCCTCATGGCCCTGCACCCGAATATCCTTCAGAGCGAGATGATCTATAACCAATTGCTCGAGCACCCCGAGGGGATCTGGATCGGGAAACTAGATCTGGAAACGAACATGAAGGAGCTCCGCACGCAGGACCGCAAGATCCATCTCCACATCCCCGAGATGGAAGAGCCGTTGAAGGCGATTGCCCCGGAATCGGAGCGCGCAGCCCTGACGCCGGACAGCCAATACCCCTTCATCCTGAATGCAGGACGCCACACCCGCAATGTCGCCAATACGCTCATGCGCGACCCGGCTTGGCTCAAGGGCAAGCGGGGGTGCACGCTCGCCATCCATCCCGACGATGCGGCAGCTCTCGGGATCGGGGACGGTGAAACGGTGCGCGTGACGACCCAGGCGGGATCGGCACAGATCGGGGCGGAGATCTCGGCGGATGTTCGCAAGGGACAGGTGCTCATCCCCCACGGCTTCGGCCTTGTGCACCGGGGCACGGCATACGGTGTGAACGTCAATTATCTCACGAAGAACACCCACCGCGATTTTCTTGCGGCAACCCCCCTTCACCGGTATGTCCCCTGCAGGGTCGAGCGCATGGAGGGGGAGCGGCCATGACGACGATATGCGGGTATTCCACAGAAGAATACCTTGCTAGGGTGGTGAAATTCCACGGGAACCCCGCGCCAGGGCTCCTGATCGGCGGATTCATGGTCGACATGGCCATGAGAGAGAGGCCCGAAGGCGAGTTCTTCGATGTGCTGTGCGAAACATCCGTCTGCCTTCCCGACGCGGTCCAGCTGCTCACACCGTGCACATACGGAAACGGGTGGCTGAAGGTGGTCGATATCGGGCGCTTTGCGATCACCGTATTCGAGAAGTATTCGGGCAAAGGGGTGCGTGTGCATCTCGATGCGTCAAAGCTGGACGATTACCCCGAGATCAAGGCCTGGTTTTTCAGACTGAAGACAAAGAAGGAACAGGACCAGGAGAAACTCCTGGCCGAGATTCTTGGCGCAGGCGCGCGGATTCTCGCGGCATCCAGCGTGCAGGTCGACGGGAAGCATGTCGGAAAAAAGAAGGGCGGCCCGACGGTCCTCTGCCCGAAATGCGGCGAGGCCTACCCCGTCAAGTCGGGCAATACCTGTCTGGCTTGCCAGGGAGAAATCCTGTACAAATAACACGCACGCGAAGGGAGCCGGCGGGGGAAGTGAGATAGTGGTCAGGGACCAGTGAAACAAGAATTCAGGGGTTGGGCAAGAATCCTCGCCGCACCCCATTCTGTCCGGTTTGTCAGGAAGAGGTCCAGAGCGAGTCGCCTTGGACCTCTTTTCTTATTCGTCCTTTTTTCCTGATATTAGTTTGATGGCGATCCAGGGGAGCAGGAAAAAGAGGATGATCACAATCTTGGTAACCGCCATGCCAGCGTAGTGGATCGCATCGAACGTCTGCCTCGGGATCTGAAACCATCGCGAGTGGACCTGGTAAATCCAGTCGCCTGCGAAGGAAAACCAGACAAACCAGACAGCCAGCAGGACCATCCCCCCGATAAAGCATCGGATGAGTATCCCCGCAATGACATCCAGGTGTTTCTGGATATCCGTCTGAGAGTTATTCATGATCGTTCCGATCAAATCTCTGTCTTGTACACATCCTTTCGGTGCCCGATCCTGAGGACAAGGACCTCAACGTCCAGGATCGCATAGATCACCCCGTAGTCCCCGACGCGGAATTTCCTGAGACCCGCGAATTGCCCCTTTAGAACAGGATAAGCATCGGCCTTCTCTGAAAGCTCTTCCTCGATCTGCTCGAGAATCTTCCTGGCCTCTGCCTTCGGCAGTTTCTTCAGATCCCTCTCGACCGATTTCTTGTAGCCGATGTTATAGGCCAAGGGATTTCCTCAGCGACTTGCCGGAAATGACAGGGTCGGTCTTGTCATGGAGCCGGTCCAGTGCGACCTGTAGATCCGCGTAATCCTCGATATAGGCCTCGAGGGCCTTCTGGATGATAAAGGAACGCGGCCTTTCCGTATCCCGGGCGATGCTGTCCAGCTGATCGGCAATTTTTTTGGGAAGCCTGACGGAGATTGCTGTATTCATATGGCACCTCATAAATCACTTGTATTACAACGCATACAGTAGATGGCAGAAGATGTCAAGGCGTGAAAATATCCGGGTCGACCCTTGACGTCGGCATGGATGGCAATAGACGGCTATCCCTGCGCCGGTTATTTGACAATCCGGCCCGAAAGTTGCAATTCTTTTGTTTATTACCTTACAGAGGGAATCTGCAATGAAAGACGTTTGCCGTCTGTTGACCCTTGTTTTCATGATGTTCTTTATCCTGAGCTGCGGCTCCGGCAGTCCCGCGCCAAAAGCCAAGGACTTGCCACAAGGCCGGGCCGAGACCAAGGTAGTCGAAGGCGCTTCGGCCGCGGGCTATAACGGAAGCCAAATGCGTAAAAAAATCGACAAGACTCTCGATCAAAACGACGAGCGAAACAAGGAAATCGAAAAGGCCGCCGGCTCAGCCCCGTCCAAGTAACCCAGCGGCCATAAAAAAGGTCCGGAGTCATCACCCCGGACCTTTTTTATTTCTTATCTTTCTTTCCCTTGCCCCTCTTCCCTCGCCCCTCACCCCGCGCGCAGCGCTCATTCCCCTTCGTCAAAGGCCTCGCCTTTCTTTTCGCCCTTCACAACTCCCTTGCCCGTGAGGCTTGCCGGGGCCGGGACGGGCACGTCGACGGGCTTGACGAACTTTGCCGTCACGCTCCTCGTCTTGAAGACGGAAAGCTTGTCGAAGATGAAGAGAAACTTGTCTTCCAGCTCCTTGCCGATCCCCTTCAGGACATTGGGCGGCAGGTTCCACATGTCCTTCTTGAAGGGGCCGAAGCCTTTCTTGCGGGTCTTGTAGATGAACTGCTCGTCGGTGTCCTTGGCGCCCTTCTCGCCAGCGAGGTCCTTGCGGATGTAGTCGTAGATCTTCTCGCGAAGCGGCGCCGGGAAGAAGGTGCTGTCGTAGATCATGTTCTGGAAGGCCGTGGCCAGATGCACTTCGGCAGTGCCGCGCTTCGGGAAGTTGTCGAAGGCCTCGTCGGGCAGGGTCGAGGCCCCGTGCTGGACGGCGCCCGACATGCCGTACTCTTTCCGGGCCGCCTCGGAGAGGGTCTGCAGGGTGTCGAAATCGAGCTTCACCTTGGCAATGCTTCCGTCGGGCAGGACCACGCCGCCGTGGGAGGTGCCCGTCTGGACGCTGATCTTGCTGATCCCCTTGAGACCCTTGCCGCGCTTTGCCAGCTCCTCCAGATAGCCGCCCATGAAGGCCCGCAGCTCCCCGACGGTGCTGTTCTTGCTGCCCACCTCGCCGATCTCGCCGCCTACGGAGATCTCGACGCCCTTGGGCTGGACCTGGCGGATGAAGGCCGTGATGTCGGCGGCGATGGTGAAGTTGCTTCGCTGCTGCTCCTCCTCGGTAGGCTTGCTCAGGTCCACCACGGTGGAGGAGTCGATGTCGATGTTGTAGAACCCGGCCTCGACGGCCTCGCGGATGAGCTCCTTCACGGAGTCCACTTCCTTCTGGGGCTCCACGGCGAATTTCTTTACGCCGATCTGGAAGTGATCGCCCTGCAGGAACAACGGCCCCCGCCAGCCCGTCTTGATGGCTGCAGCCGTGATGGCGCAGGCGTATTCGGAGGGGCGCTGCTCCGTGTAGCCGATTTCGGAGCGGGCGATCTCGAAGAGGATGGGCCCCACGCTGCCCTTGAGGCCCGCGCGGAAGATGGCCTGTGCCGTCTTGTAGGTGAGACCGCGGATATTGATGGCGGGCACGGTGAAGCCCTTCACCTCGCCCCGTCCCATGGCTTCGTAGAGCGACTGGATGGAGCAGGGCAGCACCCCGAGCGTGACACCCGCCCTGCGGATGAGCCAGCGGGCGGCCTGCTTCACCCCCTCGTCACCGGAGAGCACGGCCGAGTAGACGAGGTGGTCGATCAGCGATCCGCGAAGTTTCTCCTCGTCGAGGACCCGCACGTTGTCCCCCTCGATCTTCAGGATGCCTTCGATCGCCTTTTTCAGCTGGTTGATGCTGCTGAAGAGCATGATCCCCCCTTTGTGGGTGGTGGATGGTGTATAGCGTCTTAGGCCAGGGCTTCCCTTGCCTTCTCCACCTCGTAGCGGCTCCCGATATAGATCGGCGAGCGATGGTTGAGGTTTTCGGGCTTGATGGCCATGATGTCCTGCCTGCCGTCGGTGGCCATGCCCCCGGCCTGTTCGGCCAGAAAGGCCATGGGCTGAAGCTCGAAGATGAGGCGGAGCTTCCCCTTGAGGTCCTTTTTCGTGCCGGGGTACGTGAAGATGCCGCCCCGCTTGATGAGGATCTGGTTGATGTCGGGGACAAACCCGCCGCTGTAGCGCAGCTTGTATCCCTCGCCCTCGAGAGTCTCGACAAACTTGAGATGCCCCGGGAGCCACTCCTTGCGAAGCCCCCCGAGGCTGTAGATGGAGCCCTTCTCGTCGAGGGTGATGTTTTCCTCCGACAGGACGTACTCTCCCTCCCGGTTGAGGACGAACTCGTGGGTCCCCTTGCCTGCCGAGTAGACCATCGTGATGAGGGGCCCGTAGGTGATGTACATGGCACCCACCATGGTTTTCCGGCCCTCGGCGGCAAGCGGAGAGTCCTTGTGAATGCCGATGATCGTTCCGATCGCCAGGTTCGTGTCCACGAGCGACGAGCCGTCAAGGGGGTCTGCCGTGATGTGGTACTTGCTCGACGGGGCCTCGAAGGAGACGATGTGATCCAGCTCCTCGGAGCAGTATGCCTTCACGAAACCCGAGTACTGGAGTTGGTTCTGAAGGATGTTGTCGGCGATCTTGTCGAGGGCGAGCTGCTCGTCGCCGTGGATGTTGCGCAGGCCCGCCAACTTGCGGTTCGACTCGTGGATCCTTGCCGAGATGTACTTTCCCGTGATGGCGATCTGCCAGATGAGCCGCCTCAGGTCCATCTCGATGCCGGCCATCCACATGTGACGGCGCAGATCGACGATGAATTGCGAGTAATCTGATATGTTCCTGGAATTGTTTGCCATGGGCCGTTCCTCTCATTCAAGTCTCCCGGATGTTAAACAATTCACAGTCCTTTTGACAAGGAAATTCTGCCCGCGGAGCTGCTGTTTCGGGCTCGACCGATTTATGGTATACAGCTATGAAAGGAAGGTCGCCATGGCGCTTTCGGAATTCACCCTGAAGCTGGTGGAAAAGAAACTCGGGGATTACTGCCAGGGGCGGGTCCACGAGGGCCTGTGTCACCGCATTCGGATCGGCTACGCCGTCGAGGGCGACCTCGTAACGCTTTTCGAAGAGCGCCCTGGCCTGCTGGACCCCGAAAAATGGGTACGGCTTGACATGGCACGTTTTCGATTCGACCCACGGACGAAAAGGTGGAGCCTCTACTACGTGGACGCCGACTCGAAGTGGCACAGCTACTACCTGAAGCCAAGAGCGGACATTGAAATATTTTTGAGAGAAATCGATGAAGACCCCGTCCGTGTATTCTGGTGGGGCCAGGGCTAAGCGCCCGACCGCACCGGGAGACCCTTTCATAACCATCGATGATGTGACCGTGCGCGTGAGAGACCGTTTCATCCTGCCCGGCACGTCCTGGGAGATCCGCGCCGGCGAGAGCTGGGCCATCCTGGGCCCCAACGGCGCGGGGAAGTCTTCCCTTGCCCGGGTCCTCATGGACGACGTGCCGACTTCGCAGGGGACGGTTACGCGCCACCACCCCGATGCGGCACGCGACCGCATCGGCTGGGTCTCGCCCGAG
>Ga0208980_10000962_pt1 | contig 17158 bp, 17 predicted proteins | sample WetSurMetagenome_3_FD_187993 | JGI IMG/M metagenome (GOLD analysis project Ga0208980, IMG submission 187993) | Wetland microbial communities from Twitchell Island in the Sacramento Delta, sample from surface sediment Aug2011 Site A1 Bulk (version 2) | ecosystem: Environmental > Aquatic > Marine... | reverse complement strand
CTGAGGGTGGCCAAAGGGTTCATCCTGTCCAGGATCGGATCAGAGGGACAGCTGGTCATCGACGAGGTACCTGAAGGGCAGAATGGCCTGATCGCAATGGCCGCCCTAAGCCAACTGGTTGAGGAAGGCAAGGTCCGTGTCATTCAAGAGAAGCGACGCACCGTATACGTGATGAACGAGCCCTAGGATTAAAGAAAGCATCATCTAATCGCAGGACATGCTGAGCTTCGTGCTGCTAAGGGCTCGAGAGCTCGCCAAGTCATTCGGCAAGAAGGAGGTCCTCCGTTCCGTCAGTCTCGTTGTGGAGAAGGGAGACCGCATCGGCCTGGTAGGGCCGAACGGCTCCGGCAAGTCCACGCTTCTCAAACTACTCACTCGCGAACTCAAGCCCGACACGGGCGACCTGGAGATAAGAACGGACGGGATCGGGTATCTGGCACAGTTGGATGAGGGCGAGGGCGATACCATCGCCAACACCCTAATAGATCCAAGGCAGCGCGCCATCGAAGTGAGAATGCAAGACCTGGAGTCCCAGATGACCAGGGCTGGGGAGGATAAGAGCATAGACCTAGACGAGGTCGTCCTTGAATACAATCGCCTGCAGGAGGATCTCACCTCCAGAAGGGACCACATAGTAGAGGGCAGCAGGAAGGATGCCATGGAGCGCATGGGCATCTCAGACCATACCGAGGAACGCAGGATCGAGGAGATGAGCGGGGGCGAGCGAACGAAGGTCCGCCTTGCAGGGATACTGATGCAGGCGAAGGAGGCGGACCTGCTGATCCTCGACGAGCCCACCAGTCATCTGGACATCGAGGGGGTGGAATCTTTGGAGGATTATCTCCTGTCCTATCCTGGCGCGGTGATAGTGGTCTCACACGACCGCTACTTCCTGGATCGGGTGGCGACCTGTATTTGGGATCTGGACAAGGGCACGGTCCGAGAGTTCAAGGGCAACTATTCTGACTTCGTTAAGAAGAAGGCCCTGGAACAGGAGAAGCTTAGGGTGGCTAGCGAGAAGAACCGTCGGGAGAGGGAGCGCCTGGTCAAGGTCGCGGAGGAGCAGCATCTGCGTAACTGGTACGGCTCGACCCATAAAACCACGTTGAAGAGGGTCGAAAGGATGGGGGTGGTCGAGGGGCCGGAGCAGGAAGGTAGCGTGAGCTTCGGCATCGAAGTCGCGGAGAAGTATAGCAAGGGTTTCGTTTCAGCCAAGGACCTGGTGGTGGTGCGGGGCAACAAGAAGGTCCTGGACAAGCTCGAGCTGGAGGTGAACCTCGGCGATAAGCTCGGAATCTTCGGCGCCAACGGCTCGGGCAAGACCACGCTGCTGAAGGTCATCAGGAAGGAGCTGGGATATCTGGGGGATCTATGGGTCTCTCCTGCTGCGAAGATCGGTTACTTCTCCCAAGGGCACGATAGCCTGGATGATAGGTTAACGCCGGAGGAGCAGCTGCTCCAGGTCCTAGGCAAGGACGAGAAGGGCTTGGCGCGTTCTCTCCTGGCTAGATTCTTATTCGACGATCTGCAGGTCGGGACGACCATCGGCAAGCTCTCTGGGGGGGAGAGGGCGAAGGTCGCCCTCGCCCTCTTGATATGCGAGCGCAGGAATCTTCTTCTTCTGGACGAGCCCACCAATTATCTGGACACCAGCTCCCGAGAGGCGGTGGAGTCGGCATTGCGCGAGTACCCTGGGACTCTGATGCTCGTCACCCACGACCGCTATCTCATGGACGCCGTGTGCAATAAGGTGGCAGAGCTTAAGAACGGTAGGTTGAAGGTCTTCCCTGGCACCTATTCGCAGATGAGGGGAATGATCCATCAGGAAACAGTCCTGGCGGAAGCGCGAGTCTATCGAGTCGTGCTTGGGTTCACCGATTGGACGGCGAGGAAAAAATTGAAACCAGGGGATACCGTCGCCATAGCCCCTTCCGAGATGGAGAACTATCGCTGGGCCTTGGACAATGGCAAGTTGAAGCGCCTGGACAAGAAGGAGTACAAGAAGATTAGGAAGCCGGATACCGAGTGATCGGCGCTGGCCGCTATTATTGCCTTGTCATGCCTAATGACTCGAGGGCCTCAATTCCCTTCTCCAGGTCCTGCTTGATTAAAAGCAAATGATCTGTCCGATAAGAAGAGATTACGAAGATAGGTATTTTCCTCTTGGCCATGGCTTCCGCTATCGAAGCCAGGAAACCAACCATGTCCAGGGGAAATTCGCCAATGAATGAAATCATCCTATAGTCTCCATCTCCACTCGCATTTCTGCCAATGGGCAATGCTCTAATCAAAGTCCTTTCGCCTTCGTACCGTATCTCGGCGAAAGAATCGTTGCAAGGATCATCAGGTCTGGCCAAGCGGATCTCGAAAATTTCATCGTGGACCTTGAACCCTATTTTCTCGGTCTGAGTAAATCTCTGCATGAATTCGAATGAACAAACCAAGAAATCTCTTTTGTGACATCTCATGAAAGGAATGCCAAAGACATTACATATCGCCATATCATCTCCGAGCCAAGGATGTGACTAGATATGCTATCACAAGAGCCGATCGATCTTGTAAAGGTCAAACAGACCGAGGTGGATAAGGAAGCGCTCAGGCTCGCGATAATAGCGGAACTGGATGCAGTTTCGTTATACGAGCAGCTCGCCGCAGTCGTCAAGAAGGAAGACCTCAAGAAGGTCCTACTTGAGGTGGCTAGGGAAGAGAAGACCCACGTAGGGGAGTTCCAGGCCTTGCTTCTGAAATATGATGAGGAGCAGGCGGAGGAATTAGAGAAGGGCGCTAAAGAGGTGGAAGAGCTCACTGGGAATTGAGCCCTGGCCTCTCCCCTCCTGGCGTTCAATCGATCAGTGGTCGATCACTCAGGATCATCCGGTCAAGATCCTCCACCAATCTTTAGGTCGGTCGCCTATAAGCATCGCCGCTCGCTTCATCGATATTGTCTTGGTGGCGCGCCTCATGGCGGTTTATCATGAAAGCCATTCCAAGTAAGAACATTATATTATTCAGTGAGGGACATTTCTGGTGAGTTAAGAGCTTTAGGGGAAGTGAGGAGCGACGATACCTGAGGCGGCATTCTGGGGGTTGGTCTCGACGGTCCCTTTGATACTTGGGGCTTGGATCGCCTTTAAATTCCGCCCTTCCTCGAAGATCGTTGGCATCATAATGGGTTTTGGTGCTGGAGCTTTGATAGCAGCGGTAGCCTATGAACTAATCCCTGAGTCCTCGCCCCGCGATTTCGCTTCCTTCATTGCCCTTGGCTTTGGGGCAGTGGTGTTCTATCTTGCCTCATCCTTGATCGACAAGCGCTCCAAGAAGAACGGAGGAGGGAACGCTCAAGCGGAAACAGGACAGACGATTGTGCTCGGAGCGCTTCTTGATGGAATCCCAGAATCCATCGTTTTAGGCATGTCTCTCGTCGTCGGAGAGGCGGTCAGCGTGGCATTCCTTGGTGCCGTTTTCGTTTCTAACCTTCCAGAGAGCTTAAGTGCCACCTCAGAGATGGATAAGGGAGGAATGTCGCATCGAAGAATTTACAAGATGTGGATAATCATCTTGTTGTCTTGCGTCATTTTTACGATCCTAGGTGCCGTGCTGCTTCAATATACTCCTGGCTTGGAAGGAACCTATGTTAAGGCATTTGCAGCCGGAGCAGTCCTCGCAATGTTAGCAGATTCCATGATACCAGAAGGGTTCCAAGAGGGAGGAAGATTGACTGGGCTAATGACAGTCATGGGGTTCGCATTTGCTTCTATACTTGCATTGATAGGGTGACGAAATAAACAAATTAAGGCGTGGTTGGATAACAGCATTCATCTCACAAATCTATGATGAAATATAGAGTGCGGGCGTCGGGATTTGAACCCGAGTTTTAAGCTTGGCAAGCTTAAGTGATAACCAGCTACACTACGCCCGCTTGAGCATCGTCCCGAATGTGGTAGGGTATAATAAACCTTTCAATGCTGGCCAGTATGTGGAAGGGACGGGAATGCAAGCCCTCATGACTCGGCTCTCGGACAGCATTATCCCATTCACTTCTGTATGGCAATGAGTAAATCCCCAACCTGGAGGGCCTCAACGCTCTTACCATGCAATATGAGCTGTTTCTGAACCTCGAAGCAATCTGCGTGAATCTCAATGATGCTGCCATCATCCAGCCGGAGCGGATATTTCTTATCGACGGGGCAGGTCAGGAATTCTTGAGGGTTGGCGGACTTGATCTTGGCTGAGACCTCGCCAGCCTTGGTCTTGAAGGTCGGACCGATCTTTGCTGGCAATGGCTTCAAGGACACGACCTTCTCCTCGATCTCGCCCTTGATGGAAATGATCAGTTCCTTGGCCTTCAACGTCTCCCTGACCTCGCTCTCGCATCCTTCCAACCAAATGGAGCCAGGTCCGATCACCTCGATGGAGGATATCTCCTGGTTCAAGGCCATCTTCCCCTCAGACTTCCAATTCCTCACGGCGGCGATGACATCCCTGGCAAGCTCGCCCTTCCTCTCGGAACTATCGTCCCAGATGGTGGAGATGGGCCATTTCGAAACATGGATGCTCTTGGCCTTGTCCAAGCGAACGAAATTCTCCTGATATACCTCCTCCGTGACGTGCGGAAGCAAAGGAGCAAGGAGCTTCATGATGCCCAAGCAGACTGTGTAGAGGGTGAAGCGGACCGCCTCATCATTGGGATCCTTGGTGCGGTGCTTCACCATCTCGATGTAATGGTCGGCGAACTCGTGCCAGGCAAACTGCTCGACCTCACGCATGACCTTGTCGAACTGATAAGCATCGTAGGAATAGGTGACGGACTTGGTCAGCTTGGTGAACTTGGACAGCATCCACCTGTCCACCGGTCGGAGGTCCTCCCTCATGTACGGTTTCTTCTTGACCACCGAGCCGACGAACTTGCCCATGTTGTAGAGCTTGGTGCAGAGCTTCTTGCCATGCACCACGTCCTTCTCCCGGAAGGCGTTGTCCTCGCCCAAGGCGCAGGTGCATGCATAGTAGCGCATAGCGTCGGCTCCGAAGTTGTCCAGTATGGGCATGGGGTCGATGACGTTGTTGAGGGAGGTGTGCATGGGGGTGCCATCGGGGGCCATTATGAAGCCATGGATCATGATATCGTTCCAGGGCTTCTTTCCGGTGATAAGGTGCTCTCTCAATATGGTATAGAACGCCCAGGTGCGGATGATGTCGTGTGACTGGGGCCGCATGGACATGGGATACATCTTCTCGAACTTGGCCTCGTCGCGCATCCATTGAGTGTTGTAGAGTGGTGAGATGGAGGAGTCCATCCAAGTATCGAACACGTCCTGGCAGGGCTTGAGCTCGCCTCCGCACTTCGGGCATTTGTCCAGAGGCGGCTTGGCGATGGTAGGGTCGATGTAGCATTCCTCCTCCTTTGCCGGGACCACCTCCCCGCAGTCCGCGCATTCCCAAACGGGTATCGGCGTGGCAAAGTACCTCTGCCTGGATATGACCCAGTCCCATTGCAGGGAATTGACCCAGTCCTGGAGGCGGACCTTCATGAACTCGGGGTACCAGTGCACCTGGTCCGCGACCTTGAGCACCTCCTCCTTGAAGGGCATAGTCCGCATGAACCATTGGGGCCGGGAAAGGTACTCGATGGGCTCGTGGCAACGCCAGCATATGCTCACGTTCTGGGGCAGGTCCTCCTGCTTCTCCAAGAGTCCAGCCGCCTTGAGGTCCTCGATGACCGCGCGCTTCGCCTCTTTAACCTTCATGCCATTGTATTTGCCAGCGTGCTCGGTCATCCGGCCCTGCTCATCAATGGCCTGCTCAAGATCCAGCTTGTACTTGTGCACCCACTCCAAGTCCCCCTTGTCGCCGATGGTGCAGATCATCACCACGCCGGTTCCGAAACTCGGGTCCACGGCCTCGTCCTCCACGACCTTGACCCTTCGACCGTAGAGCGGCGTGGTCAGATGCCTGCCCACGAGGGCCTTGTACCTCTCGTCATTGGGATGCACCGCCACCAATTGGCAGGTGGAGAAGAGCTCTGGCCTGGTGGTGGCTATAAGGACGTGCCAATCCTCACCCTCGACCCCGAACTTGACGTAGTTGAGCTTGGTGACGTTGGCGTCGTACTCCACCTCCGCGTCCGCCAGGGCGGTGATGCAGCGAGGGCACCAGTTGACTGGTGCGGTACCTTTGTAGGCCAGACCCTGCTTGAGCATGCGCAGGAAGGTGATCTGGGTGATACGGCGGTAATAAGGTGCGTCCGTCTGGTAATAGATGGAGGGGTCCATGCAGCAGCCCAGGATCTCGAACTGCTCGGTCATCTCGGAAATGAAGCCAGCCGCGAACTCCGAGCACATCTTAATGAATTCCTGCCGGGGGACGGTGAGCTTGGTGATGCCAAACTTCTTCTCAACCTTGACTTCGGTCGGAGTTCCGTTGACATCGAAGCATAGGGGGAAGAAGACGTTGTAGCCACGCTGCCTGTGATAACGGGCGGCGAAATCGATTAGGGAGTAGCCAGTGGCGTGACCAAGGTGCAGAGATCCCGACGTGTATCGGGGCGGGTTGTCGATGCTATATATCGGCGCGGAGGACATGGGGTCGAAATGGTAGATCTTCCATTCCTTCCACTTCTGCTGCCATTTGCGCTCGATGGCTACGTTGTCATAGGACATGGCGAAAAGGGGAAAGGGAAGCCAGAATAAAAGAATTATGTAAAAGGAAAAAAGGGTCCAGGAGGGCCTAGAGCTCCTTCCTTGGCCTCTTCTTCTTGTCCAAACGCACTTCCTTCATGTCCATGACCTTGGCGTCGAAGACGTTCATCAGGTCCACAGTTGCCTTGATCAAGGACCAGTTCTCGCTGCGGGCAATAAAGGCGCCGTGCTCGGTGAACAACCTGGCGGACAAGGAATACTTTGCTCTGTTGCCGGAGGCGTGATGCTTGGCGACGTGCATGGTGAACAGCTGCGGGCGGGTGACTTTTGCCACCTTGGCCAAGCCGTTCTGGATCTCGCGCTCCATCACATCCAGTGAGAAGCGGTCGTCCTCTTCCAGACCGGTGATCTGCATGTATACGACGTCCCTCTGTGCGAACGAGGCTATGAGCTCGACCATGTCGTACATGGTGACGATTCCCACCAAATTCTCCTTCTCCATCACTGGGAGGGCGGAGACCTTCTTGGAGGACATGAGCTTGTAAGCGTCGCTGATGGTGGCATCAGGGGCGATGGTGACCACGGCCTCGTTGGCCATCGCGCCGACCTTGACATCGACATGGTTCTTCTCGCCTGATATTTCCCCGGTGGTCTCGCGCCTGTTGCCGTTCCAGTTGTAGTTGACGATGTCCCTAATACCGATGATCCCGGTCAGCATGCCTTCGTCATCCACCACTGGGAGGGTGCGGATGTCCAGCTTCCTCATGGTCTCGATAGCGCTCTTGATGGGCTCGTCCTCTAGTACCGTCTGGACCTGAGTGGTCATGATGTTACTGATCTTGATGGCCTTGAGGTCTTTGATCTTGGGGATGATGCTGGCTATGTCCGACCTAGAGACCAAACCAACCATCTTGTTCCCCTTGATCACGGGGATCTGCCTATATCCGCTGGAAAGGAATTGCTCGGCCACCTTGGTGATCATGGTCTCGGGGTTGACATCTGGAGGCAGGTCCATAGCCGACTTGACCTTGGTCCCGATTACCAGGTTCTTGCGCCGGATGATGGAGCGGTAGCTCACCACACCGAGGAGCTTCTTCCCGTTCTCGGTGACGGGTATCTCATGAAGGTCCTTGGCGCGCATCTTCGCCACCGCGTCCGTCAGTCCCATCTCGGGGTCAACGGTCTCGAACTTCTCTTCCATAAGGCTTTCTAGTCCGATGGAGTCGATCTGCGAGCGCAGGAGCTCCCGCTTCTTCATTGCCTCGATATTCTCACCCATCATGTCCATCATTCCTCTCTTGCGAACTCGTTAGAGTGCATCCGATTCTTATCTCGGCGACAGTTCGACATAGCTTCCCTATTTATATTCTTTGCATTCTGGAAGCTCACTTGGTATTTAGGGAAACGAAATCCTTGGTACCGCAGAGCAGGGCGGTTAGGATGGCCACTACCTCGTCCTTACGCACCCTCACCTGCTCGGTTGAGTCCCTTTCCCGGATGGTCACCGTCCCATCGTCCAAGGTCTGGTAGTCCACGGTGATGCAGAACGGGGTGCCGACCTCGTCCATTCTGGCGTACCTCCTTCCTATGGAGCCAGAATCATCGAAGTACGTGTTAACGCCATTCATCCTCAACATCCAATCGATCTCCCCCGCCGGCTCGACCAGCTCAGCCTTGCCCATCAAGGGGAATACCCCGGCCTTCAATGGCGCGGAGATGGGGCTAAGGCGCATGACCACGTAGTTGCCCTCCTTGCCCTGCTTCTCGGTATAGGCGTGCTCCAAGCAGGTGTACATGATGCGGTCCAGTCCGTGGGAGGGCTCGATGACGTGCGGGACCACCCGCTCCCCTGACACCTTCTCCTTTATCTTGACCACATCGAAGTACTTGCGATCCACTTTGACCGAGGACCCTTCCACCATGACCAGGATGTGGTCGCCCTTGACCTCTTTAGGGTCAGCTGCCTCCAAGGCATTCCCCACGGCCTTTGCCTTGGCCTTGAACTCAGGGCCCATGAGGTTGTACCTCGGCTTCAAGACCTCCTTCTCCACCTCCATCGGGGTCTCGTACCTCTTGAGCACCGACATGTCTACCTTGGAGAACTCGATGTGGCGGGACAGGTCCCAACAGCCGCGGTCAGCGACGCCGACGATCTCGGTCCAGCCGAACGAGAGCAACGCTTCGGCATCCCAACAATCGGCGGCGTAGTGCGCCATCTCGTTCTTGAGGTGCTGGCGGAAGCGCAGGCGCTCGGGGTCCACGCCCACCATCACCAAGAATCTCTGTGTGAACCAGAGGAAGTAGGCGAGGGTTTCGTTGGCGATGACCCGCTGTTCCAACGCCTCCTCCAGGCTCAGGACGATCTCCTTGTCACCTGGTTCGTTCGGCACCAGGCGCAAGGTCTCGTGCCTAACGTCCCTGTAGCGGGGCCAGGTTTTGTCCGAGGGGTCCACGAACAGCTCGGCCTCCATCATGTTGAACTCTCTGAGGCGGATCACGCCCTGCCTGGGAGAGATCTCGTTCCGATAGCCCCGCCCGATCTGGATGACGCCGAAGGGTAGGCGCTCTCGCATGTAGCGCTGCAGCGAGTTGAAGTTGATGAATATGCCTTGGGCCGTTTCCGGCCGAAGGTAGCCCACCCTTCCCGCCGAACCAGGCCCGATGATGGTCTTGAACATTAGGTTGAATTCCTCCGACTTGGAGAGCTGTCCCTCGCAATCTGGGCAGGTCACCTGGTGCTTGGCGATCTCCGCGTCCAGTTCCTCGAAGCTCAAGGCTGCGGGGTTAGGATGCTTGTCCTTGAGGAGATGGTCCGCACGGAAAGGGGTCTTGCATTTGGTGCAGGTGACCAGCTTGTCCGCGAACTGATCGACGTGCCCAGAGGCCTTGAAGACCGCCTCGGGCCCGATGGTGTCGGAGTCGATCTCCACGAAGCCCTCTCCTAAAGTGTAGGCGCGGCGCCAGGCCTCGATGATGTTGTTCTTCATTGCCGTGCCTAATGGGCCATAGTCGTAAAGACCAGCGATCCCGCCGTAAATCTCATACGCTGGCCAGATGAAGCCCCTGCGCTTGCACAGGGAAAGTACGTCCGCCGAGTTCATTCCTATTCACCGGTGAGCACCGAAATTATGTCCAGGTCGTAGATCATGGCCAGGAGATTGTCCTTGGCGTCTCGAACTGGCAACTGCCCGAAGTCGTTCTTCCTCATTATCCTTGCGGCCTCGGACACGGTGGTCTTGCGGAAGACGGTGGTCGGGGACTTGACCATGACGTCCTTAACACTGACGCCGGGCAGCTCAAGCTTTGAGACCTCGTACCACAGCTTCATCACGCTGCGCATGCCCTCCCAGCTCCATTCGTCCTCGTCCTTGCCCATGCCTATCTCGGTCTTGGCCACCTTTCCATTCACGATGCTGGTGTTGAACAGATCTCTGTCGGTGAGAATCCCGACCAGCCTCCCGCGCTCGTCCAGCACCGGCAACGCTGAGACCCGGCTTAGCTTCAAGGTCACGAGCGCCACAACGAGCGGCGACTCCTCGAAAATTGGAACACAGGTGGACTTGATGACGCATTCCACGGGCTCATTGAACCCTGCCTTCTCAACGACCCCAAGAAGGTCGGTGGGGGTCACGATGCCCACCAAGCGGTTCTTGTCGACCACTGGAAGATGGCGAGCGCCCCCCATGCAGAAGAGCTTGGCCGCCCTCTCCACGTGCTCCTTGGGGCTGATAGTAGGCGGGTCACGGTTCATGAGCATGGCAAGCTGGTCCTCGTCCGGCTTGTTGAAGATGTCCTGCCGGGTGATCAGTCCGGTAAGGGTGCCGTCGCTCCTCTTGACCACCGGCATCCCGGTGATGTTGTGCTTGATCATTATCTTGAGGACGTCGCTGCGGCTGCCAGGGACCTGGGCCACGATGGGGTTCGGGGTCATCACCTCTCCCACGTTGGTCATGCGCTCCCTCCCTTCGTGTTCCTGACGACCAGGACGGGGCACTCGGCGAACCTGACCACCCGCTCCGCCACGCTTCCCAACAAGATTTTGGATATGCCTGTCCTACCCAACGTTCCCATTACAACAAGGTCATGCATCTTGGAGGCGTCGACGATCTTCCTGGCCGGGGAACCTTCCTCCACCTTGGTGACCACATTGACCCCCAGCTTGGCCCCCTCTGACTTGACGAACTCCACCGCGTCCTTTCCCTCCTTCTCCAGAAGCGAATAGACGGAGACGATGGTGGAGTCCATAGGAAAGTTGATGAAAGAGGTCTGGTCCACGACATAGAGCGCCGTCACTTCCGCGCCCATTACCTTGGCCATTTCCAGGCCTTTCATTATCGCTTCCTTGGTGTTGTCGCTTCCGTCGGTCGGAATCAGGATCTTCTTGAAGAGTGTCATGCTCCTCCCCTCCATTCCTCTTTGCCCAGGCAGATCATTAGCGGGTCGGACGAGCTGCCTCGAAGCACCAGGTCGGTGGTCGGGTCGCCTCCATGCGAGCTCATCACCATGAAATCGCAGGGGCTTCCAGGCCCTATACCTATTGGAGCTTGCCGCATTAATAAGTTCTTGCCATTTTCCAAGGCCATGGAGAGCACTGGTGACACGTCCTTGACGCCCTGTTGGCGCAAGAGGCGCGCGGCGCTCTCCATCTCCGCCAGCATGTCCGGGAGTGTGAACATGGCGTTGTCGGTCCCCAAGGCGACCGTAGCTCCCACCCTCAACATCGTGGCCAGTGGCGATGTTCCACCTAAGAACAGGTTCGAGCGAGGGCAGGACACTATGGGGACCTTCTGCTTGACGCATGCCTCGATGTCACCTTCGGTGGCCATGGTCATGTGCACCACGAAGGACGGTTTTAGGTCCAGTATCTCGTCGATGTCCTCTCGCACCCTCTCAGAGGCATGTATGGCGAACGGCTTCCTTTTGGAGCGCACGTACTTTGCGAGTTCGGAGAGCTCCCCCGCGTCCCAATCGCTTACGCTCGAGGTACCGATTCCATCGGCGTGATGGAGCACCGCATCCACCTCCTCGCGCTCGAAGCGCAGGTGAAGGGGGCGGCCCATGACGAATGGCCTCGGCCATCCCTTCTGCATCTTCAGGGCGCGTGCCCCCTCCTCCCCTCCCTCGCGGAAGTCCAGGAAACGGGAGCATCCCCTTCGCAGCATTATCGAGCGCGCTGCCTGGAAGGCCTGTCGCAGGTCGTTCTTGGAGGTAAGGCGCAGCATGCGATGCTTGAGCCCTTCCGGGGGCGCCACCAGCTCCTCCAAGGACAGGGAAAGGTCCACCGGGACCAGGTAGTCGGCGAGGTGCGTATGCGCATCGGTCAAGGTGGGAAGGATGATCCCCCTGGCCTCAGCATCTTCTACTGGGCCCTTGCCCACCTCGATCACCATCCCGTCCTGGAAGCCCACGTAGCCTTCGATGAAGCCTTCCGCGGTCAGGACCTTGCCGGAGACGTAGCGCATCCTTCCCTGATGGCTTACCCAATACTTCAAAATGTCATCATGTCCAAGTGGAAGGATTTTTATAAGACATCTATTCTCAGGGGGGGAAAGAGGTAATTTCCTATGGTAGCCAAAGTGAAAGCGGATGACTGCGTCGGATGCGGTCTTTGCGAGGATGCCTGCCCGAGCGGTTCCATCAAGGTGGACGAGATCGCGGTCGTCGACGCCAAGACCTGCACCAACTGCGGGACCTGCGCTGACGAGTGCCCGAACTCCGCCATCGAAGTCGAGAAGTGATTTTTCAGCTTCGATTATCAGGGGCGCATGCCCCAGATTTTAAATTTTATCTCGCTTCTGTGTTATTTGACCTTATATCGCGCGATTCAGGGCCAGCTGGGCTTCTGGATGTACCTGTATGCGGAATTTGCGGCGGTGGCGCCCTCACCACAGCCGGTGATGATCTGCCTGTACTTGCCGGGATAGATGACGATGTCGCCGCAGGCGAAGACCCCCTTCCGCGAAGTTCTCATCTCCGTGTCCACTTTTATTAGACCCTCATCCAAGGCCAGCCCCCAGCGGCCCAGATCGCTAGTGTCCGGGGTGGAACCGATATTGATGACCACGACGTCCGCGGAGATCTCCTTACGCATGCCATTCCCGAGCTTCAGAATCAGGCTCTCGACGTGATCGTCGCCCTTTATCTCCTCGACCTCCGAGGACATGTAGGTGTCCACGCCCGAGGCGTTGATCCTCTCCACATAGACCTGGTCCGCACGGAACTGGTCCCTTCGATGCACTATGCAGACATCGGTGACCTCGCATGCCAGTAGAGCCATCTCGAGGGCGCTGTTACCGCCTCCGATGAGTACCACGTTCTTGCCAATCAACTCCTTCCGGTTGGGAAGCTTGTAATAAACACCTTTGTTCTCGAGCTCCAGCTCCCCCTTTGCCCCAAGTCTCTTGGGCTTATACAAACCAGCCCCTATCGCCACGATCACGGTCTTCACGGGATATTCATCCTTGTCCGTGTAGACCACCAACTTGTCCTCTTCCTCCTTGATGTCCAGCGCCCGCTCGTGAACATGGACGCTGCAGCCCACCGCTAGTGCATGCGAAATCAGAAGGTTGACCAATTCCTTGGCCTCGGGCACGACCAGACCTGGATAGTTCTCGATGGGCTTGTCTGGATAAATGTTGATCAATTGCCCTCCGGCATCCCCCGCCTCAATGAGCGAGCATTGGAGGTTGCGCGACGCTGCGTAGATTCCAGCGGTGAGCCCTGCTGGGCCTCCTCCTATTACCACCAGGTCCAGTTCCATCGCTCATCTTGTATGACAACTCTGATTAAATAATTGTCCTACCTCAAGGAATCGTTTCCTGGCGAAGGATTATATTCGGGTCATTCCGTTTTTCGTCCATGGCCCGATTCCGCGCATTCATAGCCGTGGACCTGGCCCCCCTACCTGGTTTAGATTCCTTCCTCAGGGATCTCTCAACGGTCAAGGGTCTGAAGCCGGTCGACGCAAACAACCTCCACGTCACCCTGAAGTTCTTGGGGGACGTTGAAGAATCGCTCGTCCCGAGTATCGGGGAAGTGATGAGGACCAGCTGCGAGGGCATCGCCCCGTTCCAGGTCCAGGTCATTGGTTCGGGGGTATTTCCTCCAAAAGGAAGCGCCCGTGTCGTCTGGGCGGACCTTAAGGGGGCTGAGTCATTGGCCACGATTGCTGCCCGACTCGAGAAAGGGCTTGAGCCCCTGGGCTTCGTCCCAGAGAGCCGGGCCTTCAAATCTCATCTCACCATGGCTAGGGTGAAGGACCCGAACGCCTCAACTCAGGCTCGGACCATCGCCTCTTCCTTCCAGTCCACCAAGTTCGGGAGCAAGGAAGTGACCGAGTTGCTCCTCAAAAAGAGTGTGTTGCGCCCACAAGGCCCCGAATATTCCACGGTCCTGGCGCTGAGGCTGTCGAGCTAGCGCTCTCCCTCGAAGGTCGAGAAGCTCTCTTGCTTCAACAGGTCCGCGGGTGGATGCTCCTTCACGAAATCAGTGCTGTAAACTCCTGATCTGAAGGCTTTGGTCCTTACCACCAGACGATGATATGGAATGGTGGTCTTGCACCCTGTCAAGGTGTAGTGGTCGAGCCCGTCCCGTGCCCTGTCCAAAGCTTCCAGTCGGTCGCGTCCGTGGACGATAAACTTGGCAAGCATGGAGTCGTAATCGGCCGGAACCATGTACCCCTCATAGGCGTGCGAGTCCACACGTATCCCCTCGCCCGAGGGCTCGATATACTTCTCAATCCTGCCCGGGGCAGGGAAGAAGTTGTTGAACGGGTTCTCCGCGTTGATTCGGAACTCTATCGCCGCCCCCCTGGGCTTGGCATGGAGCAACTCCTCGCCCACTTCGCGGTCCGAGGCTATCTTGAGTTGGAGCTCAACCACGTCAAAGCCTGTGACCATCTCCGTCACGGGATGCTCCACCTGGATGCGGGTGTTCGCCTCCATGAAGAAGAGCTCGCCAGAGGCGTCCATGAGGAACTCGAAGGTGCATAGGCTCTGGTAGCCAGCCTTCACCAGGGCGGCCTCAATGCGCGGGAAAATATCCTGGCGCATGGCGTCGTTGACGGCGCAGGACGGGGTCTCCTCCACCAGTTTCTGGTTGCGCCTTTGAATGGAGCACTCACGCTCCCCCAAGCAGTAGCCGTTGCCCTTGCTGTCTCCCACCATCTGGAACTCTATGTGCCGGGGTTTGATCACCCTACGTTCCATGAAGATCTTGGGATCCTTGAACGCCTTATCCGCCTCTGTTCTGGCGGACTCGAAGGCCTGTTCTATTTCCTTCTCTGACTCGACAACTCTCATGCCTCGGCCTCCACCTCCACCCGCGGCCTTGAGCATGATGGGATACCCTATGCGCTTCGCCTCCTGCTTGGCCTCCTCAGCATCCTCCAAAGGCTTTAGGGTACCAGGAGTGGTGCGAACGCCGCACTTCTCCATGAACTCCCGGCCATCGAGCTTGCTTCCTAGTAAGGACATGGCCTTGGCGCTGGGCCCAATCCAGGTCATGCCCTCTTCCTCGACCCTGCGGGCGAACTCTGGCTTCTCGGACAAGAATCCGTATCCGGGATGAACGGCATCCGCCTTCATCCTGTCCGCCACCTCGAGTATGGCGTCAATGTCTAGGTAGGGGATTATCCCTTTATCTGACTGGAGCTCCTCGGCCTTATCCGCCAATAGAACATGCTTGCAGTGTTGGTCGTTCGGTGCATAGATCGCAACCGTGGGTATGCTCATCCTCTTGCAGGTCCTCATTACCCTGATCGCGATCTCGCCTCGGTTCGCGACTAGCACCTTCTTGAACATTGCAATCCCTTGAAACTGACATCGTATGGCGTGTTACGGTTTAACTCGGTAATAAGGGCTAGGTTTAAAATGTTTTCCCGAAGCCATGTGTCATCACAGCATGACCTGATAGTGAGTTGGAATCGAACGATGCGAAGACTATGCCAAGTAGTTTACGTGTAGATGTGCTGATAATGAGCCCCGTTAGAAATTCTTGGTTCATGAATTTCAATGGGAAGAAACTTGGAATGGATAAGAATGGTGGAATCGAGGGGCTGCCACTGCAGCTACTGATAATCGTTTTAGTGGCGGGCGTCGGTTCCGCGATCATCATGGGTTGGATGGGCGGGTTGCAAGCCCCTGAATCGATAGGTTCGGTCCATTCATCCATGAATGAGATCCTGCTTGATGACGACGATGGAGACGGGATATTCTCTGCCGAGGGAGTGGATCTTTGCATAACTGTACTGGATCAAAATGGCGACCCGATAACGGGCGCGTCCGTCTCCCTTGAAGGTTCGGGGATTCAGAGTTCCGAAGCGAAGCGCCCACATTCCGTCACCGATGCTTCTGGCAAAGCATATTTCGAAGGTCTTACCTTGAACCTCGCTGGTTCATCGATAAGCTACGTCAAAGTGATGGTGGCCAAGACTGGGATAGCTTCGACAAGGAGCATTAGTGTGCCCGTTGTATGCGAGTGATATTCTTGATAGCCCGAGACATGAGTGCGCTCGAAGGGTTGCCTCTAAAATTGCTAATCTCTGTCATGATCATTGCCCTTAGCATCCAGCCACTTTATGGTGCAATCTCATATCTTGGCTATAGCCAGAATCTTGGGTACGCACTCCATGAAGCGGAGGCCATCAAGAGGGCGGCGCTGTCGGCTTTCGTTGGAGGGCCCGGAAATGTTCGTAAGGTTACTGTCTCTCTGAGCCATGGGCCTGCTCCATTTTCCATCCGTTTGGGTGGTTGTGAAGGGGAGGGCAGGACTAGGACCATCGATGTGCTTTGGAATGGCGCTGTCGCTGCGACCATAACATTGGAAGGACAAGGGCTCAGCATTATCTGTCGGGAAGGTAGTGAAATCGTAATCGAAGGCAGCCAGGAATTGCTCCTAACGTGCTCGGCAGGGCAGGATGGGGATGTGGTAATCGCGGAGATATCCTGATGCTCGAATTCATGCTTTCCCGCTTAACCATGTCCTTGTGCGCGGTCATAATCCTCCTGACCCTAGCACCAATGGTTTATTCCTTGCCTCAGAGCGAGGACGGTCCCAATTCATTTGATTCTTTGGAGGAGCTAGGATCAAGATTCGATGAACTGGCAACTTCCCCTGGCGAAGTGAAGTTGGAACTCTCGATCAAGGATTATCTACCATCGGAGAGCGATTATTTCGTCCTTTGTCAGCAGAGCATTTGGTTTATTAGTATTGATGGGCGCTCCGCCCGCTCCATTCCAGATGGCTTAAGAATTTTTATGGTTTCGGGTTCATCGAATATGGAGGTGGGAGAAGCCAGGTTAGGGTGGGCTTCGATAGTGGTATTGAGCAAACGCTCGAACCAATTTGGAGCGAATATGGAAGTTTACATTGAGAACTTAGATGCCACTTCCAATACTTTGGCAGCGAATATTTCCACTTCTTCTAGGCTGTTGTATATGTAGAATGATGCGCGCGCACAACCTTCGAGCTGACGAGCCAGGAAATATGGATGAACGCAGTGCATGCCAGAACGGATCATCACC
>Ga0208980_10000961_pt1 | contig 17161 bp, 15 predicted proteins | sample WetSurMetagenome_3_FD_187993 | JGI IMG/M metagenome (GOLD analysis project Ga0208980, IMG submission 187993) | Wetland microbial communities from Twitchell Island in the Sacramento Delta, sample from surface sediment Aug2011 Site A1 Bulk (version 2) | ecosystem: Environmental > Aquatic > Marine... | reverse complement strand
TGAAATAAACTTTATGAAAGTCCTGTGCACCGCATATGTTAATAACATCGTAGATTACCCCTCACCCTCCCCTCTCCCCCAATCATATCACCGCACGCTCGATTGGTCTGTTGCGGGGGAGAGGATGGAAATTTTATAGATCCACGCCTGGCCGAGAAATAGCCAGAAAAGCGCAGCATCGCTGCGTCCCTACGGTTCTATACTCAATCTCCACATCTCCTTCACAGGTTATTCATGGCCCCGGCCTATACTGGGTGCAATACTTGAAACAAGGAGATAATAAATGAAAACGAAAATCACAACCATCCTCTCACTGACCATCATCGCTGCCATGCTGGCGGCATTCATTCCGATTAGAACCGTAGCGGCTGACAGCCTGACCGGCCGCGGCGGCCCGGGTGGCATGGGTGGTGGTAACACACAAGGTACAGGCGCCGGCGGTTTGGCATTGACACCTTTGACTGCTGCTGAAGCGGCGGATCTCCAGGAGGCCATTCTGGAGGAATACGGCGCGCTTAACCTCTATACTGCTATCATCGCCCAGTTCGGCAGCGTCGTCCCCTTCAGCCAGATCGCCGTATCCGAGCAGATGCATGTCAACGCACTGGTACGCCAGGCAACCAAGTACGGCCTGACCGTACCCGTCAACCCGGGGCTGACCGGCCCTCCCCAGTTCGCGGACCTGGCAGCTGCCTGTGAAACCGGTGTTGCAGCCGAGGTCGCCGATGCAGCCTTGTATGACGAACTGATGCCCGCCACAACCCACAGCGACCTATTGCGTGTATATGAGATGTTGCATAGCGCCTCACTCGACAGCCACCTGCCGGCTTTTAAAATCTGCCAGTAATCAACCAAACCCTAAGGGTCTTCCATCAGACCCTTAGGGTTCTATTATAGGCTGCCCGGGATACCCGGGTAGTTCAGTTTAATTACTATCAGCCACTTGTACTTTTTTTATTTTGTGCTATTGTATAAATACTTTATAGCCTCCTTCGCAGCACCGTACTCGGTTTCAACCGGTGTGCTGTATACCGGTTTTGCACAAGTTGGGGTATTTCGTAAAACCAGAATATAACGAGGAGGAATATGTTCACCAAAAGGATCTTAAGGGTTCTAATGATCGCAGCCTTCGCTTTGCTGACTTTCAACATCAACCCAAGCTCGGCTGAAAAGTTGAATCTGGAGCCATTACCCGCCCCGGCAGTCGACCCGGATGATATGGGCTCGGCCTTCACCTACCAGGGGCGCCTGATGGATGGCGCAGCTCCTGCTGATGGTCAATTCGACTTTCAATTCAAACTCTTTGATGACCCGACAGACGGAACGCAGATTGGTACAACGATCACCCTGGCAAACCAATCGGTCTCCAATGGTCTCTTTATTGTCGAAATTGACTTCGGTGCGAAAGCCTTCACCGGTTATATGCGCTGGCTTGAGATCAGCGTGCGGCCGTATTCCATCGACTCTGAGCCTTATGGCGTATTGTTACCGCGCCAACAGATCAACCCGACACCCTACGCCACCTTCGCACGCACCATTTACCGCAGGACGGTAGTGGTCAAGCCCGTTGGCTCCTCGGTCGAGAACGGCAACGTCTTGCTTGATGCTATGGCAAGCATCACCGGGGTCAGCAGCGACAACCGTTACCTTCTAAAGCTCGAACCGGGGGTCTACAACATTGGCAATAACTCCCTGGTCATGAAGGAGTATGTGGATATTGAAGGATCCGGCGAGACCAACACGATCATTACCTCGGCCGGCTTTACTACAGATACCGAAGCAACCGTGATCGGCGCTGATATTGCTGAATTGCGCGACCTGACAATCCAATGTAATGGCGGTGGTACAGATAATTATGCAACTGCCCTGTGGAATAATGAAGGCCAACGGATCTTGATCCATGTGACCCTGTGGTCGTCCGATGGAATTACAGCCACATATGGGATGCATAATATCAATAAAGTAAAGGCCACCCTGGAATCGGTTTCAATACAGGCGAGTTCAGCTTCAGGCCCGGCATTTGGGATCTACAATGAACACAGCGTGATAGATCTACGTAACTCCACGCTAACAATATATGGAAGACATGGCGGAATGGGTATTTGGAATGACTCGGGGAGTAACTTGACGACATACAACAGTCAGGTATCGGTAAGCGCCCTCGGCACTTATGCACAGGACATTACGGGTATTCTGAGTGAAAACAACGCTTCGATATTAATGTTCAACAGTCTCGTGAAAGCGGATGGAAATGGTATGGGGGATGTTTATGCCATATCCACTTCCAGCTCAGGTCTCAGCGCCCTCTCTGACTCGATCCTGGAAGCATCAGATGGAGCCCTACATACCGGTGGAATATATACCGAGAATTCCAGCGATCTCGAGTTATTCAGCACCAAAGTAAAAGCGCATGGGGTGGTCGCTGAGGTCAGCGACACCTACGGGATTAATACCAGAATGACTCCCCTTACCATCCGGAACAGCCAGATCATCGCTGAAGGGGATGCATCAAATGTTATCGGGATCTTTGCCGATTTAACTACAACTGGTGAGAATGAGGTCACCGGAACGGTTATCAAAGCAGTCTCGGCAGGAAATCACGACGACTCGACAGGTTGGGAAGGTGTATATATCTATCCAGGTCAAGGCAGCGTGATTCATATTAATCACGTTGCCATCGAGGTTGAACCGTATGATGCGTCCGTTGGATATTCGACCTATGGAGAAGGAATCTATAATTACGGTGCAACGCTATTCTTTGAAAACAGCACCATTAACAGCCCAGGCAAGGCAGCTTACCACGGAATTCTGCACGAATATTTCATGTATACAGGTACTATTAATAAACTCTACGTAAACAATTCCGAGATCTACAGTTGTCTGGATTATGAGAATTGTCGCGCTGTCACTGTGTTAGGCAGTGGAGGATCCGAACAGGAGACTTTTGGTTTTATCTCGTCCAGCCTTATCTGGGGTCTGCCGGTAAGTAATGCTTATCCGATCACCAGGTGCCTGTGGGTGACCGATGAAAATTACGTCGGATTCGGCTGGCCAACAATGGGCACAATTGCTGAAAATTACGACTGCCCATAGGAGATCCGAATGAATAAACCTCTCTCTCCTCCCCTGCTCTTTCGATTGGCAGCCCTCCTGATGGTAACACTCATCATCACCGGGCTGGCTATTTCAGCCGCCTCAGCCTCCATTCAGGCAGGTGACTACTCGATCAGCTGGTACACCTTTGACGGTGGCGGGGGCAAGTCAACCGGTGGTATCTTCACTTTATCAGGCACCATCGGCCAGCCGGATGCCGGGCTGTATGCCGGCACAGGCTACGACCTGGCTGGCGGCTTCTGGGCCTGGGTGGCACGTTACCTGGGCTACCTGCCATTGATCAAGAAACCTTAGTACGCTGCCAGGTAGAAAATTCAATAAAGCGCCCAAAAAACCTTGGGCGCTTTTCCATTTCGAACCGTGATGCATCTTGCACCTTTACTGGTTTCATGCTATTGTAGATTACTTCACAACACAACCTCCTTCGCAGCACCAATTTTCCGGATTCATCCGGCAGGTGTTTTGCCGGTTTTCCAATGTATGGGTAATAAGAAAACCAAGTCTTTGATCAGGAGGAATATGAACCCCAATATTTTCAGTAGAACTATCAGGATCATCCTGATGGCAGCTATTCTGCTGCTGACACTCAACATCAGTCCGGGCGCAGCCGAAAAGTTAAGCCTGCAACCGCTGCCTGCCCCGGCAGTCGACCCAACCGATATGGGCAATGCCTTTACCTACCAGGGGCGCTTGATGGAGGGCACTGCCCCTGCAGATGGAACCTATGATTTTCAATTCATGCTGTATGACGATGCCCTGGCCGGCAGACAGATTGGCAGCACGGTCATTGAGGACAATTACCTTGTCACCAACGGGCTGTTTATGGTGAAACTGGATTTTGGTACGGGGGCCTTTCCCGGCTACGAACGCTGGCTGGATATAGCTGTCAAACCGCATGCCACAACAGGCTACACCCCCCTGTTGCCTCGCCAGGAGATCAACCCAACGCCCTATGCCACCTTCGCCCGCACCATCTACCGCAAGACGGTGGTGGTCAAACCGGTCACGCCGACTGGCAGCGAGACGGATAATGGCAAGGTACTGCTGGGGGCTTTGAATGACATCACGGATGCCTCGGCCTCCAATCCTTACCTGTTAAAAATTGAACCGGGGATTTATGACCTGTTTGAGGACAGCCTGGTCATGAAGCCCTATGTGGATGTCGAGGGATCAGGCGAGGGTGTCACCATCATCCGTGCCAACGGCTATGATTTATTGAATCGAGGTACCATGGTCGGTGCCAGTAATGTTGAGATCCGTTCGTTGACAGTTGAATCCAACGCTCATCTCAGCACCGGGAGCTGGTACAGTAATGCTGTTGGCGTGTATGTCCCTGATGTGGTGGGCATGAAAATGACGCATGTCACGGTCAGGGCGTATGATGGAATGTCCGCTTCGTACGGAATATATAATTATGGCCTCTTCATTCCATCCCCAGAGGGAGGTTATTATCTTCCAGCTGATCTCTCTCTGGAGACGGTACGGGTTTCTACCAGTTACGTTGCCAGTCTGGGTGGATCAATGATCCTTACAGAAGGGATCTTTAACAACGACGATTCCATCCTCACCATGACAAACACCGAGGTTGTAGCGGGAGGCTCGGACTACGCTTTTGGAGTCTATAATACCGGCGGGCATGCCTACATTTACGATTCAACAATCTCTGTAAAGGGAATCGACTTTATAAATTACACGGCCATCCACAACCAGTATGAAGCCACCCTTTACATGCGGAATTCCAGGGTTATTGCCGGAGCTGATAATGGCCAAGTGGCCAGCTCAATTTACGGGATCAGAAACGAAAATGCAGGCCTGGTCCAACTTTTCGATTCAAGCGTTATGGTAGCTGGCTCAGATACATATGCGACCGGCATCCTTGTTGCTGGTAATAGCGCCGGCTTGTTTGCCATGACCAATGTTAAAGTTGAGGCTTTTGGTGATAACGATCAAAACCTCGGAATTTCCTTGGAAAATGCGCCGGTGGTCATTCAGGACAGTCACGTTTATGCGCATGGTGGAGCAAAAGCTGTCGGATTATACTGCTATGATTATGGGGCACCTGATCATACCATCACCCAGACGGTGATCATGGCGGATGGTGCGGCACCGAGCTATTCACCTGACCCTGGACTTAATACTAACATCGGCGTCTTAATCTCGAGCCAGGGGTGGTTCAAATTCATAAGGGATACCATCCAGGTACCGGGACAGTTCTCCGTACAGGATGTGGAAGGTGGTGTGGGTATCCTGAATGAGGGTGGTGGCATTCAATTTGAAAACGGCACCATTAACGATGCGGTCATTCCGGCCTATGTGGGCATGGTGCACTGGTATTTTGGTGCCAATACCTTGACCATCAACAGTTCCGAGCTGTATACCTGCTCCAACTCATTTTGCATTTCTGTTTATGTCATCCCGGCGGCTGAGGGGCCAACCATACCGCCAGTCTTGATCGGTTCAACCCTGTTGTGGGGTGGTCCCGTGGCAACCTCAGTTCTACCATTATCAGCATACGCAAAGTGTGCGTTTGTCTATGATGAAACCTGGACGACCTTTGCCGGTCCCGTCTGCCCATAGTTGAGGATGCTATGCCAAGATACTTTTCTCCTCCCCTGCTCTTCCGGCTGGCAGCCCTGCTGGGTGTGGTATTGATCATCACCGGGCTGGCCGTATCTGCGGCATCAGCTGTCGGTCATTCCGATTATTCAATCAGCTGGTATACCTTCGACGGCGGCGGTGGCGTTTCCAGCGGTGATACCTACACCCTCATGGGCACCATCGGCCAACCGGATGCCGGAGTGCACTCCGGCACCGGATACGACCTGAGCGGTGGCTTCTGGGCCTGGGTGGCGCGCTACCTGGGTTACCTGCCATTGATCAAGAAACCATAATCCGATCGTTTAACAAAAATTCAGTACTGCCTGGCTTACGCCGGGCAGTACTCATTTTCCTCTCTCAGCTCACTCTCCGCTCTCCAGACTGTATTATACTGAATGGAAAATCCATCACATCCTTCTTCGCTGTCAGAAATTCGGGAATAACCATCGCAATCCAGAGAACGAGATAGCTTGTCGCATGACAGCACTAATCCAAATATAAAAATCTTTGATATTTATCAATCCACATCATTAAATAACCTCAGAGGTCGTCATCCTTAATATGTTGCGAAGGTTGATCATCATAATAACCATAAGCCTGATTTTGACAGGTTCTTTATCAACCGTAAAGATCTCGTCAGTCTGGGGAGATGACCCTGTATTGGATAATTTTTATTATTTCCCGATTATCATGGTTTATCACCCGCCGGTCAGACTTGGACCGGATGGTGGTCCTGTCTTCGCCCTGGCAATCGATCCCCAGGTTCGGTCCACATTGTATGCCGGGTCTTACGGCGGCATGTATAAAAGCGTTAACTCAGGACAGACCTGGTTTCCCATCCGTAATGGCTTCCCCAGCGTCCAATTTATCCAGGCAGTCGAAGTAGATCCGAACAACTCGGATGTTGTTTATGCAAGTGCTTACAAGGATTATCTATATAAATCGATCGATGGCGGTGCTAATTGGATGCCTGTCTACCTGGATGCCGATAGAACAACTTCCGTCATTTACTCAATTGAAATTGATCCCAATAATTCACAGCAGATTTTTTTGGCGCTGCGTTTAATCCTGCCTCATTCCCGCCCCCCTTATGATGGATATATCTATCGCAGCCTGGACGGCGGTACAAACTGGTCAGCTGTTACCAGTTCCGTAACGATTCCTAACAAGGGTTCTTTGTCCTATTATTATCCCTACTCCGTTGTTGTAAATCCCTATGCTCCGGGCATGGTCGCAGCCGCATTTGATATTACCAGCGCAGCCGATGGCCCGGGTTTATTTGTCAGCATGGATAATGGTGATCACTGGGCCGCGAAAATTTCGCTATCTGCTTCAAATGCCAGCCCAAAAGGACGAGATGTGCTCTTCCTTAAAATCCCTTCACAAACTTCAGCTTCCATTTATTATGCAGGCTGGGGATCAGGCTGCAGTTCAGGTAAGCCTTATGATTTACTCCGCTCACCCAATACTGGAGTGAGTTGGCCTATCGGTAATTACTGTGGTTTTGACTTTCTCAAGCTGGCAGCTTCCCGCAATACTCCTTTTTATATTTACGCTTCCGCAATAGGTAATGGATTATTAAGGACGATTGATGATGAGAATCACCTGACCCTTTCCAATTCCGGCTTGCCTGCGACCAATCCTGGCCCGATCGCAATTAATCCATTGGATGGGAATTTCGTATATGTCGGCGCCCAAATATCCTCTTCTGCCAGTGTTGTACAGGATACTAATTTCCTCTCCGAAGGCGTCTTTCAAACCACCAACGGCAACATTGCCACACCAATCTGGACGCTGCACAAGCAAGGCATGTCTCAGACCTGGTCAACGTCCGTCTTGGCCACGCCAGCCAACTCAAACCACCTTTATCTTGCTTCATATGTAAGCGGCGTATTCCAATCTATCGACCACGGTGTATCCTGGACGGACCTCAATACCGGCCTGGCCAATCTGAATATTCATAACCTGGTTATGAATCCAGCCCACGACAAACTCTTTGCACTGACCGACACAGCCGGTCTCTACGTCCTCAATATTGCCGGCGGGGGTTGGTCCGGCGTCAACAGCGCACCACCGGCGCTCACACCAGCTTCCAACCCTGGCGCTGCATATCCGCCCGGTCACCCCTTCAACCCACCCGAGATGCCGGATTCAGACACCCACCCGGAGTTAAACACCACCCAGGCACCTGCGGCTTTGCCTGCCAGTACGCCTTTGCTCTCAATGCTCTTTTCCACCCAGAACCCGCAAGTGGCTTACATCGCCACCTCAGGCGCCGGCCTGTATAAAAGCATTAATGGGGGTACATCGTGGAACGCCGCCGGCCTGGGAGGCCAGATCGTAATCTCGTTTGCCATCGATCCTCAAAATGCCAATGTTGTATATTCGGCATCCTGCCAGACGACTTGTCCAATTGATGGCAATGGAAATACCGTCTATACCATTAAATCCACTACGGATGGGGGTGCCACCTGGAACACAGCTTTCCCCAACCCACCTGTCACGGTATTCTCGGTTGCCATGTCTCCCTCAAATCCATCTGTTCTGTATGCCGGCACATCAAACGGGGTTTACGTGTACTCAGCCGGAGTCTGGATCCCCCTGGGTCCGGACGGGGTGTCGGTCGTTGCTCTGGCAGTGCATCCAAGCCTTTATGGCTATATCTATGCTGGAACGAACAATGGCGCTTATTTATCAAACGACAACGGTCTGAACTGGTTCTACGGCCCAAACGAATTGAACGGATTGATTATTACGAACATCCAATTTGATCCTAATAAAACCAGCTCTGTATACTATTCGACCAAATTCGGCAACTCACTGCTTGTTCCTTGATCTGTTCATTCAAAGCCTGACCAATCATTGATAAACTTAGACCGGTGCAATGGAAGAACCCGCACCGGCCTGTATTTTCCTGATCAGCCTGCTTGAATTACGGGGTAAGTCATGCTATTCTATAAACTGTCACCGATCGTTATCACTGTTTGAGGAGTTGAACCAATGGAAGACAATCTTGTCGGGCGATGCATTGTTTGTCAGAAACAACACAGCGAGGTGGCCGTCCCAGGCGGGATCATCTTTGAAAATGACCAGCTCAGCATCACGCACGCCCAATTCTTCGGGGATGAGAAACAGCATTACCTGGGACATCTGTTCATCGAACCCAAACGTCACGTGGCCGAACTGGGCGACCTGACACCCGGGGAAGCCCGCGAGGTCGGGTTTCAGATCAGCCGGACCTGCCAGGCGCTTAAGGCGGTCCTGGATGTCGAGCATGTGTATGCCTTCTTTATAGGCGACGGCGTTCCGCATGTGCATATCCACGTCATCGGGCGTTATCCCGGCGCACCACGTGCCTACTGGGGACCCAAGGTCGACGAATGGCCGGATGCACCCAAGGGCGATGAGGCCGAGATCGCCGCGCTGGCTGAGCGCATTCGCGGCTGGTTCAAGGCCAATCCTGGCTGAGATCCATGCGTATTATCAAACCCCTGTTGGCAGTCCTCGCGACTGGCTTCATCTTGGTGTACTTCTCAGAATTCCTCTTCTGGGCACGCCCCCGGGCAGGTGACAACCAGGGAGGCTGGCTGGGTTCCTGGCTGGTCTACTCGTTCACAGGTTTCATTCTCGTGTCTGTCATTGGTTATTTTCGCGCCCGTTCCATCTGGGCGCTCTTCCTGGCCGGGGCAGTCTTCGGCTGGCTGACCGAGGGTTTGGTGGTCCAGACGGCATATGAGAATCTGCCTTTGTCACTGTCGTTCACCGGGCTGGCCTGGCATGCGCTGATCAGCGTCCTGCTGGGTTGGTGGGTCATGCGGAAATGTATAAAGCGTGGGCTGCTTTCAACTCTTTGTTTATCCGCTGCCATTGGGCTGGGATACGGCCTGTGGGCAGTTCATTGGTGGCTGGCACCGGATGGGGGTGTCAGTTCAGTTAGTGAATTTTCATTCTACAGCCTGACTGCGACCCTGCTGGTACTGGTCGCTTATGGGGTCGTCGACCGCTGGCTGCCTGAGCCCTTCATTCCCAAGCGCTGGATCGTGTTATTTGCGGCCATCCTGCTTGCAGCTTTTTTCATTTTCGTAACCGTACCGGCGACGCCATTGGCAGCTGTCATTCTGCCAATCTTGCTCCTGATCATTTTCGCTACACTGCGCCATAACCGGGCAATAGAAAATGAAGGATGGGCGGAATCCAGCGCTCCAGCACCGCTCGTGAATTACCTCGGCCTGTTGGCTCTCCCGGTCGTGGCGATTGCATTTTATGCGCTGGCAGCCGGGTTGGAGCTGCGCTGGCAGACCAACTGGATGTTCTACCTGATCACGACCCCGGCCGGGTTCATCCTGTTCTTCCTGAGTTTGTGGAAGATCTGGCACAGGCAGCCTTCATTTTCCCCATAGATTGGAATGAGTCATTTCTTGCGATAATTATTAATGCACACTGATTTCACTTCATGTGGCTTCGTAATTGTTAGATGATTGCGAATCCCAACCTGCGAGATAAATTTTTCCTTCCCAATTCAATACACCTGGTGATATATTTGTCCCATCGAATAAAGTTTCTGATATAATAATTACGGAAAATTTGAAACCTTGATTTTCCAAAATAATTGATGATCCATATGGGGAAATCTTGTGTAAAAAGAGGGGACTATGTTTACAGATGACCAATCTGAATTGAAACTCGTGGAGGATATGAAGCTCATCCGGACTATCGTCAAGGATTACAACAGTATTCGTCCGGGCATGAACAATCTGCTGAGTTATTGTTTCCAGATATGTGACAGCAACGTCTGGAAGGATATCGCCGAATTGAATTTCGAAAAGGATGTTGAGAAAATCCAACGCTGGCTCGAAAAAACTCTGACAGAATATCCCCCACCCGCGAATATCCAGGCTTTCTCATTTGGTTATGACAATCCCAAATCGCGAGGGAAGAAAGCCGATTATGATCTTTATATTCTGGGTGCGACGGTCGATACCATGAAGGAAAGTGATACAACCGGGGCACTCCTGAAAAATGATTCCTATAGGCCCGGAGGCAATGAAGCCAAGTCCGTGGTCCTGCCCAGAATGCATGCTCTTTTGTCTAAATATCATCTGGTGGACGTCGGCGATCTTTTATTGTGCCTGGGATATGCGAGCCTGGCCGTAAAGTTGGCATTTAAATCAAGCGGTAACGGCTGGCTGAAGGGTGTTGACGGACCGCGCCCGGTCATGGTCGGCGATGATCGAGACCACTTTATTTTTATCGACCTGTAAAGATCGAAGCGATATGCGGCTCATTATTCATGAAGATTTCCCCAATGAATTGCAGCTGCCCCGAACAATAAGCGCTGAAATTCAACCGCCTTAAAACCGGCTTTACGCAGTTTGTCGGCCAGTTCCTCGGCAAAGAGAAAATCCTCGGTCGAGGACGGCAAGTAGCGATAAGCTTCCCGCTCGCCTGTCACCAGCATTCCCAATAATGGGATGATCACCCGCAGATAAAAACGAATGAACGGCAACAGGATATTCCGGCGCGGGCGGGTCGTATCCAGCACGACCAGCCGGCCACCCGGTTTGAGAACACGTTTCATTTCCTTCAGCGCCCGATCCAGATCGCTGACATTGCGCACCAGGAAACCGCTGACCAATGCATCGAAATGACCTGCCGGGAAAGGTAGTGCCAGCGCATCGGCCATGATTAATGCTTCGAGTCCCTTCCCCCTCGCACCACCCAGCATGACGGGGTTAATATCCGCACTGATCACATACGCAGCTGGCTCAGCCTTACGTAACGCCAGGCTCAGTTCACCCGTGCCGGCACCCAGGTCAAGGGCGAGGTCGCCGGGTTGGAAAGCGGCACGCTGCGCGGCCAGAAGGCGCCAGCGCTGGTCCTGCCCGAAGGTCATCAGGCGGTTCATCAGGTCGTAACGGCCGGCAATGCGCGTGAAGAGGGCTGAAACGCGTACGGCATGGGGGTCGGGAGAAGACATGGGAGGATTATATACCCCCGGTGAACCGAGCTTAGGCGAGGTTCTCGGGGGTATGCCGCGAGCAATGCGAGCAGGCACTTGTCCGCACAAATCTCAATGAGCCTTGCGGCACTCCGAGTGATCCTCCTGGCGCTCAGCGTCCTACGGAGGACGCCGCATGCATCGCACGCAGGCGTCGGCAAGGGTATGAAACCTAAGCCTTCATCCTGCGTATATTGAAATGAGTCATTAATCCTGTTTAAGGAGAGTTCATCATGTCTGAAGAGTATCATCATCACGATCATAAGATGAAAGTTGACGGAAGTGGGGCTTGCGGAATCGTCTGGTTCATCGGCTGGCTATTCACCATCGGCTTCCTGCAGTTGGTATGGTGGAAGGCCCTTCTGGCCCTGCTCATCTGGCCTTGGTACCTGGGCGTAGCCGTCCGCTTGATCTCCTGAGCGATCCAACCGAAATCATCATCCATACTTAATAGAGGCGCATTAAATTGCGCCTCTTAATCTTTTTTTCCTGATACTTTATGACCAACCCGATTGACCTTCTTATCCCCACGCAAAACATACATCTGCAGGTGCGCGAGTACCCGCGGAAAGCGGATGCCGTGTTATGCCTGCATTTTGGTGGGGGTAACCTGATGATGTGGCAGCGAGTCGTACCCGTTTTCCAGAAGCGCAATCACCTGGTGCTGGTAGACCTGCGTGATCACGGCAGGTCAGACAAACCCGGGACAGGTAACGACATCGATCAGATGGCGCGCGACCTGCTCGGTGTACTGGATTACCTGAAGCTCGAGCAGGTGCACATCCTTGGCAGTTCGTTGGGCGCGGAAGTCGGCCTCAGCCTGGCTGCCAATCACCCGGAGAAAGTCAAATCACTAGTGTGTGATGGCGCCCTGTACAGCGAGTACGGTCCTTATGGTATCTGGGCAGGCAACCAAGCAGCCTTCCAGGAGTACGTTGTAAAAAAGCTCAAGGCCATCCAGGAACGGCCGGTTGATACTTACCCATCGATCGGGGATTTCGTGGAAGCTCGTAAAAAGGTCCTGCTTGGATTTGGTGCCTGGAACGCTTATATTGAGGCATTCGTTGCATATGATGCAAACAAACTTGAGGATGGGACCTTCACACGCAGCTTTGGGCGCCAAGCGGCGGAGAATTACATGCGGTCCTATTTCAATTGCCGCTTCGAGGATTATTACCGGCGGGTGAAGTGCCCGGTGTTGATGGTGACCAGCGATGAAGAACCGGAGAACCCGCTGGAGAAGAGTGCCACGCTCAAGATGAGCGGATTACCGGTTAATGGCAGGCTGGCCGTGCTGCCCGGCTGGAACCATCCCTACGGCTGGATGCTGGATCCGGATGAGATGGTCAAGCTTGTGCTTGAGTTCCTGGAACAATTCAATCAATCACGCACCTGACCTGAGTCAGGGTAATTCGGGGTCTTCGCCGAAGGTGAAACCGGATGCACTCTGGAATTTGGCTTTCTGACCCGGGGTCATGTTCTTGAAGAGAACATGCAGTGTGAAACCGCCCAACAAGCGGCCATGATCAATGATCATCCAATCCGACACGAAATCCTGCTTGATACTGATCCGGTCGTGAAAGTGAAATTCCCTGGCAAAGACAGGCTCGTTGGCCAACATACCCATGAAACTGCTGTCACTGAAGGAGACATCCTCGAGCCATATCTGTTCCGTGCTGTCCCGTATGCCGTACGGCACCATGGCTTTTATCGAGAAATAGGTCTGAGTTGGCTTTGGGTGATTCAGTTCGGTAATGAATAACGGCAGTGTCTCTTTTGTGCGTTGAACCGCCGCGTTCATGACCTGATCATTGGTACTGACGAACTGCATATTGCGAAGTTCATTGGTTTTGTGGAATGGATTCCTGGTTAAAAATATAATGAACCCAAGAAGACCAATAAAGATGATCAGGATAATGATTGCTATTGTCAAAAGAACCTCCTTGACCCAAACCGGGACAACCACTCCTCACTTGTCTTTGTACACCCCCGTGATCCAGAACATCCTCAATATCATGGTATTAACTGAAAGATTACCGACTAACTTTGGTTGGGCATCGGACCTTGCAGGTTCTCAACCCAACCTATGAGGCCAGCATTGGCGGGCCCTGGCGGATGCGCCTCATCACATCTTCCATGGGTGGCTGCTCCCACATCGTCTCGATCCACCAGGTGGCGCCGGCCTCCTCCCAGGGGCGGATGACACCGGCTGCTTTGGCAGGGTCATCACCGGAAGTCTGGCCATCCACCACGATATCGAAAGGCTTATTTTCCGTATTGGTCTTTTCCGCCCAGGCGTTAATCGCGCGGATATCATCCGGGATGACCTCACCCCAACGGTCATGCCTTCTCACCGCAGGCAGCAAGCCATCATATTTTAGAGTACGGCGCATGGACTTCATGTATGGCCATGCTCCCACCACCCAAATGGGAATGCGCGGTTGCTGGACAGGTGGGGCGGGAATGTAGGGGAATTTTACCGGTTGTATGTGGTGATGCTTGCCTTCATAAAGAAACGGCTGGCCATGCCACAGCCCGGTGAGGATATCCAGCCCTTCATCCAGCAGCTCGGCCCGGATCTTGCGATCCATCTCCAACCCGAATTCTTTCCAGCCGGTATCCAGCGCCCCCAATCCAACCGAGAGGATCAACCGCCCGTTGGATAACCGGTCGAGCGTGGCGGTAATGGCAGCCAGTTGCCACGGCTGCAGGCAGGGCAACGGGGTCAGCATGGTCCCCAGGCGGATACGCTCGGTCGCCATCGCAGCCGCTGACAGCGACACCCAGGGATCCGTGCCCCACACGGCTTCCCAGACGAAAAAGCCATCCCAGCCGGCATTCTCGGCCTCTCTGGCATATTCGGCAGCAGCGCGCGCATCTCCGCGCGGAAGAACAAATCCATATTTCATGGGATCCTCGATGTCTGTCAAGGCGATTATATCAGCCGGAAAACGGACAGACCGGTTGCAGCAATTGAGTCATTGGATTAATCAGGTAACGCGCCCGAATCAGAGCGTACCATTCTGGCAGAACGGCATGGGAAGCATCTCAATCGATACGGATAGATCGACGTGTTTTATAAATACAATCAATCCCCCAGTGTGTCTGAAATTATATATGGAATATTAATCCCCCGGAGTTATAAATCCGGGGGATTACCAACCTGCATTTCTTAACGAAAAGAATAAAAGCGTTCCTATTGCTCAAGCCAGGATGATCTGGATACCCAATTTGGAAACATCCAGGCGAGTACTCGGCGGCAGCGAGTCGCTCGTGATAAGCTTGTGAGCTGCCACCAGCGGCGCCACCTGGATCCCCACTTCAGCGCCAAAAACGGTATGGTCTGCCAGCACGATGACTTCGCGAGCCGACCGGATCATCTCCTGTTTGATCGTGACTTCCGAGATGGTATGGTGAGATAAACCAAAATCCTGTGAAATACCACTGACCATCAGGAAGAGTTTATCAGCCCGCAGCTCTTTGAGCGCTTTTTCGGCGGTGGGTCCCACCAGCATCTGGGTGCTGTAGCGGACTGCTCCGCCGGTGGATATCAACACGATCCCCGGAGTATAGTTTAAAGTATTGAATACCTCCACGGAATTGGTAATGACCGTGATATCTTTGATGGATTTCAACTCCTCTGCCAGATAAAGCGCGATGGGACCGCCATCCACCAGCACGACATCACCGGGTTCCACCAAGGATGCGGCTTTCGCGGCGATCATCCGCCGCCGCAAATCCATTTCAGCCTTAACATTCAGGTCAGCGTCTATCACCTGTAAACTGATCCCGTATTGCTCGGCATTTTCCTTCAACAGAGCAGTAAGATTTTTATACCATTCATGCTCGGAGAAAGGAACGATCAACCCGATCTGCTTGGGCAGGCGATTAACCGGATGAGGTGTTTCACGGTCGATCTCGACTGGTAACTTTAGATTCTTTTTGACAGTCGACCAATTTAATTTCCATCCGGTTTCTGACCGGAAGTAGTAGTCCGGTAAAGTTGAAGCTGTCAGAATGACATATGGGGTGATATATTTTTCAGGCAGTAATTCCTGATTGTAAGCTGCAATGGCACCTTCCAGACAGGTGAGACTGACAATCTCGGGAAACATCGCCAGTCCAGCTTTACAAAAACTATTCGGGGTGATGAGTTCATTTTTCAGGGTTTCACCCTCAAGACCGAATGCGATCACGGTCATCTTCTGCGGATCAATATTAAGGTCGCGGCAGGCGTTGATCGCTCCCCAGGCTGTGATGTCGTTGATCGCAAAGATCAAATTGATGTGAGGGTAAACTGCCAGTGCATCGCGTGCGAGTTGGTAAGCCGTACTGTAGCGGGATTGTGAATTGATCGACAGGATCGTTTCACTCGTCGGGCTTGTTTTTGCCAGGCCATCGATGAAACCGTGACTGCGATCCTGGGTGTTCGGTTTATGAAATGTCAGGTCCAATAGATTGATTTTCTCGACCCCCTTGTCATGCATGTATTTTCCTGCCCAACAACCAATATCGTAACCTGCCTGATAATTATCAACCGCCACAAGTGTCCGCTGGTTTGGCATCTCGATCGACTCGGCAATGATCGGGATGTTTTTCTTGGCCGACCTCTCGATCAGCAAGCTGTCATAATATGGGTTCACAGATGTACCGATGAGCACATCTACCTGATCAACCAATAATACCTCGTCGTTCTTATCCAGAGACGGAGCCATCTCCGGACTCTCCTCGGGTGTTTTGCTCAGAGAGACGGCGCCACCATAGATGCGCTTGACCCGTTTTTGCTCATCCAGTTGGTCCAGATAGCGACGGATCGTCATTTCAGACACATCACATAACAGACTGAGATCAGAAACGGTTAGAAAACCGGCTTCATCAACCAATTCAATGACGCGCTCAAGTCGGGGGTTATTTTTCACTGTAAATCCTTTTATTCGATTATTGGTTGCTGAAACCATTATAACATAAAAATGTTATATGTCAAACATTTTTATAATTTATTTAACTTTCTCGAAGATTAATGGTTGACTTTTTGTTTATTTTGTGCTAATATAATCACATTCTAATTATTGTTATACTTCTTGATTGTAATTACAATATATTTTGTTAATTCTATTACATTTATTATTTGGATATTGTTCTTGTTATATCAAATAACTTGTCTAGAAAAGGAAAGGAGTGTAAAGATTATCGATTATCCCATTAAGTTTACGGTAACACAAATATCAAATTAAAGAGGAGTATCGTATGTTTAAAGATCGTTTGATGTCAGTTGTATGTGTCCTGTCTGTCCTGGCGCTGACCATCACCGCCTGTGGCAAAGCTGCAGCTCCTTCTACCGAATTAACTGTAGCGGGTGTTGTCTTCCAGGATGACCAGTTCATGAAGAGCATGGTGCAAGGCTACACGGATGCCGGTGAGAAATACGGCCTCAAGGTCGTGACCGCCAAC
>Ga0208980_10000960_pt1 | contig 17174 bp, 21 predicted proteins | sample WetSurMetagenome_3_FD_187993 | JGI IMG/M metagenome (GOLD analysis project Ga0208980, IMG submission 187993) | Wetland microbial communities from Twitchell Island in the Sacramento Delta, sample from surface sediment Aug2011 Site A1 Bulk (version 2) | ecosystem: Environmental > Aquatic > Marine... | reverse complement strand
GACGCCGCCCTTCTCGTCCACCCACTTGTAGATCTCGCCGACCGCGGCGGTGCCGGCAAGAAGCACGGCGATCGTCAGGGTCCAGGTCGATCGGCTCATCGGAAGTCCCTTCGCAGCTCGCGCCACGGATCATTAGGAAGCAGCAGCGATCCCGTCTTTCGGCTCTGGGCGACAGCCCGGGGTTAGGCCCGGCTGGCTCCACCCCATCGAAATCCCTATCTCAAGATAGGCCGTCCGCTCGAAACCGCGCCTGACGGAGGTCAGAGGCCCCGATTGCCCGCGCACCGGCCCCGCCTGCCTGGTACGTCGCGCCCCGCAGGGAGTGGGGCACAGCCGGTCGGCCCGGGACGCGCCTTCCCGTCGGGGTGCGTCTCGATGGCATATGATGGGTCGGAAAAGATAACGTTGCGCGGAACCGCCGGGGTCTGGAACACGTTGCCGATCAAGGAGCAGTGGCGTTCGTCGGCGCGATAATCCGACCGCGCAACAGTACCGCGAGACTCGCAGGAGAGGTCACATGACCAGCGCGGCCGACCCCGTCGTCGGCGAGTGGTACCACATGCCGGAGAAGGCACAGCAGTTCCACGTCGTCGCCATCGACCACCACGCGGACACCATCGAGATCCAGTACTTCGACGGCGCAGTTGACGAGATCGACATCGCCGCCTGGTACGCGCTGGACGTCGAGCACGTGGAGGAGCCGGAGGACTGGACCGGGCCGATCGACAACATTGAGGTCGACAACCTCATGCCCGTCGGCATGGAGATGCGGCGGGAGGACTGGGCGGAACCCTACGACGAGCTGCTCGAAAAGGAGCACGCGGGCCCGCGGCCGTCACCGGCCACGGTCGACGACTGGGAAGACGACGAGTCCAGGCTCGCGGAGGACTGACCGCGGGCGCGCACCCGGCCACCACGCCCGATGGCGACGATCGTGTCAGGCCGGAGCCCCGAGGCGCGGACCTGCGCCGCCATCGTCCGGCACGGGGCGGCGCACCGGCACCAGGATACGAGGCACTCCGGGTTGCACCGTCCCGTCCGCCGGTCGTGGACTTGCGACGTTCACGCCGGCGTCGGCACAGTGAGTCTTGGCGAACGCCTCAGGGCTTCACGGGCAACGGTGCCCCTGCAGGGCTGCCCGCCGCAGGCAGCGGCGCGGGCGCCCCGCGCCAATCGGCGCAGTACATCGAGGGCGACGTGCCCTCGGTGCTCACGTAGGTCACCAGGCACTCCTTCTGGCTCGCCTCGTCGATGATCTTGCGGACCACGAGATCCCCCTCCTTCAGCTGACTGCTCTGCAGCAGCGCACCCGGCGGGAGCTCGGGCCGGTCCGTGTAGCAGACCAGCGAGGGCGAGGTGCTGCCGGTGTTCACGTAGCTGACGAGGCAAGTCCTGGCCCCGTCGGAATCGACGACGCGATAGACGTCGAGGTCGCCCTCGCGCAGGTGGCCGCGCTGCAACAGCTCGTCGTTGGTCGGGCCCTTGGCCTGAAAGCAGTCGATGGAAGGCGAGGTGCCCTGCGTGCTCACGTACGCCACGAGGCAGGACACGTTGTTGACGGCGTCCTTGATCTTGCGGACGACGAGCTTGCCGTCCTTGAAGTGCCCGGTCTGTCCCACCCTCGACTGGAAGCCTGCACGCGCGTCGAAGCAGGTCATCACCGGGCTCGTTCCGACGGTCCGCACGTAGAACGCGAGGCAGATCCGGCTGCTCTCGAGGTCGGTGACGGTCCGCACGATCAGGTCGCTCTCCGTGAGCTTGCCGGTCTGGACCAGCAGGGTGGACTGGTAGTCGGCGCCCGTCGCCAGCATCGGCAGCGCGGACAACACACCAGCGAGCCATCTCTTCATAGCCTTATCTCCAGTCCTTGCAGAGGTGTCAGATGTCGGGCGCCGGCGGTTCGGCCCGACGGTCACCCTTCCGTGCGGCGCCGCGCGGCCGGCGCCCGCAAAGAGAGTAGCACGCGGTTCCGGACGCACCAGGACAGCGCCGATCCTTGACGGGTCGGCGCGAGTGGCCAACTATTGCGGTCCGGCCTCGTCGGCAACGGATGGCCACCTCAGGATCGGCAAAGACGTGTCGCGCGCTATTGGGTTGCCAGCCCCCGGGTGGCCCGGCGGCGTGCACGTCCGTCGGTTATCATTGAAACCGAGTTCGGGCGGCAAGTTCGGAGGTAAGGAAACTATGTCATCCAAGACCACGATCGCGGCGATGGCCATCGGCCTCGCGGCACTGACGGCGGGAAGCGCAGCCCAGGCCTTCAACATGGGCAACATGATGAACCCGTCCCGCTGGTTCAACGACAACGACCGCTATGACCGGTACGACCGCTACTGGGGCGGTCCCTACGGCGGTGGCTACGGCCCCTATGGCTACGGCGGGCCCTACGGCGGCTACGGTGGCCCGTACGGCGGCTGGGGCGGCCCCTATGGCTACGGCGGCTACCCGGGGGCGATCGTCGTGCAGCCGCAGGGCGGTACCGCCACTCCCCCGCCGCCGAAGCTCCCCGAGTAAGGCGCGCGGCGAAGCCGCGTTCCTCTGGCAAGGAACCCTCTGCACCGCACCGCTGCGCGCCAGTCGGCGTGCAGCGGTGCTCGCTTCTGGTGCGAAATTGCCCCGCCCTTCGTCAGCGCCGGCCGCCCCCGCGGTTCAAAGAATCTCCCCTTTTCAGATAGTTATCATGGCTTCTTAAAGCTGGCCCGATCATTGCGACTGAGAGCGTGCCGGTCGGGTGTCGGCTGGCAACTTGCGAAAGACGTTCTTCTCTCCTTCGTCTCACGCCCGCTACTGGTTAGCGGGCGTTTTTTTGCCCGCGCGGCGCTCAGCGGTCGGAGTGCCCCAGGTCCTTCCCCGGCGCCACCCGGTCGCGGACGAGCTGCTTGAGCTCCTTCGATTCGGGAAACCGACCCTGCTCCTTCTTCGACCACACCAGCTCGCCGTCGATGCGCACCTCGAACACGCCGCCCGTCCCCGGCACCAGCGCCACCTCGCCGAGGTCGGTGTCGAAGGTCATCAGCAGCTCCTGCGTCAGCCAGCTTGCGCGCAGAACGAAGCGGCACTGCGAGCAGTAGGTGATCGCCACGCGCGGTTTGCCCATGTCCGGAGGACCCTCCTGCCCGCTAGAACCGATCCAGGTCGCCGGAATCGAACAGCTGCCGCAGCGACCGCTCGCCGAGCGACGCCGGCGGCTCGACCCCGATGTCCTCGCGCTCGGCCACCAGGGTCAGCTTGAGGACGGTGCCGTCCCAGTGCCCGAGGTAGTGCTCGGACCACGGCAGGTGATCGAGCGCCCGGCACTGGCGGTCGGCCGCGTCGGGACCCGTCAGCACCGCCACCAGATAGGGCCTGCCGCAGCTCGTGAAATGCACGAGGCGCAAGCGCGGCTCGAACACGTCGGCGATCGTCGCCATCGCCAGCGTGGCCGCGTTGCGCTCGCCCCAGGGGCAGAAGCTCACGCAGAACTCGTCGGGCAGCGGGCCGCCCTCGCGCTCGACCCGGCTCAGGGCGGACCGCACGAAGCCACCGATTGCCGTGACGCCCCAGGGGGGCGGCGTGCCCTCGATGTCGATGCGCTCGATCGCGTGCATGCTGGATTCCGCCCCCGCTCTCGTATCCCGGCTTCGCCCTAGCGTGGCTTGGCGAGGCAGGGCCGTCAATGCGGCGCGACCGTGCGAAACTGTCACCCATGAGTCGCCTGCTCATGAAGCTGCTCGGCTGGCTGTTCGTGCTGAGCTTCGCCGTCGCGGTTCTGACCTGGCTGCGGCGGGATGAGCTGCCGCCGCCCGAGGACTACGGCGCGAGGCCGCTGCCGGCGCCCCGTCAGGTGCCCACGTCGCGGCAGCCGTTCGAGGTCGAGGCCGGCGGCCAGCGCTACCAGATCGAGCCGCTCTTCGACTACGAGCTGCAGGGCGTGGTCGTCAGCTACCACGACGCGGACTCGTTCGTGGACACCTGGCACCACGACCGCTGGAAGGACTTCCTGAACCTGCGCGACCTGTGCGTGCTGTGGGGCGAGAACGTGCACGGCGGCGTTTACCGCGACATGGACTTCCGCAACGACAGCTGGACCTGCTGGGCGTACTGGCCGGATCGCGAGACCGGCGCCCGGTTTCGAATGGACGAGCTCTCGAACAACCACCTGCTCGCCGCGGACCCGGACGTGCAGGAGGCGCTGATGGCCGCGCGGCCCGGCGACCTCGTGCGCTTCCGGGGCATGCTCGCCCGCTACCGCAATCCCGCGAACGGCTTCTCGCGGGGCACCAGCACGACGCGCGACGACCGCGGCAACGGCGCGTGCGAGACCGTGTACCTGACGGACTTCGAGGTCGTCGCGCCGGCCAACGGCGGCGCGCGCACGCTGCACCGCGCTGCGAGCTGGATCGCGGGACTGTCGCTCGCCGGGTTTCTGGTCGCGTTCGCGGTGGCGCCGGTCGCCGCGATGCGTAGCCGATGACCCGACGGCCCGCCACCGAAAAACACCACGCGGGCCACGGTCATCGATGGAGGCCAGCCAACTTCGACGCCCTGGGATTCGGGCGCCGCGAGCACCATCTTCGTCACTCAGCGAGATACAGGTGAATCGAGCGAGGTACCCCTTGGGGATTCGGGTCTTGGGTGGGCTTCTGCTGCTGGCCAGCGTTGGCCTGGTGTCCTGGCAGGCGCTGATCCATGTCCTCTGAGGAGACGGGCACGGTGCCGCCCCGCACGAGCGCGGCGTCCGGCCGGGCGGCGCCGGACGCGGCCGCCACTGCCGGTCCCCGCCCGCCACTTACGCGGGCGGACGTCCAGCGCGTGGTCGGACGGCTCGCAGGCCCCGGTCGCGAGGCCGCGCCGCCGGCAGTCCGCCCGCCCGCGCCTGCCCCGGCGCCCGCCGAGGTGGTCAGCGAGGTGCGACAGCGTTTCGCCGCCTGGCGTGGCCGGCGGCTCGGCCTGCGCGGCGCACTCCTCTACGTTCTGCCGCTGCCGCTGCCCATCGCCGGACTCGTCGCGCTCGCGAGCGGCGACTTCGGTGCCGCCGTTTCGGCGATCGGCGCGTTCGCCGCGCTGTTCGCAGGGGCCCGGTTGAACCGCCGCGCCCTGCGCGAACAGGTGCTCGCGCCACAGCGCCGCTACAGCCGGCCGTCCGCCATGCCCTACGGGTACCTCGCCGGCGGGCTCGTCGCCGCCGGCACCGCCATTGCGGCCGCGGGTGTGATCGGACACGGCGCACTGGTGAGCGCGGCCTTCGCAGGGCTCGCCGCCGCGGGCTTTCATCTGAGCTATCCGCTGCCGCCGCTGCGCTCGCTGCTCCGCCGGCCGGAGCGCGAGCCGGGCGACGCCCGCGTGCGGGCCGCACTGCAGCTGGCGGAGAGCCGCGTGCTCGCGATCGAGCTCGCGGCCGAGGGCATCGGCAACCGGGAGCTGGAGGAACGGCTGCGGCGGGTCGCGAGCCAGGGCCGCGGCATACTCGAGCTGATCGGCGAGCGTCCCGGCGAGCTGTCGCGGGCGCGCAAGTTCCTCAACGTCTATCTCGAGGGCGCGGAGCGCGTCGCGAGCCGCTACGTGAAGACGCACCGCCTGTCGCGCTCGCGCGAGCTCGAGGGCAATTTCCGGAACGTCCTCGCCGAGATCGAGAGCGTCTTCGAACGCCAGCGCACGCTCCTGCTCGAGCACGACGTCGACGACCTCGACATCCAGATCGAGGTCCTGCGCAAGCAGCTCGAGCGCGAAGGGATCAACTGACCGTCAAGACGAGACAACGCTGCGAGGCCCCAATGAACGTTCAAGCCGAAGGTACAGCCCCACAGACCACCGCGACGCCCGTCCCCGCCGCCGGCGCCACGGGGCTCCAGACTGCCGACGCCAGCACCCTGACCAGCGCGCAGCTCGCGCCGCTGCTGGCGGAGCTCGACCTCGGCGACAGCCACTCGATCCTCTTTTTCGGCAGCCGGGCGCAGGAGGAGCTGACGACGGTGTCCGACCGCATGCTCGAGAAGGTGCGGACCAAGGACATCGGCCCGGCCGGCGGCGCCCTCAACGACATGGTGCTGACGCTGCGCGGCTTCGACGTCGGCGAGCTCGATCCCAACCGCAAGCCCGGCTTGCTGGACCGGCTGCTTGGCAAGGGGCGGGACGCCGCCAAGCTCCTGCAGCAGTACGAGGCCGTGCGCGACCAGATAGACCAGATCACCGACCGGCTCGAGCAGCACAAGACCGCCCTGCTGATCGACATCGAGTCGCTGGATCGCCTCTACGCCGCCAACCTGGAGTATTTCCGCGTGCTGGAGCAGTACATCGCAGCGGGCGAGGCGAAGCTGCGCGAGATCGACGCAGACGTCATCCCGGCGGTGGAGCGGGACACCGGTGCAGACACGCTGGCGGCGCAGCGGCTGCGCGACCTGCGGGCACGCCGCGACGACCTCGAGCGGCGCGTGCACGACCTGCGGCTGACTCGGCAGGTCACGCTGCAGAGCCTGCCCAGCATCCGGCTGGTGCAGGAGAACGACAAGGCGCTGGTGGGCAAGATCAACTCGACCCTCGTCAACACCGTCCCGCTGTGGCGCCAGCAGCTCGCGCAGGCGCTCACCATCCACCGGTCCCGCGAGGCCGCCAAGACCGTGGCGGCAGCGACCGACCTCACGAACGACCTGCTGCGCGCCAACGCCGAGAACCTGCGGCAGGCGAACGCAATCGCGCGCGGCGAGATGGAGCGCGGCGTGTTCGACATCGCCGCGGTCGCGCAGGCAAACCAGAGCCTCATCGGCGCCATCGAGGACAGCCTGCGGATCGCCGACGAGGGACGCTCCGCGCGGGCCAAGGCCACCGAGGAGCTCGACCGGCTCGAGGAGCAACTGCGGCAGTCTCTGGCCGCCGCGAGCGCGCGGGAGAAGACGATCTCGGTGGCCCGCTCGCCTTAGGGAAATCCATAGAAGGGGAAGCCCGTAGGGGCGCCGCGCGGTGGGCGCGCCCTCTGTGGGAGCGCCGTCCTCGGCGCGATTCGCCGGCGTGCCTGATGCGTCTTACGAGTCTGGACGGCGCGCATACGCCGCGTCGAAGATCGCTTCGAGACCGCGATGGGTGCCGCGCATGCGGTCCACCACCTGCTTCGCCCAATCGAAATACCCCTGGCGCCGCGCGAGCGACCAGCCGACGGGTGGCGCGGTCGCCACGTCCCTCAGGTTGCAGATCTTGTCGGCGAGCTTGACGAGCTTGGCCTCGTGCGAGAGCTGCGGCGCCAGATCGATCTGCAGCTGCTTGCGCACCACCTTCGCGAGCGACTTGTCGTCCGTCACCTCGAGCACGATGCTGCAGATGCGCGGGCCGAACGCGCCGTCGAGGTCCTCCACCGTCGTTTCGGTGTCTTCCAGGGTGTCGTGCAGGATGGCGGCGGAAAGTACCTCGACGCTGTCGACACCGCCTTCGTTCACGAGCACGTTCGCGAGCGCGATGGGGTGGTTGATGTAGGGCGAGGCGTCGACGTCCTTGCGCCGCTGGCGGCTGTGCCGCTCGGCCGCGAACGCCAGCGCCCGCAACAGCAAACCGGTCTCGCACGCCATGCCGACCCCCGTCGCCCCCGGAACCGGTCGCCGGTCATGGCGCCGGTGTCTGGAAAGGACTATAGACGACCCATCCCCCTGAGGTGAGGCCGTCCGTCCCGGACGGCCCGAGCGTCCATGGGCCACCTGCTGAGCAGCAAATCCACGCTGGTACCGCTGATCGACCGGCTCAACCGCTACCCGATCGGACTGGTCGACAGCGCGAAGCTGCGCGAGATCCTCGCCCTGCTGTTCGACGAGCGCGAGGCCTTCGTCGCCTCGCGCTTCCCACTGCAGGAGGCCACGCTCGGCGAGCTCGCGCAGGCCACCGGCATTCCCGTCGGTGAGCTCGACGCGATCCTCGAGTCGATGGCGGACAAGGGCCTCGTCATGGACATGCCCTACGGCGACGACACCTACTATCTGCTGATGCCCGGGCTGATCGGCTTCATGGAGTTCACCTTCATGCGCCGGCGCACCGACCTGCCGATGGCGGAGCTCGCGCGGCTGATGTCCGACTACCTGCACGAGAACGGCCGGCAGGGACAGGCCGGCGAGTTCTTCGGCAGCCGCACCCCGCTGACCCGGGCACTCGTCTACGAGGACCGGATCCCCGTCAGCTCGCGGATCACGCCCTACGAGGACGCGCGGCGCATCATCCGCGAGGCGGACTACTGCGCAGTGACCACCTGCTACTGCCGGCACAAGAAGGAGCACCTCGGACAGGCCTGCCGCAAGCAGGCGCCGGTCGACGACATCTGCATGGTGCTGGGCGAAGGCGCGCGCTTCCTCGTGCGCCGCGGCTTCGCCCGGGAGTGCAGCACGGCCGCGATGCTCGAGACGCTCGATCGCGCGCGGGCGCTGGGCCTGACCCACGTCACCGACAACGTCCGCGACCGGCCGTCGTTCATCTGCAACTGCTGCCGCTGCTGCTGCGAGCTGCTCGCCGGCGTGCAGATGGGGTTCACCGACGGGATCGCCAAGACGCCGTTCCTCGCCGCGATCGACCCGACGCGCTGCGACTACTGCGGCGAGTGCCTCAAGGCCTGCAACGTCAAGTGCATCGGCCTCGCGGACGACGCGCGCGGGCTGCCGCGCGACCAGCGCCACGCCGCGCCGGACACCGCGGTCTGCCTGGGCTGCGGCGCGTGCCTCGACGCGTGCGAGCGCGGGGCGATCAGCCTGGTGCCACGGCCCCGTCCGAAGAAGCCGCCGCGGAACAAGGCCTGGCTGTTCGCGCACCTGCTCTGGGAGAAGGGCCGGCTGATGCCCTTCCTCGCCGAGGGGCTGAAGCGGCCGTGGCGCGTGCTATACCGCAATCGAAGCCGCCGACTGTGAGAGGCCGACCATCGTGGCGTTGCCGCCCCCCGATCCACTGCGACAGGAATCGCCTGGCGCCGCCGGCAGCAGGCGCCTGAGCATGCACGAGGGCATCGCCGCGTGGTGCGACTGCTGCACCTGCGAGGCCGAGCCCTACTGGGTCGCCGTCGCCGAGGAGCTGGGGATCGACCTTCGCAGCGACTACGAGGACGGCCGCGTGCGATGAATGCGGTGCTCGACTATCACGAGCGGTCCAAGCACCGGCTGGACCGCTACGCGCCGGGGCCCGGCCGGCTCGACTGGGCGACGCAGCCCGACCCGTTCCGACGGTGGGCCGGGGCGCCTCAGCTCGATCTGCCGCTGCTCGCCGGCGAGCTGCCGGCGCGCTGGGACGAGCTCTTCGCCCCTGGCGCCCTGCCCGCGCAGCCGTTCGAGCTCGCCACGCTCGCGTCCCTGCTGGAGCTGTCGCTCGGACTCGCGGCCTGGAAGTCGTACGGCACCAGCCGCTGGGCGCTGCGCTGCAATCCCTCGAGTGGCAACCTCCACCCCACCGAGGGCTACCTGATCTGCCCCACGCTCCCCGGCGTGCCAGGGGGGGTGTACCACTACCAACCGCACGATCATCGGCTCGAGCGGCGCGCGGCGGCCGACTTCGCCTGGCAGGGCGGCGTGCTGGTGGCGCTGACCGCGATTCACTGGCGCGAGGCCTGGAAGTACGGCATGCGCGCGTTCCGTTACTGCCAGCACGACTGCGGCCACGCCCTCGCCGCGCTGGCCTACGCAGCGGCGGCGCTGGGCTGGCCCGCCCGCCTGCTGACCGAGTGGGGCGACGACGCAATCGCCGCCGTCACCGGCGCAGGTCGCGCGGTCGATTTCGCCGACGCCGAGCCGGAGGCCCCAGAGGCGATCCTGTGGATCGGGGCCGGCCAGCCGCCGACGCCCGCAGCGGTCCTGCAGGGCCTGGAGGGAACGACCTGGAGAGGCCTCGCCAACACACTGAGCAAAGGGCACCGCAACTGGCCGGACATCCCCATCGTCGCGGCGGCGACGCACAAGCCGCCCGGCGCCGCCGTCGCGCCGTTCGAGCCACCGCCCCTGACGCCGTTGCCGGCAGTGTCGCGGGTGCCCGCCTCGGAGCTGTTCCGACGCCGTCGCTCCGCGCAGGCCTTCGACGGGGTGACGGCGATCGAGGCGACGGCCTTCTTCCGCATGCTGGACGCCCTGCTGCCGCGCCCGGATCACCCACCCTGGTCGCTGCTGGACGGCGCGCCCGAGGTTCACCTCGTGGTCTTCGTCCACCGGGTGCAGGGCCTCGACCCGGGCGTCTACTGCCTGGCGCGCGACCCCGCGTTGCTGACGGTACTGAAGTCCGAGATGCGCCCCGATTGGGCGTGGGCCGAGGTGCCGGGCTGCCCCGCGCACCTGCCGTTACGACTGCTCGCACCCATGGACGTGCGGGCGTTCGCCGCCGGGGTGTCGTGCCAGCAGGACATCGCCGGCGACTCGGCGTTCGCGACCGCGATGCTGGCGCGTCTGGAAGACCTGACCGCGGAGCGCGGCTGGCTCTATCGGCGGCGGTTCTGGGAAACCGGCATGGTCGGTCAGGCGCTCTATCTCGAGGCCGAGGCGGCGGGAATCCGGGGCACGGGGATCGGCTGCTACCTCGACGACGCCGTGCACGAGGCCCTGGGGCTGAAGGGCACGCGGTTCCAGGACCTCTATCACTTCACGGTCGGTGGCGCGCTCGCCGACACGCGGCTGCACACCGAGCCGCCCTACGCGCACCTGGCCGACCGGCCGAGGATCGGCGCGGTCACTCCTTGAGCTTGACGATCACCTGACCGTCGGTGACCTGGACGTACTCGATGCCGTCCGCGAAGCTCTTCCAGAACCCCTCCTGGCCGCCGAACTCGCCCACCAGGTCGACGTTCTTCAGACCGCCCAGCCAGGCGTTCGGGATCGGCACGCCCCAGACGCTCACGCCGGTCAGCGCAACCACCGGCTTGTGGTCTGCGTAGCGCAGCTCGAGTCCGGCGGTGACCTTCAGGGTCTTGCCGCCGAGGATCGGGAAGTCGGGGTCGAGCGGGATCAGCAGCTTGGCGCTGGCCATGTCCTGGGACAGGTCGACGGCGAGCTTGCGCGCGAGGTCGGTGTTCCTGGCGAGCAGGGCGTTGAGCTCCCGCTCGGTGAACGCGACCTCCCGCTTGGCGCCGGCCTCGCTGTACCGCTCGGGCTCGAGCGGCTTGCCGGCATCTGTCGGCGCAGTGCCCGGCGAGCCGGCCTGCCGTGGTCGGCCCAGCGTGGTCGCCTCCACGCGTTCGAGCTTCGCGTCCAGCACCCGCTGTTCCTTCTCGCTGAGCTGCACCGGCGAGAACTCGCGCGGGAAGACGTAGTGGGTGATCACCCAGACCGTGGCGGCCGATGCCAGGATCGCCACCACGACGACTAGCAGGACGATCTTGCCGGTGCTCATTCCCCGCGCCGGCTCGACGGGCCCCGCTTGGACAGGCTGCGCATCCATCTCGCGTCGCTCCTGGCGGGCGCACCCGCCGTTTTCCAGCGATTGTACATAGGGCGCCCCGCAGGCGCCGGCCGCGGGGTCAGAGCGGCTTGCCGAAGTGGACGGGGAACTGCCTGACGTAGTCCTCATCGAACACGAGCTCGATGGCGATCTGGCCGTCCTGCTCGCGGATCTTCACCTGTTTGAGGTCCGGGAGCCGATCGGCGAGGTAGGTGGTCATCGCGGCCGCCAGCTCTTCGTCGTTCGTCTTGATGGCGTGCGCCAGGTTGCCGGCGACGAACTGGGCGCGCTGCAGCCGGTCCGGGCTGGCGATGAGCCGACCGTCGGCCTCGATGCCCTCGTCCATGCGCCGGTCCATCTTGTCGAGATAGGCGCCCTGGTGATCCGGCAGTGCCTTGCGGCGGTGGTACTCGATCTGCGCGATGCCGTTCAGCAGCACGGCCATGATCTCGCTCATCACGGGCTCCCTCGCGGGCCGGACCGCCCGCAGCAGACTGCGTACGGCGGAAGATTGAACCACAGAGCCGGACCGCGTCGGATTCCGCGTGCGCGGCGCTCAGCCGGCCGCGCCCGGCTCGAGCAGGCGCACGGGATCGCCGACGCGCAGCACGCCGCCGCGCACGACCCGCAGGCAGATCCCCGCACCGCGCCCGAGGGCCTTGCCCGCACCCGGCCGCACCAGCTGGTCGAGGTACCCGCACGGCGGGCGCAGCCGCTGGAAGGCGAGCCGGACTTCCCCGATCTGCACCTCGCGGCCGCGAAAGGCGTGCAGGGGAATCCCCCTCACGACCAGGTTCCGGCGGTGCTCGCCGTCCGCGAAGGCCACCCCGCTGCGACGCTCGGCGCGGCGCAGGTCGTCGGCGTCGACGAGCGTGACCTCGCAGCCATCGGTGCGCCGCCAGTGCCCGCGCCCGGTCGCGTAGCGGTCGCCCTCGAGGCCGGCACCCGGCAACGCGCGCGCCTCGGGCAGGCGACGCATCGGCTGGCCTGCGTCCGCCGCGACGAAGATGTCCGCGAGCGCGCCCTCGGGCAAAGCGGGGGCGCCGGTCAGCCAGCGGACGAAGGAGCCGAGCACCCCGCCCAGCGTCAGCGCCCCTTCTGGTATGTCCCCACGAGGGCCGCCTCGGCAAGGACGTGACCGTGGATGGCCTTCTCGAGCAGGGGCTTGGTCGGCCGGTTGAGGTCGGGCAGGACCCGGTCCAGCGCGTAGAGCTTGAAGAAATAGCGGTGCCGCCCGATCGGCGGGCAGGGCCCGCCGTAGCCGGTGCGCCGCCAGTCGTTCAGCCCCTCCAGCGTGCCGGCCGGCAGCCCGCCGCGGGCAACGCCCTCTGGCAGGCCGGTGGCGGTCGGGGGCAGGTTGTAGAGCAGCCAGTGCACCCAGGTCATGCGCGGGGCCGCCGGGTCGGGTGCGTCCGGGTCGTCCACGATCAGCACGAGGCTCTTCGCCCCGGCCGGGACCGCGCCAAAGGCGAGCGGGGGCGAGGTGTCGGCGCCCTCGCAGGTGTGCTGCCTCGGGATCGGTTGGTTGTCGGCGAACGCGCTGGAAGCGATCTGCATGGCTTTACTCCCGAACGGTGCGGTCGCTGCGAGGTTCGTCGCAAGGACGGCGAGCAACAGCGGCAACAGGAAACGGGCTGCTGCAGGCCTCTGGCGTGATCCCGACATCGAGGCAACCCGGGCGCGGGAGGCGCGGAACATGCTCGTGGCAGAGACGGCGGACGGCACGGCCGCAGGCCGGCGTGATCTAGACTGAACAATAGACGAACCCCTTTGACCTTGTCACGGCGGCTCCAGGTGACGACGATGCGCACGGGACGCTGGTTGGGAATCCTGATGACGATGGGCATCGCGGGCGGGGTCTTCGCCCGGGACAACGGGACGATCGAGCTGCCACCGCCGCAGACGGAAGGCGGCATGCCTCTCATGCAGGCCCTAAAGCAGCGACACTCCACGCGCGAGCTCAGCCCGCAGCCCCTTCCGCCGCAGGTGCTGTCCGACCTGCTTTGGGCAGCCACTGGCGTGAACCGGCCGGACACGGGGAAGCGAACCGCGCCGACTGCCCGCGACTGGCGGGAGATCGACGTCTATCTCGCGACCGCGGAGGGCACCTACCGGTTCGACCCCGACGCGCACGCATTGCGCCTGGTCCTGCTGCAGGACGTGCGCGCCCTGACCGGCCTCCAGGACTTCGTCGCCGAGGCGCCGCTCAACCTCGTCTACGTCGCGGATCTCGATCGCATGCAGGGCACGACGGCCGAGCACCAGCTGCTTTACTCGGCGACCGACACCGGCTTCGTCGCGCAGAACGTGTATCTGTACTGTGCGGCCGCGGGGCTCGCGACCGTCGTCCGTGGCTCGATCGACCGCGAGGCCCTCGGCGCGGCGCTGGGCCTGCGCCCGAGCCAGCGCGTCGTCCTGGCGCAGTCCGTCGGCTATCCGCGCGACGGACGGCGCCCGTGACCGGTCAGGGCTCGAACTTGAACGACACCGTGACGCGGGCGCGATAGAGCGCCACCTCCCCTTCCTCGATCACCATGTCCAGCTTCGTGACCTCCGCCACGCGCAGGTCCCGCAGCGACTTGGCCGCGCGCTCGACCGCCGTCTTCGCCGCGTCCTCCCAGCTCTTCTTGCTGGTTCCCACGATTTCGATGATCTTGTAGACGCTCTCGCTCATCGTCGACTCCTGTTGTTGTTTGGGGATCTCTTGCGCCGGCCGGCGGCGCCCCGCCTGGCCGTGCGCCGCGGGGCCGACGCCGGCCCGAGCGCACGGCCTTCTTATGGCCCGTGCCCCGAGGCCTGTCAATGCGATGCGGCGTTGCCCGGGCCGCCGCCCGAGCGGCCCGGCGCCGACAACAGACGAGCGCGGAGCACGCCGGCGCCGCGACGCTGACCTGGATCCGGCTCGGGCACGCCACCGACGCGCAGGTCAGGGCACGCATCGACGCGGGCATGACCTTCCGGGACATCTTCGACATCACCACGCCTGACCGGACGCCGGACTGGCAGGCCCAGGGCTTCCGTCCGGTCCGCGCCGGCCACTCGACCACCGAGTACCTGCGGCTGCGGCCCGGGATGGCGCAGGCCGCGGCGTTCCTCGAGACGAGACGCTACGCGGGCTACCTCGGCGCGACCACGGAGTTCAACAAGATGGAGGGCGTCGCGGTCGACGCCAGCGACCGCGTCCTCTACCTCGCCATGTCGTACGTCGACAAGGGCATGAAGGCGGACCCGACTGACCCCGCGGACCACATCCAGGTCCCGCGCCTCAACGCCGGAGCCACCTATGCGATCCGGACGGCGGCCGGTCAGACCGACACCGAGGGCGCGCCCATCGCGAGCGACTGGGTGGGCGTCGCCATGCGCGTGCCGCCCGCGCTGCTGGGCGAGGACATCGCCACCGACGCGGTCGGCAACACCGCCGACCCGGAGAAGGTCGCGAACCCGGACAACCTGTTCTTCGCACAGAAGATGCGCACGCTGTTCATCGGCGAGAACTCGGGGACGCACGTCAACAACTTCGTCTGGGCCTACAACGTCGACACCGGCCGACTGAGCCGGATCCTGAGCCTGCCCTCGGGCGCCGAGGCGACGGGCCTTCAGGTCGTGGAGAACCTCGGCGGCCACGCCTACGTGATGAGCAGCAGCCAGCACCAGGGCGAGTGGCTCAAGAGCCTGCCAGCCGAGGTCAGGGCCGGGCTCAAGCAGGCGGCGGAGCAGCGTTACGGCCGCAGCGCGAAGGGCGTCCTCAACTACTACCTCGAGGCGGACGTCGGCTACATCACCGGCATCCCGGGGCTCTGATCGCCCGCGCCCCCCGCGCCGACGCGACGGGACGAGGCCCTCAGAGGGGCCGAAGGTCCCGGTCGCGAAGCCCCGTGAGGATCGCCTCGCCCTCGGCGTCGACCCGGATCTCGCCGTAGCGGGCGTCGGCATAGCGATCCGCGGTCCCCTCCTCGAAGAAGAAGGCGTTGGTTCCGAACTTGGGCCGACCGGCGCGCACGCGGTAGCGCATCCTGACCTCGTCGGCCGCGAGCGAAGAGCCGTCGTCGAACCGCGCGAACTCGCCGACACCGCGGCCGTCGAGCCGCAGGACGAGGTGGCCGTCCGCCGTCTGCGTCTCCGTCCGCCCGCCGCCGAATGCCGCGACGGCAGCCGCGAAGCGCAGGGCCATGTAGTCGCCCTGCATGAGCGAGCGCGGGTCGACCGGCGCGAGCTCGAGGAGCACGACGCGTCCGCTCGCGAGCAGCTGCTCGCGCTGGTGGATGCCGTAGTTGACGGCAACGAGGATGGCGAGGCCCGCCAGCAGCGCGATGAGCCTACGCATGCTCCTCGCCTCCGCCGTGCGGCCACGCCCAGCGCACGACACCCCACGCCAGCAGCAGCACCGCGCCGAGTGTCACCATCAGCAGCGACTTCTCGAGCAGGGTGGCGTGCAGTGCGTAGTAGAAGTGCGCCAGGAAGGTCACCAGCGCCAGGATCCCCAGCCCCGTCAGCTCGCGGCTGCCGACGGCGAAGCCGATCAGCACCACCACCAGGGCCGGAGCGAGGTCGGGCGCCTCGAGAGTCGCCACGCCGAGGACCACCGCGGTGGCAAGGGCCCCAACGCCAGGACGGCTCGTGAGCGCACGGCCCTCCCGCGCCAGCAGCCGCACGACCACGGCGACCAGCACGCCCGCCGACAGGAAGGCGCCGGACCAGTCGACTGCGCGGCTGTGCGGCGGGGCGATGCCGTCGTGGATCGACGCGGCCAGGTCCCAGAGGAGCCAGCCGGCAATCGGAAACTGGACGACGGCAAGCGCGAGGCCCCAACCCGCGGGTCGCAGCCACTCGCCGAAGCGGGCCGGATTCGCCTCGGCAAGCCAGACGGCGGCAAATGCGCCCGTCAGCAGGCCCGGCACCAGCGGGCCGAGACCCCCGTCGAGGAAGGCGAGCCAGGCGCAGACCACCGCCGACCACGCCGACCAGACGCGGTGCAGGAACTGCGGGACGAGAACGAAGAGCACGGCCATCACGCCCGCCATCGCCGCGGCCGGCACGCCGAGCCGGCCGCCGAGCAGCTCCCAGAGGCCGTGCGCGATCAACGCCTGCCCCGCGAGGCTCACGGCAAACCCGAGCTGGCCGGCGAAGTCGCTGTCTGGCCAGCTGCGCATCGTCACCGCGGCAGGGACGCAGGCCAACACACCGACCAGCAAGGCTGCCGGCGCCTCCTCGAACAGGCCCGGGACGATGCCATCAGCAAATCCCAGCAGCAGCATGGCGGCGAGCCAGCCGGAGCCGCCCTGCATGAGCCGCACGTACCAGGGTGAGCGCGTCCGCAACGGCGGCGGCGGATCACCCTGCACGAGGCCCGCTGCCGCCAGGCGCGCCCAGGTCGCCACTCTCGCCTCGGAGTTCATTCGTCCGTCTCCGCGGCGACGGCGTGCAGCCAACGGGTACCGATCGCCGACAGGGCGATGACCATGAGCGCGACGACCAGGAAGCCACCGTAGTCGTCGAGCCCCATGTGCTCGAGCAGGAACGTGGCCGCCACGACGACCACCGAGGACACGCCGCCGGCCAGCACGAACAGGTCGCGCCGCCAGCGGCGGTAGACGAGGTACGCAGCGCCCAGCCAGACGAGCCAAAGAGGCACCCCCCAGCCCGAGGTCGTGCGCCCGTCGACCAGGTCCCAGATCGCGAGCGCGGTCGCCAGCCCACCCGAAACGAGCGCGAGCAGGCGCGGGGCCCACCGGCCGCTCAGCCAGCGGATGCCGGCCGCCGCCAGGGATTCCCAAAGAACGAGTGCCGCCGTGTTGAACGCGAACAGCACCCAGAGCAGC
>Ga0208980_10000959_pt1 | contig 17177 bp, 40 predicted proteins | sample WetSurMetagenome_3_FD_187993 | JGI IMG/M metagenome (GOLD analysis project Ga0208980, IMG submission 187993) | Wetland microbial communities from Twitchell Island in the Sacramento Delta, sample from surface sediment Aug2011 Site A1 Bulk (version 2) | ecosystem: Environmental > Aquatic > Marine... | reverse complement strand
CACGCAGATGTTAATGTTGATGGTTCGACATGTTTGGGCTTTGGGATCTCCTGCCGATGCTCTCGTCGTTCATGAGCTTCAAGTTCCTCTAATACAGATAATCCTGCACGTACTACCTCCTCTACAACGAGATGAAGTCGCATCCGCTTTTTTACCGATCTCATCTTTAATGCCATGTAGAGATCTACAGGAAAGTTAAATAGATTAAAACGCATAAGCTCCAGTTCGGGATCAAGATCTGCCATAAGTTCCTCCAAGTTTTAGGTTAAAGTTAGATGAATTATAGCACTTTTGCACGTGGGTGTCAATAATTTTTTTACGGATGTCATGCTTCATTCCTAACTACTTGATTTTATTGGTAAATTTCTGTGTTGCATGGCATGCCGACAAAACTAGCACTTTTTGCAGTTAGCACTCACGTGCAAGTTCCGTTTTTGCTAACAAAATCAGGAGGTTACAAGGAAATAGCACGAAAGACCCGAAAGTGCAACTGTTATCGGGCTGCGAAAGAGTCAAAAGTCAAAAGTGAGTAAATTCATGTGTCCGAGCCGTCTTTACCCCAGTTAAGACGGAAAACGTATGCTCTAGTTAGCGGTAGCTACTGCATGACATGCTCACGCTGAATGTAGTATTGTTTTTTTTTTTTTTTTTTTTTTTTTTTTTTTTTTTTTTTTTTTTATGATCTTTCGAGAGAACATCAAGGGTACTCCACATCAAAAGACCCTCCGCATTCCCTCCTCCACCCTCTCCCCTGCATCTCGCCCTCTTTTTTCTTTTTTAAAACTTCACAGGCGGATAACAGTTGCACTTTGGGGTCAAAGACACGAAGGCCCGAAAAGTTCAATAAAATCAGATAGTTAAGTCACCTGCACCTAAGGGCTATAAGCACGAAAGACCCGAAAATCGTAAGATGACTACATGCCCACATTACAGGATTCAAGCCTCTCAAAGTACCCTAAGTATTTGAAATTACTAGAGAAATTTTTTTGAAATTTTTTCTTGACAATAAAACACCAGTTTACTATAATAGTAGTTAAGGATATAACATCCTTTAAATAAATTTACAACATCAACGAGAAAGAAGGAGGTCACGGACAGGCTTTAAACATAAGGGGATGAAAGCCGAAGACATGAGTCCCCACCCACATAAGCGGAAGCCGACGAGGTAGCTTAGGTGATGATAGGAATGAATCCCCTAGAAAAAAAGATTCAACGGTAGAGCATCACCAAATAAGATGCTGAGCAGTTATGCTAAAAGGAACTTTGGCTCACAAACGAGAATGATTCCTAATGCTCATCTCCAAACAAGGGCGGGATAAATAAAAAGCGATGAATAAACTTTGACAGGTTATAGTTTGACTGAGAACGAAACTAACGCAGGATCGGAAACTCCACGCAACGACGGGCAACAGCCCGACCAAGTCAAAGCTTGGGAACAAGCACCCTCAACCAGACCAATCAACAAGCGGCCTAAAACATTCACCCTCCCGTAACATGGCGGGATAATATCAACCCAAAACGGTAAGCAGTTTTGTACAAATGCAATGAATTGCTTCAACATGGTTTATTTTGAAGCCCTGGCTGTTGTTCATCCCCGAAGAGGCTTTGGATGAAGAACAGTCAGAACATCGAAGTAAACATCAAACAATAAAATAATGCAAAAGGAGAAAACATGAATAAGTCATATAAGCTACCAAGGCCAAAGATTTGTAAAGCATGCCAATGTTCAAAATGTGATACAAAGACATGCGAGAACAATCCCTGTACATTTGAAGGTTATTGTGGAACGCTCACAACAAGATGTGATAACTTCTTCCAAGACATTACAAAACATAAAATTATGAGGCAAGAAATACGAGAGCATAACGACAACATGGCTGCACAAGAAAAAATCCGTAAAGAAGCTAGAGCAAAGGATTTACAAATGACCGAAGAAGAGATCAAAACAGAGTTGGAGCAACTTCGGCCACAATATGCCAAAGGACGCAAGATAGAAAAGAAGATTAGTCAAGTTCTGCAAGTTGTGACCCAGAGGAATAACACGATGTTCGAAAGAATTGTTGACCTTGAAAAAAGAATCTCAAAAGTCAACATTCTTGACTCGGTAACATCAGGCCATAAGTCAACCCATCAACCCCACCAACCAAAAGAGAAAACAGAAACAGAAAGAATGATCTTCCAAATACTTGCATCGGGCAACCAGACAGCTATTAGTCAGCTAATGACATTAATATCAAACTCCACAACAAAATAACATAAAGGAGAAACAAATGGGAAAAATCAATTGTGCAATATGTGGACATGAAGCAGAGTATATCGCGGCAGATTATGATGAAACAAACCCCGAGGAATTTCTTCCTAATTGGATTCCATATTTTTGGAAGAAAAATTCCCGCACCGGAAAGGACACATGCCACGACTTTGCATGTCCTGGCTGTGCACAAGCATCACTTGAGTATGATGAAACCATTGGCGAATGGGTGTTTAAGAAAGAGATTGAACACGTAATTATCATAAACGAACTAATCTAAAGGAGGCAAATATGTACACAAGTATCAACTACAAAACAAAGAAAGCATTGAAAGAAGCCGTTGCAGCAGGACAGAAGATAACAATTTATCAGCCTGGCCCATTTGGAGGCAATGAACTACGGAATGGCACAGTTTGTCTTGAAGGCCCACATTATCCAGCACCCCATACATGGTACGCTTCGGCCACCATCGAGAATGGATATGTGACGAAGGTTAAATAATCTTTTTGGTCTTGCTAGGATTCTGGGAGGTTGCCGCTTCCCAGAATCTTATGGAAAACCAAAGCGATAAATTAAACAATCTAAAAGGAGAAAAACATGCAAAAAATCGAGACAGAGTTTACGTTAGATAAAACAAACATTCTGCCCACACTCTTGAAGGATATCACAAACCAGAATCCCTCAAGAACCATGATTTACGAACTTTTCCAGAATAGTCTGGATGCTCTTGATCTTATATCAGACGATCACAAAATAATCGACATTGTTTTGGATGACAAAACAAACTCCCTTTCGTTTATGGATAACGGAACGGGCATGACCCCAGAAGAGGTTAGAAAATTCTTCCTCGTTGGTGGAAGCATCGGCAAGGACGGGATGATAAGTAGAGGAGGATATGGCCTAGCTAAGATCGCCTTGTTGTTGATTCCTGAAAGTATCAAACTCACAACCTGGAAGAATGGAATTCAATCCGTTGTTGAAACTACAAGAGACCAAGTATATGATGGTATAATAACCATCGTCCCAACAACATGTAATCGGCCTTCAGGAACACTTTTCGAGTGCAAACTGCCACGAAGCATTAGTGGACGTACTATTAATGAATACAGCCTTAAAACTGTGATCTATAACATTTGCAAATCTTTATATGTAGATGCAACAGTTACGGCATCAACAATAACCAACAACGACCGTGTAAGGATAATCGAGAAATTGCCTTCGAAGTTTGCAGATGTTCAAACGCTTGTCCCGACGGATCATATTCACGAAGGAAGATCAAAGATTGATATCTACTACTTCAAAGCTGATAGTTCATCTTATATCTATTCTAAAGGAATATCAGACGACAAATACTACACTCCACCCGCACATGTCACCAATAAAGGATTGGTGGTAGATGTAGATTTGGAATATGATCTTCCAAAATTTCCTCTTAAACCCGATTTTCAGATTCTCATTAACTTTTCACAAACACCCGATGTTCGAAGCGAAGATTATCCTTTCCTCAAGAACAGGACAGAAATAGCGGAATCTACCAAAAAAGAAATCCTCAACAAAATCTTTGCTCGGGTGGATATGATGCGTGAAACAATCTGCATGACGAAAGTAGATAAATTCAAAAAGATGTATGATAAATCACCGTCAATTAATGGTGTCAAGATTTTGATCCCTTATGAAGGCGATCAATTCATTTTAGCTGAGGATTTTATTGGAGATCAGTTTGAGGTTCTATGTGATTTCACAAAGATTATGAAAAAGTTCATAGATATTTTGGATAATCTCAACGAACCCCATGGCGAGTTTCATCTCACCATTGATCCCACAGTTTGTGGATACAAAACAAACCCAAAGCTTACAGGAGTTGATCTTTATGCAATCAATCCGTTTGTTATTATGATGGCTATTACATCATCTAACGAATATATGAAAATCATCACTGATGGTGAACGCTTTCAATCTGCAGCTGACGAGATAACTCATACTTTAGTACATGAATTCGCTCACACCAAGGCGTTTACACATTCCGAATATTTTGCCTCCGAACTGAATCGGATAATTGTTAAGATCAGCCACCGGCAACTTGCTGATTTAGCTGATGATTTTTATTCTTACTTTAAGACATATGATGTAGATATTCAGGCATTTAAAAGCAAAACAATAGATCTCAACTTTCAGTTGAGGGACCATGGATTGATGGAAGAATTCGAAGGCTGTCAAACTGAAAAGTAGTAGTTTTTGTTCATGTCCTAGATAAAAACATCTATCTAGGACATCTTAGAAAAACTAATACTAACAATTTAACCAGGAAAGGAGAAAAATGAAATACAAAATATTTAACACCAAAAATTGGTATGCTATTCCTGACCGGAACGAGATTTTCCGTGTTGGTATTTTCGTAGGGGTAGCAAAGTTTCACATCGGCAATTTTCTTCTAGCAAAGGAGATATGATGTCTAAAACAGTCGGAAGAGCTATTTGTACAGAATGTGGTATAGAAGTTGATGTTATGTTAGAGGATTTTGGGATTGGCCCATATGAATTTTGGGGAGCAAAAGGAACACACAAGGATATACGTCCTATATGTTCTATTTGTGGTGAGATAATTGAAAACAATGTAGATTATTTTGAGGAGGATTATTAATGGACGCACCAAAAGCTATGAAAGATATGACGAGCGAAGATTATGCCGATTGGCAGATTAGATGTGAGCTCGAACATATAAGAGATCTGGCGACTGAGATGCTTAACCAAAAAATATTCTATAAAGGATTGGTCGCTGTTGAGATTAACAACTTTGTTGCAGGACTAAACTACATAGGCGAAATGGCAGATCGTCTCAATCAAGTTGTACCGGTTTATTGGAACCGAGAAACAGATGGATGTTCCTATTTCCATTATCAAAACATTTTATGGTCAGCACCAAGATACAGGAACGGAGAAGTTGATTGGCACGCGGCAATGCCTGTTGAAGAATATGACGACCCTCTTCATCCAGACATAATTTATCAGATAGAACAAATTTTATCCACCCTTGAAGCTGAATCTCAAGACTAATTATTAACCTTTCAATCCTATAAGGAGTCAAACATGACCAAAGAAATGCGAAAAACTAAAAAGGCAGGAGTTAGGATGGCAACCGTGTTGCAAAGATGGTCTCTGTCGATCAAAAAGGGGGATAAGATAACCTTTAAGATTCGGAGGACAATATGATTTACCCAACAATGAAAACAACAGAAGACATGGCCGAAACTGAGTGCAAAGGAAGATGTTATGCAAACTCCAAGTTTACAGTAACGTCATGTATAGAAAAACACCCATCACAGTTTCTGTTTTGTACTCTTCCATTTAATCATGAAGGCCCTCATATAGCGTGTGGTGGATCTTGCCACGATATTATGATTTGGCCACAAGGAGATCAAAATGACATCTCGTAAATTAACAGAGTTTGAAAAACAATCTTATGTTGAGTCTGATGGAGCCAACTGCCCATTTTGTGGGATTGACCAGATTATCGCCCTCCCAGATGACCCTATACTAGATTTTTCCTGTCGATGTTGTGTAGTCGAATGCTTTGGGTGTGGAGCTCAATGGATAGAACATTACGCCTTGAAGAAGATCTCGGATGTAGAGGATTAATTTCTTAAAATCTTTTTAACCCTGTCAACCTCTTTTTTGTTGACAGGGAAATATAAAGGATTTTAGGCGAGAGTGCAAGTTACTCCGAAACATCAACAATCTAACAGAGGAGAAATTATGAGAATAACAAAAGATCGTGTTGAAAAAGTCCTCAACCAGATTCGTGAAGGCAAGTTTCCTGATCTCACAGGAAAAATATCTTGTTGGAAAAAATATGGCCACACATATCTAGCTATTATGGATGAGGATATTCACGAAGTAGAGCTTATCAACTGTTATGATGGCTATATTTTCGCTGAACGATATCCTCTTAAAAAAGGAGATAAATATGAAATCATTAAAAGGTAATGAGAGATGGATGAGCGTAAATGGTAAAATTATTACGATTGATCGAAAAGATCATCGCCTTCAAGTTACCATCTTAACTGTCCGTCGACCTTATAACGGGTATGTTATTTCCGTTTTCGCTGACCCAATAGACAAAACAGACGAAGACTATCTTCGTATCAAGGAAATCATCAAAGAAGATTGGATGATTGATGTTCTTGAAGCCGAAGATGACACCTACATGGAAGTCTTCCTGCAATGTTTTCCTATCGAGGTCCGAGTGGAATGGGATAAACCCCAATCGTGAGGTTCACATGAAACCTATCAAACATTTTCGTAAGTCAAGCATCGACGAAAAGCCAACATATTATGGTGATTGGCTGTTTGCTCGTCGATTTGGAGAAGTATTAACCTATAACCAACAAAATGCAAAGGAGAAATATCATGAAGAGAAATGCAAACGAGACATTCGAGGATTACAAAAAACGTCGTATGGAAGAAAACATCAGGACAAAAGAACTTTTAAGTGGAAATATCGTCATTCCTACATCACCCACAAACAAGGTAGCTAGGCAAATGGCGAAACTTGAACGTAAAAGCAAGAAGATATCAAAGGATGCCGTTCTTGCCCAGCAGCGTTTAGTTCGTTCGGGTGCAAAAATTCAGGCAAAATTGGATGAGATGGAAGCCGAAAAGAAAAGAATGACATCTCCTAAAATAGGAGCATAATTATGTTACCTAGAGAAACTATAAGATCTGGAGCTCCACGTACATGTCCCGAATGTGGTATCATGCCACCCTTTAGAGTATATCATTCTCCGGCAGGATACTACATCGGAACATATTGTGATTGTGGGCCATACAGTCGTGAAACAGATTATTTTAAAACTGAGGAGCAAGCATGGCTTGCATTACATAAATTTCAATCAACCGGAGTCTTGGATAAGGAGAGATATTAGATGAATGCAAAAAAGAAAGTAAATGTGGAATGGACACGAGTGAATGCAACTCCAGAAACACAGGATATGCATCTTCGTCGAAACAAAAACAAAAACAGAAAAGAAGATGGTAATTTTCAGTCCATCTGCCAACAGCTTTTCGAAAAAGATCAGAAGCATAGCATGCCAACTCATTTTTGTCGTCAGGCATCTAAGTTCAACAACAAAAAAGGATTAGTTTTTAACATGAAGGGGGGTATCTAATGCTTAAAACAGAGGTTATCTACGGTAAAGACGTTGCGGAATTTCACGAAGCATTGAAATCCTTTGAACGAGCTCACCCACATATCTATTTTCGTTTCATCACCCAGTCGGATGGACCATCAGGTATCGTCATGACAGTGTTCTTTTTCGAGACGAAACCACCTGGATGGAAACAATCAAGTGATACTAGAGGATTTGTAGATGAGGAGAACAATTAATGCTCATAAAACTTCGTGAACCCAAAGAAATCATAAACTTTCTTCGCCATGCCCCGAAGCCAACTATCGAACGCATGGCAGTTGAAAACAAGATCAAGATTGGCATGCATAAAGCCGATACAGTTATGAACCTCATAAAAAGTAGGAAAAAGATAATATTGAATATTCATGCCATTTTTATGGAGGATTAATATGAGATTCCTCTACAAAGGAACATTTAACTTTTCGGGGCAGGTAATGATTTTATATACTCATTCTGCATCAAAGACACAGGCATATACGGCTTTGATAAAGAAACTTGCCCCGATGGTTAAATATACAGATTCTTATTTACGTCGATACTTTAGTGGAGATAAAGACAACTACCGTATCGAGCTTTTACAATCACATCTAACAGACAAGCCGAATTTACCCTAGTAAACTCGGTAAAATAGGAGATACAAATGGCAAATGACATAAAGAAACAGCATACAGTTATGGATGAACAGGCGGTGATTAATCTTAACCATGAAATGTTGGATTGGCTTGATAAAAGAGTTGAAAAATACGCCATTACTCAAGATAATTTACATCTTTGGGCTCTCACTCATGGGATGCTGGCAACAAACCTTAATGCTTTTGGTGAATTCATTCTTTCTGCTCAAAGAAGGATTGATGAGAAAACTTTTCAATCAAATTATATAACATCAGCCAAAATTATCGAGAAACTTATGGATGAAGATTCCCCCAAAATAATCATCGCTAGCCCGAAGATTTCCCATTAGGAGGCAGAATGGACGCTATATACGAAGAACTTACAGTTATAGATGATTCGGCTGAAGATTCTCAGATAGATGACTTAGACGAAAAGTATGGCCACTTAAATCTAGCTGATTTTCCTGATGATGAAGAGGATATTGAGGCTTCAGGCGAGTTTATCGAGGAATTTCTGGAATCAAACGAACTCCAGAGATCTCCTTTCGACATTTACATTAAACTCAAACGAATGACCTTGTTTAAGGTACATGAATTTGTAATTCGAATTGATCCCAAACAGCCAATAATTAAACAGATTCAAACTGCTAGGAGTGAGTTCGACATTCAAATTCTCCAAGCAGGATTTAAGGCCCAGGAACACGAACTTCGATCAACCCTTAAATCTTTTTATGCAGATCCTCTACAAGAAGCTGATACTACTCTACATTATAGATGTGAATTATACAAAGCATATCAAAGCTAAGTGGAGGTTTTATGAAAACATACGTTAAACTTCATGAAAGTAAGGGATTGCATTTATACGAGTTTCGAATGTTTGAAAAATCAGGCATTATCGAGGTATGGAAAAGTAAAATGATCGTAACTTCTGAAGATCTCGTATATTTTAATGACGAAGGCGAATGGCCGTTTATAGGAGATTTTTTAGATCATATCTATACCATGAAAAACCTCGATTCTCAATGGACATGTAATTGTCCTCATGGACTTTTTCGTAAATCTGCCTGTTGGCATCGAAAAGAGATTCCAACCATTAAACAACAACGATCCGATACCTCCGATTGGGGTGAAACCCTCGAGGAAGCAATGGAACTAAACATTAAAAACCGACATGAGGAGAGGTAGTATGGCAACTAATCGCACATATCAAACAACAGAGAAAGGTGAAATTGTTTTTACCTCCTTCAAAGGAGGAACAGAACTAGAATCCTGTCTTGAGATTCAGCAGGGTAACAAGGAGCCCCTTCATATAAATCTATCCGAACTTGATACATTCATTGAAAGACTAATGATGTGGAGACTCGAAGTTGATCTTGACGGAATGAAGGCTTTAGCAGCTGATATTTCAATTGAGGAATTTAGCCGTAATCTCGAATTCTTCGCTCAGTTTAAAGCTGAGGATGAAGAAGAACATGAAATATCAATTATTGATGACACAGAAGAGGAGGAATCTTAATGCCAAGAAAAGATGTCATGCTTGCTCATCCTATAAATTGGGATAAGATAGCAAAATGGCCCTATATCGTACTTCAACCAAAGATAAATGGCTTTCGCTGTCGAGTTGTATGTGGCACTGATGGATTTGTTCATCTTTATTCATCTCAAGGTAACGAATTCTCTTGTTTACCACATATAAATTCGACATTTCATACTTTAGTTCGTGAGGGTGGATTACAACCTCCTTTTGAACTAGATGGTGAATTGTATAATCATACAATGTCTTTACAGCAAATTTCCAGTATCGTCAAAAGACAAAATGATATTCATATGGATTTTGAAAAAATCAAGATAAATCTTTTTGATGTTATTGATTCTGACACACAAAGACGTCGGATTATAAAACTTGATTTCCTTCAATCAATCGTAAGCCAATTTCCTGCAATAGAAATGGTTAAATCTTATATTATCGATCCGAAACGAGAAGAAGCTCAACCATTTATAGAAGATTTTATCAATGCAGGTTACGAAGGAGCTATTTTTCGCAATCCTCATGGTCTTTATGAACGGAAAAGATCTTATAATCTTTTCAAGTATAAACCTAGAGAGGTAGATATCTACCAAATCATAGGTTTCGAAGAGGAAATGTCAAAGGATGATGAACCTAAAGGATCTCTTGGTTCTTTCATCTGTCTTAAAGACGGCCAAAACTTTAATGTAGGTACTGGCCCCATCCTGACCAAAGAGGGAAGGGCAAAATATTGGGAAGATCGCCAAAAACTATTAACCGGAAAATATTATGCGATTGTAACTTATCCGGAACTGACATTTGATCGTCAAGTTCCTTTTCAACCAGTAGTAAAAGCTGTGTTTGGAGGATGATATGAACAGAAAACATAGAGAAGACTTTCATGATGATTTTAGTTATGAACAATATCTCGATTCTTTGCTTAGATTAGCCGAGGAAGCTTGTAATCAAACTATTCCGTGTCTTGAAGATTGGATAAATACAACGAGATTTGGGGAAGTTAATCGACGAGATAAACATGCATTACAAGCAATTCTAACATTTAGAATTCAACTTAATGGAGGTGACTAATCATGAACAAAATCGCTACATCTCTAGTAATTGCCGGAGTTGTTTGGATGGGCTCCTCGCAATATCAGATGAGTCGAATAGATGTTCTACAAGAAAAACTAATCAAACTACAACAAGAACAAATAATGTTATTGAACGAAAAAATTAATCTCAAAACTCAAGTGCAACCAAAAATAAATGCTCCTTCATGGACGCAGAAAGTGACAGTTACATCTTATTCTCAGGCAGAAAACTTAACAGCATCACTCAAATCAGTCAGAACTGGAACTGTGGCTGTTAGTCGAGATTTGCATGACAAAGGATGGACATTTGGAAAGAAAATCTATCTCAAAGGTTTGGGTGTTTTTGTGATTAATGATCTTATGAACAAAAGATTTACTAACCGAATTGATGTTTTTAATTGGAAAGAGGAAGATGCCAAGAAGTTTGGCATCAAAACCGTAATTGCAAGTTTAATTGTGGAGGACTAAATGCCATTAACTGATTTTATGAAGCTTTTAGACTTCAAAAATATCTTCATTATCATAGGTAAAATCATGATTTCTAGTTTTATCTGGTTTATTGTATGTTTATTTATGATGTATCTAGTAGTTAAACTTTTAGGAGGTAAATAATGTTTGAAAATACAAACATATTCTTTTCATATCTTTGTGGTATTGTAACCATAGGTGTTATATTATGGATAATTATTAAATCTTAAGGAGGTTTTATGACTAAAAAGAAACAGTTTCGAGAAAATCATATCATGATTGACATAGAAACATTAGGTGTTAAACCATCAGCTATCTTCGTGTCGGTCGGGGCATGTAGATTCACAACCTCAACTGAGGAACCCATTAAAGATACTTTTTACAGTAGAGTTGACTGGCAATCATCTAAACACGTGGGTCGAACAGTGGATATGGATACTCTTAGATGGTGGATGCAACAAAACAGCATATCCCGCAAAGAAATTCTTAGAGAAGGAAAACCAGTTCTTGTCGTTCTGGATGAACTATACTCATGGATTCTCCAGTTTACAAATCCTGTTGTTTGGTCGGCAGGTTCGTTTGATATTAATATTCTCGAACATGCATATGAAAATTGTCATATCAATATTCCATGGAAGTATTCCAATGTTCGAGATTTTCGGACCATCCGTAAACTGGTAGGCTCAGCTGTCACTACTCCTCCAAACCCACACAAACATATAGCTATAAGTGATGCTATCCATCAAGCCAGATATTTAGTCGCTATGCTAGATTATCTCAACATAAAGCTAAACTAATGGCCAGAGCAACATTTTCCAAGGAAGCAGTGATGCCTTTCGGTAAGCATAAAGGCAAGAAGATCATTGATGTTCCCTCAGATTATCTACTTTGGATGATAGAACATCTTGATGCAGGTTGGTTGGTTGATGCTGCAGACAAAGAATTTGATCGTCGAACAAATGATGATCTTCATTGGACAACTGATCTCGGAGCTTGTACATATGACGAATCTACAGGCAAGTTTCGAGATCTTAATATTTTTGACGGTTTTATGAGAAGGAGGTGATATGATTAAAGTTTCCTTTCTAATTATCGGAGGTAGTTTTATCTTAGTATATTTTACATATATAACAATCCACATTTTAACCCTTATAGGAGGCACCTAATGTTAGAAGACACAAGTATTATCATAGAACAGGTAGAATTCAAACTTCAAGGATATCGAGACGAGGATCGAGACTATGTTTTTATGATAGGATATCTAAATGCCCTCACTGATTATGATATTATTGATCCACGTCAATATGACCTTTTATGCAAATTTGCACACGAAATTTGTGAAAGGGAGGGAATATGATAATAACCCTTAGAAAATACGAAGATAAGATAATTTTTCTTTCTCATTTTAAAGAGAATGTCCTGGGCCAATTAGCAACAGGCATTAATCTTAGAAAAGGGAGAACAAAGGCAGTTACGAGTGATCGAATTGCTAGGTATCCCGAAGATTTACGAATTCAAATTTCAAAAATTCTTATAAAAAAGGAGGTGAAGAAAAATGACATTGATACAGCTAGTGTTCAAACCCCACCAAGACGCAGAAAAAAAGCATAGTAGGCGTTTTGTATGTGTGGCCGGAAGAGACGACAAAGGCAACGTACTTGGAAAAGATGATTTTCCTTTGTCAGACATCTATCTAAAACGACCCTTTAGTAACGATGCGAAAGAGGTACACCTATCCATCGAAGTTTAAGTGATCCGATCTAACGTAGGATGACATGCGGAAGAAAAATATTGACAAGTTAAGGGGTTTATATTATATTGCTATTTTACCCTTAACGTGGCCTTGTTTTGAGGCTTAAAATAGCCGTTTTTAACAGGGTAAAGACGGAAAACGGAGGCTCAATGTTTGGTTTAATCTGGGATATTGTGTATATCATTGTATTGATTATCATCTTATATCTTTTAATATAGGAGGCCATCGACATTGAAAAACAGATAACCAACTTTTAACATTACCATAGAGGCAGATTCATTTTATTAACCATTTTCAATTTAAGGAGATTTATTATGAAGAAAGAAGAAAAGGAAGTAAAGGCTAAGGGGCAGGTTGTTGGTAAAGTACAGGTTGACGTTTACGAGAACACCGCTGAGGCGATCAAGGCTCTTGGTGAGGAAAAAATACTTTCCCTGATCAACAGGCAGAATGCAGCTGACAAGACCAACGAGTTCAGAGCTGCTGTAACTCGTGAAGCCTCTCCGATGACCAGACTGGCCAAGGCTGCCAAGTCTAATCCTGAACTGCAGGCTAAGATCGCGGCTCTTATCAATCAGTTTGCCGGTAAGTAACCTCGTTCATCTCTGTCTCGACCACAGATGAAGAACGGAGACTGGGATGAACGTGTATGAGTATAACTCTTGCGTCATCCCGGTCTTTCTATCAACCATTAACATTTGGAGGGATTATGAAAGATTACACCCTTAAAGATATCCCTCAGGATATCCATACTCTTTGGAAGACTGTCGCAACATTGACAGGATTGTCCATGCGTGACTACTTCTTTAAGATTCTCAAACAAGAAGCTCCCAAAGATCTACAAAAAATAAAATCTAACTTTGGTTCAGGAAAGGAAGATCAAGATGTCTAATGATTTTGATGTTTCTCAACTGTCAGATGATGAACTCTTTCAGAAGCTTGAAGAACTTCGAAGTGGAAGAAAGAATTATAATGTTAGAACCCGATCCAAGAAAAAGGATCAAGACCCCATCATGAAAGAACTGCAAAATCTTCCTGCTGACATTCTTATGAAACTGCTTGCAGAAATTGGAGAATCGAATATTCCCCCAACAGGAGATGTTGAGGAAGATATAGAGGACTTTGATGATGAAGAGGAGGCATAAATGGAACGAGCAGAATTTAACGAGGTTGTGATAAACCAGATTAAAATTTGCACCGATCTTCTGGGCGTTAAAGATCAACAATACGGAGTAATATCGGATGGAGATCGCTTGTCGCAGTTTAAAGGAGCAGGATCACTTCGTCATGTTTCTCAACGTCGAGGATTAAGTGGGATGATGAGTAAACACACCACGTGTTTATATGATCTCATTGAGTCCGAATCAAACGACGCCCATCATCTTCAAGAAGTCATTAACGATCATATTAACTATCTCCTTCTTTTGAAGGGTATCTTAGTCGAGGAGGGAGTCCTATCTAAATAACTTTTTGCATTGGAGGCAGGAAATGCAACCACACAACTATTCTTTTAGTAAAATATCCGATTATATGGCGTGTCCTTTAAAATACAAATTCCGGTACATCGATTTTTTGCTTCCAAAACGGAAAGCCATGCCATTGGCTATGGGATCATGCATGGCCAATGGTGTTGCCAAGTTCAGATCAGGTGGAACATCCGAAGAGTCTATGCAGGCATTTATGGATGCTTGGAAAGAGGAAGGATCAGTTTTGCCTATGGATAAAGCCACAGATCCTAAGCGTTCTGTCGAGCGGGGTTTGGAAATCCTTAGTCAGTATATGATTGAATATCCAGACGACCCAAAAGAAACAATCATGCCTGAAGTAAGATTCGAAGAAGAAATCCTACCCAATATTATATGGCGTGGACGAATAGATGGTGTTATGAAAATAGATAACACTATAGCCATCGTCGAAGATAAAACGTCATCTTGGTGGGGAGAAGCATCATTTACCAATCTACAAAACAGCTTTCAGGTCTTATCGTATCTTGCTGTCGCAAGGCGGAAGGGATTATTTGAGATTCTTGGTCGCCAAAACCCTAAAATTCTTCTCAACATAATTTACATTCATGAGAAAAATTATCGGTGGCCAAGAAGATTCGTTACAAAATTCAATCAAGAAATAGATGCAGCATGGGTTGAACTTCTTAAATGGGTCGAACAGGTAGAAAAAATGCGGGCCATAGATTTCTTTCCTGCTGCTGATTATAGCATCTGCTCCAGATACGGTGGATGCGAATATTTACCTCTAAGATTTGCTCCTGATGATATGAAAAAGGACATAATAGAGGCAAACTATACATACGGAAATGAGAATCATTACGTCAACGAACCTAATGTGGCGGAGGGATAATATGCCATACATCGGACAAGAAACAAGGGATGTTTTAGACCCAATCATCAAACAACTCAATAATACACTTTTATATAATGGGGATCTTAACTATGTTCTCATGAAACTTGCTCAGAGTATCGACCCTGTCGGATATCAATCTCTCAGGAATTTTTTGGGTGAGATTCACGAAGCTGAGATGGAAATCCGTCGTCGGATATTAGTTCCGTATGAGGATATAAAAATCGGGGAAAATGGGATGTTACTCCTTCTACATACGAAACCATAATCAAAGATTATGAACTTCCAGAGATTGAGATGCTCGCAGAATCAATCACTAAACTAAATGCATTCGAAGCCTTATTAGGAGTTAAATATGAAAAATAAGATTTGTTGGATCGACACCGAAACTACAGGAGTAACTTCAAAACATGGGGTTATTCAGATTTCCTCTCTTATGGAGGATAATTATAAAATCATTGATAATCTTAATCTTTTCATTCAGCCATTGAAAAATGATCTTATTGATGACGAGGCTCTAGCAGTACATGGATATTCCCGCGAAGATATTGCAAACTTTACAGAAGCCCCTAGTGCGATGGTTCTTTTTCAATCTTATCTTAGTCGATATGTAAACAAATTTGATAAGAAAGATAAACTCATCCTGGCCGGATATAACATTAATTTTGATAAAGATCGTGTTCGTGATTTCTTCACCAAACAAGGAGATAAATTTTTTGGTAGCTGGTTTTTCTGGCCTACAATCGATGTAACATCTCTCCTTGCTGAGTACATGGTTCATTCTGGAGTTCAACTTGAAAATTATAAGCTAGGTACTGTATGTAAACATTTTGGAATTGAGATTAATGCTCATGATGCTCTGAGTGATATTATCGCCACCCGAGATCTTTACAAACTTCTCCGCAATGAAATTACAAACTATGTCGTATGGGATAATCCCATGCAACAAGAAAGAAGACCTAATCTTTAACCGGAGGCATTTATGAACATTTTACTCATAGCCAAGCCTGGAGGTGGCAAAACAACTGTCGGGTGTCAGATGCCCAAGCCGTTGCTTTTGATTGATGTCGATTCCAAGGCCGACCAGATGATAAACCTTCAACCTGATATAAAATCTGGCAACATCGTTGTATATCATATGAAGAGTCGTTTGGTGCAGGAACGCCTTGGGGATCGTGCATTAACTCCCCATAAAGGACTAAGTAAAGAACCGCAGGGCTATCTAGAAATCGTCAACCTTTTAAATGACATTATGGATGGTGTCAAAGAAGTGACTGATCGAGATGGGCAAGTAGTCCAACTACAAGGATATAAAACTTATATGCTTGATAGTCTGTCCCGATTAGTCGAACACATGAAACGTCTTCTCATTTATCACCGTACCAAAGGCAGGTTTGGGAAATATGAGGAGAACAAGGCAACAGAGGATATGAATTGGCCATCCTGGGGATCGTATCTAAGCAATCTGGAAGAACTTATGGATGCTTGCGTAAAATACATCCCGAACAATTTCGTATGCACTGTACATGAACAACATAAAACGAGTGTAGATCCAATGACAAAAGCTGAAATTGATCATGGATACTGGCCAATGGTAGATGGCTCTATGCGTGAGAAATTGTCAGGATACTTCAATGAGGTTTATTGTCTTGAAGGCAACTACACAAAAACAGATGGCAAGAAATGGTTTATGCGAACTGCCGGAAATAAATACACAGCAAGAACATCTCTTAACCTCAAGGCTGAAGTTGATGCCGATCTACCAAAACTTTTCAAAGATGCGGGAATTTATGATCAGCTTTACGGAGCATAATTATTAACAATCTAAATGGAGGAGTATCTTATGGCTAAAATTAATGTAAATTTGAACAATGTTGAAGGCGGATTTAAAACTTATCCCGATGGTAACTTTCGTGTAAAGATTCACGAATCTACCAAGATCAAGGCTTCAAAAGA
>Ga0208980_10000958_pt1 | contig 17187 bp, 1 predicted proteins | sample WetSurMetagenome_3_FD_187993 | JGI IMG/M metagenome (GOLD analysis project Ga0208980, IMG submission 187993) | Wetland microbial communities from Twitchell Island in the Sacramento Delta, sample from surface sediment Aug2011 Site A1 Bulk (version 2) | ecosystem: Environmental > Aquatic > Marine... | reverse complement strand
GGATCCGGGCATGTCTACGGCGTTGCGCTTCCTCGGGCTCCTCGACATACTGTCAAGTATGCCTGCGGGGCCCTTCGTCGCGCGCCTTGTATCCATGCCTGTCTGCGCCGCCTCGCGACGAATCCTTGTGAGAAAAACGGGCTAGCCCTGTGCGGACTTTGGCAAATGGTAGAGCATTTCTCTGCTGACATGTCCGGCAATGCTCATGATGGTTTGGTCGCTTAGTCCCACCTCTGCCGGTTCCGTAATTCGGTGCGAGAGTGCAAACCATCGAGCGCAGCTTTCAGTCGTTGTGCCCATTGAGCAACACATGGTTCTTTCGTTAACTCCACATGCGTGTATTTGCCATCCAATTCATATACCTTCAGCTCGCCCCTACAGAGTTCCAGCCAGTCCATTGACGGCCGATACAAAGCCTTTTCGGATTTACATAGCATCACTCGACCCGGATATGATTGAGGCACATACGATCGGAGGGCCTTGCCGTATATGTCCAGGATGTAGCCAGACCGTAGTGAAACCGGCAAAAGACGCCCGGCCGTCAGATAGCATCTACAGCGCAGCTTTTTGAGATATTTTCTTATCCGCACTGTCTTGCCCAAAACCTTGTCCTTTACTCTTGGAGCAAGATAATCCAGCTTCTTTCGAAATCCGGCATGCGATAGTTCCGTCCAGTGCCTTTTGAATTCCTCCTTGAGGGCAGGCCGCACTGGCGATTTTTCTTTTCTTTTTATGCTTGGAGGAGGGTCGAGCATAAACAGCAATAGCACCTGTTCGCCTTCTTGCCTCAGTTGCTGAGCCATCTCAAAGGCTGTGACTGCGCCAAACGAAAAACCGCCCAGCAGATATGGACCGTGAGGCCGGACTTTGCGTACCTCATCCAGATAATGTTTCGCTATCGTTTCCGTTTGCGTGTAGCGGGCCGGCCTGCCGTCGTGCGCCTGGTGTTCTAAGGCATAAATGGGCTGATCGGGACCCAGATACTCAGGCAGAAGGACAGTGCTCGAATCGCCGTGAACCCAGAAAAACGGCAGCCTTGAACCTTCGGGCTGGATCGGCATTAGTGAGGACCAGGATTGCGGCAATGTTCCGGCTTCCAGAAGCTTGGCCAATTCCGCGATCGTAGAGTATTGGAATAATGTTGCGACTGGCATTCTAATTCCAAATTTTCTCTCGATACGGCTAATAAGCCGGACAGCCAACAAAGAGTGCCCCCCCAGATCGAAGAAGCTATCGTGGATGCCGACCCGCTCCAGCCTCAGCACCTCAGCCCAGAACTTCGCCAGCTGCTCTTCCACGGCATCTCGCGGCTCCACATAGTCGTGTTCCATTTGCGGCCGCTCGACGCCGGGAAGCGGCAACGCCTGCTTGTCCACTTTCCCATTGGGCAGCAATGGCAATTTTTCTAATATCACAAACGCTGATGGCAGCATATAATCAGGAAGTTTCTCCCGCAAGTAACGACGCAGTTCGCCCAGCGATAGTGTCAACTTGTCGCGCGGCACAAGATAGGCAACGAGCTGTTTCTCCCCAGGTGCTTGCTCGCGCGCAACCACCAAATTTTGGCTCAAGCTCGGGTATTGGGCCAGCGCGGCTTCGATCTCGCCCAGTTCAATCCGGAAGCCCCGGATCTTGACCTGGCTATCGGTGCGGCCCAGGATCTCCAGATTGCCATCCGGCAGCCAGCGTGCCAAATCGCCGGTACGGAACAGATGTGCATCGGACCTGTCGCTAAAGGGATGAGGGATGAAGCGTTCGGCGGTGGCCACCGGATTTTTCACATACCCGGCCGCAATCTGTCCACCCAAATATACCTCGCCGGGCACGCCAATTGGCATCAGCTGGAGTCGGGCATCCAGCACGAACACCTCCATAGTCGGGCTCGGCCGGCCCGCATCAGCAAGAGCGGGATCATCATCCGGCGTACACCATCTGGAGGTGGCCCCGCGAGCCTCAGTGCATCCATAGCCTATCAGCAATCGGGCATGCAATCGTTCGAAGAAGCGCCGCTTCAGGCTGGGTGCGATCATCTCGCCGATGCAGTGCACCGTGCGCAGACTGCCGCATGATGCGAGATCATCCAGAGACAACAGGGCTCCCAAGGCACTGGGAACAAGGATTAGATGGGTAATTTGATGATCGCCAATAAAGGCCGCCAGGTTTCGGACATCTTTTTCGATTCCCTCGGGCGCGATGAAAAGTGTGCCGCCCCTTGTGACAGACATGATCTCGGCAGCTGTAAACGTGGTGCCTGTGTTGGATTTCAGGATATACCGTTCAGTGGCCGCGTCAACGTGTTGACTTCGAAGCCGGCCGAACGGCTCCATCACTATTTTCGGTTCACCCGTTGAACCGGAGGTGAGGAAAAAGTAAGCCAGATTTTGGGCGGTCGCGCGACTTGGAGGCGCCGTGCCCGGATGTATCGCCAGACATGGGTCAGGATCATCCAAACAGATAACGTGCAGGGACAAATCGCGCAGCAACTCGATGAAGCGCTTTTTGGTCACCACTACCGCCGGCGCACTCAGGTTCAACAAGGCGGACAAACGCGCCGGAGGGAAAGCCGGAGGGAGAAAAAACACACATCCACCGGCTTTAAAGACAGCCAGGTTAGCGATCACCAGTTCCGGCGAGCACTCCATCAACAGTCCTACAACTACGTCGGGACCTACTCCCAAATCCTGCAAATGGTGGGCCAGTTGGTTGGCACGACGGTCCAACTCCCGATATGTCAGACGGCCGCCTTCAAAGACCACCGCTGGGGCCTCCGGCCTTTGCTCAGCCTGAGATTGAAATCGTTCGTGATACAACTGATTCTGCAAGGGCCCCGGTTCACCGTAACCCCATTGCCGCACCGTGGTCAGTTCCTCCGGCGTCGCCAGCTCCAGGTCCTCCGACCGCGTTTCAGGTTCGCGGACGGCTTGCCACAGGAGTCCATGGTAGTGGCGTGCCATCCATTGGATGGTGACAGTTTGAAAAAGCTGAGCATTGTACAGGAAGCGGGTGCGAAGGCCTGTTTCTCCACCGCTGATCATTAGAGTCAGTTCGCCTCGGGAATCCGCGTCCTTGGCGCCGGCCTCAGCCCCCGTTGTGTCCGCCATATCTGTGACTGCTTCAACGCCGGCAAACCTGACCGGCGAGGGCAGCAGATGCTGTTCACTTCTCTTTGATGGCAGAAGCTCCGACCACAGTGAAGCCGGGAAATCCAGGTGCTGGTTCAAATCATGAAGAGTCGCTTCCACCTGATTCAACAAGTCGAGAAAGGATCTGTTCTCATACATGACGATGCGCACCGGCAGAGCCCCACCGAAGCAATCCTTATCAAGGCAGGCGACGATCAGATCTCGCCATCCTGTATATCGGAAGAGCAGAACCTCAAAACCCGCAAGCAGGACTGTGGAAAGTCCTACGCCATGTTCACCGGCAAGACGTTCCAATCCATGCACAAGGTCCGCATCAATCTGCGTGTCCCACCATTCCATGATGGGCTGGACGCCCTCCATCACCTTGCGGTCTTTTGGAAGACTGAGCCAGGGGATAGCCCCGTCGAGCTGTTTCCTCCAGAAATTCAGCGTTTCCTGGCGCATCTGTGCTTTGGTGCGGTCCCGGCTCGTCAATTCTGGTTTCTCCTACATCCTGGTCCCATTCGCTAAAAGAACTCACCTGATGGCATCAGAGCTATGTGTGATCACTGCTGCGTTGCCGAACCGCTTCCGGAATTGGCTCACGAGGCCATCCGACAGGACATAATCGCCACAGTGCAGGGGCGCTGCTTCGAATCCCAATTGAACTAGCTTATCGCAGTTCTTTAAGCATTCCTCGGCGGTCACCAAGCCCAACGTCGGCTTAATGTCGTCAAAGCAGGCGCTCATCAGGCTGGAGAGCACGCAGCCTGTGATAAGATATGGGTTGCGATGCCGCAGACGTTCTCTCAGCAAGGGCATCAATGTTTCTCTGTCCCGTGACAGGTGCGTTAACAACGAAAAGGGCTGGGGTGCTCGCAACACTCCGCCTTCGGTAAACAGAATATCTTGCTGCGCCTCGCAGCGACGTATTGCCTCGAGGACTGAGAAGCAATGCGGCCCGGAATCATCGACGATGATTGTCCCGGGCTTCAGCCGACGGACATCCAACACTTCAGGCACATTGGTAGCGCCCACGATGAATGTCGACTCATAGAATTCATCAGGCACGCGCGGTCGAGAGACAAGAATCTTCAAACTTCCCGAGAATGCGGGATCATTGATGACCTCTCGGGCGTTTGCCTGGTCGACCTTTCCATAAACATCGCAGAGGGTCAGCTGTGCCGGATGTGGCAGATACCGCAACATCAGTCTGAGCGTGGCGGCCCCAATTGAGCCCAGGCCAAGAAAGCCGATACGTTCCTGGCTTAGATCCCGGCCCGCCAGTCGCACAATCCTCTCGATCGCCAGCACAATCGTACTCACGGTCGTTGCGTGTCCCGTCGTAATCCGCGGTGCCTCTTCCCTGCTTGAGCGTGGAATCGCGACGGCTCGTCCATAATCCGTGGCGGAGGGAATCAGCCCGGCGAGGGACACCACACGGGCTCCAATCCGACCGGCCAGTTGCAGCGCCTCAGCGACATTGTCGAGGAGTTCCTTCGGGTCATCATACAATTCCGAGCTGAACCGAGGCATATGGAGTATGGCAATGCGCCCCCACGATGTCTCCAAGATGCTCGAGAAGCGCGGCAAGCCGTCGCACCACCGGTCAACAATCTCCTCCCGGCTCAATCCCGTTTGAACCAGGATTTCGTCTGACAGGTAGCCGATGGCAGCTGCATCGACGGGCGCGATCTTCCCCGCCGTAAAAAGGGATAGAAGCGGACGCCGTTCAATAGTCAGGAAGCGGGCAGATTCGCGTTCAGTCTGGCCATTGCAAGAAGGTTTCTCTGGCGCAATCCCTCCGCGTTTCGACCGTATATTGATATTGTCGGTATCGCCAATCAGGACTGCCACCAGTCCGGCCGGTGTTGGAGCCTCGAAGAGGGTGCGCAAATCGATTTGCCAGCCCAACCGCCTCATCCGCGCGATCAACTTCACTGCCAGCAGCGAGTGCCCGCCCAACTCAAAAAAATTGTCGTGCCGTCCCACACGTTCAATATTGAGTACTTCTGCCCAGACCTTCGACAGAGCCTCCTCCACCGGAGTGCGCGGCGGCGCGTATGTGCTCTCCTCTTCGTTTTGCTCCCGATCCGATATCGGCAGAGACCGTTTATCCAATTTCCCATTCGGCATCAGCGGCAGCTTGTCCAGGAAAACGAATGACGTAGGCACCATGTAGTCCGGCAGTTTCTGTTTCAAATGCCGGCGCACATCCGTTGCCGAAAGCTCCTGCCCTTTTATTGGCTCAATATAGGCAACGAGGCATTTATCTACAGAGGTAGTCTGCCGCAAGACGACCGCGGCCTGATTCACCTGCGGATGCCGGCAGAGAACCGATTCGATCTCGCCCAACTCGATCCGGAATCCCCGGATTTTCACCTGATCATCCGTCCGGCCGAGAAACTCGAGGATCCCGTCAGCACGCCACCGCACCAGGTCTCCTGTCTTGTAGAGCCTTTCGCTTGGATTCGCGCTGAAAGGATTCGGCACGAATTTCTCCGCGGTCAGTTCCGGACGGTTAAGATAACCGCGGGCCAAGCCCGGGCCTCCGATATGGAGTTCTCCGGCTATCCCCACCGGCACAAGCTGTCCGCGCTGGTCCAGTACATAGACTTTGGTGTTGCCGATTGGTCTACCTATAGGCACGCGATCTACGTCTTGGCCAAGTTTATGCATCAGAGACCAAATGGTTGTTTCCGTCGGACCATACATGTTCCAGGCGAAAGCACTGCGATCTACCAGATCTCTGGCTAGACTCAGATCTAAAGCTTCCCCCCCACAAAGCAGCTTGAGCCCATCGGTACCCCGCCATCCGGATTCCAGGAGAATGCGCCAACTCACAGGCGTTGCCTGCATAACGGTGACGCCCTTTTGCAATTCTTTCAGGAGACGAGCACCATCCGTACTGTTCATCCGTTCCAGAACTTTTAGACGCGCGCCTTGGATCAGTGGAAGATACAACTCCAGACCTGCGATATCAAAAGACAAAGGCGTAATTGCCAGAAACACATCTTTCTGCCCACATTCAATTGCCTTCTGAATGGACCAGAGGAAACTCACTAATGCACGGTGAGAAATCATGACTCCCTTGGGCAGTCCTGTGGACCCGGACGTATAAATCACATAGGCTAAATGTGTGGATGCAAATCCGGCACTGGCTGCCTCCGGATTGGTCTCGGGATAACGCTGCCAACTTTGATTTCCCTCTGTAGAATCTATCGCGGTCAGAGCTTCGCCAAGGTCGGCAAAGGTCTCTATTAGATGTTTTTGCGTCAGCAGCACTGCCGGTGCGCTATCTTCCAGCATGTACATCAACCGATCCCTCGGAAGCTCAGGATCCAGCGGCACATACGCTCCCCCCGCCTTCAGGATACCAAGAATGCCGATCACCATCTCCAACGAGCGCGCCATGCAGATCCCGACCAATATATCCGGACCAACTCCCCGCTTCCGAAGATAGTGCGCCATCTGGTTGGCCCGTGTGTTCAGCTCACAATACGTCAAAGTCTGACCTTCATAAGCCACCGCAATGGCATCCGGCGTGCGTTCCACCTGCTTCTCAAAAAGCTGGTGGACGCATGTATCGCTGGGGTACTCCGTCTCGGTCTGGTTCCATTCCACCAGAACCTTTCGACGCTCTGCTTCAGTCATCAGCGGCAATCGCCCAATCCGTTCGTCCGGATCCGCCGCAATCCCTTCCAGCAACGTCCGGTAATGCCCCGCCATTCGTTCGATCGTTCCTGCATCAAACAGGTCCGCGTTGTACTCGATTGTCCCTTTCAGACCTTCCCTGCTCTCTGCCAGCGAAAACGTGATTTCGAATCTGGCCGTGTCCGTTTCCATTTCGACCCGATCGGTTTCCAGTCCCGCCAGCCGCAATTCTTTTCCCGGAGTATTCTGCAGGACGAACATCGCCTGAAACATCGGCGAATGGCTGCGGTCCCGTTCCGGATTCATTTCCTCCACCAGCCGCTCAAACGGTAAGTCCTGGTGCGCATATGCACCCAGACATGCTTCGCGTACCCGCCCGAGCAGTTCCCGAAAGGTCGGCTCTCCCGAAAGGTCAACCCGCAACGCCAGCGTGTTTACAAAAAATCCGATCAGCCCTTCGATCTCCGCGCGGTTGCGGGCCGCTATGGGACTCCCTACGATGAGATCTTCTTGTCCGGTGTGCCGGCACAACAGCAAATCGAACGCCGCCAGCAGCACCATGAATAGCGTGCTCCTCTCCCTCAGACCCAAAGCCTTCAAAGACTGCAAGAGATCTTTCGAGAATGCGAAAGATGTGCGCGCCCCTCGATAACTCTGCACTGCCGGCCTCAGTCGATCCGTCGGCAGCTGTAAAATAGGCAGATCTCCTTCCAGACGCTTCTTCCAGTACAAGAGCTGTTCCTCGAGAACTTCTCCTTTCAGCCACTCTCGCTGCCACACCGCATAGTCTGCATATTGAATCGGAAGCTCAGGCAGTGTCGGCCTCTCGCCCATGCTGAATTGTTCGTACAGGATGCCGAGTTCCCGAAAGAAAATCCCCATCGACCAGCCGTCGCTTGCGATATGATGCACCCCAAAGAGAACCAGATGCTCATCGTTCCGTATTTGAAACAGATTCATGCGAATCACGGGCCCACGGTCCAGGTCGAACGGGCACATCGTTTCCTTTTTTGCCCGCCGCAACGCCTCCGCACTCCGCTCTTGTTCCGGATAGCTCCGCAGATCCTCTACCGACAATGGAATTTGAAAAGATGGAACGATCACCTGCACCGGCGTGCCATCCACCTGGGCAAAAGTCGTTCGCAGCGCCTCGTGTCGGGCGATTATGGCATTGACAGCTTCCGCCAGCGCTCCCACATTAAGCGGCCCGTGGGTATGGAAAACGCAATGGATGTTGTAGGCGGCGCTTGAGGGGTCGAGCTGATCCAGGACCCACAACCTCTGCTGCGCGAACGAAAGAGGCAAATGCATCTTTCTGGGCGATGAGTGAATTGCCTCAAACTCCCGCAGCCCTCGTCGCGCCCGCAATATGCCCTCGGAATTACTTGCGATCACGGCTCTTGCTTCATTTAGGCATGCCTGGAGTCTCCTTGCCAGTACTGCCACGTGAGGCTCACGCAGCATCGTGTCATGATCGCCCGGGACATCATAGACCTCCAGCCCGTCGCAGTGGAAACGATCCCATCCTCCCATCCGGTTTTCCCGGGACAGCTGCTCACTTCTTCGAAACAGCGTGATGCGTCCCGCGAAATCGAGCTTCGGCACATACCGGCGCGATGATTCTGCAGCGTGGATATACAGGTTGAACAAATGCTTAAAAAGCTCGTATTGAAAACCGGACCGCAACCATCCAGATTCTTTCGCACAAGCGTACACCGGCATCAGGTCCCGGCAAGATCCATGGTCGGTCCACAATTCAGCAGTCTGACTCGCGGCCTCATCTGTCAAGCCGTGATCGCATAAGAAATGAACAAGGTGCTGCTTCAATTCGGAACCATGGGTTTGAGCATTGAGGTCTGGCGCCGTGGAATCCATGAGGGCTAGGAGCGCCACCTGTTGGCCGGCTGCCAGCAATTGCTGCGCCACTTCATACGCAATGACTCCGCCTAGCGACCAGCCTCCCAGCAAGTATGGACTTTGAGGTTGACGTGATTGAAGGATCTGCACATAGCGGCTGGCGAGTTCATCGATGGAAAGCGTCGCATCATTCGGATCGTAAATGCCGGGATGCTCCAGGCCGTACATCGTCTCGCAGGCGTCGAGGTGACTGGCAAGCGCAACATAGCGTATCACCTGTCCGCCGGCGGGGTGCACACAAAAGAACGGCGGCTCGGCGCCTCCTATCTGGATCGCAACTAGGGAGGGCGACAGGCGCGTATCCTCGGTAGGCTGAAGAAGGGTTTTGGCAAATGCCGCAACGGCCGGTTCCTTGTAGACAGTGACCGGCGAATTCAGGCTTCCCAGTTGTGCACTTCGCTCGACAGTTCGTGTGATTGAAGCGGCAAGGGGCTGGTCTTCCTTTCGAAAAGCATTAATGCTCTCCGCCAGATCAGCGATCGTAGGCGTCTGAAATAATGTCAGCACCGTGATCTCCGCGTGCAGCACGCTGCGGACGCGTGACACTACCTGAGTGGCCAAAAGCGAATGCCCCCCCAGATCGAAAAAGTTGTCGTGAATGCCAATTCGCTCGGCGTGCAGAACCTCCGCCCAAATCGCTGTGAGGGCTTCTTCCAAAGGCGTGCGGGGCGCCGCAAACGGCTCTCTTGATCCGAGGCTGCCAGTATCAGGGGCTGGAAGGGCCTTTCGGTCTACCTTACCGTTGGAGTTGAGGGGCAAGGTGCTCAAGAAGACAAACGCTGTGGGAACCATTGCAGCATGCAGACGCCGGCGCAAAAAGGAACCCAGTTCTTCCGCCTGAGTTTCCGGGTGAGCAACGACGTACGCAACTAAGAACGTTTCATCTCTCTCATCCTTCAGGCCAAGCACAATGCAGGCCGTAACCGCCTCATGCTGCTGCAGTGCTGCTTCAACCTCGCGAGGTTCCACGCGCACCCCTCGGATTTTGACCTGGTCGTCCATCCTTCCCAGTATCTCCAAAGTTCCGTCGGGACGATAGCGGCCAAGATCACCCGTGCAATAAATACGATCTGCACTGTCATTCCCAAATGGGTTTTCCACAAAACCTCCCCCACCGATTCGGGAGGAGTTGAGGTAACCCAGCGTAGAAAATGGAGTGCGGATGGCGATCTCGCCCGGTTCCCCGACTCCACATAGCTGGCGTTCTCTTGTCAGAAGCAGTGCCTGGGCCTGCGGCAGTGGCCGTCCAATCGGTAGGATTCCCGGCGGAACCTCGGACGGCGCCTGATAGTAACACTTGATCATTGTCGTCTCGGTGGGGCCGTAGAGATTCACGATTTCGCACTTGGAGGCGATGGCAGCTCGCCAGCGCGATACGAGAATCCCGGTTAATGGCTCGCCAGCGAAGAAAGCCCAGCGCAAGGCGTCGAGATTGAAGCTGCATGATACATTGCTCAGCCAGAACCGGACTAGCGAGGGAACAACATGGACTACCGTGACATGCTCCCTCTCCAACCAGCGCAGGGTTTCCGCCGATGTGATAAGTTCATCGCTGTCCGGCAGGCAGAGCGTGGCGCCACTAGTCAACGGGAGCAGAATGTCCCTCAGCACAACGTCAAAGGATATAGAAGTAAGTTGAGATACTCGGTCTTCGGGCCCGACACGAAAGGTGTCGCGCTGCCAGCCGATAAAATGGCTCATTCCTTTATGGCACCCCAGAATTGCTTTAGGTATGCCCGTAGTTCCCGAAGTAAAGAAGACATAGGCTGCGTCATCGGGACCCGGGTTTGGTAATGGCATCTGCGGATCACTCTCAGCAGTTCCCAAGACATAGCCACCGTTGCGGTCCAATCTCAGATGCCGGCACTCTCTGCCTGGTTCCATCCACCATTGCTCATCGGGACAGGTTCCGACATGAATCAGCCAGGCAGAGCCGCTTTCGCGCATCATGGTCCGCTTACGCTCACAGGGCAGGAAGGGGTCGATCGGCAGAACAACACCCCTGCCGGCCCACACGCCCATCATTCCGACCACTACGCCAAAACTCCTGGGCCCCTCGACCGCGATTATGTCACCCGGCTGCAATCCCTGAGAGAGTAATGTCCGCGCAAGGGCCTGAGTTTTTTCGGCCAATTGCGCATAGTTCCACGTCTGTGCTCCCTGGTGAACGGCGATTTTGTCGGGTGTTTCTTCCGCCCAGCGGAAGAACAGGCTAGTGACCGATTCTTGGGGCGGCTCCTCAAGCAAGATTGTCGGGTCGGGCAGCAATCGGCGTGCACTGGGCGTTACCAGCGAGTAGGCCCGGATCGGTTTCCCAGGTACGGCAGCAATTTGTTCCAGCACGAATTGAAGCTGGTCTAAGAGAGCGGTCATCCGTTCCTGTGAAAACAATGACTGCCGATAAACCAGGTGAAGACCCAGTCTGTCCCCGCTCTCCCGCACATAGAGCGTCAGCGCGAACTTGGATTCGGGTTCGAATATCCGCAGAGGGACCGCGCTCAGTCCCTCCAATTCTACTTGCGCTGGGGGCGTATTAACGTAGTTGATCATCACGTCGAACAAGGGATTTCGATCCAGATTGCGCTCCGGCTGAAGCTCTTCGACAAGTCTCTGGAAGGGCATGCTCTGGTTAGCATACGCATCCAGTGTAATCTTGCGAACACGGCTCAATAACTCCCGGAATGTAGGATTGCCGGACAAATCGGTCCGCAACACCAGCGTGTTGACGAAGAAACCTATCAGGTTTTCGACCTCCGGTTGCTCGCGCCCGGCAATGGGGCTGCCGACAACGATGTCTTCCTGCCCCGTGCATCTCGACAGCAACATTTGCCAAGCCGCCAGCAGTGCCATAAACACAGTCACTCCCTCCCGGCGGCATAGCTTTCGCAGGTCATTGCACAGCCGGGAGTCCAGCTCCACATCGAGCTGCCGGCCGGCGTACTTGGGCGCTCCCGGATCAGGATGATCAGCGGGAAAATCCAATATGGACGGAGCGTTGCTGAGCTGACGCTTCCAGTACGCCAGCTGCTGCTGCAATATTTTCCCCTGCAACCATTCTCGTTGCCACACAGCAAAGTCAGCATACTGGAGAGGCAATTCCGCCAGGGGCGAGGGTTGGCCATGCAGATAGGCTCGGTAGAGTTCTGTCAATTCGCGGCAGAGAATCTCCTGGGACCAACCGTCTGAAACAATGTGATGGATGGTCAGCAGCAACACGTGCTCGGCCTCCTTCAGGCGCAGAAGGCCGGAACGCAGCAGTGGACCTGTAGCGAGATCGAAAGGCCATCGCAGCTCTTCGCCTGCCAGTCGTCGCACTTCCTTCTCCCTCTGCAAAGGGGGCATTTGGCTTATGTCGACTATGGGCATCGGCACTCGAAGGTCCGCCACAATTTCCTGTGTTGGCTCACCGTCTCTGGCGGGGAAGCATGTTCGAAGAATTTCGTGCCGCCGCACTATTTCGTTCACACAGCGTTCCAGAAGAGCCACGTCCACATATCCCTGCAGGCGCACCGCAAGCGGGATGTGGTATACCGAACTTCCTGGCTCCAGCCGGTCAAAGAACCAGAGCCGTTGCTGGGCAAAAGACAGAGGCAAAGATCCCTTTCGCACGGTGGACTTCGGTCTTGGGATTGCAGCATCGCATGAAATCGCACGCTGGTGCCCGATTTGCAAAGCCAGTTCAGCAAGCGTGGGGGACTCGAAAACATTGCGAAGAGGCAGGTCTACACCGAAGGCTTTCTGCACCTGAAATATTAACCGGGTCGCCAGCAGCGAGTGGCCCCCCAGTTCGAAGAAGTTGTCGTCAATGCCGACTCGTTCCACGCCGAGCACATTGGTCCAGATTCCTGCCAGAATCTCCTCCACGGGCGTGCGTGGGGCAACATAGTTTCCTTCCAGGTTAGGCCGAGCCTGATCCGGAGCAGGAAGGGCTCGACGGTCCACCTTGCCTCCGGGAGCAAGCGGCATCGTGTCGAGAAAGACAAACACCGAGGGAATCATGTAGTCGGGGAGTTTCTGCTGGAGAAAGCGCCTCAGCTCGCTGGGGGTGGCTGCCGTATCGGAGTTTGCCACGACGTAGGCCACCAGACGCTTGTCTCCGGGTACGTCCTCCCGAGCCACAACCGCTGCTTCCCGGATACCCGTGTGCTTCCCCAAAACCGCCTCAACCTCCCCGAGTTCGATGCGGAAGCCGCGGATTTTCACCTGGTGGTCGATGCGTCCAAGAAATTCAATGTTGCCGTCCGGCCGGTAGCGGGCCAGATCACCAGTTCTATAAAGACGCGCGCCGGGCAGAGTGCTGAAGGGATCGGAGATAAATTTCTCCGCTGTCAAATCGGGTCGGTTCAAATAGCCTCGTGCCAGTCCATCTCCTCCGATATAGAGCTCGCCGGAAACACCTGCCGGCACAGGCTGGAGATTTCGATCCAGAATATAGATTTGGGTGTTGGCAATCGGCCGGCCGATTGGCGGGAGCGTCGGCCAGAGGCCGGGTGAGCCTTCGAGCGTGAAAGCCGTTACGACATGGCTTTCTGAGGGGCCGTACTGGTTCTCGAGAACACACTGAGGCAGCTTCTCGAACCACGCGGCAATCGACGGTGTGATTTGCAGCTGCTCTCCGGCAACGAACACCTCCCGCATTTGGTGGGGCAAAGATCCGCTTCGACCTGCTGACTGGGCAATTTGCTGGAGAGCCACAAACGGGAGAAAAAGTCTTTCGATGGATTGCGCTATCAGAAAATCAACCAGTGCTGTTGGATCGCGACGAATGGTGTCTGAGATTAAGACCAACGTTCCTCCGGAGCACCAGGTCGCGAAAATCTCCTGGATGGATACGTCAAAGGCCAGTGGTGCAAATTGCACGCATCTTGGCTTCTCAATTCCGGCTCGCCGAAGCTGCCAGGAGATCAGGTTGCACAAGGCACGGTGGGGCATGGCTACACCCTTAGGTGTCCCCGTGGATCCTGAGGTGTATATGACGTAGGCCAGGTTCTCGGGAGATGTCCGGCCTTTTGGCGATGTCTCCGGTTGGCGGGAGAAGGGATCCCAGTCCGAGGTCAGACAAATCCGCACACCTGACCCTACAGGAGGAAGTTCCTGCAGCCATTGCTGGGTAACGAGCACCGTTATTCCAGCATCTTGGAGCATAAATTCCAGTCGCTCTTTGGGGTATGTGGGATCCAGGGGAACGTAGGCCCCGCCTGCCTTGAGAATCCCGAGGAGTCCTACGACCATCTCGATGGAGCGCTCCACGCAGATGCCGACGAGAACATCGGGGCCGACGCCTTGTTTTCTGAGGTGGTGGGCCAGCTGGTTTGCCCGTGCGTTGAGCTCGCGATAAGTCAGCTTCTGATCTTCGAACACCACCGCCTCAGCGTCGGGTGTGCGTTCCACCTGAGCTTCAAACAGCTGGTGGATACAGGCATCCCTCGGATATTCTGTCTTTGTGTCGTTCCACTCCACCAGGAGCTGGTGCCGCTCGGCTGGAGTCAGAAGCGGAAGCTCGGAGAGCCGTTGATCCGGATTCGCCACGATGCTTTCCAGAAGTGTCTGGAAATGTCCGATCATCCGCTCAATTGTCATTCCATCGAAAAGGTCCGTGTTGTACTCGAAGCTGCCCTTGAGCCCCCCCGCATCTTCGTTGAGAAACAGCGTCAGATCGAACTTCGCTGTTTCCGTTTCTCCCTCCAGGAACTCTACCGTGAGTCCCGGTAGTTTCGGCGCGGTGCCGGGGGCGTTTTGCAGCACCAGCATCACCTGGAACAGGGGGTGGCGGCTCGGATCCCGCTCGGGATTGAGCTCCTCTACAAGTTTCTCGAAGGGCAGGTCCTGGTGGGCGTAGGCTCCCAGCGCCACTTCGCGCACGCGCGCCAACAGCTCCCGAAAGCTTGGGTTGCCTTCCAGCCTGGTGCGCAATACCAGGGTGTTGACGAAGAACCCTATCAGCCCCTCGATCTCCACGCGGTTGCGGTTCGCAATTGGGGATCCCACCGTGATGTCCTCTTGACCGCTGTAGCGGAAGAGGATTGTTTGGAAGGCGGCCAGAAGTGTCATGAAGAGGGTCACACTCTCCTGGCGGCTCAATGCATTGAGATTTCGAACCAGAGGCGAGGAGATCACGAAACCTTGGCGGGCACCACGGTAAGTTAGCGCCGGCAGCCGCGGCCGGTCGGTAGGAAGCTCCAGCACGGCTAATTCCCGGAGTTGCTTCTTCCAGTACTCGAGATCCCGCTCCAGCGCCTCGCCTTGCAGCCATTGGCGCTGCCAGATGGCAAAGTCTGCGTACTGGATTGGCAGATCGGGCAGAGGCGAAGAATTTCCACTTGAGAACGCTTCGTAGAGGATGCTGAGCTCTCGGAAGAGTACTCCCAGGGACCAACCGTCAGTGACGATGTGATGCATGGCGAGGACCAGCACATGATTCTGTTCGCCCGAGCGATACAGGTTTGCTCGGAACAGGGGGCCATGGGTGAGGTCGAAGGGGCGTTGCGCCTCTTCGACAGCACATCGATAGGCTTCCACGCTTCGCTCTGCTTCAGGCAGCTGTGTGAGGTCGGTCACAGCCACTTCCAAGGTCGCGCTCGTCGCGATACGCTGCACGGGTTGGGCCTGGTCTTCGGCAAAGGTGGTGCGCAGTGCCTCGTGGCGTTCCAGAATCTTGTTGAGGCTTTGCTTAAGCGCACCAAGATCCAGAGGACCTGTGACACTAAGGATCAGCGGGACGTTGTAGAAGGAACTGCCCGGCTCCCACCGATCCAGGAACCACAGCCGCCGCTGCGCAAAGGAAAGCGGAAGCTCCCCTTGCCGTGCAACTTGCCGCAGCGCCGGTGCGGCAGCATGCTGAACTATGCTCAAGGTGGACTGGACGTTTTCGGCCAGACCTGCGACGGTAGGTGATTCAAATAGTCGGCGAAGAGCCAAGTCAATGCCGAAGATGCTGTTCAACTGGGATATTACCCGTGTTGCCAGAATGGAATGGCCGCCCAGTTCGAAGAAGCTGTCGTGAATCCCGACTCGTTGCACCCGGAGCACCTCGGCCCAGATTCCCACCATAGCTTCCTCCACGGGCGTGCGTGGGGCAACGTAGCCCACTTCGAGCTTTGGGCGAGTCTGATCCGGAGCAGGAAGGGCCCGACGGTCAATCTTGCCTCCGGGAGCAAGCGGCATCGCGTCGAGGAAGACGAAGATCGAGGGAATCATGTAATCGGGAAGTTTCTGCTGGAGAAAGCGCTTCAGCGCGCTGGGGGTGGCCGCAATATCGGGGCTTGTCACCGCATAGGCCACCAGGCGCTTGTTCCCGGGCACGTCCTCCCGGGCCAGAACCACTGCCTCCCGGATGCCAGGATGCTGTCCAAGAACCGCCTCGATCTCTCCGAGTTCAATGCGGAATCCGCGGATCTTCACCTGGTGGTCGATACGCCCAAGAAACTCGATGTTGCCGTCCGGCCGGAAGCGGGCCAGATCCCCAGTCCTATACAGGCGTGCGTTGGGTTTAGCGCTGAAGGGATCGGGAATGAATTTTTCCCTCGTCAGCTCGGGGCGGTTCAAATAGCCCCGCGCCAGGCCGTCTCCCCCAATATGGAGCTCTCCCGGGACGCCAATCGGTAAAGGTTCCAGGTTGCAATCCAGAATGTGAACCGTAACGTTGGGTAAAGGCCGACCAATGCTGGATTGATCAAGAGAAGATTTCACGCAACATGATGTGGAGTCTACAGTGCATTCTGTGGGTCCGTACACATTATAGGAATGGGTCCCTTTAACCTGCGAGAGTCTTTGCCACAGTTTTGTGCTTATTAACTCTCCTCCTGACAAAATCAGCGAGGGCGCGTAATCCGAACCATCCAGCAGGCCGGAGTCAAGCAAAACCGCAAGTTGCGTTGGCACACAATCCAATACATCAATTTTATTCGCTCTGAGATAGGCGCAAAACCTGATGGCATCTTTTCTAATCGAATCCGGAATAACATATAGAGCATGACCGTATAACAACATCACCAGCTGTTGCACCGAGGCATCGAAGACCAGAGGCGCGTTAAGGCTGACTCGCAGTGTCCCGAAACCGCTGGGGGCATAAATGCAGTTGTGTAGCCCGAATGCAAAACTGCAAACTGACCGATGGGAAATCAAAACTCCTTTCGGACGGCCGGTGGAACCGGAGGTATATATCACATAGGCCAGGTTTTCAGCGGTTGGTCCGCCGTCTGGATTATCCTGACTTTCCCGGTTGACTGCTTCCCCGTCTTGATCCAAGACAACGGTTTGAGGATGCGTGTGTGGAAGGCTTGCGGACAGAGAATGCTGAGTTACGAGCACAGTTACCCGGGCATCCTGGAGCATAAATTCCAGTCGCTCTTTGGGGTATGTGGGATCCAGGGGAACGTAGGCCCCGCCTGCCTTGAGGATCGCAAGGAGCCCTACGACCATCTCGATGGAGCGCTCCACGCAGATGCCGACGAGAACATCGGGGCCGACGCCTTGTTTTCTGAGGTGGTGGGCC
>Ga0208980_10000957_pt1 | contig 17196 bp, 14 predicted proteins | sample WetSurMetagenome_3_FD_187993 | JGI IMG/M metagenome (GOLD analysis project Ga0208980, IMG submission 187993) | Wetland microbial communities from Twitchell Island in the Sacramento Delta, sample from surface sediment Aug2011 Site A1 Bulk (version 2) | ecosystem: Environmental > Aquatic > Marine... | reverse complement strand
TACGCGAGCTGGGTTCAGACCGTCGTGAGACAGGTCGGTCTCTATCCGCTGTGGGCGCAAGGGATTTGAGAGGATCTGCCCCTAGTACGAGAGGACCGGGGTGGACGGACCTCTGGTGTGCCAGTTGTCGTGCCAACGGCATCGCTGGGTAGCTAAGTCCGGCAGAGATAACCGCTGAAAGCATCTAAGTGGGAAACTCGCCTCAAGATTAGATCCCTCATCCCATTAAGGGAGTAAGGCCGCAGGAAGACTACCTGCTTTGATAGGCAGCATGTGTAAGCGCAGTAATGCGTTCAGCTAAGCTGTACTAATGGCCGAGGGCTTAATCACGTGGTACGGAGAACTCGACACTTTTCGTATGCCATGATTCATGAATCATTATTTGGTTGGTATCTTAACATGTAAATAGAGTCTCTTGGTGATTGGAGCGACAGGGGTACACCCGGCCACATCCCGAACCCGATCGTTAAGCCTGTCAGCGCCGATGGTACTTGGTGGGTAACTGCCTGGGAGAGTAGGTCATTGCCAAGAGACTTTATTGTTTTAATTCCCCAATGTTACAATTAAGCCATGCAAGAACGAACCATGCTGATTCCAGCATCTATGAAGCCTTATTTTCAGGAATATACCCTGGAAGATTTACACATCCACCGTGATGCGGATGTGATCATCCAGCGCACCCTAGAATTTGGTAATTGGGATGAGATACGCTGGTTGTTCCAGGTTTACCGACGTGCCCGTATCCGGCGTTTTTTACGTGAGCATGGTGAACGCTGGCTCAAACCTGTTACATTCAATTACTGGCGTAAGCTATTGGGTGTACATACCTGGAAACCGGCTCCTTTTGGAAAAGGTGAAGTATGGCTTCCATAAGTGATCCACATTGGGAAGCACTTACACCTGCCACCCGTCAGGCATTAAAGCAGGTTGGACGCCTACCGTTCATGTATGATTTCTACCTGGCTGGCGGTACGGGGTTAGCTCTTCATCTGGGACACCTCTATTCTATCGATCTCGACTTTTTTTCTCCGGATGCCTCAGCGGTTGGTCCTGATCAAAGAGATACATTGCGGATTTTGCTCAATGATCCCTCGTTGATCATTACCTATGATAGCGATGGCACCTTTGCTGCCTCCTGGCAGGGGGTGGGCATCAGTTTCTTTCGCCTGGCACTTTATCCATTAGTACAGGAACCATCGCTTGTGGAGGGCATCCGTTTAGCGACCATTCAAGAGATTGGGGCAATGAAACTAGCGGCGATCATTGACCGCGGCACACGTAAAGATTTGGTTGACCTGTACTATATTCTACATTCCATATCCTTAGAACAGGCATTTACTGTAGCTTCTGAAAAATATGCGCATGTGCATAGTTTCCCCGTCAGTGCAGTACGTGCCCTGGCTTACTTCAGCGATGCGGAAACTTTACCAATGCCGCGCATGCTGGATCGTACACCCTGGTCAAAAATGAAGAAATTTTTAGAATATCAGGCCATGGAAGCAGGGCGGATGCGTCTTGGGGACTTATGGAAAGCTTAATGATTGCACTTGATTGACGGAGCTGATGTTTATCGGTTGAACGCTTTTTCAAACCTTTAACTTTACCAGCACCAAGGATAAGCCGGGGTGCTTTGTTCTACTCATATGTATGTAATCCCCTGCATAGTAGAAAGAATGAGGTGACGTACAACTCCATAGACATGCTTCAGGCACCCTGGAGGTGGGCATATAACTTGGCTCATCTTGGGGTGGCAGAGGCATCAAGTGAGCAATGTCAACACCATGAACTATTGACCGGAACCGAAAACTGCATAAAACTCTCCCACCGATAGAAAAAAAAGCAAATCAGCGTATCAATTAAAATTGACAGAAACCCATACTTGGATTAAAATCGGTACGACGTAAAAAATCGCTCTTTTGGATGGATGGTGAACTTAACTATTACAGAAGACTGAACACAGGAGTGCATTCAAAACCTGGCTCGGCTGAGAGCGTGAACGTCAGCCGGGTTTTTTTGTCCCTTTGCCCGGTGCAATAGGATTTGAAAGAGCAAGGAGGTGAGGAAGTTGACCACGGTAAATCTACGCCCGAACGAGTCGCAGGATGCACTGCTCAAGCGCTTTCGTAAGAAGGTTGCTAAAAGCGGTATCTTGAGCACGGTTCGCCGCAAGCGCTGGTTTGTCTCGAAAAGCGAGTTACGCCGCATTCAAAAGAAAAAGGCTATTCGCCGCATTAAGCGCAAGGTACGTCCAGAGATGGAGTGAGCTCGTTTGAGCGAGTGGCTCTCCCGGCTAGTTATAGCCGCGAGCCAATTTGTCAGGAGGTATGCATGGCGAAAGAAGAAGATAAAATTGTCGTCGAAGGGGTGGTAATTGAAGCCCTGCCTGGGACGCAATTTAAAGTACGCCTGGAGACGGGCCATGAAGTTCTGGCATATCTCTCAGGGAAGATGCGCAAGTATTACATCCGCATCCTGCTGGGAGACAAGGTACGTGTGGAAATGTCGCCCTACGATCTGACACGTGGCCGGATCGTTTACCGTCATCGGGTGGTACACGAACAAGAAGCTGAAATCTACTAGCCTGCAACCCCAGCCCTTATTAATAAGACACGAGCGGACGCTGCGCGCCCGCTCGTTTTTATTTCCTATGATCAGCTCACAAAGTTTAGATTAAATCTACGTTGAACGAGTTGAGCACCTTCATATAGTTAGCACGCTCATAGGCAGCTGGCTCGGCTACTGCTCCCTGGCTCATGCTGCCGCGCATCTGCTGAACTGAAACATACTCGTGTTCACTCATCCATGCTTCCATCCCCGACAGGATCTGCAAGATGGCCGGTATGCCGCGCTTCAACAGCGCTGAGGTCGTCATGGCGATGTTGGCACCCGCCATGATGGCTTTGATGGCATCCTCGGGGGTGTGCACACCGCTGGTCAGAGCCAGGTCGGCATTTACCTTGCCGTACAGAATGGCAATCCACCGTAGCGGCAGGCGTAGCTCATCCGAATTGCTCAGCACCAGGTTGGGGACTACTTCCAGGTTTTCAAGGTCCAGGTCGGGTTGGTAGAAACGGTTGAAGAGCACCAATCCATCTGCGCCAGCCTCCACCAACCGTTTGGCAAAGTTGGGCAATGCGGTGAAAAAGGGTGCCAGCTTGACTGCCAATGGGATCTTGATCCCGGCTCTGATATCACTCACAAGTTTGAGATAATTATCCTCCAGCTGGGTGGAGGTGAGGTTAACATCCGTGGGCAGATAATACAGGTTTAGCTCCAGCGCATCCGCACCGGCATCCTGGATCTTGCGACCATATTCGATCCAGCCACCAGTGGAGACGCCATTCAAGCTGCCCAACACGGGGATGTTGACAGCCTTTTTGGTTTTTTCCAGGGTTTCGATATACTTATCCGGTGCCAGGCTGTACTTACCGATATTCGGGAAGTAAGTAAGCGCCTCGGCAAATGATTCAGTTCCTCGGGTGAGGAAGTAATCCAGTTCCAGGCTTTCATGGATGATCTGTTCTTCGAACAGCGAATACATTACAACCGCGGCAATACCGGCTTCCTCCAGGCGTTTTATGTTCTCAACCTTCTCAGAAAGTGGGGAAGGTGAGGCTACCAATGGATTTTTAAGCTTTAATCCCAGATATGTAGTGGTCAGGTCTACCATGTCTTTTCTCCAATCACTCTTGACGATTATTCATTGCTGTCATTGTTGCCATAATGCATGGCAGCCATTTGTTTGTAGAGCTCCCAGCGAGACTTAACGTCCTGCTGTGCCTGTTTTAGAAGCATCTCGGCCCGCTGTTCATCCGCTTGAACAAGCATGCTGTAGCGGGTTTCGTTATATGCATACTGCTGCAACGGAATGGACGGATCTTTTGAGTCGATGACGAGGGGATTCTTACCCTCTTCGACCAGCTTCGGATTATAGCGATAGAGCGGCCAGAACCCGGCCTGGACTGCCAGTTTTTGCTGTTCCAATCCCTTACGCATATCGATGCCATGATTGATGCAGTGGCTGTAGGCAATGATAAGGGATGGTCCTTCGTGCGCATCTGCCTCCAGGAAGGCATTCAGGGTTTGCTGGTCGCTGGATCCCATGGCTACCCGGGCGACATACACATATCCGTAGGACATGGCAATCAATCCCAGGTCTTTCTTGGGCATCCCCTTGCCGTTGGCAGCGAACTTTGCCACCGCGGCGCGTGGGGTAGACTTGGAAGACTGCCCGCCAGTGTTGGAATATACTTCAGTGTCCAATACCAGCATATTCACCTTGCGTCCCATCGCCAACACGTGATCCAGGCCACCATAGCCAATGTCGTAAGCCCAGCCATCACCTCCCAGGATCCATACGCTCTTGCGTACCAGCACATCGGCCAGGCTGAGCAAATCGCGTGCTTTTGGATCCTTCACCCCTTGCAGGCGTGTTTTGAGCAGGCTGACGCGTTCGCGCTGTTCTTTGATCCCGATTTCTGAGCTCTGATCTGCATCGAGGAGGCCGGTGACCAGGGGTTCTCCAATCAGGCTCGCTAACTGCTGTAGCAGCTCACGCGCATATTCATTCTGTTTATCCAGCGTCAGGCGGAACCCAAAACCGAACTCAGCATTATCTTCGAACAGTGAGTTCGACCAGGAAGGACCGCGACCATCCTGATTCACCGTCCACGGTGTGGTAGGTAGATTACCGCCGTAAATGGATGAACATCCGGTGGCGTTGGCTACCATCAAACGGTCACCAAAGAGCTGGGTGAGCAGCTTGACGTAAGGTGTCTCCCCGCAACCCGTGCAGGCAAGGGAAAATTCAAACAGGGGTTCCAAAAGCTGGGTGTTTTTCAGCGTGCGGACATTGACTTGCGAGCGGTCGACAATGGGCAGGGATTGGAAGAATTCCCAGTTGGCAGATTCCTGCTCGCGAACAGGCAACTGCTCAATCAAGTTGAGGGCTTTCCTGCCCACCTGGGTCTTATCCTTGGCCGGACAGGTCTCAACACACAAGGCACAGCCTGTGCAGTCTTCGGGAGATACCTGGACGGTATATTTGGTATTGGGGAATTCCTTGAACTTGGCATCCATCGACTTGAAGGTGGCGGGAGCTTTATCAAGCTGCTGCGGCTCATAGATTTTTGCCCGGATGACGGCATGGGGGCAGACGAATACACATTTTCCGCATTGTATACACAGGTCAGGTACCCATTCAGGCACTTCCAGCGAGATGTTACGCTTTTCCCATTGGGTTGTGCCGAGGGGATAAGTACCATCTACCGGGAATGCACTTACTGGTAAATCGTCTCCCTCCAGCCCGATGATCTTACCAAGCACATCCTGCACGAACTCGGGTGCTTTTTCAGGGACATGCGGGCGCCGTGTGATTGTGCTGGTGACCGTTCTACCAGCAGTTTTCACTTCATGTAGGTTTGCCACGGTTTGGTCGACTGCTTCAAAGTTCTTATTGACCACCGCCTCGCCGCGTTTCCAATAGGTTTTTTTGATGCTTTTTTTGATCTCAGTAATGGCTTCATCTCGTGGCAGAATTCCGCTGATGGCAAAGAAACAGGTCTGCATGATGGTGTTGATGCGTACACCCATGCCGGTATCTCTGGCCACTTCGTGAGCATTGATCACAAAAAAGCGCAGTTTTTTCTTCAGGATGACTTCTTGCACTTCACGTGGTAGATAATCCCACACCTCGTCCGGTCCATACAGGCTGTTCAGCAAGAAGACACCACCCTGCATGGCGAATCTGAGCACGTCAAAGCGCTCGAGGAAGTTGAACTTGTGACAGGCGACAAACTGGGCATGGGTGATCAGGTAGGGGGCATGGATGGGTTTCGGACCAAAACGCAGATGAGAGATGGTGTTACCCCCCGATTTCTTCGAGTCGTACACGAAGTAACCCTGGGCATAATTTTCAGTCTCCTCACCGATGATCTTGATCGAGTTTTTATTGGCACCCACTGTGCCATCGGCACCCAATCCCCAAAACACACACCGGGTGGTTTCAGGTGATTCAATATCGAAATCAGTATCATATTCCAGGCTGGTATGGGAAACATCGTCAGTGATACCCACGGTGAAGTGGTTTTTCGGTTGAGCTTTTAGCATCTCATCGAAGACCGACTTGACCATGGCCGGGGTGAATTCCTTGGAGGATAGGCCATAGCGGCCACCGATAACTTTGACTTGTTGTCCGTCCTCATAAAGCGCATTGATGACATCCATATAAAGTGGTTCGCCCCCTGCACCTGATTCCTTAGTCCGGTCAAGCACTGCAATTGTTTTAACTGTCTTTGGGAGGGCTTTCAACAAGTGTTCATTTGAGAAAGGACGGTATAGTCGTACTTTGATTACACCGACTTTCTCTCCCTGCTGGTTCAAATACAAGGCTGTTTCACCTGCTGTTTCAGCCCCAGAGCACATGAGGATAATTACCCGGTCTGCATCGGGTGCCCCGACGTAATCAAACAGATTGTATTTTCGTCCAACTGTGGAAGCGAACTTGTCCATGGCTTTTTGAACCATGCCCGGGCATGCCATGTAGAATGGATTGGCTGCTTCGCGGCCCTGGAAGTACACATCGGGGTTCTGAGCAGTGCCACGGATGAAAGGATGGTCAGGTGAAAGGGCACGCGCCCGGTGTGCCTGCACTAATTTGTCCGAGACCATGCTGCGGATTTCTTCATCGCTGAGCATCTCGATCTTGTTGACCTCAGCAGAGGTGCGGAAACCATCGAAGAAATGCAGGAAGGGTATGCGTGATTCCAAGGTGGAAGCCTGGGCGATCAGAGCGAAGTCATGTGCTTCCTGTACCGAGCAGGAAGCCAGCATGGCAAAACCCGTTGAACGGGTAGCCATCACATCCGAATGGTCACCGAAAATTGAGAGAGCATGAATTGCCAGTGAGCGTGCTGAGACGTGAAACACCGTCGAGGTCAGCTCGCCTGCAATTTTGTACATATTAGGGATCATCAGCAGCAATCCCTGTGAGGCAGTGAAGGTGGTACTCAAGGCACCAGCCTGGAGAGCTCCATGTACGGCACCTGCTGCACCGCCCTCGGATTGCATTTCAATCACAAGGGGGATGGTTCCCCAAATATTTGGGCGTTTGTGGGCTGACCATTCATCCGCGAACTCACCCATTGTGGATGAGGGGGTGATTGGGTAGATTGCAATCACCTCACTTATCTTATGCGCAACATAGGCGGTTGCCTCGTTGCCATCCAGGTTTGCAGTTAGTTTACTCATTAAGATTGCTCCATAAAATGATATACGCGAGTTGCGTTGGATTTCAAAATTGCCGGACTAGACCAATCTGATAGTTTAGCTGCTATATAATGAAAGAGACAGTTATATAAGGCATAAAAATCACCTGTCCCCTGTCATATTTCAATTTGATTGAAGATCCATGCTGTTCCTTGTAAAATTGCACGGTAATTTTGTGCTATACTTTAATCATGAGTGAGAACCAGTCTGCCTGGATAAGTTGGTCGCGCGCATTCCGCCGTTGGGGAATAAGCGAGGGGGTTGCTTCGGTACTGGAAGGCTCGGGTTCACTCAGCATGTTAGTCGCTCAGCTCCTCTATCTCTGTCAACCATTACTACATGGTGTAATATCTGCCCGCTCACTCCAGGCATTTGCTCAGATACTTGAAGACCCTGCTGAGAAACGTGCATTTGTATCCTTATTAAGGGAGGCACCCTTTAGTGGAACAAGTTCTTGACTTGATCAATAATTTCCTGGGCTTATTTTTCATCTTGCTTTGCCTGGGTTTAATCTTGTTCTACTTTTTATCAGGTCGTAATCGACCTAAGATCAGCCTGCGAGAAATCCAGGCATTCCGGCACCTTCGGCGTGAAGTTGATCTGGCGGTTGAAGCTGGTAAGAGGCTTAATATTTCGCTGGGTCGGGGGAGTATAAATGAATTACCTGGTGGAGCTGCTTTTATCGGACTAACCATCCTGGATCGCAGTGCCCGAGCTGCTTCGAACAGTGACAGGCCCCCCATGGCAACCTCGGGAGATGGGGTGCTCACCATCCTCAGCCAGGATACCTTGCAATATACTTATCAAAGTCTGACAGCTGAGCAGCGTTATAATCCCACGAATGCCCGCCTGACTGGCCTTACTCCCTTGGCATATGCAGCCGGATGCATACCTATCATCCAAGATGAGTATGTCTCTGCCAATATTTTCGCGGGTCATTTAGGGACTGAAATTGCCTTGTTGACTGAAGCAGGAGAACGCAGCCGTTCCCTGACTGTAGCTGGTACAGACAGCATCCACGCTCAGGCTGTCTTATTTGCCACGTCAGACGAGCCATTACTTGGCGAAGAGCTTTATGCAGCTGGGGCATACCTTGGCGCAGGTCCAGCACATTTAGCCAGCTTGCGCATGCAAGACATTTTGCGTTGGGTATTTGTAGTCGCCATCCTGCTCGGCGCAATCTTTAAATTATTGGAAAACCTGTTTTGAAGAAAATCCTACCCACCTCCAATGCCATTATTGCCGTCATATCAGGCACACTTGTCTTATTGGGATACTTTTTCCCTGGGGTGTTTGGAAGTATTCAATCGGTTCTAATCGGATGGGCTATCATCCTGGCTGCTTTTGCCTTGCTACTGGGAATATTTAACCTGGCTTTGGTTCATTGGAAAAAGACTAAAACAGCAGGCTCGAGCAAAGTCTACAGCATTGTTTTACTGATCTCCTTATTTATCACCATAATAGTTGTCAGTATCAACGGTCCAACGGGATCTTTTTCGTTATGGTTGTTTAACACCTTCCAGGTGCCGGTCGAGATCAGCTTGTTAGCAGTTCTGGCTATCGTTTTAGTTTATTCGGCTGCACGTTTGCTTACTCGCAAGCCCAAATGGTATATCGTTTTATTTTTAGTCAGTGTGGTGGTTATGCTATTGGGGTCAGTGCCATTATTCTTGCTTGGAGAAGTTACCCCCCTGATCTTGCTGCGTGATTGGCTTGCGCATGTTCCTGCAGTTGCCGGGGCTCGTGGGCTTCTCTTGGGGGTCGCATTGGGAACAGTCGCCACAGGCTTGAGAATACTACTGGGCGTGGATCGACCATACGGTGGGTAGAGTATGACTGATATCATCTGCCCATTGTGTGGAAAACCCAATCCGTCTGAGCTGGAAGAGTGCAAGTTCTGCCATGCGCCGTTGAAAGCTGCCGGTTTTATTGCTCCCTCCGACCAGGAAGGAGATGAGAGTCAATTTATATCTCCGGTTGCTGCACCGGATGAGATAGAAAGTCCAACTATAAAGCCGGAGTCTGCTACACCTCTGGAACAGGCTATACCAGATTGGCTTAAAGATACGGAAGCAGGATTCCTTGAGGGAGTGGAGTCAAAACCAGAGCAACCAACCTCCGAAGATATATCAGCGCAGATTGAATCCCTGATAAATCCACCATCGGTTCCCGACAATACTGCACAGCCTGCAATCGATGATGATTGGCTAACAAACTTGCTTGCAGAAGCTGGAGGCGAGCCATTATCGCTGGCGCCACTGGAGGAACAGCCTGGTGAACAGGCAGAAGAAAGTAACACAGAAATTACTGAACCTTATACAGAAACACCCTCGGATGAAGAAAAAGTTTTACCATCCACGCAGATTGAGAAACCAGATTGGCTGACCGGTCTTGAAGCGGCTTCAACAATTAAACTGGCGGGGGAGATCATACCGGGTGAACCAACCGCGATAGAGCCAGGCATTGTCGAGCCTGAAGCGGAAACGGGCTTGAACCAAATGGATGTGCCGGATTGGATAGGGCAAGCTGATGCTGTGGAGAGCCCTGCTGGTCAAAAGGAGCCTGAACCCTCGATTGCTCCTGCTGAGTTGCCATCCTGGCTGGAAGCCCTACGCCCTGATGAAACAGCTGCCCCAACCGAACCAGTCGAAGATCTCTCTGCTGCCGACATCGTCACGGCAGGACCATTGGTTGGCTTAAAGGGTGTGATATCTGCACGTCCATCGGCGATACGGGCACGTAAACCGCCCACCTATTCCATCAAGCTACGCGTTACAGATGAGCAACGTGCCCGAGTAGAAATGATGGAAGCATTACTTGCTGATGAACAAAATCCAAAGCCAGTACCATCCCAACCAATCCTCACTTCGCGAAATATTTTTCGCTTGGTCATTGCTGCTGTATTGATCCTACCAATCGTTTGGATGATCATCACCGCGAGCCAGCGAATTTTACCTCCACAACCCGGCAGTATTCCTGGCGTAGTCGATTTTACTGAACAAATCCAGAAACTCCCAGCTGGAGCACCTGTGCTTCTGGCGTTTGACTATGAGGCAGGTTTTTCTGGAGAGATGAATCCAGCTGTTTCCACTCTGATCAGCCAATTGATGATTAAGAACGTTTATATGACATTGGTAGCCACTTATCCATCTGGCCCAGCATTGGCGGAGAGTATTATTAAAACTGGTGCCTTCTCGGAGGGCATACAGGGGCCCTATACGAATTACACAGATCTCGGTTATATTCCCGGGGGCACGTTAGGTTTGCGTGGTTTAGCCAACTCTCCAATGGCAGTGCTCCCATATTCACTAGATGAAGTTAATGTATGGGCGTCTGCTCCATTGGATACAGTCTCAACCATTAATGATTTCGCAGCTGTGATTGTGTTGACAAACGATCCTGACACAGCCCGCTCCTGGATTGAACAAGTGGGTGTGGTGTTGATGGAAGATAGTACACCACTTTTGATTGTAACCAGTTCTCAAGCCGAACCATTGATCCGCCCATATTATCAGGCGTATCCAGCACAAGTTCAAGGTATGGTTGCTGGTCTTGCGGGAGGGTTGGCTTATGGACGCACTGTTGGTATTGTAAGGCAAAATGGAGTGTGGGATGCTTTTAGTATTGCCATAACAGTTTCAGCACTGATCATTATAGTCGGTAGTATTATCGGAGTAGTCATGAAGATGCCAGCATCTGACAAGATGAAGGAAAGCAAGGAGTGACCATGTTGGAGCGAATCGGCCAGCTAGCTGATCCAATTGGTGCAATCATTGGCTTTCTGCTCACGATCATGGTGCTCAGTTACATCATCGGTGATAATTTCCTTTTCCGACTGGCAATTTCCATTTTCATTGGTGTTGCTTCTGGATATGCAGCTGTTTTAATCCTGTATAGCGTTCTTTGGCACCAGGTGCTGGTACCTTTGTCCCAGGCGATTAGCACAGGAAACACGGATAATTTACTCACCTATGCCACACATGTGGTGCCTGCAGTTATTCTTGGTATTTGGATGCTGACCAAGGTATCACCACGTTTGTCGCGCGGGGGAACACCGGTTTTGGCTTTCCTTACCGGCGTTGGGGCAGCCACCGTGATTGCAGGAGCTGTTCGAGGAACGATATTTCCTCAGATTGGGGCATCGTCAAATCTGCTAAATATCCAGGCTGCACCCTCAGAGTTAAACGGGCTCGTTGTTTGGTTCTTAAATGGGCTGATAATCCTGGTGGGTACCGTGACAACCCTGATCTACTTTCAGTTTGGTGTAAAACGTCAAGAGGAAGGTGTTCCGGTCCAACGACCGGTCATCCTGGAATACCTGTCCACTGCCGGGCAGGTTTTTATCGTGGTTACGATGGGAGTCTTATTTACCGGGGTGTACATTGCCACCCTTTCTGCCTTGATTGATCGTGTTCATTTCCTTTGGGAAACTATCATCCGTTTTTTCTGACAGTAAATTGATATGCCAACTTCACTCATTGATGCTGACTCAGTCCTCGCAATTGAAATCGGAACGGTTTCTACGCGAGTGATTCTATTTGATGTTGTCGATGGGCGATATCGTTTTTTGGGACAAGGCAGCGTGCCGACAACTGCTTTTGCACCCATTAACGATGTCAGTGTGGGTGTTAAAGAAGCCCTTGATCAACTGCATGATATTACGGGTCGGGTATTTTTTAATCCTGGCGGGCAGCTTCAAATTCCTTCTCAACCTGATGGAAGCGGGGTGGATGCTTGCGTGGCTACAGTATCGGTGGGGCCTCCGCTTAAAGTAGTGGCGATTGGTTTGCTGGAGGATATTTCTACTGAGAGCGCAAAAAACCTGGCCTCCACAACCTATGCTCAAGTTGTGGATACGATGAGTTTGAATGACAGCCGTAAAACAGTTTCACGTTTGGATACCATCCTGCAGCTCAAGCCAGACTTAATCATTGTTGCTGGAGGGATTGAAGGTGGAGCCAGGGAATCAGTCATTGGCTTGCTTGAAGCAGTTGGGTTGGCATGTTACCTGATGCCCAAGGAACAACGTCCGGAAGTTTTATTCGCAGGCAATTCTGCACTTGTTCAGGAAGTGCAAACCACACTGGGCTCACTGGCGAATCTGCACATTGCTCCAAACGTACGGCAATCATATGAAAGCGAACAGCTAACACCATCACAACCAGCCCTGGCTCAAATTTACAGGCTGGTTCGCTCACGCCAGATCCGCGGTATCCAGGAAGTCGATTTATGGACAGGTAATAATTTAATGCCGGCTGCAACCGCATTTGGCAGAACCATCCGTTATGTCAGCAAAGAATTCGCCCACACCCACAAAGGCGTTTTGGGCATCGATATTGGAGCATCAGCGACCACTGTGGCTTCCGCATTTTCTGGCGATCTAATATTAAGCATCTACCCGGGGCTTGGTTTGGGCGAGAATCTGCCTGAGATCCTCAAACTATGCCCGTTGAGTGATATCTCGCGTTGGTTACCGGTGGATATCTCTGAAGAGAACTTACGCGATTACATCTATAATAAAGCCTTATTTCCCAATAGCCTCCCAATCACCGGGGATGAGCTGGCGATTGAGCAAGCACTTGCATGCCAGGCGATATTGTTGGCGGTTAAACAAGCCTGTAAAGCCTACCCGCCCGATGTCATTGGATCACTACCTGGGCTTTTACCTGGGTTTGAGCCGATCATCGCCTCAGGTAGCGTTCTCACCAAGGCTCCTACTCGCAACCAGACAATGATGATGATGCTGAATGGGCTTCAACCCACCGGTATAACCACGATTGTTGTAGATCGCAATAATTTGGCTGCTTCGTTGGGTGCTGCAGCAAGTGTAGCCCCCCTGTTAACCGTCCAATCCCTGGATGCAACGAATTTTGTCAACCTGTGCACGATTATCTCGCCGGTAGGCAAAGCAGCAACTGGGACGCCTATTCTACGAGTCCGCATGACCAATTCCGAAGGGCAAGAATCAGAGCAGGAGGTCAGGCAAGGATCCATGGCTGTGATTCGATTACCCACCGGGCAGTCAGGCACACTGCACCTGACCCCATTACATCGCTTCGATGTTGGCATGGGGGGGCTTGGCAGAGGAGGCACTGTGAAGGTGGTAGGCGGTGTATTTGGGATTGTGATCGACGCACGTGGTCGGCCATTACGTTTGCCAGCCGAACCTTCCAGGCGACGCGATATACTTAGCAAATGGTTGGCAATAGCAGATTCAGGGCTACAGTAATGGTATCCAACTTGCACCCTCCCATTATTGCGCAATTTTGTGTAAAGGTTGTTTTGGAGATTTAAGCATGCGGGCTCCGATCACACATATCCTGCCGGTTGCTACAATCCACCGCGAAAGGTTAATGTCCGCTGGCGGCAGAATTATTGCGCGGCGAGCGCAAGAGGTAAAACCTTCAGATGTTATCGCCGAAGCAATTTTTCGTCCCGAACATCTTCTTTTGGATATTGGGCTTGGCTTGGGCTTGTCGGCTAAAGAAGCCGATCAATATATACAGTCTAGAGCTGGAGATGAAGTGGGTGAAGGGGATGTAATTGCTGGTCCTGTAGGAATTGGCCGGCGTGTTGTGCGAGCTCCGAAGTCTGGAACTGTTGTGGTGGCAGGTGGCGGGCAAGTGCTCATGGAATTGGAAGGAGAATATTCCGAATTAAAGGCAGGCTATTCTGGAATAGTCACAGAGATTATTGGCGAACGAGGTGTGATTATTGAGACGGTCGGTGCTCTCATCCAGGGTGTGTGGGGCAATTGTAAAATCAATTTTGGATTATTGAATGTGCTTGCTAAAGCTCCCGACGAAGTATTCACATCAGACATGATGAATGTTAGTTTAAGGGGTGCAGTGATTATGGCTGGCTTTTGTGGGGATGAAAAAGTGCTGCTATCGGCAGAAGAGGTGCCCATTCGCGGGATGATCCTTGCAAGTATGGACTCGGCACTTACACCTGTTGCCTTGCGTGTGAATTATCCTATTGTGTTGGTTGAAGGTTTTGGGAAATTACCCATGAATCAAGAAGCATTTTTAATTTTATCTTCGAGTGGGATGCGCGAAGTAGCTTTGAATGCTGAGCCATGGGACCGGATTGGGAACGCACGCCCGGAGGTAGTGATTTCAGTATCAGAAGTTGCTTATCCTGAGGTTCCGGCTGATTTGGTAAATTATAGTATTGGCCAAACTGTTCGGGTGGTCAGCCCTCCATATAAAAGCATGATTGGTAAATTGACCAACCTGCCCCAAAATCTATTCCGTTTCCCAAGTGGTCTGCTAACAACAACCGCGGAAGTCAGTATGTTAAATGGTGAAACCGTCCAGATTCCTCTGGCAAATCTTGAAATTATCGGGTGACGATCCGGCACCTAATAGGATGAGTTAGGAGAGCGTAATATGGCCTTTACAGACATGAACGATGTCGAGCATGAGCTTGGAGAAGAAAAACCACCGAATGGAAATGGCAATCGTAATTTTCTAATCATTGCAGGTGTTTTGGGTGGGATAATGGTTCTGGCCTTACTTTGTATTGCTGCTCTGGCGTTGTTAAAATTTTTACCGGGTCAGCAATCTGCCCTGAATGCAAATGCGACCAATGAAGCCCAGGCGACCACGATTGTCCTAAATGCCAGTCAGACTGCTTCGGTGCCCACGTTCACTGCCACCAGCCTGCCAACCCTTATTCCAACCAATACAAGAGTACCCACCAATACACCAGTCATTGTTTTAGGTCCCACCAAAACCCCGACGCTGGATATGGCTGTGGCTACCCGTAACGCTTTACTCACTGCGGTGGCACAGACGTCAGTTCCTACCACACAACCAACTTCCCAGCTCACTTCGCAGCCAACAAAAACCGCCCTTCCGGTTACCGGTCTTGCGGATGAGCTAGGAACTCCCGGTCTAATTGCTTCAGCATTTGTTTTGGTGGTGATTATCTTCTTGATGCGTAGGCTACGAACCGCCTCTTAACAAGTGCGGGTCGATAAAACGAAAGATTGGGTTCATATATGCACAATTTGCATAGACGAACCCAGTCTTTGTTTTTAAAAAGCTCATGCAGCCTTTATGGCTACCTGCTCACCATATCCGAGTAAATCTTGAACCATTTGTGATGTGCGCCCTTCCGCATATACTCGTAATACAGGTTCTGTCCCTGAAGGGCGGATCAGCAACCAGGAGCCATCAGCCATCAGATATTTAATCCCATCAACTGTTGAAATACGGACCACTTTCTCTCCACCAATCTCGGCAGGCGCCTCGTCTACTAAGCTACGACTCATTGCTTCCTTTGAAACCGGGTGACTCAACCGTAAGTCGGTCCGTTGATAGAAAGCTGGACCTACTTCCTCCAGCAGGTTTTCCACTAACTCATAGAGTGTTTTCCCTGAAGCAGCTACAATCTCCAGTAATAATAGACCCATGAGGATGCCGTCACCTTCAGGGATGTGCCCTTGGAAAGAGATCCCTCCAGACTCTTCGCCGCCAATCAAGACGTCCCCCTGAAGCATATAATCGGCAATGTGGTTGAATCCTACAGGTGTCTCGTACATGGGAAGCCCATAACGCTCCGCCAATCGATCAATCATACTGGTCGTTGATACCGTACGGATGACAGGACCATGCCAGCCGCGTTTTTCCACCAAATAGCGCAAAGACAAAGCCATGATTTTGTGCGGGTCCACAAAGTTTCCCCGCCCATCCATCGCTCCAATACGATCTGCATCGCCATCAGTTACCAAACCCAGGTCTCCCATACCAGTGCTGATGGCACTGGCCAGGGCCCCCAGGTAGCGCCCGATTGGCTCGGGGTGAACTCCGCCGAAACCAGGATTCAATTCAGCCCGGATTTCTTGAACCTCACAGCCTGTTCCTTGTAAAACGCCCTTCATGACCCCTCGACCCGATCCATACATCGAATCGACCACTATCCTTTGAGGATTCTCAGCAATCAAGTCAAAATTGATCAGGTTACGCAAGTGTTCATAATAAGCTGGCAAGGGGTTAATACGTTGGATCAGCCCTGCCTGGCGTGCCTGTTCAAAATCCATCTGGTTAGGACCGCGTCCTCGAGACTCGTTGTCATTCAAGTACACTTCCACACGGCGGCATTGCTCGGGGAGTGCTGAGCCACCATAAGCAGCTTTTAACTTTACCCCGTTATATCGGGGGGCATTATGTGAGGCGGTGATCATTACCCCACCAATCGCACCTTGATGGCGAACAGTGAATGAGATCACCGGGGTGGGAGCATCGGATTGAGAAAGGAGGACTTTGTAGCCATTGGCAGCCAGCACACGCGCCATATCAACTGCATAACGGTCGGAAAGAAAACGGGTATCGTAACCGACCACCATTTTTCGAGGATCAATATTTTGTGTTGTGGTCTTACCATTCAGCCAGTGTTCTGATCCAACAGCATCAGCGATAGCCTGGCCAACCAGGCGCAGGTTGTGAAATGTGAAAGTATCTGAAATGACAGCACGCCAGCCATCAGTGCCGAAGTGGATGGGCATGTAAGCATCCTCCTATAAGGGAATAAAGAGGGTTTGATTCTATCACAAGCTTTTTTATCCACGGGATTGGTCCAAAGGTAAATCGGTATGCATTGTGCACCATTATCTACGAAAGCATTGTTCGTGCTACAATCATGCTATGCCTGAAAACAATCAACAAATCATTGTAGATCTTAAAAAGATAAGGCTTTTTGATGGGATTGATAATGTGCAGCTCAACCGAGTGGCGGCTTTTATCCGTCCGGTCCAGTTGAAGGAAGAGGAAACACTTCACATGGATGGGAAGGATTGCCCGTTTTTTATAGTCGTTTCTGGAGAAGTACGCGTTACCAATCTCATTAAAGGAAGCGATGGACAATCTTATGTGCTTAAGCAGGGTGATTTTTTTGGTGCAGATGTAGTATTCCATGGCAAGCCGA
>Ga0208980_10000956_pt1 | contig 17196 bp, 12 predicted proteins | sample WetSurMetagenome_3_FD_187993 | JGI IMG/M metagenome (GOLD analysis project Ga0208980, IMG submission 187993) | Wetland microbial communities from Twitchell Island in the Sacramento Delta, sample from surface sediment Aug2011 Site A1 Bulk (version 2) | ecosystem: Environmental > Aquatic > Marine... | reverse complement strand
GTAAACATGATGAAAAAACTGATTTTAGCATCACTGGCAGCGGTTGTTGTTTTGGTCCTTCTTCCATCCATCTCCCTGGCTCAGCATCAGCATGGAATGGCCATGGGGGAGGCCATGAAAATGGATACCAAAGAAGTTCTTGTGGAAGGAGTCAAAGTCGTTTTTCAGATAATGACCAATGAAGAACACAAGAAGATGCTGGCGGACATGAAAATGAAGGAAGAGCCTGAAGCAGGAACCACCCATAATATCGCGGTCACCCTGGTGGATGAAAAGACCCATAAGGAGGTGACCAACGCTGAGGTCAATATGAAGGTCATTGATCCATCGGAGAAATCTCAGATACAGACGCTTAAAGCAGATGCGATGATGAAATATTACAATGCCTATTTCAACCTCCCCCAGAAAGGGAAGTATCAGCTGTTAATCGCCTTCAAGATCGGAGACAAGAGAAATACTGCCGGGATATACTACGAAGTGAAATAGAGGTTGCGGTCCCATGAACCGAATCTTTCCCTATTGACCGTAATAGTCGACCTTTTCATTCGACAATCCTGACCAGCACTTCAAGTCGATCGTCGAGGAAGACTGGTCCGGACTTTCGACTACGATACGCATTGTTGCTCGCAACGGGCCTGAAGCTTACAACATGCATTCTTCACTTTAGAGCCGCTCCAAGACACCATCTGGGCTCCTGCCCCCAAAATCCGACTCCTTGCCAGACCCCAACATATCGGTAGAGCAGAGCATGTGTGACACGTCTGGCTGATTTTCTCTTGGCCGCGTCGGTTGGGATAATTTGAAAAGCTACGGGTTCGCGGGAACAGAAGGATGTGGTGTGCGGGGTGAATCCATACCGGCAACTGAATTCCTCCCGGACAGAATCTAAACAGGGGTTGAAAAGCGAAAGGTTTCCGCCTAGTTTGGTGAGCGTGGCAAAGGATTTTGAAAAAGAGGAATCGCCTGCCTTCATCATCCAAAGATCTTCAGGGCAATACCCCTTGACAGAATACAGTTCTTACGGCTTTGTATTCAAACTGCTGCGCGAAGAGAAGCCGGAGAGGAACAACGGCGCCGCATCCTAAGATGAATGGTTTGCCGACGGAAGCCGAATAATAAAGGTCGTCCCTTTGCCAGGAACGCTCTCTACTGCTATCGTGCCATTATGTCTCTTGATAATGTCCTGGCTGATGGATAGCCCAAGGCCCGTGCCCTTCCCTTCTTCCTTTGTGGTAAACAGCGGATTAAAGATCTTCTGGATATCCTCAGGCTTTATCCCAGTGCCGGTATCGGAGATCCGGATCGTCACCCATGGAGGACTTTCAAAGTCCGCAGAAACGCTCAATACCCCTCCCAGTTCCATGGCATCTCTTGCATTCAAAAGGATGTTTACCAAAACCTGCTGGATAAGCCCTTGGTTCGCCAGGATAGGCGGGAGGTCCGGACTCAGCTGCGTGACGATGTCAACATGGCCTTGGTTCATCTGAAGCTTTGCAACGCTGAGAGCCGCTTCAATCACTTCCTGGAGATGGATAGGAGTCATCTCGCTCCGCTTGTGGCGGTAGAATTGGGAGATGTTTTCCACAATCCGAATACAGCGCTCAGCCTCTGCTTGCACGATATTCAAATAGGTTACACACTCGGTTATCTTCTCCGGCGAGGGAATGTCTTCCTTAAGTCTTTTGCCGGCCATGCCCGTGAACCCGAGGACAGACATGATCGGATTGTTGATCTCGTGGGCGACTCCTCCCGCGATTTTCCCAAGAAGGGCGAATTTCTCAGCCTCAATGAGCTTGTCCTGCTGCTCCTTGAGTTCCAGATTCGCTTTTCGCAAATCCGTCACGAGCTTCGCATTCTCAACGGCAATCCCGATCTGCTGACCCATAGCAGCGAGCAGCTCCAAGTCGTCCTGAGAAAAACCCATGATCTTTCCCAGCGTATCGACATGGATGATCCCCAGAGTGCGGTCTTTAGTCTTGATGGGGACACAAAGACTGGATCGAATGTTCTGGAGAATAATGCTGTCAGATGCCTTGAAGCGACGATCCTTCATGGCGTCGGAAGTGAGAATCGACTCACCTGTCTCAAAGACCCGTTTTGAAATCGTTCTTGAGAAACTGATTTCACCATCTGCGTTGAGTCCTGCGCGTGTGTGAGCCGCCCGTGGCACAAGCTCTCCGCTTTTGTCATCCACCAGCATGATCATGACCCGATCGCCCTTGATGATTTCCAGAACCATTTCCGCGGTCCGATTCATGAGCTCTCCGAGATCAGTCGTGGTCACCAGATCATTAATCAGTTGATACATAACAGCCAAACGGAGGTAGCCTTTGTGCAGAATGGATAGCTCCACGTCACCCGGAAGAGCGACCAGCGGTTCCCAGTCGCTCGGAGGGAGGGAGATTTCTGCGGTTGATCCCTGCGCAGGCTCACGCTCTAAGCTGCGCTGCGCGGTGGGTGATTCGTCCTTAAGCTCCTTGGAGGAGCCGTCTGCATCGGTTAGAATTGCGAATTCCAGTACAGTACTGCCCATGGCGATTTCATCCCCAGGCTTCAGGATCTGCTGCCGCACCGGGCGATTGTTCACCATGGTACCGTTCGCTGATCCAAGGTCTTCGATGAGGAATTCCGATCCCTGGGGGCTGATGGAAGCGTGTTTTCTGGAGACCTGTTTGTCAGGGAGCGCAATCGTATTGGAAGAATCACGACCTATGAAAATTACCCTGTCCGTTATCGGGTATGATTTCCCTATCGTCTCCCCTGTCTTGATCAGCAGCTTGAACATTCGTTTCCTGGTTCAATTTAACGCATTAAGCGTCTCTATCCTGTCTCATTTCCCCGTGAGAGTTAACCGTGACCGGTCAGGCTTATTTTATTCGCGACGACTGTCCCGAATGTTTTCTGCCTGATCCCATAAGCTAGGCTCTGGTTTCTTCATCATACTGCTCAACAAGCGCTCGGTCTAATCGACTTGAGAAGTTCTTGTATCATTTACGATATAAGCAGAGGCTTGTCAATGAACAATTTTCTCTTGCCAGCCCCGCATGAGGGGAGATGACGGAGACTCCCTTTTCCGCAGCTTGACCCCTAAACAGGGCCTCAGCAATTTCAGATGGGGTTTTCGACTTTCGTGGGGGCCGAGCCCGGGGAGGGAAAAGATACAGGAGTGTTTTTTGCTCCGCAAATCGCGACCTTTGGAAAAGGTCACTGCACTTAATTCATAACGCAGTGGAAAGTGAACGCCTGAACTTTCTGATAAACGACTGATATCCTAAGGTCGAATGGCCTTTCGTTTTGGTGGTAGTAAGACCTCTCTTACCTGATTGATTCACCTAAATCCTCACCCAACATTTCCCCAGGGGCAGCCTCGTGGTTCGCGGCGGAGCTTTGTCCTTTGTCCGTATTGAAAGTGAACACAATATTCTTGCCCGTCCCCTTTCCTCTGTAGAGAGCCTGATCCGCTTTGTCTAGCAGGTCATTCCAATCAACAATACGGTCATCTGGTGCCGAGGCAATTCCAATGCTGCAGGTTATGTTGAAAGATTCCCTATTCCATTCAAAAGATGTTTCCTCAATTAAGCCTCTCACCTTTTCAGCAACTTCTGTCGCCATGGATTTCTCTGTTTCCGGAAGCAGAATGGCTATCTCGTCACCACCATACCGCGCAACCATATCGGAGTTTCTGAGGCACCTCCTGATAAGGGAGGCCAGCTTTATCAGGACAGTATCCCCACAGCTGTGACCGTATCGATCATTGACCTGTTTAAAGTCATCGATATCAAAAAGAAGGACTGAGAAGTTGCGTTTATATCGGATCGCCCTGATGAACTCCGACTCAAGAGCTCGAACGAGATAGCGACGATTAAAAAGCCCTGTGAGGTCATCCGTTATGGATAGATCTTTCAGCTTGGCGTTTGCCTCCGCTAACTCGGAGGTCCTTTCCCGGACTTTTGCTTCTAGCTCGTCACGAGCTCTTCGCAATTCCTCCTCCGAATGCTTGGTTTTATCATGAAGCAGTGCATTCTCGATTGCAACAGCCGCTGGATTGCTAATGCTTGTGATAAAGAAGAGGTCCTCCTTCCTGAATCCTTGGGGAGAATTGCTGGAGTACACATAGATGACACCCCGTATACCGGTTTTTGTGATGAGAGGAACGCACATAGCTGAAACGATACGGCTGACCTCAATGCTTTCCGACAAGTTCGCTTGTGCATCCTGAGAAGTGTCAGTGATCATAACGGCTTTGGACTGTTCTATTGCCTGTCTCAAGATGGACTGGCTTAGGAATAGCCCTTTGCTTCTGCGTTTATCCCGAATCTTTGTGGCAACCTGTCTTAAAGAGCCAGAGTTTTCATCTTGCAACAGGATCGCTCCAACTTCCAGCTTCTGGAAATGAAGGAATAACGAGTCCAGGATCTTCTCATAGACCTCCTTTAGGTCCAGCGACTGAGTCAGCGATTTTGAAATTTCGAAGATTTGCTGAAGCCGTCTACGATTTGTCATCAGGGTGTCATTAAGCATCGATTTTCCATCGCACTCTGTGGCAGATCCTTTAAGGTCGATGCACGCCAGGGCAGAGGCAAAGCCACGCGGGAGAGACTTTTCGACGCTCACCAATACATTACCGATCGAAATTGGAACCCCGTTCTCTATCTTGATCTTCTTGCTGCTTGCTATCAAGTTTCCGTCAATCCATGTACCATTCTGGCTCCTTAGATCTTCGATCGCATACCCCTTTGGGGTCTTGAAAATCATTGCGTGCCTCTTCGAAACAGAGGGGTCGTCGATCTGGATATCATTGCTAGGACCCCTGCCGACAGATGCCGAGTCCTCATTGATTTGCATTAAGCGCCGCTTCAGCGGCCCGTCATGAATAAATACCCTGATCGTCATGCTGTCCTCTCGTGCCCTCTAGAAGTTTGCTTTGAAAAGATCAAAAACAGGTTCCGACTTCACTCAACCGGCTCTTTAGTCATTCTTCAGGTCAAGGTCGTCTTTCTTCAAGGCTTTCTCAAACGCCTCCACGACCCGAGGATCGTAGAGTTTTCCTTTTTTCAATGATATCTCCTCAAGCGCTTTCTCTAAACCGAGGGCCGGACGATAAGGCCTATGAGAGCTCATGGCTTCCACCACATCGGCGACTGCCAAGATCCGTGCTTCCAAAAGAATGTCGTCGTCACAAAGGCCCTGCGGATATCCTGATCCGTCTATCCTCTCATGATGCTGAAGAACAATCCGGGCAATGTCATATGGAAACTCGATTCCCTTTAGAATTTCAAACCCTGTCTTGGGATGCGCTTTTATGAGAGCGAATTGGATATCCGTCAAGGTTCCGGGTTTGCTGAGGATTTCGGCAGGCACAGAGATCTTGCCTATATCGTGAATATTCCCTGCCATGCGGATGCCTTCGACCATATCAGATGAAAGAGCCATTTGTGTGGCTATTGCTCGGGCAATGTTGCTCACCCGCTTTTGATGACCTGCTGTGTAGGGGTCTCTCACTTCAACGGTCTGTGCCATAGCCTGGACTGTTGCGCCTGTCACTTTGCGAAGTTTCTCGACCGTCTGCCTGAGCTCGTCTTCTCTGATCCTCTGGTCTGTTATATCTCTCACAAAGTTCAGGGTGGCAGGTCGCTCATCCCAAAAAATGGGGACTGAACTGATTTGAGCCCATATCTCTCTACCTGTCCTGCTCACGACCCTTATTGAAAAGACGGATGCCGTTTCACTGCTGGTAGCTCTTTTCTCTTTGGCCTGATGGACGATGACCCTGTCAACAGGATGAACCAGGTCTAAGTAATGGATCCGAGCCAACTCATCGGCGGTATACCCGAGTATCTGCATCACCTTGGGGTTAGGAAACTTAATCCTGCCATCTTGGGCGATGAATACTCCGTCATTGGCATTGTCCACTAAAAGGCGATACTTCTCCTCGGACCTGCGAAGGGCTTCTTCTGCCAGCTTACGCTCAGTAATATCATGGACAACGGCAGTAGCCCCTTTTGGGAATCCATTCTCATACACCAGCTTTGTATCCAGCAGCACCCAGAATTCCCGCCCGTTTTTGCCCTTGATCCTGTACTCAACCAGCTCTGGCACTTCTTCGCCTGATAAGACTCTTGTCATTCTTTCCATGAAATGGTTTTTGCTCTCTTCTGTGAGAATGTCAAAAGGGCTTAACGAAAGAAGTTCTTCCTTAGTGTAACCCGTATACTCACACATCACATCATTCACGCTCACGAAGGTTCTTCTTAAGAAATCAACCTCGTAGATGCCTGCTGGAGCGTGGTCCAGAAGCTGCTTGTACCTCTCTTCACTTTGCTGGAGAGCGGTCTCTGTCGCTCTCTTATTTGTAATGTCACGAATAATGCCTTGATACCCAACGATCCCACTGCCGTTCTCCTGTTTTGCGGTCACAAACAAAAGACAGGTCATCACCGCGCCATCTCTTTTCTTGAGATTGACTTCGAAATCCTGCACGGAACCCTTGGCTTCTATCTCCTGTTCGAATCTCTCCCCATCCTTCGGGTCGATGTAGAATTCCTTGAAACTGGTTTTGGCCGTTTCCTCTCTCGAAAGTCTGAAAAGGTCCAGAGCCGCTTTGTTGGCATCGACAAGTCTGCCTTTACGGTCCGTGATAACTATGGCGTCCAGTGATTCCTCGAAAAGAGAGCGGTATCTTTTCTCAGTTTCCTTAAGTGACTCTTCGATCTGTTTTCTCTCTGTGACGTTTAGCGCGATTCCCCTAAAACCTGTGGGCTGACCTTTAGAATCTCTTATTAGTGAAGCCGATATTTCTAGGGTAAGCTTGGTGCCATCCTTCCTTAATATCTGAAAGTCTTTAACTTTAACCGGCGTTCCTGTCCTGTAGACCCCGCTGAAAAGTTCATACATCCTCTTGGCTGTCTCTGAGTCTGTGTACTCCCTGTTGTTCATGCCCAGAAGTGTGTCCTTGGAATAACCCGATATCCTGCAAAGTGGCTCGTTCACGAATACGAGGTTACCGGCAAGATCCGTCTCGAAATAGCCTTCTTCGATATCTTCGAGTATTGCTAGGGACCTTTGTTCGCTTTCGCGAAGTGCTTGCTCCCGGTTCCTAGTCCCCTGTGTATATCTATCCATATATGTGTTCAGGTAGGTTTGATAGCTTCGCGGTGTGAATTGCAAAAGATTTTCATTGGTTGTCATAGGTTATACCCTCGTCGCTTCCTTGCAGAAGCCTTCCGGTCAAATGTCGCAGTGAGCTCTCAAACGCTCACGTTTCTTCAATATCCTTTTAAGACAACCTCCTGATAGGCAAGAAGCGTTCCAAAGCTTGCTTTTCGAAACTAGACATTTAATATCAATAAGTTACATCTAACATTCGCAATTCCAACCAGAGGCCCCAATAGTGACAGAGCAATTATTGTCACGGCTAGACGGAAAATGTCATTGCTTTGGTTTCCGCGAAAGTGAGGTATAAGTAAGGGCTAAAACGCAGCAAGTTCGAGGTAACCGACATCGATCAGGGCCGATCATGAAGACGTGGACTGAGCTAAAGAGGGCGCTTCAGGTTTTCTGGATTGAAGAGGGTGCTCTCTGAAAACTGTTCGCCGGGTCCGCTCGCAATGGAATGATCGCTGGATTCTCATGGGAGACTATTGATGCAGAAAACACCGGACCAGGTGGTCTGGACCGGAGTCCTGCAACAGAGGGGTCTCCTGAGAGCAGATGTCCATGGCTTCCGGCAGCGCTTCTCCGAAGCTCTCCGGTAGGACATACAACGCCAAGCAGTACCGGTCGTTCCAATCGGCCGGCCTGTTAAGGAACAACCTGCAGAATAAGATGCGAAGGATGGTCGGCGTCGTGAAATACGGTCTGATCCGCTGTGACGAAACGCGCTTCCTGCTCATTGTCTCCCCCGGTATTCAAGTTCCTGTCGAAGCGCGGGAAATTGCTGCTCGATATAGCCACTCCAAGTCTGTGCCCCGGCTGGAACTCGTTGCTGGTGAACCACAGGTCGATCTCATAACGATAGATCTTTCCTGGCTCAATGGCCTTCGGCAGATCCAGGCCATGTCGGAACCTGGCACGGACCACGCCGTCTGACAAAAGCCTGGCATTCCCGTCAGGAGTGACATCCATGAGTTTTGCCGTGAAATCCGTGTCCACTGACGAGCTTGTGGCATATAAGACCAGCTTGAGCGTGCCCGTGACTTCGAGGGGCTCCTCCAGCGGATCACTGTAATAGGTTAAAACATCTCGGCGATAGAGCGTCATCCGCTGATCCCGGGGGCCGCGTTTCATGGGCAGCACCACGGCAGGCGCACTGTTTGCGCCTCCCCAGGTCGGGACCGGATCACTCGGGTCATAGGTGAAATGGTCCGGGCGTTCATCGCCCGGGATATCCCGGGAAAGCTGGCCGCGGAGCCAGGCTCCCCGCACATTTCCGTTGCTGTGGAGATAAAACTTAGCCTCTCTTGCTCGGGATAGAGGCCATTCCTCCTCATCTCGCCATACATTCCTCCCCATTACAAAAATCTTAACCGGCGGCAGGGGCTCCGGAAGAAGGGTCTGGTGAAGATGGTGTGCGAAAAAAGCCTCCTCTATCGCTTGATGGTCGAGGTTTGCTTGCGATCCAAAATCATATTCACCAGCCGCATCTCCATCGACCCCATGGTCCCATGGACCGACGATAAGATGAGTGTTTCGTTTTTGCTCTTCCGAGGCATACCGCATCGTCTGCATGAAAAAATCGATCGGGCCGGTGGCACAATGGTCATACCACCCTGTGACCATCAGATTCGCCACCTTGAGGCCTTTGAACTGTTCGGACCGCATCATGCTCCACCCATAAATGGTACGGGGATCGGTGACAGCTGCACGGTACATGTCCACGGGCCCGCCGAGGTCGTCCAAGACGCTCGTCACCGGCAATTTGAAGAGGTGGGGCATCCAATCCACAATTTCATAGGGGTTCAGTTCAGGGCCGCTCTGGGCCCAATAAAGCCACTGAGCGATCTGACTGAACATAAACGCACCTCCGAGACGACTCCCCATGCCGTAAGGCAAAACCTGTGGGGCCATCGCCCGGTGTGCTGGATGGGCCAGGAATGCCGTCGATACTTGGGCGCGCGCAACGGCAGACCGTCCAAACGTCCCGATCCGTCTGTTGCACCAGGGCTGGGCCACCATCCACTCCATGGTGTCATAGCCGTCCTCCGCATAGTCCCCGCGGCCGCTGGGTCCCCCTTCTGAGCCGTGGCGACCGCGCACATTCTGAAGCACGACGGCGTACCCCTTTTCTGTCCAGGCCTTCGCTTGCTCTTGCAGCCGATCCGCTCCGTACATGCATCGGGCCATGAGGGAAGGGAAAGGGCCTTTGCTGTGAGGCAAGAAAAGAAAGGTTTGAAGGTACACGTTGTCGCGCATGGCGACCTTGATTTCTTCAGTTTTCACGATTTCCCCCCCGAACTGTTTCTCTCTGTATTCTCTCATAAGGGTGAGCAAGGAAACACCGCACCGAGTGGCCCGGTTCGGTTTCCACGAGTGCAGGCTTCTTGCGGCTGCACAGATCCATCGCTTCCGAACACCGAGAGCGGAAATAGCAGCCGAGGGGCGGGTCCACCGGGCTGGGCACATCGCCCTGAAGGATGATTCTTTCTCTGCGTAGATGAGGGTCTGGAATGGGACAGGCGGAGATCAGGGCCTTGGTGTAGGGGTGCTGTGCTTTTGTGTGTAGAACTCCACTCTCCGCGAGTTCAACAATCTGACCCAGATACATAACTGCCACTCGGTCGCTGATATGCTCGACCACGCTTAGATCATGGGCGATGAAGAGGTAGGTCAACTTGTATTCTTCCTGCAGGTCCTCAAGCAGGTTGATCACCTGGGCCTGGACCGAAACATCCAGCGCCGATACCGCTTCGTCGCAGACGATGAATTTGGGATTGAGGATGAGCGCCCGCGCGATCCCGATCCTTTGTCGCTGGCCTCCGCTGAATTCATGAGGATAGCGAGTAATGCAATTTGCCGGAATCCCGACCAAATCCAACAGTTCATAGACCCTGGCGATCATCTCCCTGTGCCCTCCCAAGCGATGGATCAGGAAAGGCTTGCCGATGATGGTTCCGATGGTCTGGCGGGGGTTCAGAGAGGAATAGGGGTCTTGAAAGACGACCTGCATCTCTCGGCGAACCCTGATGAGCTCACGCTTCGGCAGGCTGCTCAACGTTCTTCCCTCAAAGGCCACCTCTCCTGAGGTAGGTTCTTCCAACCGCAGGATCAGCCTGCCCAGGGTACTTTTTCCGCATCCGCTTTCCCCCACCAGGCCCAGGGTCTCACCTTTCCGGATAATCAGATCGACGCCGTCCACCGCCTTGACGTGGGCAAAGGTTCTGGAAAAGACTCCTGCCTTCAGCGGGTAGTGCTTTTCCAGGCCCTGGCACATGATAAGGGGAGCGTCCACCTCAGGCGTACCTCCAGCAGCGAACCATGTGATCTGGGGATGGGGTGCTCAGATCTGGCTCTTCGCTCCGGCAGCGTTCTTCCGTGTGCGGGCACCGTTCGGCGAATTTGCATCCGGCCGGGAGATTGAGCAGGTTGGGCACAGCACCGGGGATCATCTTCAGCCGGCCTCCGCTCTGCGTGCCCTTGTCCAATCTCGGCACAGAGGCCATCAGACCCTGCGTGTAGGGATGAAGCGGATGATCAAAGAGGCTTATCGTGTCTGCCCGCTCTATCAGCTTTCCTGCGTACATCACCGCCACCTGCTGGGCATTCTCGGCAATGACGCCCAGGTTGTGCGTCACGAGCGCAATAGAGGTTCCCAGTTCTTCTTTGATCTGATTGAGAAGGTTCAGGATCTGCGCCTGAATCGTCACATCCAAGGCCGTGGTGGGTTCATCGGCAATGATGAGGGTCGGGTTGCAGGAGATCGCCAGGGCAATCATGACGCGCTGTCTCATCCCGCCGCTCATCTGGTGGGGAAAGTCCTTGACGCGGAGCACCGGGGATGGGATGCGAACCCTGTCCAGAGCTTCGATCGCCTTGTCCCACGCGTCCTTGCGGGACAATTTGAGATGGAGGGAGATGACTTCCGAGATCACATCCCCTACGCGACGAACCGGATTGAGGGATGTCATGGGTTCCTGAAAGATCATGGAGATTCTGTTCCCCCGGATGCCGCGCATGTCCCTGCGGCTGAGCTGGAGCAGGTCTTTGCCCTCAAAGAGGATCCGGCCTGAGGAGATTTTTCCGGGCGGGTCGGGGATGAGCCGCATGATGGAAAGGCCGATGGTGCTCTTTCCACAGCCGGATTCGCCGACAATCCCAAGGGTCTCACGGCGAGGAATATGCAGAGTTAACCCGTCCACGGCTCGCACCACCCCCAAGTCCGTACGAAATTCGGTGGTGAGGTTCTGAACCTGCAAGAGCGGTTCCTGTGTGGACAAGGTCTCCTTTTTCATCAGCTCAATTTCGGGTCAAGAGCATCCCTGAGCCCGTCTCCAACAAAATTGATGGAAATGGTCGCAATAAAGATCATCAGCCCGGGAGGGACCCACATCCAGGGCATGGATTCAAGGATGGAAAGGGATTGGGCGTCATTGAGCATGTTGCCCCAACTCGCCGTGGGCGGCTGCACCCCCATCCCCAGGAAACTCAGCCCCGCTTCGACGAGAATGGCCCGGGCAATGCCGAAGGTGGCGTCCACGATGATGGGGCTCAGGATGTTGGGCAGGATCTCTTCGAGAATGATGCGCTTTGGGCGAGCCCCTGCGGCTTCGCTGGCAAGCACATAGGTCTCCTCCCGTGCGGCCAGGGTTTGGCCCCGGGCGATGCGGGCGACTTCGGGCCAGCTCAGCACGGCAATGGCGATGATGATGTTTAAGGTGCTCGGCCCAAGCAGACCGACAATCACCAGGATGAGCATCAGTGCAGGGAAGGAGAGCACGGCGTCGATGAGACGACTGATGGTCATGTCGATTCGCCCCCCGAAGTAACCGGCGATGCATCCGAGCAGGGTGCCGAGAACCATGTAGATCGACACGGAGAAGAGCCCCACGGACAGGGACACTCTGGAACCGTAGATCAACCGGCTGAGCACGTCTCTTCCCACCACATCCGAACCAAGGAGATGGGCCGTCGAGGGACCTTCCCGCGCGAGCATGAGGTCCACGCGATTCGGATCCATGGGGGCAATCCACGGAGCGAACATAGCCATGAGCGTCAGGCAAACCAGAACCGCGGCACCCAACAACGCCAGGCGGTGCCGAAGAAAACGACGCCAGGCCAGCCTGCGAAACGACTGGGACGGCACCGCGGATGGAGATAGGGCTTTCATTTGGCTACTCATCGCTTCTCGGAAAGCCGAATCCTTGGATCGGCCATGGCGTAAAGGATATCGGCCAGCAGGTTCCCCACCAGAACCGCAACGGCCGAGCTGAGCGTCAGGCCCATGAGGACCGGATAGTCGCGGCTCAAAATCGCCTCTATGGCCAGGCGCCCCATACCGGGCCACTGAAAGATCTGTTCGATGATCACCACCCCTGCAAAAAGCCTGGGAATCATGAGCCCCAGCATGGTGATCAAGGGCAAGAGCGCATTGCGCAGACCATGTCGAAAGGTGACGGACCATTCCGACAGTCCGGCCGCCCTTGCAGTGCGGACATAGTCCTGCCGGATCACGTCCAGCATGCTCGAGCGCGTGTAGCGAACCAAGACCCCCATCTCACGGAAGGCCAGGACCATGCCGGGCAGCAGGAGGTGGTAGAGCCGGTCGGCCACGGAAAATCCCGCTCCCATGGTCTCCAGCCCCCCTGTGGGCAGCCACCCCAGAGACAGGGAAAAGATGTAGATCGCCACCAGGCCTGCAAAAAAATTCGGAAAGGACACACCGAAAAAGGCGATGCCTGTGGCGAGATAGTCGATCCAGGAATACTGGCGTATCGCGGAAAGCACGCCGATGGGCAAGGCTATGGCATGGGACAGAAGGATGACGAAGATCATCAACGACAAGGTGGGCCCCAGCCGCTCGGCCAACCGATGGATGACCGGCTGGTTGTCCAGATACGAATAACCGAGGTTGCCTTGAAAGAGTTGTCCCAGCCACTTCACGTAGCGGACATACACAGGTTCATTCAGCCCCAGGTCGGCGCGGAGTCTTTCAATCTCGTCAGGCTTGAGGCCCTGCTGGCCCACAAACATGTCGATGGGGTCGCCGGGCGCCAGGTTGATGATCACGAACATGATAAGGGTGATCAGCAAGGTGACGGGAAGGGCGATCAGCAGTCGGCGGACGATGAATGCTCGCATGACGATAACTCAAGTCGTGCTGGTCAGGTTCAGAGATTCAATGCTTAGCGCAGGCACGGTGAAGGCGCTCGGGTAGATAGACACAGGCCCCGGTCCCTGGGTGGCGCGCCTGAGCGTCCGGAGCTCTTTCTCTACAGAAGTGACCCGCGCCCTGGAGAGAAGCCGGTTGGCCAGGGATTTCGTGCCGTCCCCTTGCGTCGGTGATGCTCGGCTCTTGCTCATCCAAAAACCTCGATTTCGGGAAGTCAATGAAACTATCGAATCTCCCACTGGTGAATGTTTCTGGTCACTGGAAGGACCGTGTTCTGAACTCCCTTCACCCGTTTGTTGACGGCAATCGTCGATGTTGGGCATGCGATGGGGATGACGGGAAGTTCCTCATAGAGGATTTCCTGGATCCGATTGAAGAGCTTTGCCCTCTCCTCCCGATTGACCGTGCGGGCGCTGGCCTCGATCAGCTTGTCCACTTCCGGGTTGGAGTAGTAGCAGGAGTTCCCGCCGGGAATGCTGGCCGAATGGAATCGGCGATGAAAATAGGTGTAGGGATCCATGTAATTGACGTAGCCGACGAAAAAGCCGTCGATGTCCTCTGCGCCCGCCGTGAGGTTCTTCATCAGGGTCGGCATATCCATCTGCTGGAGAGTCGCGTTCATCCCGATCTCCGTCAGATTCTGGTGGACCACCGTTGCCCACTGCGTGCGCTCCTTGTTCCCTGTGGGAACCACCAGGCGAAGGGGCGTGTCTTTGTTCCAACCGGCTTCTTTGAGCAGGGCTTTGGCCTTTTCCACATTGAATTCATAGGGCTTCAGCTTCTCGTCGTAGAAGGGATACCCGGCTGCCCTGGGGATCGCCGTGACGGTCCCGCCGCCTAACAGAATTTTGCTCACGATCCCCTGCGTGTTGATTCCGTGGGCCATGGCCTTGCGTACCGAGAGATTTTTCAGCTTCTCCTGTTTGCAGATCAGCATGAGGCCTTGGGTGAACGGGCCTGTGGCTGTCTGCACCTCCAGGGTTGGGACCTTCTTCACCCGCTCGATCTCGATGTTCGGGATGTCGCCCAAGGCCTGCCCTAGGACCAGGTCCAGCTCCCCCTTTTCCAGTTGAGCAATGGCCGCATCCGGGCTCACGATGCGGATGAAGGCTCTTTCGATCTTGGGAGCGCCGAGGAAGTACTTGTCGAAACGAGCGAGTTCGATGTATTGATCCGTCGCGTACTTGACGAAGCGGTACGGCCCGCACCCGACAGTGGGGTTGGCGGCGAACTCGCTCTTCGCCATGTCTTTGACCGGAATATCCTTGAGAACGTGGTGAGGAATGATGTGCAGTTCCGTGAAACCGTCGAGCAGGGGGGCAAACACGCCATCCGTGGTCACTTCGAAGGTCTTGTCATCCAGAGCCTTGAAGCCGGCCAGGTCCTGGGTGTCTCCCTTTTTCCTCTCCTTTGCGCCGGCAATACCGTCCACAAGGCTGAAATCCATGAAGGCATAGCCGGGGTCTGTGAGGCATTTGATCGTGAACTCCACGTCTTTGGACGTGACGGGTTTGCCGTCGTGCCAGTAAGCATCCTCACGGATTTTGAACCGGTAGGTCTTCCCGTCAGGGGAGATCTCGTAGGATTGAGCCATCTTAGGCACGATGTTCATTTTGTCGTCCCACTCCAGCAAGCTGGCGAAGACGATGCGGTACACGGCCCGCGCATACCCAAGCTGGTAAAAGTGAGGGAGCATGGAGTTGCCGGGCGAACTCCACATGCCCATGGTGACGATGTCTTTAGGCGCCGCCAAGGCCTGGCTGGGAAAGGGGCCAAGGGCCATTATTGCTGTGAGCCCAATAAGAATTGCCGCAGTCACACACCATCTTTTGTCGCTACGTAACTTCAAGAATCTCATAGGAACCTCCTTTCGACACATGAGTTCGCTCTATTTGTTTCCGGTTAACGGGATCGCCGGCCTGGACCGGCCGGATTTCCACTTCTTCAAGACCCAGGGAACAACGACTCCGCAGAGTGCCACGCTGTACAGCGTGAGGCAAATCGGCCTCAGAACAAGAGGAGCGAGTTCTCCGCCGGAGATCAGGAGGGCCTGGCGCAGAGAGTTCTCGATCATGGGGCCGATCACCATGGCTAGAATCAGAGGGGCGGGCTTGAACCCGACCTCCTTGAGCGCATAGCCGATGACGCCGAAAAGGGCCATGGCGAAGAGATCCACATAACTCGCGTTCACGCTGTAGACGCCCACGAGACACAGCAGGACGATGATGGGAAAGAGGATGGGCTTGGGGATCCGGAGGATACCCACAAACAGGTTGACCATGGGCAAATTGAGCAGGACCAACATGAAGTTGCCGATGTACATCGCCGCGATCACGCCCCAGAAAAGGTCAGGTTTCTGCTGAATCATGTTGGGTCCGGGAGTGATGTTGTGGAGCATCAGGGCGCCCAGGACCATGGCCATGGCCGGGGTGAACGGAATGCCGAGGGCCATGAGCGGCACATAGGCGCCGCCCACGGCGGAGTTGTTGGCCGACTCCGGCCCGGCCACCCCTTCGATGGCGCCCTTGCCGAATTCCTCCGGATGCTTGGAGAGCTTTTTTTCCGTGACATAGGACACAAAGGTGGAGATGACCGGGGAAGGGCCGGGGATCAGGCCGATCAGGAATCCCAAGAAAGACCCTCTAAAGATGGGGCTTACAGACCGCTTCCACTCACGGCGGCTCGGAAAGAGCTCCCTGAGTTTGACCCTGATGACGCGGCTTTGACCCTGGTCCCGGGTGGCGCTGTCGAGGACCTCGGCGATCCCGAACAGCCCCATGGCCACGGGCAACAAGTCCAGTCCCTGTGCCAGCTGTTCACTGTGCAAGGTGAAGCGAAGGCTCCCGCTCAGGTAGTCGGTCCCCACCGTGGAGATCCCCAAGCCTAGAAGGATCATGATCGTGGACTGGAGCACCGAGCCCTCCTCGAGTCGCACCAAAAGGGTCAGCCCGCAGACCCCTATGGCCACAAACTCGGGGGGCCCGAACTTGAGGGCTACCTTTCCCAGAAGAGGAGCTGCGACCATGAGCCCCAGGATACTGATGTTCCCGGCCACGAAAGAGCCGACAGCCGAGACGGTGAGAGCTGCTCCGGCCCTGCCTTTCTTGGCCATCTCATAACCGTCGATACAGGTCACGACCGAGGCGGCTTCACCGGGAATATTCAGCAGGATGGATGTCGTGGACCCGCCATACATGGCGCCGTAATAGATACCGGCGAAAAAAATCATGGCCGTTGTCGCATTCATGTAGAGAGTAAAGGAAAGGAGGATCGCCATGGCACCCAAAGGGCCGATGCCAGGAAGAATCCCGGTGATCGTCCCCACTACGGCGCCCACGAAGGCAACAAAAAGGTTGCCTGGCGAGAGTGCAACGCCAAATCCGTGTGCCAAGCTCTGCCAGACTTCCATCTCTTATCCTTTCAACCTGTACAAGAACGTCTCAATGACCCCGCTGGGCAGGGCCACTCCCAGGAGCATCGCGAAAACGACAAAGCAGGCGATTGCGGTAAACAGAGACACCAACAAACACACAGGCCAGGTCTTGAACCTCAGGATGAGCAGCATCGCAAATACGGTCACGAAGGTAGATAGAACAAAATCGAGGGTCATCAGCATGGCCGGGTAGGCGAAGACACAGATAGCGATTCCGGCCCATGCCCTGAGATTCACGGTTTGTGCGCCTTCGGGAGGCGCCGAGGTCTCTGCTTTTTTCGTGAAGACCTTATAGGTATGTAGAGCAGTACACAGGAGCAAGGCCGCTGCGATGATCGACGGGAAAAGTCCGGGCCCGGGCTTTCGCAGTGTCCCCAACTTCAAACCCACGCACCCAATGGAGTACAGCACCGCCGTCCCAAAAAGGCCCAAGGCCACG
>Ga0208980_10000955_pt1 | contig 17200 bp, 17 predicted proteins | sample WetSurMetagenome_3_FD_187993 | JGI IMG/M metagenome (GOLD analysis project Ga0208980, IMG submission 187993) | Wetland microbial communities from Twitchell Island in the Sacramento Delta, sample from surface sediment Aug2011 Site A1 Bulk (version 2) | ecosystem: Environmental > Aquatic > Marine... | reverse complement strand
ATCTCCGGCAGCACGGCGAGGCGTTCGCTGCCGGCGAGAACCTGGATCATGTTGGCCACGTCAGCCTCCACCGCATCACCGAGCAGCGCGGCGACGAGATCCGCTTTCTGCTTTGCGGTCAGGTTCGGGTTGGCGATGCAAGCCGCGACCTCGGCGTTGCCCATGACGGCGGACAATGCCGCGAGGCGCTCGGACCACTGGCCCAGCCTGCCCTGTTCCTTGGCGATGCGGAAGACCGCTTCGGCATAGGGGCGTGCGATGGTGACGATTTCGGCCATGACCCTAGAGTTCCTGCTTCAGGCCGGACAACATGTCGGCATGGGCGGCGGCATTGACCTCGCGGCGCAGGATCTTCTCGGCGCCGGCCACGGCCAGCTCGGCCACGCGCTCGCGCAGGGCGGAGCGGGCACGCTCTGTATCCTGCTCGAGCTCCGCCAGCTTGGCGTCGTAGACCTTCTGCGCCTCGGCGCGTGCCGTTTCCTTGGCTTCCTCGACCATCTGTACGCCGCGCTTCTCGGCTTCGGCAAAGATGCCTGCTGCCTTTTCCTTGGCTTCGCGGATGGTGTCCGCCGAGCGCTTGGAAGCGAGCTCCAGATCGTGCTTGCCGCGCTCGCCGGCGGCCAGGCCGTCAGCAATCAGTTGCTGACGATCGGCCATCGCCTTCTGCAGCGGCGGCCAGACGTATTTCATCGTGATCCAGATGAACAGGGCGAACCATATCATCTGGCCGATGAGGGTTGCGTTGATGCTCACGCCAACCTCCTAGTCAGGTGGAAAACGTTGAGGATCAGCCCTTGACGATGGCGATGAAGGGGTTGGCGAACAGCAGGAACAGCGCGATACCCACACCGATCATGGTCACGGCGTCGAGCAGGCCGGCGACGATGAACATCTTGACCTGCAGCGTCGGGATCATTTCCGGCTGACGCGCGGCGCCTTCGAGGAAGCGGCCACCGAGAATACCGAAACCAATGGCGGTACCGAGCGCGCCGGCACCGATCAGGATGGCGACGGCGATGGCGGTGTTACCCAGCAGCATGGAAAGGGCTTCCATTATTTCTCCTTTAACGTAGGTACGGGTTTAAGCAAAAATGAATCAATGCGATTCCGAGGCCAGCGACATGTACACGATGGTGAGCATCATGAAGACGAAGGCCTGCAGGGTGATGATCAGGATGTGGAACAGCGCCCAGGGCAGAGCCAGCGGCAGCTGCCAGATTCCAAGCAGCGCGATGAGGATGAACACCATTTCGCCGGCGTACATGTTGCCGAAAAGACGCAGCGAGAGCGAAATCGGCCGCGCGATTTCCTCGACGATGCGGAACAGCAGGTTCACCGGGGCCAGCTTGGCGCCGAACGGCACGGTGAAGACCTCGTGCATGAAGCCACCCACGCCTTTGATCGCGAAGTTCATGTAGATCGTGATCAGGAAAACCGTGATCGACATGGCGAAGGTCAGATTGGGGTCGGTGGTCGCCACGACCTTGAGGAAAACGTGATGCGGATCGGCCCCGGCGGTATTGACGGCGACCGCCTTTGCGGCTTCCGGCAGGAAATCGACCGGGATCAGGTCCATGGCATTCATGACGAACACCCAGACGAAAATGGTGATGGCCAACGGGGCGATCAGGGGATGGTTGCCGTGATAGGTGTCCTTGACCTGCTGATTGATGAAGGACAGGATCATCTCGAAGAAATTCTGCCAGCCCTTCGGCACGCCGCTGGTGGCGCGGCTGGCGAGGATGGCCATGGAGCCGAAGACCAGCAGGCCGAGGGTGCCGGAAACGATCAGGGTATCGAGGTGGAACGTCCAGAAGCCGGTACCGACCTTGAGGTTGGTCAGGTGGTGGACGATGTATTGGGTAATGTTGAGGGTTTCGCCGGAAGCCATGGTTTTTTCAATCCGCTTAGCGTTTTTTCAGCAGTGCGACCCAGTAGACGCCGAAAGTCAAAATGTAGGCCAGAAACAGCGGCAGTGCAGGTACGTCCCGCCAGGCCAGAAACACCAACATAAACAAGGCTAACGTGACGGCGAACTTGTAACCCTCGCCGAGCACCTGCGCCCGATACAGTTTTCCCGCTTCCCCTTCGCTGCGCCGCAGCGCACGCCACACATATGCCGCACCCGCAAGAACTCCGATTCCACCACCGATAACTGCCGAGGCCGCGGCGGCGCGACCTCCGATCACGCCTGAAAAGACCGCCGTCGCCAACACCAGCATCGACTGCCAACCAAGAATCCAGCGTACCTGCGGACCAACCTGCGGATGCATTGCGAGTCCAAAAGACTTTCGAATATTAGGAGGCGTTAATACACTTGTCAATATGGTTTATCGATTCATTATATAAATTTTATTGTTGCAGGTGCACACTTATTTCAGACGTGCCAACAGGCCGTCGAGCTGGTCGAGACTGCCGAAGCGTATCGTCAGACTGCCGGCACCCTTGCGGTTGGCGGCGATCTTTACCGTCGCACCCAGGCTGTCGGCGAGCTCCTCCTCGAGGCGCAGCAGGTCGCGGTCGGGAGCCTTGGCCGCCACCTTGTGCTGCGGCGGGTTGAGGGTGCGCGCCACCATGCGCTCGGTCTCGCGCACGGAATAGCCCTTGTCCACGACCTGTGCCGCCACCCGGCCCTGCTCGCTCTTGGGCAGCGGCAGCAAGGCACGGGCGTGGCCCATCTCGATGTCGCCGGCCATCAGCATGTCCTGCGCCGGCTTCGCCAGTTGCAGCAGGCGCAGCAGGTTGGTCGTTGCCGGACGCGAGCGGCCGACGGCGTCGGCCGCCTCCTGGTGGGTCATGGCGAACTCGTCGATCAGCCGTTGCACGCCGGCGGCTTCCTCCAGCGGGTTGAGGTTCTCGCGCTGGATGTTCTCGATCAGCGACATGGCCAGCGCCGCGTCGTCGGGGATCTCGCGGATCAGTACAGGCACCTCGGACATGCCGGCGATCTGCGAGGCGCGCCAGCGCCGCTCGCCGGCGATGATCTCGTAGCGGCCGCCGCTGACCGGCCGCACCGAAATCGGCTGGATCAGGCCCTGGGCCTTGATCGAGGCGGCCAGTTCCTCGAGCGAACCCGGGTCCATGCGCGTGCGCGGCTGGTACTTGCCGGGCTGCAGTGCCGTGACCGGCAGGGTTTCCTGACGATGAGCGTCCGGCGTGTTGTTGGCGGCCAGCAGGGCGTCGAGGCCGCGACCAAGGCCTTTCATTTTCTTCGGGTTCATTGCTCGTTCTCCCAGGTTTTGACGCGTTCGACCATTTCGTTCGCGAATGTCATGTAGGCCTGCGCACCCTTGGCCGTCTTGTCGAACAGCACGCCGGGCACGCCGTGCGAAGGGGCCTCGGCCAGCCTGACGTTCCTCGGCACCAGCGTCTTGAACACCTTGTCGCCGAAGTGCTGCTCGAGCTGCTGCGAAACCTGGTTGGCCAGCAGGGAGCGCGGATCGAACATCACCCGCAGCAGGCCGATGATGCGCAGGTCGCGATTGAGGTTCTTGTGCACCTGCTTGATGGTGTTGACCAGGTCCGACAGGCCCTCCAGCGCGTAGTACTCGCACTGCATCGGAATGATGACGCCATGGGCGGCGCAGAGGCCGTTGAGTGTCAGCATCGACAGCGAGGGTGGGCAGTCGATCAGCACGAAATCGTACTCATCGGCATGGTGAGCGAGCGCTTGCTTAAGCCGAACTTCCCTGCCGTCGAGATCGACCAGTTCGACCTCGGCCCCGGCCAGATCGCGGTTGGCCGGAAGAACGTCAAATCCACCCGTGGGCGAAGTGGCACGCGCTTCCGCCAGGGCGGCCAGACCGAGCAGCACGTGATAGACCGAGCGCGGCAAAGCCCGCTTGTCGATGCCGGCGCCCATGGTGGCGTTGCCCTGTGGGTCGAGGTCGATCAGCAGCGTGCGCTGTCCGGCCATCTGCAGGGCGGCGGCCAGATTGACCGAAGTGGTGGTCTTGCCGACGCCCCCCTTCTGGTTGGCGATCGCGAATATGTGCATCGTCTATGCCTCCGTAGGGCCGCCCCAAGGAGGCAGAAGCCCCCCTGTGGGGGGCAGCGTCCCCAAGGGATACCGTCCCCGACTGCGTCGGCGACATAAGTAGGGTTTTCGAGAGTGGGGGGCCATTAATCTTTCTCCAAGACAAGCAGATGGCGCCGGGCATCAAGCCCTGGAACCTTCAATTCGTGGCTGCCGGCAAGCCGCCAGCCGGTTGGCAGCGCCGCGACCTCGTCGGCCGGATAGACCCCCTTCATCGCCAGCAGCCGGTTCGAAAGATGCCCGGCGTAGCGCACGAAATCGGCGAGACTGGCGAAGGCGCGCGAGATGGCGGCATCGAATGTCTCCGTTACCGCTTCGGCTCGGGCGCAGTGAATGCTCACGTTGGCCAGCCCGAGCTCGATCTTGGCTTGCTGCTGAAAGGAGGACTTCTTCTGGCTGGCCTCGATCGAGACGATCGCCAGTTCCGGCCGCGCGATGGCCAGCACCAGGCCCGGAATCCCCGCCCCGCTGCCAACATCGACCAGCCGTTGCGCCGGGTTTGCGTGCAGCAGCGGCAGCAGCACCAGCGAGTCGAGCAGGTGATGCGTCACCATCTCGCCGGGCGTGCGCACCGCCGTCAGGTTGAAGGTGCGGTTCCACTTGGCCAGCAGTTCGAGGTAGGCGAGCAGGCCTTGTTCCGCGCCCTCCGGCAGCGTCAGTCCAAGAGCGGCGATGCCGGCGTGCAATTGTTGCGCCGTATTCATGCAGACCGTTTTTTCAGATGAACCAGCAGCAGCGAAATCGCCGCCGGAGTGACGCCCTGGATGCGCGCCGCCTGGCCCAGCGTTTCCGGGCGGTGCTGATTGAGCTTCTGCTGGACCTCGATGCCCAGACCGCGCACCTCGCTGTAGTCGAGACCTGCAGGCAGGCGCAGTTCCTCGCTGGCCTGGTTGCGGGCGACCTCTTCCTTCTGCCGCTCGATGTAGCCGTGGTACTTGGCCTGGATTTCCACCTGCTCGACGACCTGCTGCTCGCTCACCCCCGCCCCCGCTCCCGGCAGGGTCAGCAGGGTCGGATAAGTCACTTCGGGCCGGCGCAGCAGGTCGAACAACCGGTACTCGCGCTCGAGCGGCTTGCCCAGCACGCGCAGGGCGTCGGCCTCGGGCACCAGCCGCGGATTGACCCAGACGCTCTTCAGGCGCTCGGTCTCGGCGGCAATGGCGTCGCGCTTGCGGTTGAAGGCGTCCCAGCGCGCGTCGTCCACCAGGCCGAGTTCGCGGCCGACCGCGGTCAAGCGCAGGTCGGCGTTGTCCTCGCGCAGGGACAGGCGGTACTCGGCGCGGCTGGTAAACATGCGGTAGGGTTCGGACACGCCACGGGTGATCAGGTCGTCGACCAGCACGCCCAAGTAGGCCTGGTCCCGCCGCGGCGACCAGGCCGGCTCGCCGCGGGCGCAACGCGCGGCATTGATGCCGGCGAGCAGCCCCTGCGCCGCCGCCTCCTCGTAGCCGGTGGTGCCGTTGATCTGGCCGGCGAAGAACAGGCCGTCGATCGACTTGGTCTCGAACGAGGCCTTGAGGTTGCGCGGATCGAAGTAGTCGTACTCGATGGCGTAGCCCGGCCGCAGGATGTGTACGTTCTCGAGGCCGCGGATCGAACGCACCAGCGCCAGCTGAACATCGAAGGGCAGCGAAGTCGACACCCCCTGCGGGTAGATTTCATGGGTGGTCAGGCCCTCGGGCTCGAGGAAGACCTGATGCTCGTCGCGGCCGGCGAAGCGGTGGATCTTGTCCTCGATCGAGGGACAGTAGCGCGGCCCGACCCCCTCGATCACCCCGGTAAACATCGGCGAGCGGTCGAGCCCGGCGCGGATGATGTCGTGGGTACGGGCGTTGGTATGGGTGATCCAGCACGGCACCTGGCGCGGATGCTGCGCGGCATTGCCCATGAAGGAAAACACCGGCACCGGGTCGTCGCCTGGCTGCACCTGCATTACAGAGTAGTCGATGCTACGGCCGTCGAGGCGCGGCGGCGTACCGGTCTTGAGGCGTCCGGCCGGCAGCTGCAGTTCGCGCAGGCGCTGCGCCAGCGAGATCGCCGGCGGGTCGCCGAAGCGGCCGGCGCGGAAGTTCTCCAGCCCGACATGTACCAGGCCATTGAGAAAGGTGCCGGCGGTGAGCACCACGGCCGGTGCCTCGAAGCGGATGCCGAGCTGGGTGACGACGCCGCTGACCTTGTCGCCCGCCAGCGTCAGGTCGTCCACCGCGGCCTGGAACAGTGTCAGGTTCGGTTGGTTCTCCAGGCGGCTGCGGATCGCCTGCTTGTACATGATGCGGTCGGCTTGGGCGCGGGTGGCACGCACCGCCGGACCCTTGGAGGCGTTGAGGATGCGGAACTGGATGCCGGCTTCGTCGGTCGCGGCCGCCATCGCCCCGCCGAGGGCATCGACCTCCTTGACCAGGTGACCCTTGCCGATGCCGCCGATGGAGGGGTTGCACGACATGGCGCCCAGCGTCTCGATGTTGTGCGTCAGCAGCAGCGTCGCCGCGCCGGAACGGGCGGCTGCCAGGGCCGCCTCGGTGCCGGCATGGCCACCACCGACGACGATGACATCAAAGCGAGCAGGAAATAGCATGCGGAAAAGTCGGCGGCGGCAGGACGGCGAGGGGAATTCAAAAGAGGCGCAATGATACGCCGGCGGGACCGCTCAATTCAAACCGGCACAAGATGTTTCACGTGAAACCAGGAACCGGGTCCAGCGAAGACCCGCCATGAGGCAAGGCCACCACGTTTCACGTGGAACAAAATCAGCGTTTTACGCCAAAACCCAGATAGGACTCGATCACCTTGGGATCGTCCTCGAGCTGGTCGCTCGGCCCCTCGATCGCCACCTCGCCGGTCTCCAGCACATAGCCGTAGTCGGCGATCTGCAGCGCGGCGCGCGCGTTCTGCTCCACCAGCAGCACGGCCACGCCGGTCTTCTTGAGGTCGGCCACGATGCGGAAGATCTCGCGCACGATCAACGGCGCCAGACCAAGGCTGGGCTCGTCGAGCATGAGCAGTCTGGGTTTGGCCATCAGCGCCCTGCCCACTGCCAGCATCTGCCGCTCGCCGCCCGAGAGCGTCCCGGCCAGTTGCAACCGCCTCTCCTGCAATCGCGGAAAGATCTCGAAGACCTGTGCCATGGTCGTGCGCTCGTCGCGGTGACCGAGCCGGTGGCGCATGAAGGCGCCGAGCAGCAGGTTGTCCTCGACCGTCATCTCGCCGAACAGGGCACGCGACTCCGGCACCAGGGTCATGCCCTGCGCCACCATGCGCTCGACCTCGATCTCGCGTTGCGGATGGCCGAGGTAGGCGATCTCGCCCTGGCTGCGCGGCAGCACCCCCATGATGGCCGAGAGCAGCGTGGTCTTGCCGGCGCCGTTGGGGCCGATCACGGTGACGATCTGTCCGGCCGCCACCTTGAGCGAGATATGGTGCAAGGCCTCGACCTTGCCATAGGCGACGCAGAGGTCACGCACCTCGAGTATGGGGCCGTTGCTCATCACTCCACCCCTCCCAGATAGGCCTCGAGTACGGCCGGATCGTTTTGTACCTCCGCGGGCAGACCCTCGGCGATCTTCTCGCCGAACTCCATCACCACCACGCGGTCGGCGAGGCCCATGACGAAGTCCATGTCGTGCTCTACCAACAGGATGCCGATGCCTTCACCACGCAGCTTCCGCAGCAGTTCGGCCAGCGCCTGCTTCTCGAGGTAGCGCAGGCCGGCGGCCGGCTCGTCGAGCAGCAGCAGGCAGGGGTCGGCAGCCAGCGCGCGCGCGATCTCGACGATGCGCTGCTGACCCAGGGCCAGGCTGCCGGCCTGGTCGAACATGTGCGCGTCCAGACCGACGCGCTCGATCTGCCGCGCGGCCTCGGCCAGCAGGCGCACCTCCTCGCCGCGCTCGGCGTGCAAGGCCGCCGCGGTCACTCCTTTGCTGCCGCGAAGGTGAGCGCCGATGGCGACGTTCTCGAGCACCGACATCGTCGGCAGCAGGCGCACGTGCTGGAAAGTGCGGCTCAGGCCGCGCCGGGCGATTACTCGCGACGGCAGGCCGTCGATGCGCTCGCCGCGGAAGCGGATCTCGCCCGAGGTGGGGCCGCTTACGCCGGAAATGCAGTTGAACATCGTGCTCTTACCGGCGCCATTCGGGCCGATCAGGGCCATGATCTCGCCGGCGGCCACCGTAAGGCTCATGCGGTCATTGGCGACGAGGCCGCCGAACTTCTTCACGACCTCACTGACCTCGAGCAGCGTCGTACCCGCCGCCGGCAGCTCGCGGCGCGGCAAGGCATCACCGGCCGGTACTGCCCTGCCCTCGTCCCGCTGCGGCAACCAGCGCAGCAGCAGCGGCCACAGCCCTTCGCGGGCGCGCTGCAGCATGACAATCATCATCACGCCGAAGACGATGACCTCGAAGTTGCCGGAGGCGCCGAAAATCTGCGGCAGCAGATCCTGCAGCCACTGCTTCAACACCGTGATCACGCTGGCACCGACGAGCGCACCCCAGACGTGGGCGGCACCGCCGATCACCGCCATGAACAGGTACTCGATGCCGATGTGCAAACCGAACGGCGTCGGGTTGACGAAGCGCTGCAGGTGGGCATAGAGCCAGCCCGAGACGCAGGCATAGAGCGCGGCGATGACGAAGATCACCACCTTGGAGCGCGCGGTGTTCACGCCCATCGCCTCGGCCATCACCGTGCCACCCTTGAGCGCGCGGATGGCCCGGCCCTCGCGCGAGTCGAGCAGGTTTTGGGTCAGCCAGACGGCACCGAGCAGCGCCAGCCAGATGAGGTAGTAATAGTGGCGCGGATCCCTGAGTTCGAAGCCGAACAGGCCCAGCACCGGGATGCCGCTGATTCCGGTGTGGCCGCCGAGGAACTCGACGTTGCCGAAAAGGAAGTAGAGCGAGATCCCCCAGGCGATGGTGCCGAGCGGCAGGTAATGGCCCGAGAGCCGCAGCGTAAGCCACCCCAGTACAAGGGCCACCAGCGCAGTGAGCGCTAACCCTGCAACCAGAGCCAGCCACGGCGAGCCGCCAAACGGTGCAGCCCAGCCGGGCAGTTCCGGCGTCGCCGTCAGCCAGGCCGTGGCGTAGGCGCCGAGGCCGACGAAGGCCGCCTGGCCGAAGGAAGTGAGCCCGCCGACGCCCGTCAGCAGCACCAGCCCCAGCGCCACGATCGAATAGAGCCCGATGTAGTTGAGCAGGGTGACATGGAACTCGCTCAACACCAGCGGCGCCAGCCCGAGCAGGATGAGGAAGGCGACCAGCGCTGTGCGCGCCGGCATCACTCCTCCTCCTCGACGTGGCGCGTCGTCAGCGAGCGCCACAGCAGCACCGGGATGATCAGGGTGAACACGATCACTTCCTTGAAGGCGCTGGCATAGAAGGACGAGAAGGCCTCGAGCAGGCCGACCAGCACGGCGCCGGCCGCCGCCACCGGATAGCTCGCCAGGCCGCCGATGATGGCGGCGACGAAGCCCTTGAGGCCGATGAGGAAGCCGGTGTCGTAGTAGATGGTGGTGATGGGTGCGATGAGGATGCCGGAGAAGGCGCCGATCGCCGCGGCGAGCAGGAAGGAGAGCTTGCCGGCCATGATGGTCGAGATGCCCATCAGCCGCGCGCCAACGCGGTTGATCGCAGTGGCGCGCAGCGCCTTGCCGTAGAGCGTGCGCTCGAACAACTGGTAGAGGGTGGCGATCAGCGCCAGGCTGGCGATCACCACCCAGAGGGTCTGGCCGTTGACGGTGAGTCCGGCGATTTCGAGATTGCCCTCGGAAAAGGCCGGCGTGCGCGAGCCTTCGGCGCCGAAGAACAGCAACCCGAGACCGACCAGGGCGAGGTGGACGGCGACCGAGACAATCAGCAGCACCAGCACCGAGGCCTCGGCCAGCGGCTGGTAGGCGAGGCGATAGACCATGGGGCCGAGCGGCACCACCACGGCAAGCGCGAGCAGCACCTGGGCCAGCAGCGGCAGCTCGGCCGGCTGCAGCAGCCACAGCACGGCCGCCAGTAGCGCCGGGTAGACGATGTTCCAGCCGACGATGCCGGGAATGCGCCGGCCGGTCCCCCGCTTGACCGCCAGCGTCAGATCGATGACGGCGACGGCCAGGCCCGCGCCGAGGAGCAGCCACAGCGTGCCCGGCAGCCTGCCGGCCTGCAGGGAGGCCAAGGTCAGCGCGCCGAAGGCGACGAATTCGCCCTGCGGTATGAAGATCACCCGCGTGACTGCGAACACCAGTACCAGGGCCAATGCCAGCAGCGCATAGATGGCACCGTTGGTGATGCCATCCTGGCCGAGCAGCAGGGCAATCTGCAGATCCATGGGCTACGAAGAATGGTCAAACGAAAAGGGCGCCCCCCTGTGCCGGGAGCGCCCTCGTTCCGGGGCGGCAAGTATACCGCCCGCGATCGCTTATCGCCTTACTTCAGCAGTTTCCACGCGCCATTCTCGATTTGCACCATGACACGGGCGCGCTGGTCGAAGCCCAGATGGTCGGTCGCCGACATGTTGACGATGCCGTGCGAGACGGTGACGTTCTTTAGGCCCTCGAGAGCATCGCGCAGGGCGGCGCGGAATTCCTTGCTGCCCGGCTTGGCCTTCTTCAGCGCGACGGGAACGGCATTCTGCAGCAGGATGCCGGCATCCCAGGCGTGGGCACCGAATGTCGAGGTGGCGCCTTTACCGTGCGCCGCCTCGTACTTCGTCGTGTAGTCCATCGCCACCTTCTTGATCGGATTGGCTTCGGGCAACTGCGCCGCCACCAGCACCGGGCCGGCGGGAAGGAAGGTGCCCTCGCAGTCCTTGCCGCAGACGCGCATGAAGTCCATGTTGGCGACACCGTGGGTCTGGTAGTACTTGCCGTTCCAGCCCCTCTCCTTCAACGTCTTCTGCGGCAGCGCCGCCGGCGTCCCGGAGCCGGCGACCAGCACGGCATCGGGCTTGGCCGCCATGATCTTCAGCACCTGGCCGGTGACCGAGGTGTCGGCGCGACTGTAGCGCTCGTTGGCGACGATCTTCAGCTTGCGCGCCTCGGCGATCTTGGAGAACTCCTGGTACCAGCCTTCGCCATAGGCGTCGTTGAAACCGATGAAGGCCACGGTCTTCACACCGGCGTTGGTCATGTGCTCGACGATGGCGGTGGACATCTGCACGTCGTTCTGCGGCGTCTTGAACACCCACTTGACCTTGGGATTGGCCGGATCGACGATGCGCGCCGAGGCGGCCATGGAGATCATCGGCGTCTCGCCTTCCGCGGCGACATCGATCATCGCCAGCGAGTTCGGGGTGATGGTCGAGCCGACGATGACGTCAACCTTGTTCTCGGCGACGAACTTCCGGGCGTTCTTGACCGCGGTGGTGGTATCCGATGCGTCGTCGAGAACGATGTAGTTGACCTTTTCGCCGGCGATGGTCTTAGGCATCAGAACGAAGGTGTTCTTCTCGGGGATGCCGAGACTGGCCGCCGGACCGGTGGCCGAGACGTTGACGCCGACGGTGATGTCGGCCTGGGCGGCCATCGATGCCCACGCGACCAGCAGGCCCGCAACCAGTTTCTTCTTCTGCATGTCTTCTTCTCCTCCGGAACGAAAAGTCACTACTTCAAAACAGGGTATCGTAGCCGAATTTGGCGATCAGCACAGCCGTCACAGCCAGAAACACCCCACGGACGAAGCCGCTGCCGTGGCGGATCGCCAGGCGGCTGCCGGCCATCGCCCCGGCGATGTTGAACAGCGCCATCGCCAGCGCCAGCTGCCACAGCACATGCCCCGTCGGCGCGAACCAGGCCAGCGCGGCGAGGTTGGTGCTGAAATTCACCACCTTGGCGGCACTCGAGGCCCGCAGGAAATCCAGGCCGAAAAAACGGACGAAGGCGAAGATCATGAAACTGCCCGCCCCCGGCCCGAAGAAGCCGTCGTAGAAGCCGAGCACGGCGCCGGCCAGCAGCGCCGGCCTCGTCGCGCTTCCGGCAAAAGTCGGCGCCAGCGCCACGGTGCCGAAGTCGCGCCTGAACATGGTGTAGAGGAAAACGGCGACCAGCAGCAGCAGGATCAGCGGGCGCAGCAATTCCTTCGGCGCCAGCGAGACCAGCGCGGCGCCGCCGAAAGAGAAGACGAAGGCGGCGGCAGCAGCCGGCAGCGCCACTTCCCACGGCAGCGCGATGCGCCGGGCGTAGCGCCACGCGGCGTTGGCGGTGCCGAAGATCGACGAGCCCTTGTTGGTGCCGAACACCGTCGCCGGCGGCTCGCCCGGCAGCGCCGTCAGCAGCGCCGGCACCTGGATCAGCCCGCCGCCGCCGGCCACGGCATCGATGAAACCGGCGAAGGCCGCCGCCAGGAGCAGCAGGCCGAAGGTCGACGCGCCGCCGTCGATCATTGTTCCACCGCCGGGCAGCCCCAAGGTGGAACGGCCTGGATCCGGAAGCCGCGCAGCGGCTGAACTTGCGTCACCCCCTTCCTCAGGAAGGGGGATGGGGGGAAGGGGTTCATTTGCCGATGCAGAAGCGGCTGAAGATCACGCCGAGCAGGTCGTCGGAAGTGAACTCGCCGGTGATCGCCGCCAGCGCCTCCTGCGCCAGGCGCAGTTCCTCGGCGCAAAGCTCGAGCCGCCGCAGATGCACTTCCGCCAGCGCCGACTTTTCGGCCGCGGCGGCAAGCGCCTCGAGATGGCGTTCGCGCGCGAGGATCACGTCCTCGCCGTGGGCGGCCCAGCCGGCGACGCGCAACAGTTCGTCGTGCAGCAGGGCCACCCCCTCCCCCGTCCTGGCGGAAAGGCGCAGATGCACCTGGCCGCCGTGGCTTTCATCGACGAAGCGGCCGGGGGCGAGTCCGGCCAGATCGCACTTGTTCTCGATGACGACGCGTTCGATCCCCGGCGGCAGGCGCACGGCGATCGCATGGTCGGCCGGGGTGACGCCGGCGCGGGCGTCGACGATCTGCAGCACGACGTCGGCGCGCTCGATCTCGCGCCAGGTGCGTTCGATACCGATCTTCTCGACTGCGTCCTCGGCCTCGCGCAGCCCGGCGGTGTCGATGACGTGCAGCGGAATGCCCTCGACGTGGATGGTCTCGCGCACGGTGTCGCGGGTGGTGCCGGCGATGTCGGTGACAATGGCGCGCTCCTCGCCGGCGAGGCGGTTGAGCAGGGAGCTCTTGCCGACGTTGGGCAGGCCGGCCAGCACCACGTGGAGGCCGCTGCGCAACATCGCTCCCTGCCGCGCGCGTGACCGCAGGTCGGCGAGGTCGGAACGCAAGCGCGCCAGGCGTGCCTCCGCGTCGATCTCGCGCAACAGCTGCTCGGCCTCGATTTCCTCTTCGGGAAAATCGAGCGTGGCCTCGATCAGCATGCGCAACTCGACCAGCTGATCGACGATCGCGTGCACCGCATGGGAGAACTCGCCCGAGAGCGAACGCAAGGCCGAGCGTGCCGCCTGGGCCGACGAAGCCTCGATCAGGTCGGCCACGGCCTCGGCCTGGGCGAGGTCGAGCTTGTCGTTGAGGAAGGCGCGGCGGGTGAATTCGCCCGGTTCGGCCAGCCGCGCACCAAGCTCGATGCAGCGCCCCAGCAAGAGCTGCATCACCACCGGCCCGCCGTGGCCCTGCAGCTCGAGCACGTCCTCGCCGGTGAAGGAATGCGGCGCCGGAAAATAAATCAGGATGCCGCGATCGATGGCGACGCCGTCGGCCGCGAGAAAGTCGGCGATAGCGGCACGGCGCGGCTGAATCGAATCAGGGGTCTTGCCGCTCAGCGTCGCGGCGAAGGGCAGCAGCTCGCGGCCCGAGACCCGCACCACGCCGATGCCGCCGCGCCCGGGCGCGGTGGCGATGGCGGCGATGGCCTCAGTGGGCTTTGAGGCCACTGGCCTCGATCATGCGATTGACCTGCCACTGCTGGGCGATCGAAAGCACGTTGTTGACCGTCCAGTAGAGCACCAGGCCGGCCGGGAAGGCCAGGAACATGAAAGTAAAGACTATCGGCATCCAAAGCATGATCTTGGCCTGAATCGGATCGGGCGGCGTCGGGTTGAGCTTGGTCTGGATGAACATGGTCACGCCCATCAACAATGGCAGCGGACCAATCGGCATATTGATAATCGGTAGCGTTCCGAATAACGTATCGGCTGCTGACAGGTCCGTGATCCACAGGATCCACGGCGCACCGCGCATCTCGACCGTGCCCAGCAGCACCCAGTAGAGCGCAATGAAGACGGGAATCTGCACCAGGATCGGCAGGCAGCCGCCGAGCGGATTGACCTTCTCCTTCTTGTACAGCTCCATCATCTCCTGGTTCATGCGCTGGCGGTCGTCGGCGTAGGTCTCCTTGAGCTTGGTCAGCTTGGGCGTCAGCACGCGCATCTTGGCCATGGACTTGTAGCTGGCGGCGGAGAGCGGAAAGAAGATCAACTTGAGCATCACCGTCAGGCCGATGATGGCCCAGCCCCAGTTACCGACGAACTTGTAGATGGCTTCGAGCACCCAGAACAGCGGCGCGGCGATCACCGTCAGCCAGCCGTAGTCGACCACGAGGTCGAGCCCGGGGGCGACCTTGGCCAGCTTGTCCTGCTCCTGCGGACCTGCATAGAGCGAGGTCTCGATCCTGCCGCTGGCGCCTGGCGCAATCTGCGGCATCGGCACGATGACGCCGGCGGCGAAGAGATCCTCGCCCAGCTTGCGGGTGAAGAACTCGCGCTGCGCATTCGCCTGCGGCAGCCAGGCCGAGACGAAGTAATGCTGCACCATCCCGACCCAGCCGTTGTCGGCCTGCGCCGGCGCCTTGGCCTTGCCCTTGGCGATGTCGGCGAAGTCCACCTTGTGATACTTCTCGGCCGCGGTGTAGAAGGCGGGTCCGGTGAAGGTGGACATCATGGCGTTGCCGCCCTCGGGCGCCTTGCCGTCGCGAGCGAGCTGGAAATAGACATTGGGGGCGACCGCCGCCGCGCCGCCATTGGCGACTTCATGTTCCAGCCCGATCAGGTAGCTGCCGCGCTTGAAGACGTAGGTCTTGGCGACCTTGATCCCGTCGCCGCCGGCGGCCTCCAGGCGCACGCGCAACTCGTCCTGACCGTCCTTGAGCTCCAGAGCACCGGCCGGCAGCGCCCAGTTCGTCCGATGGTTGGGCAGGTTGGCACCGATCAAGCCGCTCTGGGCAGCATAGGCGTGCTTGTCCTCGAACAGCACGAAGTTCTTCTTGGCGTCTTCCGTCGCACGATGCTTGAGCAGCTCGAGACGGACGATGTCGCCGCCGACCGCGGAAATTTCGACGCTGAACAGATCAGTCCTGACCGTCGCGCGAGCGGCGGAGGGGGCGGCCGGGGTGGCCGGGACACCGGCCGCGCCCGCAGGGGAAGCCGCGGCAGGCAGAGCGGGGGTCGGGGTCGGGGCAGCCGCGCCCGCAGCCGAAGTCGTCGCAGCAGTCGCGGCCGGCTGGGGAGGCTGGCGGTGCTTCGTCCATGCATCCCAGAGCATGATCAGCGAAAAGCTGAAGACGAGAAGCAGAATCAGGCGTTGATTGTCCATGAAAGGAGTCGCAAGGAAAGTTCTAACGTTTAGGGAACCGGATCATACCCGCCCGGATGCCACGGATGGCAACGACCGACACGTCGGATGGCCAGCCACAGCCCCTTGATGGGTCCGTGGCGCTCCAGCGCCTCGACCGCGTACTCCGAGCAGCTCGGATGAAAGCGGCAGCTGCGGCCGAGCATGGGGCTGATCGCATACTTGTAGACGCGCAGCAGCCAGATCAGCGGCAGGGCAAGCCAGTATCCGGGCCGGTAGTTCATGTCCCAGCCCGCGCGCGCAGCCGCTGCAGCAAGCCGTCGATCTCCGTCCGCGCCGTCTGGCGGGTTGCGCGTCCGGCGGATGCCACGGGCTTGGCCAGACGCAGCACCAGATCGAAGGCGGGCAGTTCGGCGCGGGCATGACGAAAAGCCTCGCGCCCGAGGCGCTTGAGGAGATTGCGCAACACCGCGCGACGGGCCAGCTTCTTGGCGATCACCAGCCCCAAGCGGGCTCCGCCGCCTTCATTGGGACGATAGTGCAGATCGAAGCGTTCGCCGCGAAGAACCCGTCGATGGTTGAAAACGGCCGAGAACTCGGCCGCCGTGTGCAGACGATCGCCGCTTTCGAAACTTAGGCGGGGACCGGCCTGACCGGGGAGCGAGCGAAGCGAATCAGACGGCGAGGCGGTGACGGCCCTTGGCACGGCGGGCGCGGATCACGGCACGACCACCGCGGGTGCGCATGCGTACGAGGAAACCGTGGGTACGCTTGCGACGCACAACCGATGGCTGATAGGTGCGTTTCATGATTTTGACCTTCTGCGAAAAAACGCGCGATTACAGCGCGTCTGGCCTGGTAAGTCAAGAAATTTATTGTCATCCCCCTTGTGGATAACTTTTTCCGAAGCCGCTAGAATCCGTTGCTCACCCGCTTCCGGGTCTTTGCCCGGGCTGCGGAAAATAATAAAAAAATACTTATAATTCAAAACATTAAAAAGTTGAATCCAACCGCTGCCGTGAGCTCGCCGTCTTATTCCTCCTCCCTGCCGTTCGGCCGCCACGAGTGCGAGTGGGTGAGTGGCCATGAGTGATTTCTGGTCTGCCTGTCTCGACCGCTTCGAGCGTGACCTGCCAAGCCAGCAGTTCAACACCTGGATCAAGTCGCTGCGTCTCGAAGACGATGGTCCGACCGCCAATGGCGCCGACTCGGCCGCGGCGCCGGCGCGCCGCATGCGTCTGCTGGCCCCCAACCGCTTCATCCTGCAATGGGTGCGCGAACGCTACCTGGCCCAGATCGAGGCGCTGTCGCATCAGTATTTCACCGAGCCCGTCAATATCAGCCTGACGCTCGACGAAACGCCCCGCCCGACCGACGCCATCACGCCGGATGCGGCAATGGAGTCGGCGCCGGCAGACGGCATGAGCACGGTCCCGCTGGATCTGGTCGCCAACGTCCTGCCGACCACGCGCTCGGAGGATCCCGCCTACGAGCGCTCCCGCCTCAATCCGGAATTCACTTTCGACGCCCTGGTCAGCGGCCGCGCCAACGACCTCGCCCGCGCCGCGGCACAGCAGTGTGCGCAGAATCCAGGCACTTCCTACAACCCGCTGTTCATCTATGGCGGCGTCGGCCTGGGCAAGACCCACCTCGCCCACGCGCTGGGCAACGAGGTCTGGCGGCA